>DSTMR04002__coassemble_592_pt1 | contig 94048 bp, 82 predicted proteins | sample DSTMR04002__metabat2_high_PE_039 | metagenome-assembled genome bin DSTMR04002 | reverse complement strand
AATAGGGTGTGTCATGAATTTTGGGAATTCCCAAAAATCCAAGTATTTTTGGGAATGAACTATTGACGTTACAACGCCGAAAAGTGAGTTAATTCCCAAAAATAGGGTGTGTCATGAATTTTGGGAATTCCCAAAAATCCAAGTATTTTTGGGAACGAACTATTGGCGTTGCAGCGATGAAAAGTGAGTTAATTCCCAAAAATAGAGGGGGTGTCATGATTTTTGGGAATTGCGGAAAGGCGGAGGCACCCCGCTCAGCCGCCGTCGGTGACAGAGAACATTTCCTCCACCGTGCAGAACCGGTAGCCCTGTTCGGCAAACCAGCCCAGGATGCGGGGCATCGCGCGCAGGGTTTCGGCGCAGCGGGCGGTATCGTGCAACAGCACCACGCAGACATCCCGCCCTTCGGCGCCGCGGCGCACATTCTCAAAGATTTCGTCGGCGTTCGGGCGGGCGGCGGTGGCGTCCTCGGCGCAGACATTCCAGTCGATCCAGCGGTAGCCTTTTTCGGCGGCTTCGGCGGTCAGCTTCTGCATAATCTGCCGCCCGCCGTACCGGTGGCTGACCGTGTTGGTGCTGCCGCCCGGGAACCGCAGCCAGCACAGCCCTTCCACCTCCACCCAGGGGGCCAGGGCCTGGCGCAGCGCCTTGATGTCCAGCCAGAAGGCTTCGGGGCTGGCATAGATGCGGGCGTAGTCATGGCTGGCGCTGTGCAGCGCAATCTGGTGGCCGGCCGCGGCAAGCTCGCCCAGGGCGGGCAGGTAGTCGGTGTTGGCCGGCTGCGCCGTGACAAAAAAGGTGGCCTTTGCGCCGTATTCCGCCAGGGTTTCGGCCAGCGCGCCGGTGTGGGGCGAAGGGCCGTCGTCAAAGGTCAGGCAGCAGAGCTTTTCGTCGGTGCGGGCCTCGGCCATCACGGCCAGGGTGTCGTCGGGCACGGCGGTTTCGGGGTGGGCGCGGCGCGCCGGCGCCGGCAGGGCCAGCCAGGCCAGCCAGGCCAGCGCCAGCACGGCGGCCGCAAGGCGGCAACGCATGGGCAGTTCCCTCCTTTTCAGGGGCAAAAAATCACCCAAACCGGGCTTTGGCGGGTAGATTTTTCGCGCCGATACCTGTATAATAGAAAGTACGCAGGTCCCTGCCTGCCGATGCAGCCCGGGCAAAATTTTCCGCCCCGGGCGGGCGGCGCGGCGGCGTGCGGGCAGTTTTGGGCAAAGGGGTGCTGCGCCATGGCGCTTGCAAATCATACGGTGACCGCTATCCTTGTCGCGGCGGGGGCTTCGCGCCGCATGGGGTATGACAAACTCAGCGTCCGGCTGCCCGGCGGGCAGACCGTGCTGGAAGCAAGCCTGGCGGCCTTTGCCGCCCACCCGGCCGTGGACCAGATTGTGCTGGTGGCGGGGGCCAACCTGCCCGTCTGCCGGGCGCTGGCCGCGCGCTGCGCCAAACCCTGCACCGCCGTGCCCGGCGGTGAAACCCGGGCCGACAGCGTCCGCGCCGGCCTGCGGGAAGCCGAAGGCGAGCTTGTCGCCATCCATGACGCCGCGCGCCCGTTTGTCAGCGCGGCGGTCATCACGGCCGCTTTGACCGAAGCCGCCGCCGGCGGGGCCGCCGCCCCGGCCGTGCCTGTCAAAGATACGATCAAGGTCGCCGCGCCGGACGGCCGGGTCATCCGCACGCCGGACCGCACCCAGCTTTACGCCGTGCAGACCCCGCAGTGCTTTTCCCGCGCGCTGTACCTGCAGGCGCTGGAAGCCGTGCAGGGCGAAGCCGCCCACCTTGTGACCGACGACGCCAGCCTGTTTGAGCTCGCCGGGCTGCCGGTGCGCCTGACGCGGGGCGAATACGCAAACCTGAAAATTACCACCCAGGAAGATCTGAAAGGGGAAACCGCAATGCGCATAGGGCATGGATACGATGTACACCGGCTGGTAGCGGGCCGGCGGCTGATTCTGGGCGGGGTGGAGATCCCGTATGAAAAGGGGCTGCTCGGCCATTCGGATGCCGACGTGCTGCTGCATGCGGTGGCCGACGCGCTGCTGGGCGCCGCCGCGCTGGGCGATATCGGCAAGCATTTCCCCGATACCGACCCGCGCTACAAAGGCGCCGATTCCCGCAAGCTGCTTTCCGAAGTGGGCGCCCTGCTTGCCAAAGAGGGCTACCGCCCCTGCAACATTGACGCGACGGTGCTCTGCCAGGCGCCCAAGCTTGCGCCCTACATACCCGAAATGCGCCAGAACATTGCGGCGGCGCTGGGGCTGGATGTGGGCTGCGTGAGCGTGAAAGCCACCACCGAAGAGCATCTCGGCTTTACCGGCGCGGGCGACGGCATCGCCGCCCACGCTGTCGCCATGATTGAACGCTGAAGGCCCGCACCGCCAAAAGGAGGCTTGGCATGTATTCGCTGAATGAATTCCTGGGCGGGGTAACCAGCACGCTGCGCACCTTCCGCCTGCGGGATTTGATCGATATCCTTGTCATCTCGTTCGCATTTTATGAGCTGTTCCTGTTTGCGCGCAAATCCCGCGCCGGGCAGCTGGTGCGCGGGCTGGTGTTCATGCTGGTGTGCTTTGCGCTGGCGTATCTTCTGGAACTGCGCACCGTGCGCTGGCTGCTGAACAACTTCCTGCAGGTGGCCTTCATCGCGGCGGTGGTGCTGTTCCAGCCGGAGCTGCGCCGCGCGCTGGAACGCCTGGGCCAAAGCGCCAACTGGGCAAGCAAGTTTTTCAGTTTCCGCCGTGCGGACCCATCGCTGCGCGCTGTCTGGCAGAGCGCCGTCGTCGCGATCTGCGATGCGGCCGAGCAGCTCTCGGATACCAACACCGGCGCGCTGATGGTGCTGGAACGCAACAACAACCTTGAGGAGATCATCCGCACCGGCACCCCGCTTTCGGCCAATGTCATACCCGAAATGCTCGGCACGATCTTTTATGAGGGCACGCCGCTGCATGACGGCGCCGTCATCATACGCGACGGCCGGATTGTCGCGGCCGGCTGCGTGCTGCCGCTTTCCAACAACCTGGAAATGGGCAAGGATATGGGCACGCGCCACCGCGCCGGCCTTGGCATGAGCGAAAACTCCGACGCGATCGTCGTGGTTGTCAGTGAGGAAACCGGCATCATCTCGCTGGCGAAAAACGGCGTGCTGATCCGCCGGCTGGACCGCCAGAACCTGTTCAACCTTCTGCAGGAGGAAATCATCCCCCCCGAACCCGCGGAGGAAAGCAAGGCCGCCGGCCTGGCCCGCCTGCTTGAGCGCAACCGCAAACAGAAGGACAAGCCGAAAGGAGGCGCGCGCCATGACACCCAAAAAACCTGAAGCCCCCGCACCCGAAAAGCGCCGCCTCTCGATCCTGGATTCCCACGCCGCGCTGCTGATTTCGGCCGTGCTGTGCGCGGTGCTTTCCTGGCTGGTGGTTTCGATTTATTTTGATTCAAACTCCTCGAACACCGTCACGGTGCCCAGCGTCACCTACAACTACCAGACCAGCACCTACACCGCCCTTGGGCTTGACATTGTCAGCGCGCCTGAAATTTCAAACGTCCGGGTGCGGATTGAGGGCAGCGGCACCGTCATCGGCAACATCCAGCCCAGCGATATCATGGTCTACCCGCGGTATTCCACGGTGCGCGGCGCGGGCGAGGCGACCCTCTCGCTCGAAGCGCGGTTCATCACCTCGGACTATGAGAACTTCAACATCACCCTCACGGTGGAAAACCCCACCACCGTCACCGTCGTCTTTGACGAAGTCAGTGAGAAGGTCCTGCCCGTCACCGTCGATACCTCGCAGGTTTCGATCGCAGAGGGCTTCATCCTCAACCGTTCTTCCAGCGTGCCGGCCGAAGTCACCCTGACCGGCCCGACCTCCGAGCTGGACACCGTCGCCAGCGTGACCGCCGTGGTCACCGCCGGCGAGGCTTTGTCGGATTCGGTCACCCTGGATACCCCGCTGGAAATGCGGGATGAAAACGGCGATGTCATCACCCCGCAGTACACGACGATGGACGCCGACACGGCCGAAATCTCCCTCAATGTCCTGCAGGTGCGGGAGCTGCCGCTCGTTGTGGATTTCATCGGCCTGCCCGCCGGCTTTGATACCTCCAGCCTTTCCTACACGCTGGACAGGCAGACCATGCGGGTGGCCGGCCCTGCGCGCACCATCAGCACCCTGACCGAGCTCAGCGTTGCCAGCCTGGACCTTGGGCAGAACTTTGCCTTTGACCGTGACTACCAGCTCAATGTCGAGCTGCCGGACGGCATCGTCTCGCAGGATGGCGTCAACACCGTCACCCTGACCTTTGATACCTCCGGCATGGACACCACCACGCTGAACATCTCGAACATCCGGGTCATCAACGTGCCGAGCGATGTCAATGTCGAGGTGCTTTCAAGCCTCGTCAGCAACGTGCAGCTCTACGGCCCGGCCGAAGAGATCGCCACCCTCGGGGCGGACAGCATCGTTGCGGTGGTCGATTGCCAGAGCATCTCGGTCACCACCGGCCAGCAGACCCTGCCCGTCTCGATCCAGATCCCGTCTTCCAGCCGGATCTTCGCTGTCGGCAGCTATACCGTGCAGTGTGAGATCACCACCCAGTAAATTTCGCCTATGCTTTTAGTCCGCAACATCCGCCTGCCGCTGTCCTGCCCCAACCCGGAGGCCGAGGCCGTGCGGCGGGCACGCAGAACCCTGGGCCTGCCGCCCGGCCGCAAGGCCGGCGGCGGCATCGCCCGCCTTTCGGTGGATGCGCGCCACGGCACGCCGTCGCTCGTCTACACCGTTGCCATCACGCTCGAAGACGAGGGTGAGGAATCGGCTTTGGCCGGGGCCTCGCCCTGCGTCTGTTTCACCCGCCGGCCGGAATTTTCCTTCCCCGTCGGGCACGGCCCGCTGCCGCACCGGCCGGTTGTCGTCGGCCTTGGGCCGGCGGGGCTGTTTGCGGCGCTGCTGCTGGCCCGCCACGGCTTCCGCCCGCTTGTGCTGGAGCGCGGCCCCGCCCTGGCCGAGCGGGTCGCCGCCGTCGAACGGTTTGAGGCGACCGGCGCCCTGGATGAAAACGCCAACATCCAGTTTGGCGAAGGCGGGGCCGGCACCTTCTCAGACGGCAAGCTCACCACCCGCACCGGCGATGCGCTCTGCGCCTATGTCACCCAAAGCCTGCTCGCCCACGGCGCGCCGGCCGATATTGCCTGGCGGCAGAAGCCCCACATCGGCACCGACCTTCTGCGCGGCGTCATCACGGCGATCCGGGCCGAAATCGAGGCCTTGGGCGGGGAAGTGCGGTTCGGCACCGCCCTGACCGGCCTTGCCGTGCGCGGCGGCAGGCTCGCCGCCATCCGCACCACAGCGGGCGAAATCCCCTGCGAAGCGCTGGTGCTGGCCGTCGGCCACAGCGCGCGGGATACCTTCGCGATGCTCAAGGGAGCCGGGCTGCCGCTTGTCTGCAAGCCGTTTTCGGTCGGTTTCCGGGCCGAACACCTGCAGGCCGAAATTGAACAAAGCCTGTACCACAAGGCCGCCGGCCACCCGGCGCTGCCCCGCGGGGAGTACCAGCTCAGCCAGAAGCTGCCCGGCGGGCGCTGCGTTTACACCTTCTGCATGTGCCCGGGCGGCACCGTCTGCGCCGCCGCCAGCGAGGCGGGCGGCGTTGTCACCAACGGCATGAGCCTGCACGCCCGCGCCGGCCGCAACGCGAACGCGGCGGTCGTCGTCAGCGTGGACGGCCATGACTTCGGCGAGGACCCGGCCCGGGCCATCGCCTTCCAGCGCGGGCTTGAACAGGCCGCCTTCCGCGCCGGCGGCGGGGCCTACCGCGCCCCGGCCGAAACAGCCGCCAGCTTTTTGCAGGGCCGCGGCCGGCTGGAACTTGGCGCGGTGCAGCCCAGCTATCCGCGCGGCGTGACCGAAGCCGACCTTGGCAGCCTGCTGCCCGCCGAACTTGCCCGGGCGCTGCGCGAAGGCTACGCGGCGTTTGGCCGCAAGCTGGCCGCCTACCGCGCGCCGGACGCCGTGCTCACCGGGCTGGAAACCCGGACTTCCAGCCCGGTGCGGCTGCTGCGCGGCGAGGATCTGCAGTGCACGGCGCTGCCCGGGCTCTACCCCTGCGGCGAAGGCGCGGGCTATGCCGGCGGCATCATGACCGCCGCCGTGGACGGCCTGCGCTGCGCCGCCGCCCTGATGGAACGCTGCGCGCCGGCCGCCGTGTCGGCCTTAAGCTGAACATCTTCCCGAAAGCGATTTCTTTGAGAGAAACGCTCAACTCTTTTGCAAACGCAAAAATCTCGGAGGCCCTCCATGCCCTACCACCACCCTTACAAACCGAATAAGCCCGATGACGAACCCCGGGGGCAGCAGCGCCGAACGGCCTACACCGGCATGCCCGACCTTGACGACGCGCTGCATGACGTTGTGCAGACCGGCACAGGCCTCGGGGCCGAAGTGCTCGGCGCCGTCGGCAGCGCGCTGCGCTCGGTCGGCGAGGCGCTGCGCGGCAACAAGCTGACAAACAAGAACGTGCCGTTCCCCACCTGGCGCAAGCGGCTTGACCACTTTCTGAAAGAAGAAAAGCAGGACGGCGCGCTCGCCGTGGCCATCGTCGGCTGGGTGTTTGCGGCGCTCTTCGGCATCGCGGCGCTCGTCATGTTCATCCTGGCCGCCGTCGGGCCGGACGCGCTCGCCATCAGCCGGGAGGAACACATCGTCTTCCCGATCCTGATGGCCTGTTTTGCGCCGTTCACGGCCGGCTTTGCGGCCATGGGGGGCATCGGCGTGCACAACTATGGGTTCTACAAGCGGCTGCGGGCCGCGCTGCACGCCGCGCGGGACTGGGTCAGCCCCATCGCCCAGCTCACGGCGCTGACCGGGCTCAAACCCGATACACTGCGCGAGGACCTGCGCAAAGGCATTGAAAACGAAAGCCTGCCCGGTGTGCTGCTGGCCCCGGACGGTGAAACCCTTTACTGGGACGATGCGCGCTACACCCCGCCCGCCCCCGCGCCGGAACCCGCGCCGGAACCCGCCGCCGCGCCGGACACCGCCCTTGCGGCCTTTTTGGCCGAAGGGCAGGCTTTCCTGGCCTATCTGCGCGGCTGCCGCGGCCAGCTTGGCCCTGCGGCCGACGAACAGCTTGCCCAAATGGACAAGACCTGTGCGGCGATCCTCGGCTTTGCACACAACCACCCCGGCCAGCTGCCCCGGCTGCGCCGCTTCCGGGAGTATTACCTGCCCACCACCCGCAAGCTGCTGGATACCGCCCGCGGGCTGGGGGATACGGGGGCCGAATCGGCGGAAAAGATCCGCGGTGAGATCACCGGCATCCTCTACACCCTCAACAGCGCCTACCAGAACCTCTACGACACCCTGCTGCAGGATGTCCGGCTGGACGTTTCCACCGAGATCGACACCCTTGAATCGATGCTGCGCCAGGACGGGCTGACGAATGATTTTGAGGAAGATTTCGGCAGCCGCGCAAAACCCGAATGAACAGCCCAAGGGGATACGGAAAACCTGAATTTTGTTGAGACTGTAGCGGCGCGCTCTGCGCCATTGCCGCTAAAAAGCGGGCGGAACACAGAAATCCATTGAAGCGCCGCCGCACCCTATGGCGAACACGGTTCGCCCTTACAGTCTCTGCTGCGCAAAGCCTGCAACCATTTTCATAACGGACCTGCGAGCATTCGCATCGTTCGCACCAAGAAAGGAAACCTCTATGCTCTATCGTGCCTGGCAAACAAAACCGGCGGACCCTTCGGCCGAACAGACCCTGCGTGCGGCCGGCTACGGCCCGCTGCTCAGCCGGGTACTGGCAGCCCGCGGCGTACAGGACCCCGCCGCGGCCGCCCACCTGCTGGATGGCCGGGACGAACTCACCGACCCGTTCCTGATGCGGGATATGGACAAGGCCGTCGCCCGCATCCAGCAGGCCGTTGATGCGGGCGAGCGGATCGTCATCTTCGGCGATTACGATGTCGATGGCGTTTCGGCCACCGCCATCCTGTTTGAATGCCTGCAGAACCTCGGCGCGCTGGTGCGCTGCAAACTGCCCAGCCGTGACGGCGGCGGCTACGGCCTCAACGCCGACACCGTCCGCGCGCTGGCGGAAAAAGGCTACACCCTCATCATCACGGTGGACAACGGCATCGCCGCCGTGCAGGAAGCCGCCCTGGCCCGCAGCCTCGGCGTTGACCTTGTCATCACCGACCATCACCTGCCCGGGGATACGCTGCCCGAAGCCGCCGCCGTTGTGGACCCCAACCGTGCCGACGATACAAGCCCCTGCAAGCACCTGTGCGGCGCCGGCGTTGCCTTCAAGCTCTGCGCCGCGCTGGAAGGCTGCCCGCCGGAAGAACTGCTCGCCGTCTTTGGCGAGCTGGCGGCCCTTGGCACCATCGCCGATGTCATGCCGCTTGTGGGCGAAAACCGCACGATCGTGCGCGAAGGTCTCGCCATGCTGGCCGATTCCAACCGCCCCGGCCTGCAGGCCCTGCTGGAAGCCGCCGGCTATGCCGGCAAACCCATCACAACCGAAACGGTCAGCTTCGGCCTGGCGCCGCGGCTCAACGCGGCCGGCCGCATGGACAGCGCCGCGCTTGCCCTCAAACTGCTTCTGTGCGAACATGAGGAGCAGGCCGCCGGCATTGCGGCCCGCCTGCAGGAGATCAACGCCGCCCGCCAAAAGGCGGAGCAGGAGATCTTTGCCGCCGCCCGGCAGGCGCTGGAAGCCGACCCCGCCCGCGCCCATGACAGGGTGCTGGTTGTCGCGGGGGAGGGCTGGCACCCCGGCGTCATCGGCATTGTGGCCAGCCGCCTGATGGAGCGCTACGGCCGCCCGGCCATCGTCATCGCCATCGAAGGGGAGGAGGGCCGCGGCAGCGGCCGCGCGCCGGCCGGCTTCCACCTGCATGCGGCCATCACGGCCTGCCAGCATCTGCTGCTGCGCTGCGGCGGCCATGCCGCGGCCGCCGGCCTGACCATCCAGACCGGCAACATCCCGGCGTTCCGGGCGGCCATCAACGCCTGGGCCGTGCAAAAAGCCCCGGCCCCCGGGCCCGAAACCCTCACCGCCGACGCCCCCGCCGCCATCGCCGAGCTGGCCCTGGCCCCGGTGCAGGAGCTGGGCCGCCTGGCCCCGTTCGGCGCCGGCAACCCGGTGCCCCAGCTGCTTGTGCAGAACGCCGTGGTGGACGGCATCTGGCCGATGGGCAACGAAGGCCGCCATACCCGGCTGCGGCTGCGCCAGGGGGGCGATACCTGCTTTGTCTCGCTGTTCGGCACCCCGCCTTCGGCCGTGGCCTACCCGGTCGGCACGGCGGTGGACGCCGTGCTGGAAGTCGGCATCTTCCACGGCCGCGGCGGGCCGATGGTATCGGCCCACTGCCGCGCTCTGCGCCCGGCAAACCTCGGCAACGCCCCGGCCTGCCAGGCCGCCGCCATGGAAGCGCTGCGCGCCGGCACGGCGCTGCCGCCCGAACAGGCCGCCGCCTTTCTGCCGGACCGCGCGGCCATTGCCACGGTGTACCGGCTGGTGCGTGCCGGCGGCGTGCCGGCCGGCGACCTGCAGCCGCTGTTTGCACAGCTCGGGCCCGACCACACCGGCCGCACGCTGGCCGCGCTGGACGCGCTGGCCGAACTGGGCCTGATTGAAGAGAGGGAAGGCTGCTGGCGGCCTGCCGCCGTCACAGCCAAAAAGAACCTGGATGACGCGCCGGTGCTGCAAACGCTGCGCGCGCTGGCCGCCGGCCAGAATCCACAGCCATAAGGGAGGGGAACCGAAATGGAAGTGAAACGGGAAGACAACCGCGCGCCGATGCCGATCACCTACGATATGCTCAAGCAGGAGATGCGGGACAGCGGCCGCGCCTATGATTTCGCCCTGGTTGACCGCGCCTACGCCCTGGCCGAAGCCGCCCACGCCGACCAGCGCCGCCGCAGCGGCGAACCCTATATCTGCCACCCGCTCAGCGTGGCCGAAATCCTTGTGGAGATGGGCATGGACAGCGAGAGCATCGCCGCCGCCCTCATGCACGACGTGGCCGAGGACACCGCCGTCACCATCGAGGAAATCCGGCAGAAATTCGGCGCCGAGGTGGCGCTGCTGGTGGACGGCGTTACAAAGTTGACCCAGATCAAGTTTTCGAATGTCGAAGACCGCCAGGCCGAAAACCTGCGCAAGATGCTGCTGGCGATGAGCCAGGATGTCCGGGTCATGATTATCAAGCTCTGCGACCGGCTGCACAACATGCGCACCGGCGACGCCTGGCCCGAACAAAAGCGCCGCGACAAAGCGCTGGAAACGATGGAGGTCTATGCCCCGATCGCCCACCGGCTCGGCATCTCGAACATCAAAGAAGAACTCGAAGACCGCAGCCTTCGCTACCTCGACCCCGTCGGCTATGAAACGATCCGCGCGCTGCTCAACAAACACGGCGATGAATTCCTGAACGGCGTCTGCGAGACCATCCGCGCCCACCTGGAAGAAAACGGCATCGAAAACGCCACCATCCGCCACCGGGTCAAAAGCATCTACGGCATCTACCGCAAAATGTTCATCCAGAACAAGGATTTTGAGGAAATCTACGATGTCTACGCCGTGCGGATCATCTGCGCTTCGGTGGCCGAATGCTACACCGCGCTGGGCCTGATCCACGATATGTACCACCCGCTGCCCAACCGGTTCAAGGACTATATCTCAACCCCCAAACCCAACGGCTACCAAAGCCTGCACACCACCGTCATCGGGCGCGAAGCCATCCCGTTTGAGGTGCAGATCCGCACCTGGGAGATGGACCGCATGGCCGAATACGGCATTGCGGCCCACTGGAAGTACAAGGCCGGCATCTCCACAAGCAATGAAAAGCTGGAAGAACGCCTGGCCTGGGTGCGCCAGCTGCTCGAAAGCCAGCGCTCCAGCGCCGACGCGACCGACCTGCTCAGCGATATCAAGTCCGACCTTCTGCCCGAGGAGGTCTTTGCCTTCACCCCGCGCGGCGACGTCATCAACCTGCCTGCCGGCGCGACCGTCATCGATTTCGCTTATGCGATCCACTCGGCCGTCGGCAACCGGATGATCGGCGCCAAGGTCAACAACCGCATTGTGCCGATCGACCACCAGGTCGTCACCGGCGAAATTATCGAGATCATCACCGGCCCCGAAAACCGCGGCCCTTCCCGCGATTGGCTCAACATCGTCAAAACCAGCGAAGCCAAGAACAAGATCCGCAACTGGTTCAAAAAAGAACGCCGGGAAGAAAACATTGCCGAAGGCAAGGACGCGCTTGAGCGCGAGATGCGCCGCAACCTGATGAGCGTGCCGGCCGACAAGCAGGAGGAATTCCTCTCGGCGCTGGCCAAGCGCAACCACTGCAACACGGTGGAGGAAATGTACGCCGCAATCGGCTACGGCGGCCTGCAGATGGCCCGCATCCTGCCCAAGCTCAAGGACGAATACAACCGCCTCAAGGCCAACGACGCCGAGCCCAAAGCCATCCCGACCGTCGATATCCGCAAAATCCATTCGTCGGACGGCGTCGTCGTCGAAGGCATTGACAACTGCCCGATCAAGTTTGCCAAGTGCTGCTCGCCGCTGCCCGGCGATGAGATCATCGGTTTTGTCACCCGCGGGTTCGGCGTTTCGATCCACAAAAAGGACTGCGCCAACGCCCGCGAAAGCATGCGCCACCCCGAAAACCGCGACCGCTGGGTCAAGGCATACTGGGCCGACACCGTGCGGGAGGATTACAAGGCCACGCTTGAGATCGTCTGCATGGACCGCGCAAACCTTGTTTCGGACGTCGCGCTCGCGCTTGGCGATATGCGGGTGCCGATCTATTCGCTCGACGCCCGCTCCGCCGACCAGGGCCGCGCCCGGATGAGCGTGACCATCGGCATCACCAACACCGAACACCTCAACAACGTCGTGGCCCGGCTGCGCAAGGTCAAGGACGTTGTGAGCGTGACGCGAAACTGACGAGGGCGCCATGCATACAAAGATGACAACGCACGCCGCACTGCGCCGCCTGTGGCCGGCCGCGGTGCTCGGCGCGCTGGCGGGGGCGGCCGTCTTCTTCCGGGTCTACGGCCCGGCCCCGCTCAACACCGGCTGGGACGGCTGGATCTTAAACGGCTACGATGAATGGGATGTCCAGCAGCATTATGCGGGCTGGCTGCTCTTCCGCAACAGCCACTGGGCTTTCCCGCTGGGGTACGCCGATACCATCGCATGGCCCGGCGGCACCGCAATTTCGTATACCGACAGCTTGCCCTGGGTCAGCATCGCGCTCAAGCTGCTGCGCGGCGCGCTGCCCGCCACCTTCCAGTGGTTCGGGTGGTACACCCTCGGCTGCTTTGCGCTGCAGGGGGCGGCCGGCGGTCTGCTGGCCGCCCGCGGCGGCAAAACACGGGTGGAAATCGCGCTTGGCGGTTTGCTCGGCGGGGCGCTCTTTGCCTGCCTGCCCACCTTGTGGGAGCGCGCGTTCCGCCACACGGCGCTCGCCTCGCAGTGGCTGTTCCTGTTTGCGCTCTTTGCCTGGCTTGAATCCCGCGCCGCGCTTACTGCCGGCGGCAAAGCGCGCGGCTGGGCTGCCTGGTTCCCGGTTTTGGGGTTTGCGGCGGTCGGCATTCACCCGTATTTTCTGCCGCTCGTGCTCGTCTGCGCACTGCTCGCGGCCATCGACCGCGGCCGGCTCACCCATCGCTGGGGCGCGGCGGCGCTGCAGTTCGGCGCGGCGGTGGCGGCCTCGGCGGCCGGGGGCGTACTCTGCGGCGCGCTCGGCGCGGGCGGCGGGCTCAGCCGCGAAGGCTACGGCGAATTTTCGATGAACGGCAACGCGCTGTGGAACCCTTCCTCCCGCGGGGGGTATACCTGGAGCCGCCTGCTGCCCGCCCAGCCCCAGCTGGCCGGCCAGTATGACGGCTTCAACTACCTCGGCCTCGGCGTGCTGGGGCTGCTGGCCGCCGCGCTGGCGCTTGCACTTGCCGCGGCCGTGCGCCGGCGGCCGGCCGTCGCGGCCTGGCGGCGGCGCAACGCCCCGGCTTTTGCGGCCTGCGTGCTGCTGACGCTGTTCGCGCTCAGCAACACGGTCAGTTATGGCAGCGCTTCCTTCACAATCCCGCTGCCCGGGCCGCTGCTTTCGCTCTGCGGCATCTTCCGCTCAAGCGGGCGGATGTTCTACCTCGTCGCCGCCATGATGCTGACCTGGGCCATCTATACGCTGCGCGCCGCGCTGGCGGCCCTGCCGCTGCGGCCGGCCGGCAAAACGGCGGCGTTCTGCGCCGCGCTGGCCCTCGTGCTCGGCGTGCAGGGGTGGGACCTCTCGGCCGTTGCGGCCGAAAAGCGGGCCAAATTCAGCCCCGAAACCCCGATCACCGAGACGGTTGCGAACGCCGAGGAAACCGCAGCCCTCGGCGTCGGCCACACCAAATTGCTGGCGGCCGGCGATGTGCGGGACGACCGCCTGCGCACCCTCGCAATTCTGGCCGGCAAGCAGGGGCTGGCGACCAACCTGGATATCGCGGTCTCCGGCCAGCACAACGCCGCGGCCCAAAGCCGGGCCGATACCGCCGCGGCTTTGCAGGCCGGGCAGTATGAGACGGACGCCGTCTATGTCACGACCGACGGCGGCGTCTGGGAAAGCTGGCAGCAGATCTTTGCCGGCGAGGAAAGCCTTGCTTTCTTTGTGGTCGATTCCTGTTATTTCATGGTGCCGGCGGCCTAGGGTGCATCTGAAAAATCCCCAGCACTGTCTAATTCTACTAAAAAGCAGCGTCTGCTGCGTCACTCAACCTTGCCATACACAAAGTATGGCTGCGGTTTCGTTCCTTGCATCCGCTACTTTTTAGCGAATTTTCCAGCACTTTGGATTTATCAGATACACCCCTAAGGGCGGCCCACCCAGAATGTATTCGAAAGGATTTCGTTTTTCATGCGTGCAGTTATCCAACGTGTATCCTCGGCCTCGGTCGTTGTCAACGGCGGCGCGCCGCGCGCCATCGGGCCGGGCCTTGTCATCCTGCTCGGCGTCAAGGACGGCGAGGACGGCGCGATCGTGCCAAAGCTCGCCGCCAAATGCGCGAACCTGCGCATTTTTGATGACGACGCGGGCAAACTCAACCTCAGCGCGGCTGACCGCGGGTACGAAGCGCTTGTCGTTTCAAACTTTACGCTCTACGGCGATACATCCCGCGGCAACCGGCCGAGCTTTATCCGCGCGGCCAAAGGCGAAGCCGCCGAAACCCTCTATGAATATTTTCTGCAGGCGCTCGGGGGGGCAGGGCCTCGCCGGCGTGCAGCATGGGGAGTTTGGCGCCGATATGCAGTTGAGCCTGACCAACGACGGCCCCGTCACCATCGTCATCGATACCGACGAATGGGCCCGCCACTGACCCTGATGGAGGTAAACCATGAAACTGATCCCGATCGCCGGCCCCTGGCCGCTGTGCACCAACACCTTCCTGCTGGTGACCGCCGCCGGCCACGCCGTCGCCATCGACCCCGCCGCCGACCCGGCCGAATACAAAAGCGCCGCGGCCGAGCATGGCGCCACGATCACCCATGTCTTTCTGACCCACGGCCACTATGACCATGTCGGCGCCGTTCGGGCGCTGCGGGCCGCCGGCGCAAAGGTTTGCGGCGATGCGGCCGATGCGCTCGGCACCCAGCTGCACCCGCTGACCCCGGCCGACCTGGACGAAGCTTGGCCCGCTTCGGGCGAGCTTGCGGTGGATGAGCTGCGTTTTCGCATCTGGCGCACGCCGGGCCACAGCGCCGGCAGCGTCGTCATCGCCTGTGAAGGGCGGCTTTTCAGCGGCGATACGCTGTTTGCCGGCAGCTGCGGCCGGATCGACCTGGACGGCGGAGACCCGGCCGCCATGCGGCGCAGCCTGTCGCTTGTCGCCAATCTGCCGCTGCCGGATTCCACCATCGTGCTGCCCGGCCACGGTGAAGCCACCACCCTCGGGCAGGAGCGCCGTTCGAACCCCTACCTGCTGGGTGGGCTGTAAGGGGGCGTTTGCATGCAGATCCTGTTGCGCGGCGCGGCCGCCGGTTATGAGGCCGAGCATGTCGCCCGCATCTTCTTCCCCGGCGCAAGCCTGGCCGGGGCCGATTACCCGCTGGAGGAACCGTCCGCCGATGTTGTCGCGGCGGTGGACCACAACCTTGCCCAGATCGTCTACCTGCGCCGCGGCGGGGTGCTGCGCTGGCGTATGGCCTCGATCCGGCGCGATGCCCCGCGCAAGGACCGCGAACTTGCGCTCTGCAAACTGCTCTACGGCCTGCTCTGCACCGAAACCGGCGTCCGCCCGCCCTGGGGCATGATGACCGGCGTGCGCCCGGTGCGGATCATCCACGATATGCGGGCCGAAGGCGCCTCGGAGGCGGAGATCGAAGCCCGCTTCCTGCAAACCTACGACTGCACGCCGCAGCGCTTCGCAACGGCCAAATCCATCGCCGACCGCCAGGCCCCGATCCTGGCCGCCGCGCAGCCGATGGACTGCAGCGTTTACGCCGGCATCCCGTTCTGCCCGTCGCGGTGCAGTTATTGCAGCTTTGTCTCCCGCACGGTGGGGGACAAGGCCACCCGCGCCCAGATCGAACCCTATGTCGCCTGCCTGTGCCGGGAGCTTACCGCCACCCGCGAAGTGGCCGACGCCTGCGGCCTTTCCATCAAGACCTTCTATATCGGCGGCGGCACGCCCACAAGCCTCAACGCCGTGCAGCTGCGCCGGCTCATGGAGCATATCCGCCGCACCTTCCCGCTCGAAACTTTGCAGGAGTACACCGTCGAGGCCGGCCGCCCCGACTGCACCGACGAGGAAAAGCTGCGCATCCTGAAAGAGTACGGCGCCACCCGCATCTCGATCAACCCGCAGACTTTCTCGGACGAAGTGCTGCGCAACATCGGCCGCAAACACTCGGCGCAGGATATTCTCGACTGTTACCGCACCGCCCGCGCCGTCGGCCATGACAACATCAACATGGACCTCATCGCCGGCCTGCCCGGCGATACCGTCGAAGGCTTCCGCCATTCGCTCGAAACCGCAATCGCCCTTGAGCCCGAGAATATCACGGTGCACACCCTGACCCTCAAGCGGGCGTCAAACCTTGTCGTCGAGCACCGCGCGGCCGAGTACGATGATGTCGCCGCGATGCTCGAACAGAGCGCCCTGCTTGAAAAAGCCGGCTATGTGCCGTATTATCTCTACCGCCAGAAAGGCACGCTGCAAAACCTCGAAAACATCGGCTGGTGCAAACCCGGCAAGGAATGCCTGTATAATATCTATATTATGGAGGAAGTCCACTCGATCCTTTCGGCCGGGGCCGGCGGTTCCACCAAGCTGGTGGAACCCGGGCGCCGCCACGGCAAGATCGAGCGCATCTTCAACTTCAAATATCCGACCGAGTACATCGACCGTTTTTCCACCGTACTCGCCCGCAAGGAAGGAGTGCAGCAGTTTTATGAAACGCATCGGTAAAACCCCGCCCCCCAAGCGCCTGGTCGGGTGCGAGCTCATCGCGCTGGCCGCGCGTGACCCCGCCGCCTTTGTCGAAACCTGTGAACAGCGCTACCATGACCGCCTTGACGCCGTGGCGCAGAAAGCGCTGGAAGCCGGGGTGCAGATCATCATGCTCACCGGGCCTTCGGCTGCCGGCAAAACCACCACCGCCCACAAGCTGGCCGACCGCATCGCGGCCGCCGGCGTGCGCAGCGCTGTGATGAGCCTTGACGATTTCTTTGTCGGCGAAGGCCGCTACCCCAAACAGCCCGACGGTTCGGACGACTATGAATGTGTGGAAGCGCTGGACCTGCCGGTTCTGCGCGGCTGCCTGCGCTCTCTGGCCGAAACCGGCGTCTGCGACGCGCCGGTGTTCAGCTTTTTGCAGCAGAGACCTACCGGCGAAACCCACCGCATCGACGCGCGCGGCGGCATCGCGATTGTCGAGGGCCTGCACGCCTTCAACCCCGCCCTTGCGGTGGATGAACTGCCTGACGGCACCGCGCTGCACCTGTACGCCGGCCTGCGGGAAGAATACGCCGGCCCCACCGGCGCGCGCCGCCTGGCCACCCGGGATATCCGGCTGGCCCGCCGCCTGACCCGGGACTTTCTGTTCCGCGGCCATGACGCCGATTTCACCCTTCGTCTCTGGCCGCATGTCTGCGAATCGGAGGATAAATACATCAAGGCCTTCAAATCCCGCGCCGACCTTGTGCTGGATACCTCCTTCAGCTATGAAGTCTGCCTGTGGGAACATTACACCCAGCAGATGCACGCCACCGCCCACGCCGCCCGCCTGCGGGAGCTCTGCGCCCGGTTTGCCGATTTCGTGCCGCTGCCCGGCGCGGTGGTCCCGGCCGACAGCATGCTGCGGGAATTTATCGGCCCAAAAGATGCGAACAATTCTCAGGAATGAGCGGCCGGCGCAAAAAGTTCATGAAAAGGTAACAAATCTTTCTTGAACCAGATTGAAAAAACCGGTCTGATCGGCTATAATGCTGGTAGCACGATCCTTTTCCCCGGTGGCGCACCCGGTGCGCGATACTATCTTTACAGAAGAGGTGTTTTCCATGACGTTTGAATTGGATATGGATAAGATCAAGGAGCAGAGCCTCCAGTTTGTAGAAATGGCCAAAAAGACCGCCGTTGACCTGGCCGACAAAGGCAAGAACCAGCTCGACCTCATCAATGAGCAGACCCAGCTTTCCAAGGCGGAGCGCCAGCTTGGCGCGCTGGTGTACAGCCTGCATAAATCGGGCGAGGAAAATCAGCCGCTTTTGGATAAGTACCTTGAAAATATTGAGGAAATCCACGCCCGCATTGAGGCGATCAAAGCCCGGATGACCCCGGCTGAAGCCGATGAAGCGGCAAAGACCGCCGCCGACACCGCCGACGTGGTGGAAACCGCCGAAGCTGCCGCCCCCGAGGAAGAAACCGAGGAGGAGGACGAATTCGCCGGCCGCCCCACCAAGACCTGCCCGGTCTGCAGTGCCAAGGTAGATATTGACGCGCTGTTCTGCAACCACTGCGGCGCCCAGCTGTAAGCCGCGGCCTGGGCGGGCCGCCGTTTCCACTTGACAAGGCCCGAACCCCTTGTGTATAATGTGGCGCGGTCTTTTCCGCGCGGAGATGCCTATGATCGATTACCCAGCCAAAGACCGCTACACGGCCGACGACCTTGTCGCCATCGTCGCGCTGCTGCGCGACCCCGAAAACGGCTGCCCCTGGGACAAAACCCAGACCCACGCTTCGATCCGGATGAACTTCCTGGAAGAAGCGTATGAGGCTGTCGATGCCATTGACCTGAACGACCCCGCCCTGCTGCGGGAAGAACTCGGCGATGTGCTGATGCAGGTGGCGTTCCATGCCGTGATTGAGTCTGAGTCCGGCCGGTTCGGCTGGGGTGACATCTGTGACGAAGTCTGCCGCAAGCTGATCGGCCGTCACCCGCATATTTTCGGCCCGGCCGAAGCGGCGGACGGCATAAATGATTGGGATTCGATCAAAAATAAAGAAAAGGGTCGCCTGACCCTGGCCGATGACCTTGCCAGCGTGCCACGCGCCATGCCGGCGCTGATGCGCGCGGCCAAGCTGCAAAAACGGGCGCAGCGCCACGGCGTTGCCCCGCCTGCCGCCGATGCCCGAACGCTTGGCGAAGCGGCGGCCGCGCTGGCGGCTGCGCCGCCCCAAAGCGAAGAGGCAGGCCGGGCGCTGGGCGCGCTGCTCACCCGGGCGGTGGCGCTGGCCCGCCAAAAAGGGCTTGACCCTGAACAGGCGCTGATGCAGGCGAACGATGCATTTGCCCAAAGCGCCGCTGAACCAAACGCCTGAAAGCGGGGCAAGGCCCCTGCTTTTGGCTCATAGAGGAATTGCCGGGCCCCGGCGCTGGCACAGGGTTGCCCCGCGGCTGGCCCGGCAGGTTTCACCCAAACACCTGGAGGTAAATACCATGACCAAAGTTGAACTGATCGCCGCTGTGGCCGCCACTGCCGGCCTCACCAAAAAGGATGCCGAGAAGGCTGTCAGCGCTACCCTCGATGTGATCACCGAGGCCCTGCAGAAGGGCGATAAGGTTTCTCTGGTGGGCTTCGGCACCTTTGAGGTGCGCGAGCGCAAGGAACGCCAGGGCCGCAACCCGCAGACCCGTGAGCCGATGACCATCCCGGCCTCCAAGCTGCCCGCGTTCAGCGCCGGCAAAGCCCTGAAGGACGCCGTGAAGTAAATCCCACCCCGGCAAGATCGCCCGCTTGCACCGCCGGCCCCCTGGCCGTGCGGCCGGCGGGCCTTTTTTGTGTTTGCAGAGCTATACAGCTTTATGAAGCGTTGAGTTTCGGGCGGAGCGTTTATATATAGTGCGCCTTCGGCTTCAAACTCTATCGTTTACAAATTTCCGTATGGAAGGAGCCAACCTATGCGTTTGGATAAATACCTCAAGGTCAGCCGGCTCATCAAACGCCGCACCCTGGCCAACGAAGTCGCGGACGCCGGCCGTGTGCTGGTCGGCGGCAAGCCGGCCAAGGCCAGCTACGCCGTCAAGCCCGGCGATATCATCGAAATCACCTTCGGCAACCGCCCGGTCAAGGTGCGGGTGCTTTCCACCGAAGAGCCCAAGGGCAAGGATGTCGCCCGGGAACTCTATGAAGTGATTGAGAGCTGAGCTTCAGGGGCGGAACGTTTGGATTGGGCGCTTGGCCCCGCGCGCTCAAAAAAAGCGGTTTTCAAAACGCGCCGCGAGACGCACCGAAGCGCTGAGCGCTCCACCCAAAACTCTTTCAAAAAGAGGAATACCATCCCCTCCTGCCGCATACTGTTATAATGCGGGTACATCTTATTCAGCAGGAGGGGTCTTTGCCATGCCGGAAGAACACAGCGCGCAGCCAGCCGTCACGCGCGAACACGCGCTCACGCTTGAAAACCGCGCCCGGCTCACCGTGACCGGTGTGACCAGGGTGCTCAGCTGCGATGAAACCGGCGCGACGCTGCAAACGGCGCTCGGCGACCTTTCAATCGGCGGGCAGGGCATCCAGGTCAGCGAGCTTTCGGTCCGCACCGGCCAGGTGCAGATTTCAGGCAAGATCGAATTTCTGCAATATGCCGAAAACCGCCAGAGCGGCGGCGGGCTGCTGGCCCGCCTGCTGCATTGACCGCCGCGCCCGCCCTGGCGGCGGTGGCGGAAGATTTTTTGTACTGCCTGGGCCTGGGGCTGCTGCTGGCTGCCCTGCGGGATGCAAGCGGCCTGATCTTCGGAAACGGGCGGGTGCTCGGCTTTGTGTGGGACGTCGCGGCCTTTCTGGCGGCGGCGGTTGCGCTGTGCGGGTTTGCGGCCGGCGCTTCGGCTGCCGGGCTGACCCGCTGGTATATGGCGGCGGGGCTCGCGCTCGGGGCGCTTTCCTGGCACGGGGCGGTATCCGGCGCTCTGCACGCGGCCGCTTTCGCGCTGCTGCGCCGTGCCGGCCGTGCCGCGCGCCTGGCTGCCGCGGCGCGAAAGCGCGGGAAATCTCTCTCAAAAAGTAACAAACAGGAAAAATATGTTGCAAACAAACCAAAAGATATTGTATAATAAACGCTGTATAAGAGCTTTGAATCCGGCATAAGGGGGGCGGCCAGGCGGTGAAACGGAAAAACGGATTCTCCCGGCGGCTGCTGCCGCTGGCCGGGGTGCTGCTGTGCGCTTCGCTGTTTTACAGCCTTGTGCGCAGCCAGATGAGCATCACGGCCAAAGAACAGGAACTGGCCGGGGTACAGGCGCAGCTGAGCAGCCAGCTCGCCCAGAATGAGGAGCTGCAGCGCACGCTGGACGACGGCGAAGATGCCATCATTGAGCGCATTGCCCGTGAACAGGGGTATGCCAAGCCGAATGAGCGCATCTGGGTTGACATCAGCGGCAAATAACGGTACAGGTGGGCGGGGCTTGCGGCCCGATCCAACCCCGGCCACTGTATAGATACGAAACCATTTGAACGATTCAGAAAAGGGGTACAAGAGTTTGGCTTTACAGGTTGGGGATATCATCGAAGGCAAGGTGACCGGCATCAAGCCGTTTGGCGCCTTTGTCTCATTGCCGGAAGGGAAGAACGGCCTTGTGCATATTTCGGAAGTTTCCTACGAATATGTGCAGGATATTGCCACGGTGCTGAAGGAAGGGCAGGCTGTCTCGGTCAAGGTGCTCTCGATCGCGCCGGATGGCAAAATTGCGCTGTCCATCAAGCGGACGCAGCCCGCGCCGCAGCGCACAGGGCACCAGGGCGGTGCGGCGCACGGGGCCCCGCAGCGGCAGCAGCGCCAAAAGAAGGAAGCGCCGCCCCGGGTGTGGCAGCCCAAGCCCCCCGCGCCGCAGAACAACCTGAGCTTTGAGGATATGATGGCCCGCTTCAAGAGCCGCAGCGAAGAAAAAATCGCCGACCTCAAACGGGTGACCGAAAACCACCGCGGCGGGTATTCGCGCCGCCGCGGCTGATTGAAAGCCACGCAACCAAAACGCACAGCGGCAGGCCACTGCCCAGCCTTTCTGCATAGGCTGGGCGGTGAGCGCTGCCGATTTTCTTTTGCCGCCGCGCCGGCACGGTTTGCCCGGCATGCGGCTGTGCCACAACACAGAAAGGACTTTTACGCCCTATGCCCTATACCCTGATTGCGCCCTGCTTTTTCGGCACCGAATCCACCCTGGCCTTTGAGGTGCGCCGCCTTGGCGCGCAGAATGTCCAGGTCAGTGATGGCCGCGTCCAGTTTGAAGGCGACGCCGGCCTCATCGCAGCCGCCAACCTCAACCTGCGCACGGCCGAGCGGGTGCTGTTGCTGCTGGGCCGCTGGCAGGCGTCCACCTTTGACGAACTGTTTGACGGCGCCTATGCCATCCCGTGGGAGGAAATCCTGCCCGCCGACGCAGCCTTCCCGGTCAAGGGGTCCAGCCTGTCCAGCCAGCTCTCGAGCGTGCCGGCCTGCCAGAGCGTCGTCAAAAAGGCCGTCGTCAAGCGGCTGATGGCCGGCCATAAGGTCAGCGCTTTGCCAGAAACCGGCCCGCTGTACAAACTGCGGATCGCCCTGCGCAAAAATACGGCCGAGATGCTGCTTGATACTTCGGGCGACGGCCTGCACAAGCGCGGCTACCGCAAAAATGCGACCCTTGCCCCGATCAAGGAAACCCTCGCCGCCGGCATTGTCGATTTGGGCCGGGTGCGGCGGGACAGCTTCGTTCAGGACCCGTTCTGCGGGTCCGGCACCCTTGTCATCGAAGCCGCGCAGAAGGCGCTCAACATTGCGCCCGGCCTGCGCCGCCGGTTTGCGGGCGAACATTTCGGCTTTCTGCCCGCCGAAGCCTGGCGGCAAGCCCGCCAGCAGGCGCTTGAAGCGGCCAAGCCGGACGCCGCCTTTGAAGCCGAAGGCTTTGATATTGACCCCGCCGCCGTCGCGTTGGCCACCGCGAACGCCAAACTGGCCGGGGTGGGGGACCGCTGCCGGTTTGCTGTGGCCGATGTGCGGGACTTCCGCCCGAACCCCGAAGCCCTTGTGCTGACCAACCCGCCCTACGGCGAGCGGCTCGGCGATGCGGCCGAAGCCGCCGCGCTGGCCGCGGCGCTTGGCAAAGTGTGGCGGTTCTCGCCGGGCAAAGGGCTCTATGCGATCACGGCCGACGCCGATTTTGAAGCGCATTTCGGCGCCAAAGCCAACCGCCGCCGCAAAATCTACAACGGCATGATCCCGTGCCAGCTGTATATGTACTTTTGATTAGTAAGGGGAGGTTAGCAAAAAAATGGACGACCTCAAACTTGCCGTGCTCATTGATGCGGACAATATTTCGCCCAAGTATGTCAAGGTCATTCTGGACGAAGCCGCTTCTTTCGGCGTGGCCGCAGCCAAGCGCATCTATGGCGACTGGAGCGACCCGCGGCTCAAAAGCTGGAAGGACGCGCTGCTCAACAACTCGATCATCCCGATGCAGCAGTATTCCTACACAACCGGCAAAAACGCGACCGATTCGGCCATGATTATCGATGCGATGGATCTGCTCTACTCCGGCAACCTCGACGGTTTCTGCATTGTCTCCTCGGACAGCGATTTCACCCGGCTGGCCGCCCGCCTGCGCGAAGCCGGCAAGCTCGTCATCGGCATGGGGGAGAGCAAAACCCTCGGCCCGTTTGTCAAAGCCTGCGACCAGTTCAAGTACCTTGACCTGATCCTCGGCCATCAGGAGGAAGAGGAAGCCGCCCCCACCGCCACCGACGAAGCCGAGGCCGCCGCGATGGCCCAGGCCGGCGACGACACCGCCATCAACCGCGATTCGGTCGCCAAGCTCGTCCGCGGCATGATCGACGAGATGGACGACGGCACCGGCTGGGTGCGCACCTCCCGCGTCGGCGACCAGCTCATCAAGCGCTACCCGGACTTCGACGTGCGCAACTTCGGCTCCAAGAGCCTGAACAAGTTCCTCGCTTCCTTCCCCGAGATGGAGGTCGAGGAGCGCATCCTCGCCAACGGCAACCCGATCCAGTTCGTGCGGATGCGCCCCGTGCCCAGGCCTGCCTCGAAATCGGGTAAAAAGCTGCCCGCCCACAAAACCCCGGCCACCCACAACGCAAAGAAACGGTCGGTGCGGAAAAAGTAGAGATACACATAAAAATAGTGGCTATCCCTTTACCCGCGCGCTTAGTCGTGCTTGCGTAGGGCCGGATGCTCGCATCCGCCCGCAAAAGCCCGCGCCGCCGCAATCCTGCGGGCCGATGCAAGCATCGGCCCCTACGGAAAGGCGCATCGCTTGGGCAAAGGGATAGCCACAATTCTTTATTTTTCATCGTTTATTTGTCGAATTTTCTCCCGCCGCAGATTCGCCGCTTACCGCGTAAATCCTGCCGCCGTCGCCCGCGTACCACAACGGATACCGCGCGGCGTACCAGGTTTCGCTGGCGGCCCATTCAGCCGAGAGCGAGGCGTCAAAGACGACATAATCCACGCCCCAGGCGGCCAGCGTCGCTTCGTCGGGGTTGGTGTATAGGGTGACCAGCGCGTTATACTGGTTCGAATAATCCAGCCCGTGGAAGTACAAAAAGGTTGCCGAACCGCACAGAATCTGCCGCCCGGCCAGACTGCAGACCGGGGCCAGATGGCTGTCGCTCGTTACAAACAAGGCGTCGGGCGCGGCGTTCTCGTCCACATAGGCGGCCAGCGCAATGTCCCCGGCACTCCATTGCCCATAATCACTGAGCAGCTCCCGCCCGAAGGTCAGCACGCTGCCGAACATCCCGAGAAAACAGCAGCCGCTCATCGCCACCGCCCGCCAGGGCAAAGCCCGGATCACGGCGGCAAGATCGACCAGCAAATTGGCCACCAGGATGCAGCCGAGCAGATGCCAGATATAGAGCAGCTTGTTGTTGTCGTAGAGGTTTGTCTGGAAAACGACGCACTCGGCCAGCGCCCAGATCGCAAGCCCGCCGCCGTAGAACCACCGCTGCTTGGGCTTTGCGCGGACAAACGCCGGCAGCAGCAACAGAAAGACCAGCCCGATGTTTTTGATGTAGAACCAGAAATAATTGTCGGTCAGCGTGCCGTCCGGGTTGTTTGACCAGTTAAAGTGCAGCCGCAGCATGTTTTCGCCGGTCACCGCATGGCCGACGACGGTGCCGAGCGTTTCGGGCAGCCAGATACCCCCGCAGACGAGCGCGAGCCCCGCCCAGGGCACAATCACATCCCGCAGAGGTTTTTCTTTGGGCCGCGCGGCCAGCGTGTAGACACCGCAGACCAGGCAGCAGAGCACCAGCGCCAGCGCACTGTGGGTTTGCAGCAGCGGCAGCGGCAGCACCAGCGCGGCCAGCCAGGGCCACAGCCGCCGCTCGCTTTGCATTGCGAACCGCCACAGCAGGTAGAGCGCCGGGAACAGCACGCACCAGCCCAGCAGCGTCGCGCGCTGCGGCACCAGCAGATCGACCACCGGGTTTACCCACAGGATGTTTTTGTCGGTGTGGTTGGTCGGGGTTGTATAGTAGCCGGTAAAAATCGAGGCAAAATCCGACGCACTGCCGAGAAAATAGGCGAACCCGAACCCGCTGCCCATGAAAAACAGCCAGAAGGCCAGACAGGCCTTGCCCGCGCCGCCCAGCACTGCCCGCGCCAGCTGCCAGGCCATGCCGTACACCGCCACAAGCCCCGGCAGCAGCGGCAGCAGATAGGCCAGCCGCAGCGGCGCACCAAAGAGAAGAAAGACGCTCGAGACACTCTCGCACAAAAACGGGTATCCCATCGGCAGGTCGCCGGCCAGCATCGGTTCCACCGGCGGCAGTACCCCGCGCACCGCAATGCTCTTGATGTAGGCCAGGTGCAGCGCCAGGTCGCCGTAGCAGCTCTGGCCGGTGTGGTAACCGCCGTCAACAAGGTGCAGGATGTGGGTATGCAGCAGATAGATTGTGACAGCCAGCAGCGGCAGCACACAGGCCCACAGCGCGTGGTCGGCGGCATCGCGCGGCAGCTTGCCGTGTATTTTGCGTGTGGGGGCGGGTTCCATATCCGCCCGGCTTGCGGCCGGCCGTGCGCGTAAAAGCGCTGCCGGCGCCCCGCGCCACAGCAAAACCCCAATCCCCGCCGCCAGCGCGCCGGCCAGCGCCGCGGCCGGCAGCCGAAAGCCGAGCGCCCAGCCGAGCGCCCCCGGCAGCGCCGCCAGCAAACTGACCCCGAACCCGCACCCCAGCGGGATCACCACCCCGGCCGAAGCCCCGGGCAGCGCCCGCCGTGCGGCCAGCAGCCCGGCCGCGAGGAACACCGCCAGGTAGCAAACGCTTGCTGCCGCCCCGATCATCAAACCCAAATCCATCTCAGATGCCCTCCCCGTCAAACGGCGGGGTATATTCCTCCCGCGCGCTGGATTTTTCCTGCATATATCCTTCGGTCAGCCCAAGCCGGATCGCCTCGTTTACAACCTGCCGGTATTCATAGCTCGTGATCCGCCGGCCCAGGCCGTGGTCGGCAGCCTTGTAAAACGGGGTGAACTGGCTCATCAAACTCAGCAAAAACGGCGGCCCGCCGGCCTGCGCCCGGCCGTCGGCCTCGGCGCGGATCGCGGCCAGCCGGGCCAGCACGGCCTTGCTGTCCGCCGCGTGGCCGGGCAGCACAAGGTGCCGCACAATCACGCCGCGCTGCAAATAGCCTTCGGCATTGTACACCGGCGCGCCGGTCTGGGCGATCATCTGCCGCAGCGCGGTTTCGGCCACGGCGGGGTAATCCCGCGCGCGGGAAAGCTCGGCCGCCAGCGCCGGGTCGGCATATTTGTAATCGGTCAGCCAGATATCGATAATTCCGTCGAGCGCCCGCACCGTCTCGACCGTCTCATACCCGCCGGTGTTGTAGACGACCGGCAGCCGCAGCCCTTCGGCCCGGGCGGCCCGCAGCGCCGGCAGCACCCAGGGCAGCCACTGGGTCGCCGTGACAAGGTTCAGGTTCTGCGCGCCCTTTTCCTGCAATGCAAGGAAAATATCCCGCAGTCGCGCCGCGTCGATCGGTTTGCCCAGCCCCTGCTGGCTGATCGCGTAGTTCTGGCAGTAGCAGCAGCCCAGCGCGCAGCCGGTGAAAAACACCGTGCCGCTGCCGGTCGGCGCGTCGGGGGCGCCGCTTAAGCAGGGCTCCTCCCAGTGGTGCAGCGCGGCGCGGGCGGCCAGCAGCGTATCCCCGGCTCCGCACAGGCCGGTCTGCCCGGCGGCCCGGTTGGCCCCGCAGGCGCGCGGACAAAGCGCGCAGGATGCCGGCAGCATAATGGGGGAGAGAGAGGTGTGAGACATGGGAAACCTCCTGGGTGTGGGGATGACGGCGTACGGCCTGCGCCGTTCTTTAAAAAGTTGCTGCAAGAGTTCAGAGTTAAGATGTGGTGCGCCTTCGGCGTGTCTTTGAAAAAGACGGGAAGGTGCTGCCATTTTTTGAGGTGGCGCAGCTGTCGATCCACCATATCTAAACTCTTCACTCTCAACACTTACACAAACTCTTTATGGAAAGTTTAGCACAAAACACAGAAATGTGGTATACTAAAGACAAACGAAAATAAAAACCGGCTGATCCGGCCGGCTTCAAAGGAGGCTTTTTTATGTCTACCCCCCACAATCGTGCTGGAAACGGCGATTTTGCCAAAACAGTCCTGATGCCCGGCGACCCGCTGCGGGCCAAATTCATCGCCGAAACCTTCCTGGAAAACCCGCGCCTTGTCACCGATGTGCGCGGCATGCTCGGCTATACCGGCACCTACCAGGGCCGCCCGGTCAGCGTGATGGGCAGCGGCATGGGTATGCCGTCGATCGGTATTTATTCCTATGAGCTTTACACCCAGTACGGGGTTGAAAACATCATCCGCATCGGGTCGGCCGGTTCTTATACCGAAAAGGCCAAACTCTTCGATGTGCTGCTTGCAACCGGCGCCTATTCCGAAAGCAACTACGCCGCCGTCCAGTCCGGCGATACCGATTCGACCCAGCGCCCGAGCGAAACCCTCAACGCCGCGCTGCGCCGCAGTGCCGCCGCCCAGGGCATCCCGCTGATTGAGGGCGTCATCCATTCCTCCGATGTTTTCTACCGCCAGCCCAGTGACCAGAAGCCGACCTATTGGGAGATCCTGCGCGATGAGAAGGGCTGCCTTGCCGTTGAGATGGAAAGCTTCGCCCTCTTCCACAACGCGAAGGTGCTGGGCAAAAACGCGGCCTGCCTGCTGACCATCTCGGACAGCTTTGTCTCGCCCAAAATCACGACGGCCGAGCAGCGCCAGACCAGCTTCACCGCGATGATGAAGGTAGCGCTGGGGGCGGTCGAATGAGCGGGGCAAAACTGCCGAAGGCCGAAGCCGCCGCCCTGATCCGCGCGGCCTTTGCAGCGCGGGAATACGCCTATGTGCCCTACTCCCGGTTTGCGGTCGGCGCGGCCCTGCGCGAACAGGGCGGGCAGGGCCGGGTGTTTACCGGCTGCAACATTGAAAATGCGTCCTACACCCCGACCAACTGCGCCGAGCGCACCGCCCTGTTCAAGGCTGTCAGTGAAGGCGCGCGTCAGTTTGACGCCATCGCGATTGTAGGCAGCAAGCTGGGCGAGCGCAACACCCTGGTCACCGGTCCGTGCGGGGTGTGCCGCCAGGCATTGTATGAATTCGGCGGCCCGGCCCTGGTTGTGATTATGGCCAAAAGTGAGGACGATTACATCGAAACGACGCTGGGCGAACTGCTGCCCTATGGTTTCGGGCCGCAGAATCTCGACGTCGATCCCAACCGCTGACCCAGACGCCGAAAAACCTAGAAGGAGCTTTTTCCCAACTATGATCGAATTTCTTTCGCGACGCCGCCGGCTGGCGGCCGGGCTGTGCGCGCTGCTGGCGGCCGGGCTTGTCGGCTGCGGCAGTTCCGGCGCCCCGGATACCGAAACCCAGAACCCCGCCCTGCTGGAAGACGCCACCTTTACCCTGACCGTGCCCGAAACGACCGACGCATCCTCTGCGGAGCCTGTGCTGGACGGCCAGGGCACGCTGATTGCCTATGTGGCCGGGCCCGAAGGCGCCGAAACCGGCACCGATGCGGCCGGCTGGCGCGGCGTGCAGGCCTTTGCCGATACCTTCGGCTACACCGCGCAGCTCTTCACCGCACAGGAGGATACCCCCGCCGCCCGGCAGGAGGCGCTGCGCGCTGCGGCCGAAAGCGGCGCCCCGATGGTGGTCTGCCATGGTGAGGCAATGGCGGTGCCGGTGTTTGAAATCCAGCGCAATTACCCCTCCACCGCTTATCTGTTGCTTGACGCCGAACCCCATAACGAAGACTATACCCTTTATGAGACGGCCAGCAACACCCACTGTGTGCTGTATAATGAGGAGCAGGCCGGGTATCTTGCCGGGTATGCCGCCGTGATGGAAGGGTACACCGCGCTCGGCTTTATCGGGGCGGATTCCATGCCTGAAACCGCGAGCCTTGCCAACGGCATGCTGCAGGGGGCCGAGGCCGCAGCCGAGCGCCAGGGCCAGCAGGTCCGGTTTGAGATGTGGTATGTCGGCAGCGGGGAAGCCACCGACGAGGTCACCGCCCGGGTGGGCAGTCTGTTTGCCGACGGCGTACAGGTTGTGATGGCGGATGGCGGCGACCTGCTGACCAGCTGCATTGCGGCGGCCGAAAACAACGGCGGCCAGGTCATGGGTGCCGGGTGGGACGCTTCCTCCCGCAGCGACCTTGTGCTGACCAGCGCGCTGGAAAACGATTCGATCGTTGTGCAAAACGAGCTGTACAGCTACTTCACCCAAGGCGGCTGGGGGGATGCTGCCGGCACCACCGAGCGCATGGGCGCGGCCCAAAGCGCCATCAGCCTGCCGCTTGGCAGCTGGAAGTTCCGCCAGTTTACCACACAGGCCTATCAGGACCTGTATACCCGTTTGTATGAAGGCACGGTGCGGGTAGAGCGCTACCCTGATACCGTCACCCTGCCCGATTGCCCGAACGTGGCGCTGAATATCATGAATTAGTGCCGTACTTTTCAGAAAAATGCAAAGAAATCGCAATATTTTTGTTATGCTTTTGTAATGTCTTTTCGCATCCCGGGCCATTGAAAAAAGGCGCGGGATGTTTTATACTGGGTACAAACGGGCGGCGCCCGCGGGGCCTGCCCGCCCTTTTGCCGTCTGTCTTTACCATCAAAAGGAGAGTACAACATGAAAAAGATTCTGTCTGTCTCGATGGCTGCGGCCATGACGCTTTCGCTGGCTGCCTGTGGCGCCGCCAGCAGCGAATCGACCGCCGCTTCCAGCGAGACCACCACCTCCAGCGCGACCAGCGAGGCCGGTGCCATTGAGGCTTCCGCCGTCACTGGTATCGCCCAGTGCTGCGACGTCGGCACCATTGACGACGAGAGCTTCAACCAGGGCTGCTGGGAAGCCATCAAGGCTTACGGTGAGTCCAACGGCGTGGAAGTCAACTACTATCTGCCGCCGGACGATCCTTCTGACGAAGACCGCCAGACCCTGATCCGCAACGCGGTCAATGACGGCTTCAACACCATCGTCTGCGTCGGCTACCTGTACGGTTCCTCCATCGCCTGGGCGGCTGAGGAATACCCCGACATCAACATCATCGGCGTTGACATCACCGCCGGCGATATCGGCACCGAGGAGATCCCCTCCAACGTCTACTGCATCACCTTCAAAGAAGAGCAGGCCGGTTACCTGGCCGGTTACGCCGCCGTTAAGGACGGCTTCACCCAGCTCGGCTTCCTCGGCGGCCAGGCTGTGCCCGCCGTTATCCGTTACGGCTACGGCTTCGTGCAGGGCGCTGACGCCGCTGCGCAGGAGCTCGGCACCAACGTTACCATCAACTACTGGTACGGCAACCAGTTCTTCGGCGATGCCAACATCACCGCCCGTATGGAGAGCTGGTACTCCGGCGGCACCGAAGTTGTCTTTGCCTGCGGCGGCGGCATCTACACCAGCGCCGTCGAAGCGGCTGTCAACTATGACGGCTGGGTCATCGGCGTTGACGTTGACCAGCACTATGTCGGTGAAAACGGCGTGGCTGACGGCGCTTACAGCTACAACCCGTTCCTGACCTCGGCCATGAAGGGCCTGGGCGCTGCCGTGACCGACGCGCTCGACCATGCGGCCGGCGGCACCTGGAGCGAAGTGGGCGGCACCAACGGCAACTACGGCCTTGAAGAGGGCGATTACATCGGCCTGCCCACCGCTGAGACCAGCTGGGCTTTCCGTACCTTCACCGTTGAGGATTACCAGGCTGAGCTCGAAAAGCTCCGCTCCGGCGAAATCACCGTGGACAACAGCTCTGACCCGGCCGTTCAGCCCACCACCAGTGAGTTCACCACCGTCAACTATCAGGAGTAAGTCTCCTTTCTTCCTTTCTTTTCTGCGGCGGGCGTCTTGGCGCCCGCCGCCTTTTCTTATAAAGAGTTTTGCCCGCCGTAAGGAAAAAACACAAATTCTTCTGGATTGCCTTGTGGAAGAGCGCAAAAAATTGTATAATATAACCAGTAAATTTTAGAAAGGAGCGTGAGCAGATTGGCAGAGGATTTCGTAATTGAGATGCTGCACATCACCAAGGAGTTCCCCGGCATCAAGGCGAATGACGACGTCACCCTGCAGCTGCGCCGCGGTGAAGTACACGCCCTGCTGGGCGAAAACGGCGCGGGCAAATCCACGCTGATGAGCGTGCTGTTCGGGCTTTACCAGCCTGAGCACGGCGTCATCAAGAAAAACGGCCGGGAGGTCAAAATTCACGACCCCAATGACGCCAACGACCTTGGCATCGGCATGGTGCACCAGCACTTCAAACTGGTTGAGTGTTTTTCGGTGCTTGATAACATCATGCTCGGTGTGGAACCCTGCAAAGGGGGATTCCTGCAGAAGGATGTCGCCCGCAAAAGGGTTATGGAACTCTCGGAAAAATACGGCCTGCGTGTCGACCCCGATGCGCTGATCAGCGATATCTCGGTCGGTATGCAGCAGCGTGTGGAGATTCTCAAGATGCTCTACCGCGACAATGAGATCCTGATCTTTGACGAGCCGACCGCCGTTCTGACCCCGCAGGAGATCGATGAACTCATGGAGATCATGCGCGGCTTCAAAAAAGAAGGCAAGAGCATCCTCTTCATCACCCATAAACTCAACGAGATTATGGCTGTGGCCGACCGCTGCACCGTCCTGCGCAAGGGCAAGGGCATCGGCACCGTCGAGATTGCCGGCACCACCAAGGAAGAACTTTCCCGCATGATGGTCGGGCGCGATGTGCAGTTTGCCGTTGAAAAAGCCCCGGCCAAACCCGGCAAACCCGTGCTTACGCTGGAAGGCGTCACAATGACGAGCCACCTCCACAAAAAGGATTCGGTCAAAAACGTCAGCCTGACCGTTCACGCCGGCGAAATCGTCTGCCTGGCCGGCATCGAAGGCAACGGCCAGACCGAGCTGGTCTATGGCCTGACCGGCCTTGAAAAGCTGACCCGCGGCACCATCACGCTGGACGGCAAGGACATCACCCACGCTTCAATCCGCCAGCGCTCGAAGGACGGCATGAGCCACATCCCCGAAGACCGCCACAAATACGGCCTGGTGCTGGATTACAGCCTTGAAAAGAATATGGTGCTGCAGCGTTACTGGGAACCGCAGTTCCAGCACGGCGGCTTTATCCGGCAGGATGCGGTGCGCGCCTATTCCGACCGCCTGATCGAGCAGTATGACGTGCGCAGCGGCCAGGGCAGCGATACCATTGTGCGCAGCATGTCTGGCGGCAACCAGCAGAAGGCGATCATCGCCCGCGAGATTGACAAGGAACCCAAGCTGCTTGTCGCGGTGCAGCCCACTCGCGGGCTGGATGTCGGCGCGATTGAGTATATACACCGGCAGATTGTGGCCGAGCGCGACCGCGGCACCGCCGTGCTGCTTGTCAGCCTGGAACTGGACGAAGTCATGAACCTGTCCGACCGCATTCTTGTGATGTATGAAGGCGAAGTCGTCGGTGAGTTTGACCCCAAGGCGACCACGGTGCAGGAGCTTGGCCTGTATATGGCCGGCGCCAAAAAGCAGGCAAAGGAGGCGCAGTGAGATGGCAAAGAAACAAACACCCAAAATGCTCGGCGCCAAAGCCAAACTGCAGCAAAGCGTGCAGACCGTTATGGCCGCGCTGCTCTGCATCCTGATCGGCCTGGTTGTCGGCCTTGTGGCGCTCTTCATCATCAACCCCGAACACGCGATCGACCAGGGCTTTATGCGGATCATCCAGGGCGGTTTTTATGACTTCCCCTACGGTGTCGGCCGCACGCTGGTCAATGCCGCCCCGCTCATTATGACCGGCCTTTCGGTTGCTTTTGCGTTCAAGACGGGCCTGTTCAATATCGGCGCGGCCGGCCAGTACACGCTGGGGGCTTTTGGCGGGCTGTACTGCGCGCTGGTGCTGCACCTGCCGTGGTTTGTCTGCCTGCTGGTTTCGGCGCTGTTCGGCGCGGTCTGGGGCGCCATCCCGGGCTTTTTCAAAGCTTACCTCAATATCAACGAGGTCATCACCTCCATCATGTTCAACTGGATCGGGCTTTACCTCGTCTGTGAAATCATCTACGGCCGCGGTTCGGGCGCGATGTATGACGCCAACAACACCCGTACCTGGAAGGTGGCCGACGCTTCGCCCGCGTCGCTGATCCCTTCCGGCGGCATGTCGGAGCTTTTCCACACGTCCAGCAACACGATCGCGATCTTTTTGGCGGTTGCGGTGGCCATTCTTGTCTGGATCATCCTTGAAAAGACCACCTTCGGCTATGAGCTCAAGGCCGTTGGCCTGAACAAAAACGCCGCCCGTTATGCCGGCATCAATGAGAAAAAGAACATCATCCTTTCCATGACCATTGCCGGCGCGCTGGCTGGTTTCGGCGCCGGGCTGCTGTATCTGTCCGGCGGCGCCGAGTGGAACCCGCTGAACACCACCACCCTGCCGGCCATGGGTTTCAACGGCATTGCCACCGCGCTGCTGGCATCCTCCCACCCGATCGGCACGATCTTCTCCTCTTTGTTCATCTCCCACATTTCGGTGGGCGGCAGCTTCCTGCCAACCCGGTATTTCCCGCCCGAGATCGCTGATATGATCTCCGGCATCATCATCTACCTCTGCGCGTTCGCAATGCTGTTCCGCAGCTTTATAGGCCGGTTCCTGCATTTCGGCAAGGATGGCGGCAACGTCAACGCCGAGCCGGACGCCCCCGCCGCCACAACCAAGAAGGAGGGCGAATGACATGCTGTTGCTTATCAAATATACCCTGCTCTATGGCATTGTGCTGATGCTTGTCGCGTTGGGCGGCATGTTCAGCGAACATTCCGGCGTTATCAATATCGCGCTGGAAGGCATCATGGTCATCGGCGGCCTGGGCGGCGTGCTTACCGTCGCCATGCTGCAGGGCACCGTGCCGGCCTGGCTGCTTGTCGCGCTGGCAATCTTTGTCGCCGCGCTTTCCGGCATGGTCTATGCGCTGCTGCTGGCCTTCGCCTCCATCAACCTGAAGGCGGACCAGACAATCGGCGGCACCGCGCTCAATATGCTGGCAACCGCCCTGGCCGTCATACTGGCCAAGATGTACAACGGCTCTACCTCTTCCAAGGTCAGCTACACCAACAACGCCTTCCTGTTCAAGATCGGCGGGCTGGACCTCAGCGTCTTTATCCCGCTTGGCATTGTACTGCTCATCGTCAGCTATATTGTCATGTACAAAACCCGGTTCGGCCTGCGGCTGCGCGCCTGCGGCGAGCATCCCCAGGCGGCGGACTCGGTGGGCATCAATGTCTACAAAATGCGCTACGCCGGCGTGCTGATCTCGGGCGTGCTCGGCGGCATCGGCGGCCTGGCCTATATCATCCCCTCTGTCCAGACCTGGAGCTTTGAGGTCGGCGTGGCCGGCACCGGCTTCCTTGCGCTGGCGGTTATGATCTTCGGCCAGTGGAAGCCTGTGCACATCTTCGGCGCGGCGATGTTCTTTGCTGTTTTCAAGAGCCTTGCCAACATTGCCGACGCAACCTTCCTGGCCCAGCTGGGATGGTCTTCCAATATCTACAACATGATGCCCTTCATCGCTTCGATGGTCATTCTGGCTTTCACCAGCAAGAACAGCATGGCCCCCAAGGCGGAAGGCGTGCCGTATGATAAGGGAAGCCGGTAAAAAAGAGTTTGGAGTGAAGAGTTGAGAGCTTCAATGCCGTGTGCTGCGGCGCGCTTTTGAAAGAACGGGAAAGGCTTTCCAACCGCTTTCTCGAGCGCGCAGCAATGCTTTACCTTAACGCCACATGCTGAAATCTTAACTCTCACAACACAAAACCCGGGCGGCCGCCTGGCGGTGCTTTAACCCGCGGGGCGGTCGCTCGCTGTTTCGGAGGTGACTCTCATGCGAATGTACGACATTATTGCCAAAAAACGGGACGGCGGCGTTCTGACCGAAGCCGAGATCGCCTTTGCGGTCAAAGGCTATGTCGCCGGCGAAATTCCCGATTACCAGATGAGCGCGCTGCTCATGGCGATCTATCTGCGCGGTATGACCGATGCCGAAACCGCCATCCTGACCGATGTTATGGCCCGGTCGGGGGACATGGTGGACCTTTCGAGCATCCCCGGCGTCAAGGTGGATAAACACTCGACCGGCGGCGTGGGGGATAAGACCACCCTCGTCATTGTGCCGATCGTTGCGGCCTGCGGCGTGCCGGTCGCCAAGATGAGCGGCCGAGGCCTGGGCCACACCGGCGGCACAGTCGATAAGATGGAGTCTGTGCCCGGCACCCGCACAAGCCTGAGCCAGGAGGAATTCTTTGCCCAGGTGCGCCGCATCGGGCTGTCGGTCATTGGCCAGAGCGGCGAAATCGCCGTTGCGGACAAAAAGCTCTACGCCCTGCGGGATGTCACGGCCACCGTCGGCTGTATCCCGTTGATCGCCTCCTCCATCATGAGCAAAAAGCTTGCGGCCGGCTCCGATGCAATCCTGCTCGATGTCACAATGGGTACCGGCGCCTTTATGCAGAACCTTGACGATGCGATCGAACTTGCCCGGCTCATGGTCTCAATCGGCACGGCGCACGGCCGGCGGGTTGCGGCCCTCATCACCGATATGGACAAACCCCTCGGCCATAACATCGGCAATGCGCTCGAAGTGGCCGAGAGCATGGCCGTTCTGCAGGGCCGCGGCCCGGCAGATCTGACCGAGGTTTGTATGCAGCTTGCGGCCAATATGCTCGTGCTGGCCGGCAAGGGGGATCTGGCCGCCTGCCGCCGCATGGCGGAAGAGGCCGTTGCCGACGGCTCAGCCTTTGAAAAATGCTGCCAGATGTTTGAAGCCCAGGGCGGCGACCCGCGCTACCTGCGCGACGCCGCACTCTTCCCCAAGGCGAAGTATGCCCGTGACCTTGTTGCACAGCAGGGAGGCTACATCACGGCCAACGATGTCGAAAAAATCGGCAATGCGAGCGTGCTGCTCGGCGCGGGCCGCATCAAGAAGGAGGACGCGATCGATTTCGCGGCCGGCATCACGCTGCGCAAAAAGCTTGGCGACGCCGTGCAGCCCGGCGACGTGCTCTGCACCTTCTATGCCGACGATGAAAGCCTTTTCCCGGCGGCTGAGGAGATGTACCGCGCCGGCCTTGTCATATCGGATCAAAAACCGGGCGAGCCCCCGCTGATCTACGCCCGCGTCACGTCCCGGGGCGTAGAGAAGCTGGCGTGACGAAGCCCGCGGGGACGCAAAGGAATCAATAAGAAATAAGACAAGGTGGATTGCGCAGAAGCGCGATCCACCTTGTCTGCTTTATTCTTAACTTATTTCTTGATTTGCTCCGTCAAACCTCTTCCAGCTCCCCGCGCGAACTCGCCTTCAGGTAGGCGTAGATGAACCCGTCGAGGTCGCCGTCCATGACGGCCTGCACATTGCCGGATTCATAGTTGGTGCGGTGGTCTTTGACAAGGGTGTAGGGCATAAAGACATAGCTGCGGATCTGGTGGCCCCAGGCAATCTCATTCTGCACGCCCTTGATGTCGTCAATCTTGTCTTTGTGCTGCTGCAAGGCGATCTGGTAGAGCTTCGCCTTCATCATCTCCATCGCGTACTCGCGGTTCTGCAGCTGGCTGCGCTGGGTCTGACAGCTCGTCACAATGCCGGTCGGCTTGTGAATCAGGCGCACAGCCGAGGAAGTCTTGTTGATGTGCTGGCCGCCCGCGCCGGAAGAGCGGAACACCTGCATCTCGATATCGGCGGGGTTGATCTCGATCTGGATGTTGTCGTCCAGCTCCGGCATAACCTCAAGGCTTGCAAAGCTTGTCTGCCGGCGGGCGTTTGCGTCAAACGGGCTGATGCGCACCAGGCGGTGCACGCCGTTTTCACTTTTCAGCATGCCGTAGGCGTTCGCGCCCTTGACCATCATCGAAGCGCTCTTGATGCCGGCTTCGTCGCCGTCCAGCACGTCCAGTACCTCAACCGAATAGCCGTGCTGTTCGGCCCAGCGGTTGTACATGCGGTAAAGCATCTCGGCCCAGTCCTGCGCCTCGGTGCCGCCGGTGCCGGCGTGGAAGGTCAAAATCGCGTTGTTGTGGTCATACTCGCCGTTGAGCATCGTCATCAGCTGCAGCTCGTCGATCTCCTTTGCCACTTCGTTGACGGCCTGTTCGCCTTCCTCCACCAGAGCCGGGTCGTTCTCCTCTTCAATCATCTCAAGCAGGGTGCCGGCTTCCTCGTACTGGGTGCTCAGCTTGCGGAACCGCTCAAGCTTGTTTTTCAGCTCGCCCATTTCGCCGTAAACTTTCTGGCTGCGCGCCTGGTCGTCAAAAAAGCCGGGCATCGTCATCTGGTGTTCCAGCTCGGCCAGCCGCTTTTCGCTCGCTTCAATCGACAGCGCATCCCGCAAGTCGTTGACCGCCGTCTCATAGCCGTTCAGTTTGGACTTCAGTTCATCAATCGTAATCATATCGTTACCCCTAGACAGAATTGTGCAGTATAGCAATATATGAGTTTAGTATACTACGAAACAGCGATACTGTAAAGGGGGCGGCCCTGTCTTGTCCCGCCGCGGTGCGGGTGCTATAATAGGGCCATCTGTACAAAAGGGGAGAAAGATGTGAAAACTTTGCCGCGCACTGTGTGGGAAGTGCTCAAATTTGAAGCGGTCTGCAAGCTGCTTGCCGTCTGCCTTGTCTATCCGCTGCTCAGCGGGGTGTTCCGCATTTACGCAACATCCGAAGGCCTGCATTTCAACGGCGGCCTGATCCCGGCGTTTCTGAGCCCGGCCGGCATTGTGGTAGTTGTCTTTGTCGCGCTGGGCGCCACTGCCTTTGTGTATTGGGAAATTTCCACCGTCATCCGCATTGCGGCCCTGACCCGCCAGGCCGTGCCGTTCACCTGGCGCGAAGTCTGGTGGGGGTCGCTGTGGGGGTTCGGCGCCCTGCGCGGCGTATCGCTGCCTGTGTCTGGGGTGTTCTACCTCGGCGTGTGGCCGCTGTGCGCCATCGGTTATGTCAACAGCCTGCTGCCCACCCTTGCATTGCCTGAATTTATTTATGGGGAACTGCGCCGCTACGGGGAACTGGGCATGGCGGTCATGATTTTGATCCCGGCGCTGTATTATCTGGCCGGGATGCTCTGCCTGTTTGCGCCGCTGTATATGGCGCTGCGCCGGCAGCGGTTTTTTGCAGCTGCCGGCGAAAGCCTGCGTGCATGGAAACGCAGTTTCTGGCAAAACGGCCGCCCGGCCTGGCAGGGGCCGGCCGTGGTTGCCGCCTGCCTGGTCTGGATGAATGTCGCCACCCACATCGCGCAGTTCTGGCGGCGCAACCGGCTTGATCTTGTCGATTTTGACGCGGCCTTTTTCCACAACCTGCTGTATTCCCAGGCCTTCCGCATTGATTTTGCCTACTGGCTTGTGCGGGCCGCGTTCGACGCCGCCGCGATGGCGCTCTTCGTGCGGCTGCTGCTGGCGGCAGCCGACCCCCGGAAAATGCTCTGCGCCGAAGCAGACCCTGCCTGGCAGGGGGATGCCGGCATCATCGCCGGGGTGCTGCGCCGGCGGCTTGGCCGGCTGCGGGCGCGGTGGCTGGAACGCTGGCGCCGTCGCTCCACCCGGGTGGCGGCCGGCGTTCTCGGCCTTGCGGTGCTGGCCTGGGCCTGCCTGGGCGACGCGCCGCCGCCGCTTGTCCATGCGCCGATCGTGATCGGCCACCGCGGCAGCATCTATGATACCGAAAACACCTTGCCCGCCTTTGAAGCGGCCGCCGAATACGGCGCAGATTATGTGGAACTTGATGTCCAGCTTTCGGCCGATGGGGTGCCGGTTGTGCTGCATGACGGCAACCTCTGGCGGCTGGCCGGGCAAAACCTGAACGTGGCTGAACTGACGGCAAAAGAACTCTGCGCCATTGGGCTGACGCCCGGCGGCTTTTCCACCGAAATACGGTATATCCCGACTTTGGAGGAAGTCCTGCAATGGGTGCAGGCTGACGCCGGCCGCCCGGGCCTTCTGGTGGAACTCAAACCCTCCGCGGAGGATGCGGCCGCCCTGACCGAAGCCGTGCAGGCGCTGGTGGAAGCATATGACCTTGGGGACCGGCTGCTGTTCATGTCGCAGGATTACCCCAGCATGGCGGCGCTGCAGCAGGCCCATCCCGACTGGTGGGTGGGGTACTGCGCCTATGCTTCGGCCGGCGACCTGGATGAAGGCATCTGGCAGTATGACATCGATTTCCTTGCCGTGGAGGAATCCATGGTTTCCAACCGGCTGGCGCGCCTGGCACAGGAAGCCGAACTGCCGCTGTATGTTTGGAGCGTGTATGATGAAGATAAGATGCTGCAATACCTGCAGATGGGGGTTACCGGCCTGATCACCGATTTCCCGGATATTGCCCGGCGCGTTGTGGACAGCTACCATGCCCCCGCGCCGGCCGCCTGAAACCGGCCTGCGGCCGTAACGTTGCGAAAAAACTGCGAAAAAGCCTGCAGAGCCGCGCCCAAACGGCATTGTTCATGGAAATTTCTTTGCTTTCTATGGATTGATGGTGTATAATAAGCACAATCCGACCGGGTTTCTGGATACAACCTGGCCGCAACCAACGGAGGACAAACACAAACCATGAAAACCTATATCGGCAGTACCTGCCCGGTCTGCCATCAACCGTTTGCAGAAGGGGACGATATCGTCGTCTGCCCGGACTGCGGCACACCCTACCACCGCGCCTGCTGGCCAAAGGACAATGTCTGTGTCCATGCGGCCGAGCATGCCGCAGGCTTTGAATGGCAGCCCGATGCCCCTGCGGCGGCGGAAGATGGCGAGCCTGCCTGCCCGAACTGCGGCGCCCACAACCCGCCCGGCGCACATTACTGCAACCATTGCGGCGTGCCGCTGCCGGAACACCCCGAAAGCCCTGATAATCCCCGCAACATCACCGAAGACGGCCCCGGCCGCCCGATTTATGAAAACCCTGATTATGAAAGCCGCCACGGCGCTGCCTACCACAGCCAGGGCGGGAACGCCGGGCCGGCCGGCCACACGGCCCAGCCTGACGACGCCTATGCGCCCTTTGGCGCCGGCATGTACCAGAAGGTGCTTGGCCCCGAAGACCCGATTGACGGCATCAAAGCGCGGGATTGGTCCACCTTCCTGGGCAACTCAAGCATCTATTATCTGCTGCAGTTTTACCGCATGCAGGAAACCGGCCGCAAAATCAGCACCAACTTCGGCGCGCTGCTGCTGGGGCCCATCTATTTCTTCTACCGCAAAATGTGGAAAGAAGGCGCTGTCTTTGCTGCGGTGGATCTGCTGCTTACGCTGCCGGTTTACCTGACAATGCTGGTGGTCTCAAACGCCGCCATCACCAGCGGCATGCCTACCGGCTGGCTGATAGCGGCCATGAACATCACCTCGGTTCTCAGCTGGGTGGTCATGGTGGGGCGCAGCCTGGCGGCCAACTATCTGTATCATCGAACCTGCCTGCACCGCATCCAGGCTATTGAAGCGCAAAACCTTGCCCCGCAGCCCCGGCAGGACGCCCTGGCTCTGCGCGGCGGTACCTGCCTGCCGGCAGCATTGGGGTATGTGGCGTTCTGCTTTGCGGTTGCATTTGTGCTGATGCTGCTCGGCGTGGACCCGATCGCGGTGACAACGCTGTTCGGTATATAAATTCAAGAAGGCAATGAAGAAAATTTGGGAGGAATTCGCTATGAAAACTACCCTGGTCATCATGGCCGCGGGCATCGGCTCGCGGTTCGGCGGCGGGATCAAACAGCTGGCCGCCGTTGGCCCCAACGGTGAGATTATCATGGATTTCTCAATCCATGACGCCATCGAAGCAGGCTTTAACAAGATTGTGTTCATCATCCGCCACGATATTGCCGATGCTTTCCGTGCAGCAATCGGGGACAGGATCGAACGCATCTGCGCCGAGCTTGGCGTTGAGATTGCCTACGCCTACCAGGAACTGGACGCCCTGCCTGCCGGCGTGGCCCTGCCTGCCGGCCGCACCAAGCCCTGGGGTACCGGCCAGGCTGTGCTGGCCTGCAAGGGCATTCTGGATACCCCGTTCGCCGTCATCAACGCCGACGATTATTACGGGAAGGAAGCTTTTGTCCAGCTGCATACCTTCCTGCAGGGGTATGACGCGGCCAAGCCCGGCGCGCTGTGCATGGCCGGCTTTGTGCTCAAGAATACGTTGAGCGACAACGGCGCAGTCACCCGCGGCATCTGCCGCATGAACGAGGAAGCCTACCTGACCGGCGTGGACGAGACTTCCGGTATCACCAAAACCGCCGACGGCGGCGCCGAAGCCGGCGGCCAGGCCATCGACCCCGAAAGCCTTGTTTCGATGAATATGTGGGGCCTGACCCCTGAGTTTGTCGGCCTGCTGGAAGACGGCTTCCGCGAATTCTTTGCCAAGATGGACGGCAATGCGCTCAAGGCTGAGTATCTGCTGCCGATCTATATTGACGAGTTGCTCAAAGCCGGGCGCGTCACGGTCAAGGTGCTTCCCACCCATGACCGCTGGTTCGGCGTGACCTACCAGGAGGACAAGCCGGTCGTCATTGAATCCTTTGCCAAGCTGGTGGAAGCCGGCGTGTACCGGAAGGATCTTTTCAGCGACCTGAAAAAATAAAAACAGGAAACGAGGAGTGTATCCCGCGGCGCGTCCCACAGGCCGCCGGGGTGACATGCCTCGTTTTTTTGCAGCTTGCCGCACCTTTGCGGCGCTGCGCACGAAAATTGCAAAACCTTGGAATCACAGGGCATGGAAAGCGAGGGCAAAATGCGGTATCGTAACAATAGGAGGGATGCCTGTATGACCAAGCAATTGGGGGAAACCCCCACCAATCGATCCGAACTGACCCCGGCTGAGCGGGACGATGCCCTCGCCTTTGGCGTTGAGCGGCTGCTTCGCTTCGGGCTGCGGCACGCACTCATCAAAAAGATGGATGTGCTTGTCGCACGCAACACCCTGCTTGACCTGCTGAACCTGGCTGCGCCGTATGAGGGCAAGGTTCCGAAGGAGGACCTGGACACCCCAACCGTGATCCTGGACGACCTGCTTGACCTTGCGGCGGCCAAAGGCTTGTTTGATGGCGATGTGCCCCAGTACCGCATCAACTTTGAAACCCGCCTGATGGGCGCGCTGATGCCGCGGGAGAGCGAAGTCTGCAAAAAGTTCCGCAAGGTGATGGCCAAGCACGGCCCCAAGGCCGCGACCGATTGGTTTTATCATCTGTGCGTTGTCTCCAACTATATCCGCACGGCGCAGATTGCCCAGAATATTCAGTGGAAAGCCGAAACGCCATACGGCGAGATGGAGATCACGATCAACCTCACCAAACCGGAAAAAGACCCCAAGGTCATCGCAATGGAGCGGCTGCAGCCCGCGGCCAGCTACCCCAAATGCATGCTCTGCAAAGAGAACATCGGCTACGCCGGCCGCATCAACTTCCCGGCCCGGCAAACCCACCGCATCGTGCCGCTAAACCTGGCAGGGGAACCGTTCTATCTGCAGTACAGCCCCTATGCCTACTTCCATGAGCACTGCATCATCCTGCATGATGAGCACAAGCCGATGACGATGGACCGCGCCACGCTGGCCCAGATCTTTGATTTTGTCTCCCAGTTCCCGCATTATACCTGCGGCTCCAACGCCGATCTGCCGATCGTCGGCGGCAGTATTTTGAGCCACGCCCATTTCCAGGGCGGGCGGTATGTTTTCCCGATGCAGAAAGCCCCGGTCGCCCTGCCGCTGCGCAATCCGCGCTATCCCGGCCTGCGCGCCGGCATCCTGCACTGGCCGGTATCCACGATCCGGCTGATCGGCCGCAGCTCACAGCAGGTGCAGAACGCTGCCAACGATATCCTGCGCGCCTGGCGTGAATACAGCGATGCAAGCGTCGGCATCCTGGCCCATACCGGCGATACCCCGCACAACACCGTCACCCCGATCCTGCATTATGACGAGCAGGACGGTTATGTGCTGGACCTGGCGCTGCGCAACAACCGCACCAGCGAGGAATATCCCGACGGTATCTTCCACCCGCACAAGCAGTACCACAACATCAAAAAGGAAAACATCGGCCTGATCGAGGTTATGGGCCTGGCTATCCTGCCGGCCCGTCTCAAAGACCAGGGCGCCGCCATTGCCGATATCCTGTGCGGCGCGCCCAACACAAGCCGCGAGCCCGGCAGCCCGCTGGCTGTCCATGCGACTTGGATCGACAGCCTTGTCGCCAAATATGGGACAAGCATGACGCCGGTCGCGGCCAACACCGCCGTGCGCAACGAAATCGGCGCCGTGTTCAGCCATGTGCTGGAGGACGCCGGCGTTTTCAAGCAGGACGACGCCGGCCAGGCCGCTTTCCTGCGCTTTGCCGAAAAAACGGGGTTCCAAAAGGCTTGACTTTTTGAAGAGTTTTTGCTACAATAAATTGCTGTGCTGAATAGCACGCATCCTTGCCCCCCAGGCAGGGGGGCCATACGTCCAAAAGGAGGTGTACAGAACAATGGCTAAGTACGAAACCATGCTGGTGACCAGTTCCAACCTGGATGAGGAAGCGAGCAGCGCGCTCATCGCGAAGTTCAAGACCCTGATCGAGGCGAACGGTACGATCGATTCTGTCGATGAATGGGGCAAGCGCCGCCTGGCCTATCCCATCAACGACGAAAACGAAGGCGTGTACACGGTGATCAAGTTCACCGCCGACCCGTCCTTCCCGGCTGAGCTGGACCGTGTCTACAAGATCACCGAAGGCGTGCTCCGCACCATCATCCTCGCGGAGGAAGAGTAACGCGCCCCGGTTATTCTGAGGTTTGAAGGAGAAACACCATGCTGAATGTTGTTGCTATCATGGGCCGCCTTGTGGCCGACCCGCAGCTGCGCCAGACGACCACCGGCAAGAACGTGGCGTCCTTCCGCATCGCGTGTGACCGCGGCCGCCGCGACGCCAACGGCCAGAACCAGGCCGACTTCTTTGACGTTGTCGCCTGGGAACGCTTGGCCGAGTTTGTCTGCCGTTATTTCCAGAAAGGTTCGCTGATCGCCGTCGATGGCCGTCTGCAGAACCGCCAGTATCAGGATAAGAACGGCAACAACCGTCAGGCGGTAGAGATCGTGGCCCAGAACATCAGCTTCACCGGCTCGAAATCTCAGAATCAGGGTATGGGTGCGCCCGCTATGTCCGCGCCCGCCCCGGCTGAGTATGCCCGTCCTGCCGCACAGCCCGCCGCCCCGGCCTATTCCGCCGGCTCGAACGACGACTTTGCGCTGATCGAGGACGAAGGCGACCTGCCGTTCTAATGAAAAGATCGTATCATCCTGATAAGGAGGTTTGAACAATGGCTATGGATCGTTCTTCCCGCCCGATGCATCGCGGCCGCCGCAAGGTGTGCAGCTTCTGCGTCGATCGCGTGGATCATATCGATTACAAGGATCTGCCGCGCCTGCGCAAGTATGTCACCGAGCGCGCCAAGATCATTCCCCGCCGCGTTACCGGCACCTGCGCTTTCCATCAGCGCGAGCTGACCGTCGCCATCAAGCGCGCCCGCTACATGGCCCTGATGCCCTACGTCAGCGACTAATTTGCAGATAAAAGCCGCCAGCTTCGAGAAAAGCTGGCGGCTTTTTTAGTTTGATTCTTCTTCGGATACGCTCACCGGCACGCCGCGGTGTTCGACCGGGGTCGAGAACACGATCTGGGTGCGGGTGCGGCCGAACTGCTGCAGGTGGTTGATGAAGGCGTCCAGCTCCTGCGTGGTTGAGTAGAGCACCTCGATCAGCATACTGTAATCCCCGGTTACGCAGCAGCATTCGATCACATGGGGACAGCTTTCGATATAGGGGTAAAACTCCGGCTTGCGCTGGGGGTCCATATCCAGATTGATGAAGGCTTTGACCAGGAAACCGAGCTTGGTGGCGTCCACCTGGGCCTGGTAGCCGGTCAGGCAGCCCTCCTTCTCCAGCCGGGCGATCCGGGCCGACACCGCCGGTGAAGACAAAAACACCCGGTCGGCAATCTCTTTGAGCGGGGAACGGGCGTCTTTTTGCAGGATGTCGATGATCTTGCGGTCGATGTGGTCCATGGCAATCACCTCGCGGGCAAATCTTAGCCCCTATTATAACACAGCCGCCCCCAAACGTAAACCCCGCGGCCAGAGCCGCGGGGCGTGAAAATGGCGCCGCTGTCAGTGCGGTATATACCGCATCGCGTCGGTGCGGCTGCCGTTGATGCGCAGTTCCAGGTGCAGGTGATACCCGCCGTTGGCCCCCACGACGTCGCCGGTGTTGCCCACATAGCCGATCACCTGGCCCTTGGTCACAGTCTGCCCCTCACTGACCGCGATGCTTGCCATATGGGCATAGAGCGATGCATAGTTGTTGCCGTCGTCGGCTGTGCCGTGGCTGATCTGCACGCAGTTGCCGTAGCTGTTCATCGCCCGGGCCGCGCTCACCACCCCGTCGGCCACCGCATAAATCGGGGTGCCGCCGGCGGCCGGAAAGTCGGTGCCGTTGTGGTGGGAACCGTCAATACCGTCGGGGTCGCCATAGTTGCAGCTGATCGAAGCGCCGGGCGCGAGCGCACTGCCGAAATCGAGACTGCAATACAGGTCCGGCGCGGTGTATTTTTCGTTCTGGGCGCGGGCGTAACGGTCCAGTTCGGCCGTTGCCTGTTGATAGGCGCGGCGGCGTTCCTCGGTGATCTGGGCGGCGGCTTCGGCCTCGGCCTGCTGCTGGGTCAGGTTGGCGTTGGCCTGCTGCAGGGCGTTTGCAAGCTCGCTGCGGGTGGCGTCCAGCGCCTGCTGTTGGGTTTGCAGCGCATTGCGGGCTTCCTCGGCCCGGGCGGCGGCCGCTTCGGCCTCCTGCCGGCGGGCGCTGAGCGCCTGGGCTTCGGCGTCCAGCTGTTCCAGCAGCGCGGTGTTGTGGGCCGCAATGTCATCCAGCGCATGGGCATAGGTCAGCAGCTGGAACAAATTGGTTGCCTGGCTCAGCAGCGCAATGCCGCCGCTGTTCTGCAGCTTTTGCATCGCGCGCAGCTGCTCACGGGCCTGGGCCATCTGGGCGTCATACTCGGCCTGTTTGGCTGTGAGCGCTGCGGCGGCGGCCTCGGCTTCACCGGTTGCGGCGTCCAGTTCAGTTTGGGCCTGCTGCAGCAGGGAATAGACGCTTTGCAGCTGGGCCGCAATCTCATCCGCCCGCCCTTCAAGGGAGCCGATCTGCTCCTCGGTTTCGTTCACCTGGTTTTCCAGCGCTTCCTGCTCCTCGGCAGCCTGTTCATAGGCCTCGCTGGCGGCGTTTAGATTCTCTTGCAGCTGCTGCTCGGTCGTATCTGCCGCCATCGCCGGCCGCAGCAGCCCGGCAAACAGCAAAAGAGCAGCCGCCGACGCAGCAACCCTGCGATGCAATTTCTTCATAGACATCCCCACTTGAAAAGAGTTGAGAGTTAAGATAAGGTGGATCGCGCTGCGCGCTCAAAAAATGAACGGTAAGTTCTTCCTGTATTTCAAAAACGCGCCGAAGGCGCACCACAGCTAAACTCTAAACTCTGAACTCTGAACTCTATACCTTCAGCTCGCCAGCGCCTCCATCGGGTCGGTCTCCTCGCCGTTTAGCCAGAGTTCAAAATGCAGGTGCGGGCCGGTGGAGACGCCGGTGGTACCCGCAAGCCCCACCTCGTCCCCGGCTTTGACCGTCATCCCGACCGCCAGCGGCGAGGGTGCGCGGAAATGGGTATACAGCGTCACGACCGAAGCACCGTCACCGGTTTTGCCGTGGTAGAGCAGCAGGTAATTCCCGTAACCATAATGCCAGCCGGCGGCCAGCGCTACGCCGTCGTCAGCCGCCCGCACCGGCGTGCCGCTTGCGGTTGCAAAATCGACACCGTAGTGCTGCGAGTCCTCCGAAAAGGCGCAGGAAATGCGAGAATACTGGTCAAGCGGCTCGCGCGGCAGCTTCCCGTCGCTCGTCATCCAACCCTGGCCGGTCATCTTGATCGCCAAATCGAGCATCTCGGGGTCGTGCAGCAGATCGAGCAGCGAGCCGTCGCTATCGGGCAGACCGAGCATCGTCTCGGTGTAGGGAAAGTAGAGCCGCGGCGCAACCCGTGCGTCGTCGCAATACAGTTCAAGGTGCAGCGCATTGCCGGTTGCCGTGCCGCTGTGGCCGACTGTACCGATCTGCTGCCCCTGCGCGACCGCATCGCCGGCCGCAACCGTCAGGCTGTCCAGATGGGCGTAGAGGGTTTTCCAGCGGTGGCCGCCGATGCCGCCGTGGTCGATCACGATATAGTTGCCGTAGCTCGGGTGAGATTCCGCGGTCAGTACGGTGCCGTCGGCCGCGGCCATGACCGGCGTGCCCTGCGGCGCGCATAGGTCGTCGCCCTTGTGGTCGGCGCTGAAATAGCGGGAAATGTAGCTGAAATCCACCGGCACAAGGAACGACCCCGCCGCCGTCCGCCCGTCGTCCGCCGGCGTTTCGGGCGCGGCGGAGCCGGCGTTTTCTGAAAGGGCGTTCCCGGTTTCCGCCGGCGCATCGGCAGCAGCCGAGATAGGGGAGGGGGGCGGCGTCACGGCCGGGGTGCTCGGCTCGGCGGTTTCGCCCGCCCTGACCGGCCGGGCAAGCAGCACGGCGGAAGCGAGTATCGCCGCCGCCAGACAGGCGGCCAGCGCCGCCTTGCCGGGCTGGCGGTAGCGCAGCGCGTGCAGAATCCGTCCCCTGGCCGGGCTTTGCCCAAAGGCGAGCGCGCCGGGAGCGGGGGAACGCAGCGCAAACTGCAGCAGGCTTTCACAGTAGGCGGCGCGCTCGGCCGGTGTGCGGCCGCGCAGCGCGGCTTCGTCACAGGCCTGCTCCATCGCGCGGCCCAGCTCCCGGAAAGCCAGCCAGGCCAGCGGGTTCCACCAATGCAGGCAGACCACCGCATAATACAGCGGTTTAAGCAGCGGGTCGCCGCGGCGAATGTGGGCGCGCTCATGCAGCAGCACGGCGGCGCGGGCCTCGCCGGTCAAGCTTTCGGGCAGGTAGATGCGAGGGCGCAGCAGCCCGAGTGTGAAGGGCGCCGTGACTGCCGCACAGCTGTAGCAGCCGTCCGGCGCTTTGCAGGCCAGCGCCACCCGACGCCGCAGCCGTCTGTATTGCACAGCGCCGTGCAGCAGGCAAACGGCCGCGCCGCCCAGCCAGAGAGCTCCCAGCAGGTCCGCCGGGGTGGGCCGGGCGGGGGCGGGCACATCCGTTTCGCGGGCCGGCAGATCAGTCAGGGCGCGGGGGCTTGCCGCTGCGTCGCCGGGGGCGGCTGGGGCGGCAAGCATTTCAACCTGGCTGGCGGCCTGCTGCAATACCGTGCTTTGCGGTGCGGCAACCGGCAGCGGGATCACCCCGCCCGGCACGGCAAACCGCACCCCCACAGCCAGCCAGAGCGCACAGAGCAGCCAACCCGGCGCGTGGGCTCGCCGTAGCAGAGCGCACAGCCCCCACACGGCCAGTACGGCTGCGCTGCCCAGCGCCCCGGCCAGGGCCGCCTGCTGCAACGCCGCGGCGGTCACGGTTCATCCTCCTCGTTTGCGGGGGCCGTTTGCGCCGCATCCAGCAGCGCGCGGATCTCGGCTGCCTCGGCGGCGCTGATCGGCTTTTCGTTCAAAAAAGCAGCTACAAACTGCGGCAAACTGCCGCCGAAGGCCCTGTCTACCACCGCGGTGCTCTCCCGCTGCTGCACTTCGCTCTGCTTGATGCGGGCAGTCACAACGCCGCTTTCGTTTTGCAGAATACCACGCTCGCACAGCTTTTTCAGCACGGTGTAGGTGGTGCTCTTTTTCCAGCCAAGCGCATCAGCCGCCAGCCGCACAAGCTGCCCGCTCGGCAGTGGTTCGTTCGCCCAGACCAGTGCGGCAAAGCGATACTCACCTTCCGCCAGACGTTTTTTGATTTCCATAAGGCCCTCCTGTGAAAGAGAATAAGAAAAGATGAAACGAGAGATCTGCCATTTGTACGATGTATGCTTTGTGGTTGACATTCGCTTTCTCAAAACTGGTCTATGCAAATAGACCTATCGGTTTCAGTCTACCATGTCGTTTGCCGGCTGTCAAGCAAAAGCTTGGCAGCGCCGGGCCGCTATGGTACAATAAAAGCATACATCCAAACCAAGAAAGGTTCCGCGCATGAAACACATCCTGCTCATCGCCACCGGCGGCACCATCGCCAGCCGGCCCACCGCTGCCGGCGCGCTGGCCCCGGCCCTCACCTCGGAGGAACTCATCGCCTGTGTGCCCGAGCTCGCCGAGCTCTGCCGCATCGATACCCTCCAGCTCTATAATCTCGACTCCACCAGCATCGGCCCTGTGCAGTGGCGGGGTATCGTGCAGGCGGTTCGTGCGCGGTATGATGCCTATGACGGCTTCGTCATCACCCACGGTACCGACACAATGGCCTACACGGCCGCCGCCCTCTCCTACATGATCCAGGGCAGCGCCAAACCGGTTGTGCTGACCGGCAGCCAGAAATCCATCTATAACCGCGATACCGACGCGCGCAACAACCTTCACCGCGCCGTGCTCTATGCCTGCCATCCGGCGGCCTGGGGCGTACAGCTCGTCTTTGACGGCAAGGTTATTCTTGGCACCCGGGCGCGCAAAACCCGCACCAAAAGTTTCAACGCCTTTTCCAGCATCGATTACCCCCTCACGGCTGAATTCCGCGACCTGCGGCTTGTGCCGTTTCTGCCGCCGCCGGCCGGCTGGGGGCCTGTGCGGTTTTATGAGGCGCTGGAACCCGAAATTTTTGTGCTGCGGCTGATCCCCGGTATGAGGGCTGAGATGATTCCGCGGCTGGCTGGCTGCGATTGCAGGGCCATCATCCTCGAAAGCTTCGGCGTCGGCGGCCTGCCCGGCGGGGACGATGGCCCGCTGTTCGCCGCCGTGCGGGATTGGTGCGCCGCCGGGCGGCTGGCAGTTTTCACAACACAGGTCCCGCATGAAGGGTCGGACCTTGGCGTCTATGAAGTCGGCCGCGCGGCCAAAGCGCTTGACGGCGTGATTGAAGCGCGGGATATGACCCCCGAGGCCGCCGCCGTTAAGCTTATGTGGGCGCTGGGGCAAAGCAAAGACCGCGCCGAGGTTGCCCGCCTCTTCCTGACGCCGGTGCAGTTCGACCTGGCCTGAAAAGTGATTTTCGCATCGCGTCCGGCGTCCCGGTGGGAGAACCGCGCCCCGCGCTCCATATTTTGAAATTTCTATTAAAACCGCCGCACCCCCTTGCACTTTCGGCAAGGGAGTGCTATACTATCGTTAGCACTTAAAGCACGAGAGTGCTAAACACGGGCGGGCCGCCCGTTTCCAGATACAATTTATGAAATCGAGGTCTTTTGTTATGGCAATGCACCAGTTTAAGGCAGAGAGCAAGAAACTGCTCGACCTGATGATCAACTCCATCTACACCAACAAGGAAATCTTCCTGCGCGAACTGATCTCCAACGCGTCGGATGCCTGCGACAAGCTCTATTTCAAATCGCTGACCGATACCTCCATTGGCGTCAGCAAAGGGGATTTGCAGATCCATATCGAAGCCGATAAGGAAACCCGTACCCTGACCGTCTCAGACAACGGTATCGGCATGACCAAGGATGAGCTTGAGAAAAACCTTGGCACCATTGCAAAGTCCGGCAGCCTTGATTTCAAGAAGGAAAACCCGAACGAAAACATCGACATCATCGGCCAGTTCGGCGTCGGCTTTTATTCCGCCTTCATGGTCGCGGCGAAGGTCACGGTCATCTCCCGCGCGCTGGGCGCTGACGAAGCCTGGCAGTGGGAATCAAAGGGCGTCGAGGGCTACACCATGACCCCGGCTGAAAAGGAAACTGTCGGCACCGACATCATCATGGTGCTCAAAGAGGACGCAGAGAACGAGGACTACAGCCAATACCTCGAAGAATATACCCTCGCCGGCCTTGTCAAGAAATACAGCGACTATGTGCGCTACCCGATCACGATGTACCGCGAAAAGAGCCGCCAGAAGCCCAAACCTGAGGACGCCGGAGACGACTATAAGCCTGAGTACGAGACCTACACCGAGCTTGAAACCCTCAACAGCATGGTGCCGATCTGGAAGCGCGATAAGAAGGAAGTCAAGGAGGAAGACTACAACGAATTCTACAAGAACCGCTTCTCCGACTTTACCGATCCGCTGCGGGTGATTACCTCCCGCACCGAGGGCACCGCCACCTACACCGCGCTGCTCTTTGTGCCCGGCCGCACCCCGTATGACTACTACACCAAGGAATACGAGAAGGGCCTTGCGCTCTACGCTTCGGGCGTGCTGATTATGGAAAAGTGCGCCGACCTGCTGCCCGATTACTTCAGCTTTATCAAGGGCGTGGTGGACAGCGAAGACCTGAGCCTGAACATCAGCCGTGAAACGCTGCAGAAGGACAGCCAGCTGCGCCTGATCCGCAACAGCCTCGAAAAGAAGATCAAGAACGAGCTGCACGCAATGCTCGTCAACGACCGCGAGAAGTACGAAACCTTCTGGAAGAGCTTCGGCCGCCAGATCAAGTTCGGCATCTACGGCGATTATGGCATGCACAAGGATCTTTTGGCCGATCTGCTGATGTTCTTCTCGGCCAAGGAGCAGAAGTTCATCACCCTCGATGAATACATCGAGAAGATGCCCGAAGACCAGAAGTGCATCTACTACGCGGCCGGCGACGAAGCCGCCCGCCTGGGCAAGCTGCCGAACGCCCAGCTGGTGCTGAGCAAGGGCTACGACCTGCTGCTGTGCAGCGAGGATGTCGATGAATTCTGCCTGCAGATCATGCGGGATTACAAGGAGAAGGAGTTCAAGAACATCAACTCCGGCGATCTGGGCCTTGCCACCGACGAGGAAAAGAAGGCCGCCGAGGAAGCCGACGCCGCAAACAAGGAACTGTTTGAGGCGATCAAGACCGCGCTGAACGGCAAAATCCAGTCGGTCAAGGCGAACCCGACGCTGCAGGACCATCCGGTCAGCCTTTCGAGCGAGGGCGGGCTTTCAATGGAGATGGAGAAGGTGCTGCGCAAGATGCCCGGCAACACCGAGGATATGCAGAGCACCAAGGTGCTCGAGCTCAACCCGAACCACCCGGTCTTTGCGGCGCTGCAGGCGGCCCAGACGGCCGGTGACAGCGATAAGGTCGCTAAGTACAGCGAGCTGCTCTACGACCAGGCCCTGCTCATCGAGGGCCTGCCCCTTGAAGACCCCGTCGCCTATGCACAGCTGGTCTGCGAGCTGATGAAGTAAACGGCATTATAACGAAAGAAAAGCTGGCCCACACCGTCTGGGCCAGCTTTTTTATATAAACTTTACAGCGCCACCTCATTCGGCTCCGCCTCGCCCGCGGCAAAGTGCGCGGTGGCTTCGAACGCGCTTTCGACCATGCTGGCGACGTTGACGTCGGTGTAGAACGCCGTGTGCGGGCTGACGATCACATTCGGGAAGCTGCGCAGCAGCGCGAGCTCCCGGTTGGCGATCGGCTCGCCGCAGCGGTTGTAGTAGCAGATGTCGGTCTCCTCCTCGACGACGTCGAGCCCCGCGCCGCCGATCTGCCCGCTTTCGAGCCCGGCGACGAGCGCTTCGGGATCGATCAGCGTCCCGCGCGCCGTGTTGATCAGCAGCGCGCCGCGCTTCATTTTGGCAATCGCCGCCGCGTCGATCAGGTGGTGGTTCTCCGGCGTCGCGTTCAGATGCAGCGAGATCACGTCGCTCTCGGCCAGAAGGGTGTCGAGCGGCACAAACTCGACGCCCGGCTCCTCGGCGGGGTAGAGGTCATAGGCGAGCCGCCGGCAGCCGAAGCCTGCCAGGTGACGCAGCACGGTGCGGCCGATCTTGCCCGCACCGATCACCCCGACCGTGCAGCCCGAAAGATCCCGCCCCATCTTGCCGGGCAGCGAGTAATCCTGCGCGGCGGCCCGCAGCATGATCTGGTTCATCTTGCGGGTGGCCATCAGCATCAGCATGATCGTGTAGTTGGCCACGCCTTCGGGCGGGTAGTGGCTGTGGGAAACCCGCATCCCAAGCCGCTTGGCGGCCTCAAGCGGCAGGTGGTCGTACCCGATGCTGCGGCAGGGCAGGTAGCGCACGCCGCCTTTGGCGAAGGCTTCAAGGTAGGCCGGGGTGACTTCACAGGGGTTGGTGCTCACCGCGTCGCAGCCCATTGCCAGGGCCAGGTTGTCCGGCCGCGGCGGGTCGGCCGTCCAGACATAGTCGATGCCGTACTTTTTGCTGAACTCTTCGCAGTATCCCAGCTCGTCAAACGGGCGCAGCGCATAAAAGCAGATCTTCAAGGCAAAAGCCTCCCTTTACATATGGTAATCGAACCGGTCGGCCAGCCAGTCGATGGCCAGCGGCAGCCAGGCGCGGTTGTGGGTGCTCGGGGCGCCGACCTCGTTGGTGCAGACGCTTGACCCGTGGTCGCAGTCGGCGAAGAGGTGCAGCTCGAAACGGTTTTGGCAGCGCTGGAGCGCCCGGGCCAGAAGCAGGCTGTTCTCCACCGGCACGGCGGTGTCGGCCACCGTGTGCCAGATAAAAAAGGGCGGCAACCCCGGTGCAACCTGGTTTTCCAGGCTCATCCGCGCGCGCAGCGTTTCGTCGCCGCCGGCGAGGTTCTCGATCGAACCTTTGTGTGCAAAGGGGCCTGCCGTGATGACCGGATAGCCGAGCAGCACGGCATTGGGCTGTGCGTCAGCCAGCGTTTCGCCGGCCTGCAGGCCAAGCTCGGCTTCGACATCGGCGGTGAGCAGTGCGGAGGAAGCCGCCAGATGTCCTCCGGCCGAAAATCCGCAGATCGCAACCCGCGCGGGGTCAATCCGCAGCGCGGCCGCGTGGCGGCGCAGGTGCAGCAGCGCGCGGGCCGCATCCGCCAGCGGGCGGGTGGTCAGCGGGGCCGGCGCCCATTCGGTCACCGTATAATATAGCGTGAACACCGCGTAGCCGGCAGCCAGGAAGGCCGTGGCGACGGGGTCTGCCTCTCGCGGGCTGCAAAAAGCGTAGCCCCCGCCCGGCAGCACCACAACAGCCGGGCGAATGTCATACCCCGGCATGGAGTCGGTCGTATCCCGCAGATAGCCCACCAGCCGCGCGCCGCCGGGCAGGGTGTGTTCATACAGTTGCATCGCAATCAAGTCCTTTCCGTTATTTCATCGGCGGATACCCGGGGCGGGTTTTCCCGGATGTAAGCGTCCAGGATATCCGCCATCTGCCGCACAAGTTCGGGGCAGGGGCGCTTTTTGTAATAAGCGTCGGTGCGGGCCGCGGGGGTCGGGGCCTCGCTCGTGCCGGCCGGCAGGCCGAGCAAATCGCGGCACACAATGCTGCCGCGGCCGTTGGCGGCCTTGTAGCGGGCGGCAAGATCCTGTACCCGGGCGTAGACGTCGGCGCGGCAGGCCGGGTCGGGCGTGGCGTAGAGCGCCCCCACCACAAACACCGCGCCGGAAAACGCGCCGCAGACCTCCCGCAGCCGGCTCAGCCCGCCGCCGAACCCGCAGCTCAGCCGCAGAACCTGCTCTTCATCCAGGCCCAGTTCCTCCTTATAAGCCAACGCCACGGCCTGCGCGCAGTTGTACCCGCGCAGAAACGCCGCCGCGGCTTTGTCCCCGTGTATCGACATCCGCCATCCTTCCTTTCGCGCTTGCATTCATTCCTGTGGATAGCATACCGCAAAACCGGCCGTTTGAAAAGGGGGAGGGGGGAGATTTTTAGCCCCCGGTCTGTTTTGCGGCGTGCAGGATAAACAAAGGCCCCGGCCTTCCGGGAAGGGAAGCCGGGGCGAAGGAAATGCAATCAAGCGGGATCAGTTCAGGAAGTTCTCGTTGAGGGTGACGCCGAAGTCGCGGGCAATCGCGCGCAGGTCGTCGTCCTCGATGGTCTGGCGGATCAGCCCGCCGCCCATCGAGAGCACCTTGACATAGATTTCGGCGCTCTTTTCAATCGTGTGGGCCAGGCCGAAGGTCGTGTCAAAGTCAGGGCCGGAGGCGAACAGCCCGTGCTGGGCCCAGATCGCGGCCTGGTAGCTCTTCATTTTCTCGCTCGTGGCCATCGCGATGTCCGCGCCGCCCGGCACCATCCAGGGGCAGACGCCGACGCCTTCGGGGAACACGACCGGGCACTCGGTCGCGCTCTGCCACAGCGCGCGGGAGAAATCACGGTCGGTCAGCGGCAGAATGTAGGTCAGCGCGATGACGTTGGTCGCATGGCAGTGGTAGATGACCCGGTTCGCGCCGTCGGTCGCCGCCTTGCGCACGCTGTGGTTCATGAAGTGGCTCGGGAACTCGGAAGTCGGCTTGGCGCCTTCGGCCAGGCCCCAGACGATCCGCCAGGAATCGCCGGTTTCGTTAATCTCAACAATGCCGATAGAGTGGATCGGGTCGGGCTCGACGTTGCGGAAATACTTGCCCGAACCGGTCGTGATGAAGTATTCGCCGGCCAGGTTCTCGGCCTGGACGCCCATTTTCACCCATTCGCGTGGGGTCTCGTCAAAGAAGGGGCGGCAGGCAGCCACATCCTCTTCGGTCATACGGTAGGTCAGGTTGCCGCCGTTGCGCTCGTGCCAGCCCTGCAGCCAGCCGTCGTTGCACATACGGATAAAGCCTTTCACACAGGTAATGTCGGTCAGATTCATGGGAAAACTCTCCTTTTGTTGATAGAATAATGGGACGGCAATCACCGCGTAATAACGTCCACCGGCACATTGAAGATTTTCGCAACCTTCAAAATCGTATCGATGTGGCGGCCGGAAGCGGCAGCCATATGGTGGGTCGGGCCGGCCTCGCTCCAACGGTTGCAGAACTCCCGCGCGCCGCAGCTGAACCGGGTGCGCATGTTGGTGTCGCCGAAGGTGAAGATCGGGCCATCCTCATTGATGCCCTCGGCCACGACGAACTTGAAGTGGCCGTCCATATCCTGGGTGATGCCCAGATAGGTCACGGGGCCCAGATGCGGATAGAACTGGGTCAGGTAGCCGCCGCCTGTCTTGCCGTGGAACACCGGCACAATCTTCATCGTCGGCTTTTTCGCAGAGATCGCCGCATCGCCCGAGCCGGAATGCCCGATGATGCAGATATCCTTGTCAAAGTCGATCGAATACATTTCGGAAAGCTGGCCTTCGCCGGCGATTGTCTTCAGGATTGACATCGCCATCGAAACCTTGATATCGCCCTCGACCGCGCAGGCAACCCCCTGTTTGATGAGCATCGAGAAGGCGGGGATCAGCATCGAATCCAGCACGCCGGCGGCGCCTTTGGCGAACCCGTCATAGTGGGAGGCGATGAAGCCGATCTTTTCTTCCTTGACCCAGGCCTCGAACGCGACGACGTACTTGGCCATATCCCAGACCTTTTCAATCGTGCCGCCGCCCTCAATGTCGAAGGTGTCGAGGATATCCTGCGCCTTGGCGCGGATGGCGTCCTCGTCGGTGATGTTGTCGGCAATGGCCCACATCTTTTCCCAGTCGAACTGCTTGGTGTACAGCCACATCCGGTTGTAGAGGTTGGTTTCGTCGATGTACAGGTCCATCATGCCCGGGTACGGCCGGCCGATCTGCGCGAGATTCAGGTCACGGAAGCGGCGGCGCACCTGGGCGGCCTTGCACCAGCTTTCAATCTCCGCCTGTACGGCAGGGTCGCCGCCCTCCACCACGCCGGTGATGACGGCGTGCCGCTTGCCGGCGCGCTCCAAATCCGCGACCATCTCGCCCACCGCGCCGCAGGCGTACAGTTCGCCCAGCCAGGTCGGGGTGTCGGTGTTGGCATAGTCGGGCGCGCGGCGTTTCTGCACATTGACCAGCACGACCGGCACGTCAAGATCTCGCACGGCGGGCAGCATATTGTAGGAAGTCGCATAGGTCAGCAGCTGCAAAATGACGAGGTCGACGTCGGCGGCGCGGAACTTGTCGCCGGCCTCCTGGCTTTTCTCCTTGGTCGTGACGATGCCGCCGTCGATGAGTTCCACCGTATCGGGAATTGTCTTTTTGAAAGCGTCGTACTGGGCCTCAAACTCCGGCACAAGGCTCGGAAACTGGGGCAGGTAAGCGCCCAGCGCGATGGCGAACACGCCGACACGGGCCTTGGTTTCCACTAACATTTTGCTCATTGGGGATGAACCTCCTTATTATTGCTCGCCGCGCCAGGGTGTAACTGATAAATCAAAAGCACTGTTCAATTCTACTAAAAAGCAGCGCGCGGCGTTGTTACCAAAATGGGCGTCCGCAAAAAGCGGAGATCAGGCAGGGCAGATTTCCTTGATGTCAAAACTTGCCTTTATCGCATCGCGGGCGGCCTGCAGGTCGCTGTAGGCGCCGGCCGCGATGAACTGCACCAGAAGATTGCCCAGCGCCGTGCCCTCGGTCGGGCCGGCAAAGACCGGCAGCCCGGTCGCGTTGGCGGTCATCTGGTTGAGGTAGTTGTCCTGGCTGCCGCCGCCGACGATGTTCAAACTTGTGTAGGTCTTGCCGGTCAGAGCCTGCAGCTCCTCGATCGCGCTGCGGTAATCGCGCGAGAGCGAGTTGTAGATGACCTGCATGACCTCGCCGGTGGTTTCGGGGGTCGGGTAGCCGGCCTCCGTACAGGCGGCTTTGACTTCCTCAATCATGCTCTTCGGCGCAAGGAAACGATCGTCCCCGGTCGAAACCACGCCGGGGAAATCCGAGCACGCCTGCGCGGCCGCAATCAGTTCGGGGAAGGTGGGGCGAGCGCCGGCCTTTTCGCCCAGCTCGCGCCGCACGCTCTGGATCATCCACAGCCCCATGATGTTTTTCAGGTAGCGGTAACGGGATTCATACCCGCCCTCGTTTGTAAAGTTCGCGGCGCAGCTTTCGGGCGTTGTGATCGGCTGCGGGTTTTCGACGCCGAGCAAACTCCAAGTGCCGCTTGAAAGATAGACGGCCTTGTCGTCCCGCGCGGGCACCGCCAAAAAGGCCGAGCCGGTATCGTGGGTGGCGGGCAGCAGCACGGTGCAGTCAAAGCCGACGGCGTCGCGGATTTCGGCCGTGAAAGGCCCAAGCGCCTGGCCCGGCATCCGAATCGGCTGGAAGATTTCACGCGGCAGGCCGAGCTTTGAGATAATCTCGTCGTCCCAGTTCTGGCTTTCGGCCCCGACCAGCGCGGTGGTCGAGGCGTTGGTATACTCATTTGCAGCCACACCGGTCAGTTTGAAGTTCAGGTAATCCGGCACCATCAAAAAGGTTTTGGCAGCGGCAAGCTGGTCAGGGTGCTCATTTTTCAGCGCCGCGAGCTGGTAGGCCGTGTTGAACGGCTGGTATTGGATGCCGGTGCGGGCATAATGTTCGGCAAAGGGAAGGGCGGGTTCCAGCGCTTCGCGTATTCCGGCGGTGCGGCCGTCCCGGTAGGCGACGGTATCGCCGATGATCTGCCCTTGTCCGTCCAGCAGCACAAAGTCAACGGCCCAGGTGTCGATGCCCATGGTGGCGGGCGCGTAGCCGGCGGCTTTGCAGGCGCGCAGGCCTTCGAGCACGCTGTTCCACAGTGCCTCCAGGTCCCAGCACAGGTGCCCGTTTTTTTCAACCAGGCGGTTTTCAAAGCGATACACTTCGTGCAGCGCCATGCGCCCGTTCTCCACAGTGCCGACGATATGCCGCCCTGAAGAGGCGCCAATGTCTACAGCAAGTGCACAGGTTTGCATTTTTATCTCCTTTTTGGTACAATACAGATAAGTAAAACCACGTCAGACCGCCCTGCTGCGGCGCGGGAACCAGCCTTTTTGATAAGGTTTCCTTCTGGTATCCAGTATAAAGGCGGAAAATATCGGTTTCCATAGCCGGAATTGCCCGGTTTTTTGTGATTATTCTACTGCCTGTTAACGGCGTGCGGCAACGCCGGCAGGAATACACAGACACTACCCCGCAGGCGTGGGTGGCCCGCGGGGTGAAAGGAGCGTGAACAAACGATGTTAACCTACAATATGGACGTGGAACCCCGCAGCCGCTGGCTGCGCACAACCCCGGGTGCGGCGGCGCTGGCCCAGCCCTATTACTGTACCGAAGCAGGCCTGTTTTACGGGCGGGCCCGGTTCGCAACCGCCCGCACGGATAAGGACAGTTACATCCTGTTTTACACGCTGGAAGGCGCCGGTCTGGTGGAACAGAATGAAACGCAGGTTACCCTTGGCCCCGGTACGGCACTGCTGCTGGATTGCCGCAGCCCGCAAAGCTACTGCACGGCGCCCGGTGTGGACCGTTGGCACCATTTTTGGGCGCATATTGACGGCGCCGGCGTCCGTGCGATGGAACCGGTGCTCTGCCCTGAAAAGCGGCTTTGCCCGGTAGCGTTGCCCGGGCTGGACGCCCAGGCGCCGTTCCAGGAGATTCTGGGCGGAACCAAGGCGGAAACCGCCGAAAGTTCTGTCACCGTGGCGCTGGCGATCCACCAGATTTTGGCCGCCATGGCCCGCCGTCAGCTTTCAAATGAAGCCGCCGCTTCCAACCGGCAGCTCATTGAACGTGCGGTGGACCATATCCGCACCCATTATTCTGAGCCGCTCAGCCTTGATGAACTCCTGGCCGACGCGCACATCAGCAAAAGCTATTTCCTGCGGCTGTTCCGGCAATACATGGGCACCACGCCCTACAACTTCCTTTTGTGCTACCGCATCACCCAGGCCAAGGAACTGCTGGTGCTGACCGATCTGCCGGTCGGCGTGGTGGCCCACAAGGTCGGTTTTGGGGATGAGAGCAACTTCTCCACCCGGTTTACTGCAATGGTGGGGCAAAGCCCGCTGCGCTACCGCAAAAGCGCGATGAGATCAAAATGAAAATGAAAAAGTCCATGCAAAACGCCGCCCGCCAGTTTCCAATTACTGGCGGACGGCGTTCTCTATTTTGTGGGAAATGATTTGTGGGAGATGAAGGGAACAGGGAAATCGATGTGCAGGGCGCAGCCCGTCATGCGGCGCAAAACCCCGGCCTGCAGGCATAAACGCCGCTCAGCAGCAGAGGAAATACCCGCCGCGGCCACAGCAGCACCAGCTGCAGATATTGCACATCAACAGGTACAGCCAGGCTTGCAGGCAAAAGTTGCCCTGTTGCATCCGGGAACCGGGCTGGCTATAGCTCTGTTGATAGGAAGTATAGCTCCGGCTCGGGTTTTGCAGCCGGTCCAGCAAGCGCTGGTATTCGAAGTTGTTGGGCTCCATATCCACGGCGGCGCGGGCTTCGGCAGTGGCGCGCACGTTCTGCCCGAGCCCTGAACAGGCCAGCGCCGCATAGTAATGCCAACGCGCTGTGCGCTGGTTTGGCGGAATCGAATTCAGCACATTGAGCGCTTCGGTATAATAGCCGTTGCGGATATAGTTGTTGGCCGCCTGCATCTCGGGGCTTTCACGGCCGGTGTTGCTGCGGGTTTCAAAGCCGCCGAACCCGAACGGGTCAAACCCGAAGCCGAACCCGAACGGGTCCTGGTAGGTCTGTTGCTGCCGGCTGTAGCCGCCTGCGCCGCTCTGGGCGCCGCCCTGGTTATAGCTTTGGCGCGGCCCGCCGCTGCGTTCGCGCATAATCTCGCTGTAAGCAGCCTGAACCTCCTTGAACTTGTCCTCGGCCGTCGGGTCGTTGGGGTGCAGATCGGGGTGGTACTGCTTGCACTTCTGGCGGTAGGCTTTTTTGATGGTCTCCTCGTCGGCACCGGGCTGGATGCCCAATACGCTGTACGGGTCGGTCATTGTGTCCCCTTCCTTTTGGGCGCCGGTTTGGGCTTTTTGGCGCGCGTGGCTTTCACCAGCGCGTATTTGCTCCAAACCCCGGCGTAGATCGTGTTGTAAACAAGCTGCCCTTCGGGGGTATCCTGCAAAATGGGCAGCAGCTGAAAATTCTCGGCGCACAGCGCCATCTGCTGGGTCAGCAGTTCGTGGCAGCGCGTTTCAAACCCGGCGCGGTCGGCGCCGTATGCCCCGGCCAACGGGGCCAGAGCATTGAACCGCCGGCGGCGCTGGTCTTTGGGCAGGTCGTCGTAGGCGTCCATCAGATAAATAAAACCACCCAGCCCGCGCCCCATGCCGGCCAGCGGCCCGGCGAAAAGATCGGTTTCATTCTGCACAAGCACGTCGCCCAGCAGCGCACCAAATGCGCCGCACAAAGCGTCCAGGTCGGTACTGCCGGCGGCTTCCAGCTCGCTGAGCGACTGCAGGTGGCGGCGCACCGATTCGCACTGCCGCGGCCAGCGCTGCGATATTTTCTCAAGATGCGGTTTAAGCGCCTCGGCAGCGTCCCGGCTCAAACGGCGGCGGTCGTCCTGCCAGTCGTCAAGATAGTTGTAGTAGGCCAGCACGACGGTCATATCGGCGGCATAGGCAATATATTGGTTGGAAGCGCGCGGCCTCGGCCGGATGGGGTGCGGCGCGCACCGCCCATGGGAAAAGACCGTCTGCGGGGCGTTCAGCGCGCTGAGCAGCAGCGCGGCAAAGGTTAAATCATAGCTCAGCGCCAGCCGCGCGGCCAGACCGTAGGGAGTCAGCGCTTCGCACAGGCCGCAATAGTAAGCCTGGTAGCAGTCCATCGCGGTTTTGTCCAGGTCTTTCCGATAGATCGTAACATAACCGAACACGGGGCGTCAACCTTTCCGGTCAAAGAATCAGCTTTTTTTGATAAAGCTGGTGCCGCATTTGGGGCAGGTGATCGAAATCCGCCCGCGCCCGCGGGGTACCCGCAGTTCCTGCCGGCAGTGCGGGCAGCGGAAGTAGCGGTAGGTCTGGCGCATCCGCCAGCGGGTTTTCATGCTTGAAAACCGCTGCGAAACGGCGGCCTGCTTGGCCAGGTACCAGCGGTTTTCCGCCGCGCGCTTGGGGATGTTGCGGCTGAAGATCCGCACATAGCTGTAGATCAGCACCGCCAGGCCCACCCAGTACAGCAGCGTGCCGGGCACGCCGGGAATGAAAATCCCCAAAATAAAGATGACCAGCGCGGCGATCGATAAAAAACCGCTGAACTGATCCCCGCCATATCGCCCGGACATAAACCGCTGCAACCATGCTTTCATAAATGTATCATTCCTTATTCCAAATACTCTCAATCAACCGAAATCGGTTTGGCTCCCATTATGCCATCAAAATGTGGTCAAATCGTGAACGGAAAGGGAACAGAATCTAAACAAGTGGGGGCGGAGGGGCGCATTCCCGGCCGCTGCCGCTTTCGTTCGCCTCTTCCTCCGGCTTCATGCCGAAGAAGCAGGCCGGAAAATCTTTACAGCTCGTACCTTGTGCCGTGCGAGAGCAGCAGCCCGTCCGTTACTTCTATGCGGAGAAGAATTGTGTTTTTGTCGCTGAAATCCGTGTGGCCGTTATCGATCCAGCTGGCAAAAACGTGTTTGAGCGTATCTGCCATCGCACGGTGTTCTTCCTTGCCGATGTGGCCCAGATTGACGCTTTCCCCGTGCGCGGTGAACCAGTCGCCGGCAATGGCGACAACCGGGTTGCCGCGTATCTGCCGCATTTTGTTGGAGAGGGCGTGGGTGATGACATAAAAAGCGCCGTTTTCATAATAGGCGTTTACATAGCGCACATAAGGCCGCCCGCCTTCATCAGTCGCCAATGCGATGACGGTGTCCTTACCGAAGCGCTCCACCATAATCCGCTCGGCCTCTTGACTCCATTCTTTCACAAAGACCGCTCCCTTTCGTGATCGTTTTGCGGTGTTTTGCGGTTATAAAGAGGAAGAAACACCGTCCCCGATCCTCTCAAACTTCACGATACACTCGCAATGTTTTGTCCGCGGGAATAAATCGACCGGCTGGACGGCGGTGGGGCGGTAGTGGGGGGAGAGGATCTGGGTGTCGCGGGCGGCGGTGGCGGCGTTGCAGCTGACCATCACAACGGTGCGCGGCGCCATCGCGACGATGGCGTCAAGCGTCGCGGCGTCGCACCCCTTGCGCGGCGGATCGACGACGATGACGTCCGGCTTCGCCCCCTCGGCGGCAAGATGCGCGGCCGCCTGGCCGGCGTCCATGCAGAGGAAATCGGCAGCATCGGCCCCAAGGCCCAGCCGCGCCGCCGTCGCTTTGGCCGATTCGACGGCCTGCGGCACCACCTCCACCCCGAGCAGCTTGCGGCAGTCCGGCAGCATCGAAAGCCCGATCGTACCCATACCGCAGTAGAGGTCGAGCAGAAAATCGCCCGGCCGCAGCCCGGCAAATTCCCGCGCTTTGGCATAGAGCGCTTCGGCCGCAGGGGTGTTGACCTGGTAAAACTCGTGCACTCCCATCGTGATCGGCACGCCGGCCAGCGTATCGGCAATGCAGCCGGGCCCGCAGACCGTGCGGGTTTTGGGGCCCAGGATCACATTGGTGCGGGCGGTGTTGCGGTTGATGAGGATCGTTGTCAGATCAAATTCTTTTTGAAGCGCCTCGCACAGCGCGGCCTCGCCCGGCAGCCCGTTGCCGTTCACAACAAAGCAGAGCAGCCGCTGCCCGCTGTGCCAGCCCTGCCGCATATAAATATGCCGCAGCCGGCCGGTGTGGGTTTCCTCGTCATAGGGTTCGACGCCGGCTGCTTCCAGCAGCGCGCAGGCCCGGCGGGCCAGGGCGTTCATCCAGCCGGGCTGCAAACGGCAGCCGGCGGTGGGCAGCGGCACAATGCGGTGGCTGCGCCCGGCGTAAAACCCGGCGACGAGATGCCCGTCCTGATCCCGCCCGACCGGCAGCTGTACCTTGTTGCGGTAGCCGCCGGGGCAGGGGGCGGGCAGCGTATCGGCCACCGGCAGATCCAGCCCGCCCAGCCGGCGGAACGCGTCCCGCACAAAGCCGGCCTTGGCCGCGCACTCGGCCGCGTAGGTCAAATGGCGGAAATGGCAGCCGCCGCAGGGGCCGGCGATGGGGCAGTCCGGCGCGCAGCGGCCGGGGCCGGGGGTGTCCACCCGCACAACCCGCCCGTAGGCGTAGGTTTTGAGCGCCTTGGTGATCTGCACGGTCAGCGTGTCGCCGGGCGCGGCGCCCGGCACAAAGACGGCCTGGCCGTCAAAATGCCCCACGCCGTTGCCGTCGCTGGCCAGCGATTCAATGGCGAGGGGGATGGTCTGGTTTTTGACAAGGGGCATAGGGGGCTCCTTTTTTAAAGCTGCGAGTCTTTTTCCAGCGCAGCCAGGTACTTGCTGGGCGGCACGCCTTTGACCTTTTTAAACACGCGGGAGAAATAGAACTGGTCAAAGAAGCCGACCGATACCGCGATCTCGGCAATCGAGAGGTGCGCGTTTTTCAGCAGCGAGCAGGCCTCGCTGATGCGGTAGCCGGTCAGGTAGTCAATCGGGCTTTGGCCGACGTTCGCCATAAACACCCGGTACAGATGGCTGCGGCTGACCCCGACCGCCTTGGCAATATCGTCAACCGAAATGTCGTGCGAATAGTTGAACTGGATGTACTTGATGGCTGCCAGCACATACTGGCTGCTGGACGACCCCGGGTTCGGCATTGTGTCGCGGGCTTCTTTCATGAGCTGGGCCATGAACAGGTAGAGATACCCGGTCATCAGCGCCTCCTGCTGGGGCTCGGTTCCGCGCGAAAGATAGATGTTGTACAGCGCTTCCCGCACGCTTTGCGGGTCCTTGCAATGGTGCAGCGGGTGGTGGTCGGTAAAAGGGGTCTGCTGCACAAGCTTGTTTGCGCAGGCGCCGTTAAAGCCAACCCAGTAGTATTCCCAAGGGTCGGTGGCGTCAGCGGCATAGGTGTTGAGCTGATTGGGCTTGACAAGGAACAGGTCGCCTTCCTGCAGATGAAAGGAAGCGCCGCCCACCTGAAAGACCCCCTTGCCTGCGACGACCAGATGGATCAGGTAATGATCGCGCACGCCGGGGCCCCAGGTATGCCCGGGCTGGCAGACTTCATGCCCGCAGCTGAAGATCGAAAGCTCGACATTGTCGGTATAACTTTGTTTGTAAGATTGTTTGAGCAGATTCGGCATAGTATTCCCCCACCGGCAAAACCGGAAAATACACATTTTCTCTATTATAACAATCAATTCATCAAAAGTCCATAATCTCGTCGAAAAAAACTGTTTACTTGCCGGTAAAATTTGTTATACTAATTGCAGAAAGTCTCGTTTTTTGCGCGGCCTGCCAAAAGAAGCGACGGTTTTTTGTGCATCTTGTCAGGCCGCAACCCGAACAACGGAGGATGCAAGATATGGCCACTACCAGCAAACTCAAACAGCAAATCCGGCAGGGAGAGTACGACGCTGCCTTGGCGGCGCTGTACACCGCCGAAGCCGTTCCGGCACAGCGGGCACGCTACCTGCGCACGATCGAAAATTTTGAAAAGAATTTTGGCGCCGACCGTGAAGTCCGGCTTTACAGTGCGCCCGGCCGCACAGAAATCGGCGGCAACCACACCGACCACAACAACGGCATCGTGATGGCGGCGGCGGTTGACCTTGATATCATTGCGGTCGTTGCCAAAAACGACGAAAACTGCGTCCGCTTCATCTCGGAAGGATTTGGCAAGATCGACGACATCGACCTTTCGATCCTGACCCCGCAGGCCCCCGAATCGGAGCACAGCGCCTCGCTGATCCGCGGCGTGGCGGCCGGTATTGCCCGGCGCGGCGGCAAGATCGGCGGGTTTGACGCTTTTTCCACCAGCGATGTGCTGCGCGGTTCCGGCCTTTCGAGCTCGGCCGCGTTTGAGGTCTGCGTCGGAGCGATCTTCCGCGGCGAATATAACGCTGAAAACCCCGAACTGCTCAACCAGGTCGAACTTGCCAAGATCGGCCAGTATGCCGAGAACGTCTTTTTCGGCAAGCCGTCCGGCCTGCTTGACCAGACCGCCTGCGCGGTCGGCAGCGCAATCTCGATCGATTTCAAAAACCCTGCCGCCCCGGCGGTCGAGAAGGTCAAGTTTGACCTGGCCGCCCACGGGTTCGCACTCTGCATCAGCGATACCAAGGGCAGCCATGCCGATCTGACCGATGACTACGCCGCAATCCGCCGTGAAATGGAGAGCGTCGCAGCCTGCTTTGGCAAAAAGGTTCTGCGCGATGTCGAAGAAACTGAGTTTGTCGCCGCGATTCCGCAGCTGCGCGAAAAGACCGGCGACCGCGCCGTTGTCCGCGCGCTGCATTTCTATGCCGAAAGCCGCCGCGCTGCCGAAATGTGCGAGGCTGTCCGTGTCGATGACTTCGACCGTTTCCTCAAGCTTGTGCTGGCCTGCGGCCATTCGAGCTTTGAGTACAACCAGAACGCCTACAGCATCCAGGCCCCCGACCAGCAGGGCATCCCGCTTGCGCTGGCCGTCAGCCAGCGGGTGCTCGAAGGGCGCGGCGCCTGGCGGCTGCAGGGCGGCGGTTTTGCGGGCACGATCCAGGCGTTCGTTCCGCTCGACCTGCTCGAGAGCTACCGCGCCGCCATCGACGCCGTCTTTGGCCCCGGCAGCTGCCACGTCCTCACCGTGCGCAACTTCGGCGCGGTGGAGGTCACCGAAACGCTGTAACCAGATATAAGAAGCGGTCTGCCGGGGTGCAGGCCGCTTTTTTTATTTTCGCGCAGCGAAGTGAGACATTTCCCTCTTCCCGCACGTTTACCCAGGTGAAAGGGTCCTGATAATGGAACGAGATGAAAAGGAGGGAACCGCGTGCCAAACCCCAATACCCCGGCCGATGCCTCTATCCTGGCGGCATTGCAGGCCCAGCCGCAAACCGGCCTGGCCATGCTGCTGGAAGCCTACGGCGGGCTGATCCACGCGGTTGTGCGGCGTATTTTGCCCCGCAACCCGGAGGATGCCGAAGAATGTATATCAGACGTTCTGGTTGCCGCCTGGCAGAACGCCGGCGAGCTGGCCCGAAAACCCGGCCGCCCGCTGCAGGGATGGTTGGCGCTGACCGCCCGCAACACGGCGATCGACCGCTACCGCCAGCTCTGCCGCCGCCCCGGCAGCGAACCGCTGGATGAAACTTTTGCCTCTGACTGGATGCTAGAACCCCGCTCCTCGGAAGGCGAGGACTGCATCGCCGAGCTTGTTGCAGCTCTGCCGCAGCCGGACCGCGAAATCTTTCTGCGGCGGTACTACCTGCTTGAAACCAGCCGCTCAATCGCCGCCGTGCTTGGTATGAGCGAACACGCCGTCAATGTGCGGCTTTCCCGCGGGCGGGCCAAACTCAAACAGCAGTATCTGGCCCGCATGCACCCGAACGCAGTTTGTACAAAGGAGGTCTCTGCCCTATGAAAGCGCCACACTCAACCCCGCAGGACGCCATCCGGCGGGAACTCGGCGCTCTGCCGATGCCCGACCGCCCGCTGACCGACGACCAGACCCGGCGGATTTTGGCCCGCGCCTGTGAAAAGGCCGGCCTGCCCGCGCCAGCCCCTGCGCCACGGCAAACTGTCCGCGCCGTGCACGCTTTGCCCAAAGCACGGCGCGCGCGCCGCAAGGCCGTCCGCACGCTGGCGGTGGCTGCGGCCGCCGTTTGTGCCTGCACTGCCACCGTCTTTGCGGCCGGGCCGGCGCTGCTGAAAATGCTGCGCGGAGAGATCAGCTTCTTTGCCGCCGCCCCCGCCGCCACAGCCGAAACCGCCGACCCGCTCGAAGCCCCGCGCGGCAGCTATGCCGGCACGCAGCCCCAGCTGGAAGCCTACAACGCCGCGGTGGGGCAGAGCATCGAACACGGCGGCGTCACGATGACGCTGGACAACGTCGCGATGGATGTCTCGGGCCTTGACGCCTTCTTCACGGTACAGGGCAACGAGGCGATCGAGGATCTTTTGCACCGCGAAGGCTACGAACCCGACTGGGAAAAAGTCGGCGGGCTGTTCAACCTGCTCTACACCTCGGTCAACGGCGATGAAAACGCGCTGTACAACGACCAGAACGACTATTATCTCGATGAAAACGGCCGACTCAAAATCTGGGCGCACTACCTGCTCAATACCCTGCCCGAAGGCGACGAGATCACGGTCGAGATTAAAGCCCAGTGCAACGTCGGGCCGGAGAAGGATTCGCTCTACGGCGACTGGCAGCCCTTCACCTTCACGGTCAGCCTGGACGGCGCCTCGGTGCGCGCCGGCGGCCGTGTGGCGCAGGCGGGGGAGTATGACCTCGGCATAAGCCAGACCTTTGATTTAGAAGCCATGCGGGAGAGCGGGTACGATGTTGGCGACGCGACGGGCACTGTGACGGTCGATCACCCGCTCAACCTTGAATATCTGGCCGTGGGCCCGCTGGGCGGAAGCCTGGTGCTGAAAGTCCCGGAAGGGGAACTGGCCGAGAACGAACAAGTTCTGTACGAAACCGGCATTGCGCCGGAGGAACTTTCGATCACCGACAACACCGGCAAACAGCTGTACCTTTCCAGCGTGATGGGCTTCGGACTGGAACGCCGGCGCAACCTGACGGCGCCCGACCCGGCAGCCAATGCGCTGATTCTAACCCCGGTGCGTCTCGACGAAGCGAATACCGCGAATGAAGAGCGCACCGTCACAGTGGCGGAGATGCAAAACGGCGCAAAAATCGAGACCAGCAACCTCGGCGGCTATACGGTCGAGAATTTCACAATCGAAGATCACGCGATTACCTATGACCTTGTACCCTACGGCTGGCCCGGCAGTGCGCCGAGCATCATTCTGGCAGCGGACGACGACGGCCTGATTACGATGGCGCAGGGCGAGGCGACCATCCTGAACGGCGAAAACGCCGGCGAGACCGTGACGCTCTACCACAGCGGCCTGTACACCCGTACCGTTGACCCCGTCACCGGCACCATCACCGAACGCCACGATTACTACGCCGCCACCCGCGAGGAGATCGAGCGCATCCCGAGCTTTCGGTATTACTACCAGGGCGGCTACACCCTCGATACCGCCCACGCCCTGACCCTGCCGCTGACGGCGGTGGAGTAAAAAGCCAAAAACAACAGTGCCATAAAACATGGGGGCGGATGCACTGCATCCGCCCCCAAAAATATATCGAAACTTATTTCTCCCGCTTCCCCGCATTGCGCGCATACAGCACAGCCAGCCCCTTGAACAGTAGGTCGGCGTCATACTGCACGTCCCGCTGGCAGCAGGGCAGGATGTTCGGCGCAAGGCCGCCGGTCGCCACCACGGTCAGCGGCGCGCCAAGCTCGGCCTCCACCCGGTCGGCCAGCCCTTCCAGCATCGCGGCCGTGCCGAACACCGCCCCGCCGTTTAAGCACTCGACGGTGTTCTTGCCGATCAGCCGGGCCGGGGCTTCGGGCGCGATCGGCGGCAGCTGGGCCGTGCGGGCGCTGATCGCCCGCAAGCTGGTCAACACGCCGGGTACAATGAACCCGCCCAGGAACCGCCGCTGCGCGTCGATGACGTTGTAGGTTGTCGCGGTGCCCAGATCCACCGTCATGCAGGGCAGGGGATAGCCGGCTGCCGCGGCCGCCGCATCGGCAATGCGGTCCTGCCCCAGCCGCTCCGGTGCGTCAATCGCAAAGGTCAGCCCGGTGTCAATCGCATGGCCCACCCGCAGCGGCTCGTGGCCGGTCAGCCGGTAGACAGCCTCGGCCAGCGCATTGCTCAGCGCCGGCACCACGCTGCACAAAATCGCGCCCTCGCATTCGTCGGGGTTGAACTGGAACCGCCGCAAAAGAAACCGCAGCTCGGCCGTGTACTCGTCCGGCGTGCAGTTCGGCCGGGTGACCATGCGGAAGGAAAACAGGCTGTTCATCCCTTCCAGCCCGCCAATGCAGATGTTGGTGTTGCCAATATCGATTGCCAGAATCATACCGCGTCCCCCGTTTGCATTTCTCTGCCTTATTATACCAGCCGCGCGGGCATTGTCAAATCCGGCCCCTTGCCCGGTTCCGTCCGCTTTGGTATAATAACAGGTATAAAGGAGGCTGTTTAGGATGCCGAAAGATTTGCAGGGCAAAACGATTGTGCTGGGCATTACCGGCGGGATCGCTGCCTATAAAATGCCGAACGTCGCCCATGCGCTGGCCAAGCGCGGGGCGGACGTCCATGTGCTGATGACCAAAAACGCGACCGAGTTCATCGCGCCGCTCGTCTTTGAAACGCTGACCAACCGCCGCTGCATCGTCGATACCTTCGACCGCAATTTCCAGTACGACGTCGCCCATGTTTCGCTGGCCAACGCGGCCGACCTCATGCTGATTGCGCCGGCCACCGCCAACGTCATCGCCAAGCTGGCCCACGGCCTGGCCGACGATATGCTCACGACGGTCACGCTGGCCGCGACCTGCCCCAAACTCGTCGCACCGGCGATGAACACCCATATGCTTGAAAACCCGATCACCCAGGATAACATCCGAACCCTTGCACACTACGGCTTCACCGTGATCCCCTCGGGTTCGGGGCTGCTCGCCTGCGGGGATGTCGGCTCGGGCCGCCTGCCGGACGAGGATGTCCTGCTTGACTATGTTGACCGCGCGTTGCTCGGACCCAAAGACCTTGCCGGCCGCAAGATCGTCGTCACGGCCGGCGCAACCCGTGAACCGCTTGACCCGGTGCGCTACCTGACCAACCACTCAACCGGCAAGATGGGCTACGCCGTCGCGCGGGCCTGTATGCTGCGCGGGGCGGATGTCACGCTGCTCACCGCGCCGACCGCGCTGCGCCCGGTGCCGTTTGTCAAGACTGTGCCGTTCACAACGGCGGCCGACCTGTTTGCGGCGGTGAAGGAAAACATCGAAGGAGCCGACGCGCTCGTCATGGCCGCCGCCGTGGCCGACTACCGCCCTGCCGCGGTGGCCGACAACAAGATCAAGAAAAAGGACGGCGATTTGAGCCTGCCGCTCGCCCGCACCGACGATATTTTGGGCTGGCTCGGCGAACACAAACCGGCGGGGCTGTTTGTCTGCGGCTTCTCGATGGAGACCGAGAACCTGCTTGAAAACTCGGCCGCCAAGCTGAAAAAGAAGAATCTTGACTTGATTGTCGCGAACAACCTCAAAACCCCGGGCGCGGGCTTTGGCACCGATACCAACGTCGTCACGATGATCTCGCCCGCAGGGGCCGAAGAACTGCCCCTGATGGATAAAACCGAGGTCGGCGACCGCATCGCCGATAAAATCGCCGCGCATTTCGCGGGGTAAAAACAGAAGATTCCGCAAAGGCGGGCCTTGCCGGCAGGCAGGGTCCGCCTTTGGCAATCTTTCACATACTTTCAATTCTCTATCCCACAATTTTCACAAATCGCGCCTATAATTTGGTACGGAACCTTTTCCGGGGGTGCTTGCCGCCCCCGCCAACAACCTAAATTAAGGGGAGTGTATACCTTGATTGAAGTCAGTCACCTGACCAAGCGCTACGGCGCGCACACGGCGGTCGATGACATCAGTTTCACCGTGGAAGACGGCTGTATCTACGGCCTGCTCGGACCCAACGGCGCGGGCAAATCCACCACGATGAACGTCATCACCGGCTATTTGTCGCCCTCCAGCGGAACCGTCTCGATCGACGGCCACGACATTCAGGAAGACCCTCAGGCTGCCAAAGCCTGCATCGGCTACCTGCCTGAGCTTCCGCCGCTCTATGTCGATATGACAGTGCGCGAATACCTTGCCTTTGTGGCCGAGCTCAAAGGCGTGCGCAAACAGAACGAGCGCAAGGCCGATGTGGCGCGCGTTTGTGCCCGCGCCGGCCTGCAGGGCATGGAAGCGAGACTGATCCGCAACCTGTCCAAGGGCTATCGCCAGCGCGTTGGCATTGCGGCCGCGCTGCTCGGCAACCCGAAGGTCATCATCCTCGATGAACCGACCGTCGGCCTTGACCCGGCGCAGATGATTGAAATCCGCGCCCTGATCCATGACCTGGGGCAGACCCACACCGTTATCCTCTCAAGCCATATTTTGAGTGAGGTACAGACAGTCTGCGACCGGGTTCTGATTATTGCGCACGGCAAACTGGCTGCCCAGGGAACGCCCGAAGAGCTCGCCGCCAGGCTTGCGGCGCGCGGCGTGATCGCGGTCACGGCACAAGGCTCGAAGGAAGCCGTGCTGGCTGCGGCCGCCACGGTGCCCGGTCTGACTGACCTGCGCGTGACGGCCGAAAAGGCCGATGAGGTCAGCTTTACCGCCGCCAGCATCGACGGCAGTGACCAGCGCACCGCGCTTTCGGCGGCACTGGCCGCCGCCGGCTGCCCGGTGCTGAGCCTGCAAAGCGAGCAGATGAGCCTGGAGGATGTCTTCCTGCAGCTGACCGAAACCGAAGCGCCTGCAGAGGAAACGCCCCCCGCCGAAGCTGCAGAAACGGCGGAGGACGCCATGCCCGAACAAGAGGCGGCCCAGGTGCAGGCTTCTCCCGATTCGGAAACCGAACCGAGCGAAGCCCCCGCAGAAGACGCGCCTGCCGAACCCGGAAAGGAGGATTGACCATGCTTGCAATCTTCAAGCGTGAGACCAAAAGCTACTTTACCGGCATGATCGGCTATGTTGTCATCGGGGTTATGCTGGCGTTTATCGGGCTGTATTACAGCGCCAACTGTATTGTTTACGGCACGTCGGATTTTTCCATCGTGCTTTATTCCACCACCATTGCCATGCTGTTTGTGCTGCCGGCGCTCAGCATGCGCAGCTTTGCGGATGAGCGCCGCAACAAAACCGACCAGCTGCTGCTGACCAGCCCGGTCACCATCCCGCAGATCGTGCTGGGCAAATACCTTGCGCAGCTCGTCATCTTTGCGGTGCCGGTCCTGGTTGCCTGCGTGATGCCGCTGATCCTGACGGCCTTCGGCACCGTCTCGCTCCTCAGCGCATACGCCAGCCTGCTGGCTTACTTTCTGCTTGGTGCGGCCTGCATTGCAGTCGGCACCTTCATATCGGTGCTGACCGAAAACCAGATCATTGCCTACCTCGCCACCTTCGGCCTGCTGCTGCTCTCGTACCTGATGAACGATATCCAGACCCTGTTCACCACCGGCAACACGCTGGCCTTTATCGTGTTCTGCGTCATTCTGGTGGTGGCGGCGGCGCTTGTCGGCCTTGTCTGCAAAAGCCTGACTGTCGGCTGCGGGGTGTTCTGCGCCGGCGCCGTGCTGCTGATCGTGCTGTTCCAGCTGCGGCCAACCTGGCTGCTCAACGGTTTCAATGCCGTATTGGATGCGCTGGCTCTGTTCGCTCCGTTTGATGACTTTGTGGGCGGCATGTTCAGCGTGCCGGACATCGTGTATTATCTGTCGGTTGCGGGGCTGTTTCTGTTCCTGACCGGCGAGGCGCTTGAACGGCGCCGTTGGAACTGAGCAGGGGAGGGCATTGCAATGAAACTGAATTTTCATAAAAAGGCCGGCAAAGCCCCGGCGCCCCAGCCCACTGCAGCCCAAAAAGCCAGCCGGCGCCGCGCGCTGCATGCCGGCGCATATTCCACGGTGCTTGGCGCCATTGTGCTGGTGCTGGTCATTCTGCTCAACCTGGTGATGCAGGCTGTCCCGACCAAGTTTACCGAGTTTGATATTTCCACCGGCCAGATGTTCACCCTGAGCGAGACGACCACCAGCATGCTTGCCGCGCTGGACAAGGATGTCACAGCCTACTACCTGGCTGAAACCGGCAACGAGGATACGAACATCACCCGGATTCTGGACCGGTACGCCGGCCAGTCAAGCCATTTCAGCTGGGAACAGCGCGACCCGGCCCTTTACCCGACCTTTGCCGCGCAGTATGACGCCGCTGATGCCACCAACGGCAGCGTGATCCTTGTCTGCGGCGAAAACTCAACCCTTGTCGATTACTATGATATGTACGAGTATGATTACTCGAACTATTATACGACCGGCTCCTATGAACTGAACTTTGCGGCTGAAAACGCCCTGACTACCGGCGTGGCCCAGGTCACCCGTGACACCACCTATACCCTTTATGCGCTGACCGGCCATGGAGAGACCAGCCTTGGCAGCGATTTTACCGAAGTGCTTGACAACGCCGGCATCACACTGGAGGAGATCAACCTGACCACCACCGAACTGCCGGCTGAAGCCGATGCGGTGCTCATCAACGCCCCGCAGACTGATCTGACCACCGACGATCTCGACACGCTGCGCAGCTATCTCGAAGGCGGCGGCAGGCTGCTGGTTACGACCAGTTTGCTTTACGAAACACCGAACCTGGATACGCTGCTGGCCGAGTACGGTATGACCCGTGAAGAAGGCCTGCTTGTTGAAACAGACCCGAATTATTACGCCTACCGCTATGCCGGCACCTACCTTTTGCCGCAGCTTGCATCGAACGATGTCACCGCCGGCATTGCCGATGGCCTCTATGTCTTTGCCCCGACGGCCCAGGGCATCCTGACCGCCGATGACGGGGCAACCACGGCCGAGACCGCTTCGGAAAAAGACCTGAGCTTCACGACGCTGCTTTCCACATCGGACAACGCCTATTCGATGCTTGCATACGAGACGGCCACCACTCTTGAGCAGGGCGAGAACGACCCGACCGGCAGCTTTGATGTCGCCGTTGCCGCCGAGGACGCAACCTCTGGCAGTGCGGTTGTGTGGATCAACTGCGGGTATGTCTTTACCGATGAAATCAACGCAGCGGTTTCGGGCGGCAACGCCCAGCTTATGGGCAGCATCCTGAACTGGATGAACGGTGAAGAAAACGCTACCGTCATCGAATCCCGCAGCATGAGCGCCGAAACACTGACGGTGCCCAGCAACCTGATTATGCCGCTCGGCCTGCTGTTTGTCATTGTGCTGCCGCTGGCCAGCCTGATCATCGGCGTGGTGATCTTCATCCTGCGCCGCCGGCGCTGATACGAGGAGGAGCTGCATGAAAGCCAAAAAGAACAAATTTCTGCCGCTTATTGTGTTGGCGGCCGTCGTGGTTGTGTTGATCGTCGCGTTGGCCGTGCTCTCGAATCTGGAGGATGAACCGGAACAGACCGTTGCGCTTTTCAGCGCCGAGTTTTCGGCCGATGATATCACCGCCGTCGCCTGGCAGGACGAAGAAACCGACGTGGTGCTTGACCGTACCGCAGCCGACAGTGAAGACGAAAAGGACAGCTGGACGCTGCGCAGCGACCCGAACCTTCCGATCAATTCTTCCACCGCCTCGACCGCCAGCGATGAAATCTTCAACCTGACCGCCCTGCGCGAGCTGCCCTCCGACAGCGAAACCGAGGATATGGGCCTGGATACCCCCACAATGGTGCTGACCATCGCGATTGACGGCGCCGATCCGACCGCCACGGCGGAACAGGTCGAGACCGCCACCGGGGAGACTGCCACAGGCGAAAGCGCCCTGCCGGAAGGGGTTTACACCCTGACAGTGGGCGCCGAAAACGAAATCACCCAGGCATACTATGCCCGGGCGAGCTGGAACGGCGCGCTCTACACAATCAATTCGTCTGACCTTTCCAGCATCTGCCGTACCCCGCAGCAGCTCTATGCTGAGCAGGAAATTACCGACATCGAGCTGGAAGAAGTCGCCACAATGACCCTCTCCACCCCGACCGAGACGCTGGAATTCAGCTACGACGGTGAAACCTGGACGCTGACCGACGACCCCGCCTACACGCTGGACCAGGATCTCGTTGAAAAAATGGCCGCGACCATCTGCGATATGCAGACCGCCTGGACCATCACGGACCCCGAGGAGGACAGCGTCTATGGTTTGGACGCACCTGATGCGACGGTGACGCTGGTTGCAAACGACGGCAGCAGCATTACCTGCCGGTTCGGCATGGTAGACCCTAAGGACGACAGCCTTTGCTATCTGCGCAGCAGCGCGGCCGAAGGCGTTGTGTATGAGGTGGATTCCGACCACAGCAGCGCGTACGCCTACACCAAAGAGACGCTGAAGGGCGAAGAATCCACGGCCGAAACAGCGGAAACCTCCACCGAGGACATCACCGCCGAACACTAACCCATTCCAATCATCCCAGCCAGCCGCAGGGCGCCCGGGCAGTAACCCGGCCGCCCTGCGGCTTTTCTTTTGCGAAGGGCCATGTTATAATGGCAATATGTAGACAGAGCCTTCGGGGCGTGTGCGGAAAGGGGGAGGAGCGGCTTGCAACACAGACTGCGGCGGTTTGCCGCGCTCGTGCTGGCGGTCTGCACGCTGGCTGGCTGTGCGGGCTGGGGCGCTTCGGAAACCGCAGCTGCCTCGGCGGTGCCCGCCGTCTCGCCGGCCCCTGCGCCGACCGGGGCTGGCGACCCGCTCAGTGGGATGACGCTGCGTGAAAAGGTTGGCCAGCTCTTTATTGTCCGGCCTGATGCGCTCGACCCCGCCCAGACCCAGGACCGGATCGACGATGCCGACGCCGCCGGCGTGACCGCCCTGGCCGACGCCATGCGCGAGACGCTGGAAACCTACCCCGTCGGCGGCGTGGTGCTGTTCGGCAAAAACATCGAATCGCCCGCCCAACTTGCGGCTTTCACGGCCGACTTGCAGGAAGCCGGCCGCCTGCCGATGTTTATTGCGGTGGATGAGGAGGGCGGCGCGGTCGCCCGGCTCGCGAACAGCCCGGCGCTTTCGCTGCCGCAGTATGAGAGCGCGGCCGCCGTCGGCGCAGAAGGCCCCGCCGCGGCGCGGGAGATGGCCCGCACGATCGGCGGATATCTGCAAGGCTATGGCATTAACCTCGACTTCGCACCGGTGGCCGATGTCAACTCGAACCCCGCCAACCCGGTCATCGGTACCCGCGCCTTCTCAGCTGATCCGGAAATGGCCGCGGCCTGCGTTTCGGCCGCTGTGCAGGGCTTTTCGGAAGCCGGCGTGCTCTGCTGCCTCAAACATTTCCCCGGGCATGGCGATACAGCCGCCGACAGCCACGACGGCGCCGTGACACTGGACAAAACCCTTGAGGAATTGCGCAGCTGTGAGCTCCGGCCGTTTGCGTCCGGCATTGCGGCCGGCGCGCCGCTCGTCATGGTCGGGCATATCAGCGCCCCGAGCGCCGTGCCGCCCGAAGAAGCGAACCTGCCGGCCAGTTTGAGCCCCGGTTTGATCGACGGCCTGCTGCGGCAGGAACTCGGCTTTACCGGCCTTGTCGTGACCGATTCGCTCGCGATGAAAGCGATTACCGAAAACTTTACCCCCGGCGAAGCCGCCGTCCGCGCCCTGCAGGCCGGGGCCGATCTGCTGCTGATGCCGGCAGATTTGGCCGAAGCGTTTGATGCCGTGACCGAAGCCGTTGAAACCGGCGCTATTCCCGAAGCGGCGCTCAACGCCAAGGTTGCGCGTATTCTCGCCGCCAAACAGTCCTTTGCGGCCGTACCCTAAAGACTGCGCCGTACAAGGGCAGCCCACCAAACCTATCAGCTTTGTGGAGGTCCCCATGCCCAGCCACGATCGTTTTTCCCCCAACATCCAGCCCAGCACGCTGGCCGGCACGGCGGGATGCGCTGCCTCGGCCTGGCAGGTGCAGGATAAATCGTCCGCGGCGGCGCAGCCGCTCTATGCGGTGGACGGCTGGTTTTTCACCCAGCGGGTGTCCGGCATCCAGCGCTATGCGATTGAACTGCTTGCCGCGCTCGACCCGATCATCCCGCCCGGCACGCTGGAACTCGTTTTGCCCGAAGGTGCGCGCTGCCCGGCCTACCAGAACATCCGGGTCGTACCCTGGGGCCAGGCGTCGCCGCGGTGGGAACAGCTGGATTACCCGCGGTATCTTGCCAAAGCCGGCCGCCGCTGGCTTTGTATGTGCAATGTGATCCCGCTCGCCGCGCCGGCGGCCTGCCGGGGCATTGCGGTCTGGCACGATGTCTGCTACCGCGCCCGGCCGGATTTCTACCGCGACCCGCGCGGCCTTGCCAGCGCGGCCTGGCACCGGCTGCAGTACCGCGCCATCGCTGCCCGGGCCCGCCGCATTGTCACAGTGTCGGAATTTTCCAAAAGCGAGATCCAGCGGTACTACGGCGTTGCGCCCGACCGCATCAAGGTCATCTACAATGCCTGGCAGCAGATGCAGCGCATCGAGCCGGACGAGGGAATTCTCGATAACGCTCCGCCGCCCGGCGTGCCGGCGCTGCGCCGCGGCGAGTATTACTTCAGCATGGCGAATTTGCTCAAAAACAAAAACTTCCCCTGGGTGCTGCGGGCGGCCAAGGCCGCGCCGGGCAGCGTCTTTGCGATTGCCGGCGGCGGCAGCCTGCGGGCCGAAGCCGAAGCCCTCGGCCTGGCTGACTTGCCCAATGTGCGGTATCTCGGCTATGTGACCGACGGCGAAGCAAAAGCGCTGATGGCCAACTGCCGCGCGTTTCTGTTTCCAACCCTCTACGAAGGGTTCGGCATCCCGCCGCTCGAAGCGATCGCCTGCGGTGCGCCGCGGGTGATTGTGAGCGATACGCCCTGTATGCGGGAAATCTACGGCCCCCACGCGGCTTATCTTGACCCCGCCGCCCCCTGCGACCCGGCCGCCCTGCCCCCGCCCGCAGCCACCCCTGCCGAACTGCTTGGCCAATATTCCTGGTCGGCCAGCGCCCGAAGATTGGCGGGGCTGCTGGGGCTGTGAGGGTAAAAGGAGCGTTGGATATGGAAACTGTGATGACCGTAAACGGCAAGCCCTATACGGTGCTGCGGCTTCTGGGTAAAGGAAAGGGCGGGTATTCCTATCTTGTTCGCGATGGAGCGGAGCAATATGTGCTCAAACAAATTCATCACGAACCCTGCGACTATTACCAGTTCGGAGACAAATTGGCTGCTGAACTGCGGGATTACGAGCGTCTGCGGGAAGTCGGCGTGCCCATGCCGAAGCTTCTGGCTGTGGATACGGCCGCCGAGCGCCTGCTCAAAGAGTACATCGAAGGCGATACCGTCTTCGCCCTTGTGCGGGCCGGCGCGCTGCCGCCCGCCTGTCTGGATGCGATGCGGGCCATCTGCCAAAAGCTCTACGCGGCGGGGCTCAACATCGATTATTTCCCAACCAACTTCATCCCGCGGGCCGGCACGCTCTACTATGTCGATTACGAGTGTAACGCCTATATGGAGCAGTGGGACTTTGAACATTGGGGCATCCAGTATTGGAACCAGACCCCGGCGTTTCTGGAATATCTGCGCAACCACGAAAACTGAAACAATTAAAAGCACAGCCCCTGCCGCATGAACGGTGGGGGCTGTGCTCAGCGTGTCGAGAAACTCGACACGCCGCCTCCCTTATCCTTCCCTGTCCATCTGCCTGTACTGCAGCGCCTCCATCAGCGCGGCGGAGTCGATGGTCTCCTGGCCGGCCAGGTCGGCGACGGTGCGGGCCACCCGCAGAATCCGGTCGTAGGCGCGGGCGCTGTAGCCCATTTTGGTAAAGGCGGCGCGCAGCAGCGCTTCGGCCGCCGGGGCAAGCGGGCAGAACCGCCGCAGCTGGCCGCTCGGCAGCTGGGCGTTGCAGTGGATGCGCAGCGCTTTGTACCGCGCTTGCTGGATGGCACGCGCGGCCGCCACCCGCGCGCGCACGGCCTCGCTCGGCTCGCCGCCGGCCTTGGCTGCCAGCGCCTCATATTCGACCGGCCGCACATCCACATGCAGGTCGATACGGTCCAGCAGCGGCCCTGAAATCCGCTGCCGATAGCGGGCGATCGCGCTTGGCGTGCAGCTGCATTCATGGCCGGGGCAGCCGTAATACCCGCATTTGCAGGGGTTCATGGCGGCTACCAGCATAAACCGGCAGGGGTAGGTTGCGCTTGCATGTACCCGGCTGACCGTGATCCGGCCATCTTCAAGCGGCTGGCGCAGTACCTCGAGTGTCTCGCGGGAGAATTCGGGCAGTTCGTCCAGAAACAGAACCCCGTTGTGTGCCAGGCTGACCTCGCCGGGGCGCGGGTTGCTGCCGCCGCCGGCCAGTGCGGTCGAACTCACACTGTGATGCGGGCTGCGGAACGGCCGCTGCCGCAGCAGCCCGGCGCCGTTCGGAACCAGCCCGGCGACCGAGTAAACCGCCGTTGTCTCCAGCGCTTCACGGTAGGTCAGCGGCGGCAGTATGCCGGGCAGCCGTTTGGCCAGCATGCTCTTGCCGCTGCCCGGCGGGCCGATCATCAGCAGGTTGTGCCCGCCGGCGGCCGCAATCTCCATGGCGCGGCGCGCCTCGGCCTGGCCGCGTACATCGGCCAGATCCGGCCCGTACCAGCGCCCCGCCGTGTCAAACCCGTCGGGTTTGGCGGGGGAAAGCGGGGCCGCGCCGCTCAGGTGTTCGACTACGGCGCGGGCAGTCGGGGCAGGGTAGACGGTCACGCCTTCGGCCACGGCGGCTTCGGCTGCATTGTCGGCCGGTACAAACAGTTCGGTAAAGCCGGCCTTGCGGGCGGCCAGTGCCAGCGGCAGCGCACCGGCAATCGGGCGAAGCGAACCATCCAACCCCACTTCGCCCAAAAATACCTGCTGCGGGCCGGGAACCGGCAGCACGCCCTGCGCAGCCAGCAGCCCGATGAAGACCGGCAGGTCGTAAAGCGGCCCTGTTTTGCGCACATCAGCCGGCGCCAGGTTGACCGTGACATGGCTGCTGGGCCAGGCGTAGCGCAGGTTTTTCAGCGCGCTGCGCACCCGCTCGCCGCATTCCCGCACCGCGGAATCGGGCAGGCCGACCACCACAAAGGCGGGCATCCCGCCCGAAATATCGGTTTCGACCGTGACGGGATACCCCCGCAGCCCGGCCAGCCCCATGCTGTTGACCCGTGCAAACATGGCAGACCTACTTTCTTGAGAAAGTTAAGAGTTAAGAACTTAGATAAGGCGGATCGCGCTGCGCGCTCAAAAAATGACGTTGGGTTCCCATCATTTTTGAAAAACGCGCCGAAGGCGCACCGAATCCGGACTCTGAACGCTCAACTCTTTATTTGAACGATACAAAATTCACCCCAGACTTTCCTCTAGTATACCCCCTCCCGCCTCACAGGGCAAGCAGAACCGCCAAAAAATAAAGAAAAGAAACAGTAAAATCGTTGAAACCGCCAGAAATCGATTGACAACGAGAAACGGGATTGGTATATTTATGATAGTTACACCAAATTATCCCCCCTACATACAGAAAAATTGATAGAAAAGAGCAGGTGTTTCTCATGTACAAAGAAATGTATGACCGTTGGCTGGCTTATGATCTGGACGATCCCGATCTCAAGCCCGAACTCGAAAGCATTCGGGATGACGACGCCGCTATTCAGGACCGTTTCGCCGTCGCGCTCAAGTTTGGCACGGCCGGCTTGCGCGGCGTGATCGGCGCGGGCACCAACCGCATGAACGTTTACGTCGTGCGGCAGGCCACCCAGGGCCTGGCCAACTGGGTCAAAACCCAGGGCGGCAGCCAGACCGTCGCGATCAGCTATGACAGCCGCATCAAGTCCGACGTCTTTGCCAAAGCGGCGGCCGAGGTGCTCGCGGCCAACGGCGTCCATGTGCGCATCTACAAAGCCCTTATGCCGGTGCCGGCGCTGAGCTTTGCCACCCGCTTCTACGGCTGCAACGCCGGCATCATGGTCACGGCGTCCCACAACCCCGCCAAGTACAACGGCTACAAGGCCTACGGCCCCGACGGCTGCCAGATGACCGACGAAGCTGCCGACATCGTCTACGCCGAAATCCAGAAGACCGACATCCTGACCGGCGCCAAGACGATGCCGTTTGCCGAAGGCATGGAAAAGGGCCTGATCGAGTATGTCGGCGACGACTGCATCCGCGCGCTGTACGATGCAATCGAAGCCCGCGCGATCCGCCCCGGCATCTGCAAAACCGCCGGCCTCAAGCTCGTCTACAGCCCGCTCAACGGCTCGGGCCTCGTGCCGGTCACGACGGTGCTCGGCGAGATCGGCATCACCGATATCACGATCGTGCCCGAGCAGAAAGACCCCGACGGCAACTTCCCGACCTGCCCTTACCCCAACCCCGAAATTTTTGAAGCGCTGCGTCTCGGCCTTGAACTGGCCGAAAAAGATGGCGCCGACCTCATGCTCGCGACCGACCCCGACGCCGACCGCGTCGGCATTGCCGTGCGCTGCAAGGACGGCAGCTATGAGCTGCTGACCGGCAACGAAGTCGGCGTGCTGCTGCTTGATTACATCTGCGCCGGCCGCATTGAGCAGGGCACCATGCCCAAAGACCCCGTTATGTGCAAGTCGATCGTCTCGACCCCGCTGGCCGATAAGGTTGCCGAGCACTACGGCGTCGAATGCCGCAACGTCCTGACCGGCTTCAAGTGGATCGGCGACCAGATCGCCAAACTTGAAGCCGACGGCCAGGTTGACCGCTTCATCTTCGGCTTTGAGGAAAGCTACGGCTACCTTGCCGGGCCCTATGTCCGCGACAAGGACGCGATCATCGGCTCGATGCTGATCTGCGAGATGGCGGCCTACTACCGCTCCAAGGGTTCCTCGATCAAGGAAGAGCTTGAGCGCATCTACGCCGAGTACGGTCGTTACCTCAACAAGGTGGACAGCTTCGAGTTCCCGGGCCTTTCCGGCATGGACAAGATGGCTTCGATCATGGAAAGCCTGCGCAAAGACCCGCCGAAGGACTTCGGCGGCGACGAGGTCGTCAAGGTTGTCGATTATGAAAAGCCCGAGGAAACCGGCCTGCCCGCCGCGAACGTTCTGATCTACACCCTCGCGAGCGGTTCGACCGTCGTCGTGCGCCCCTCCGGCACCGAACCCAAGATCAAGACCTACTTCACCACCAAGGGCAAAGACCTCGCCGAAGCCCAGGCCAAAAAAGACGAATTGGCCGCGGCTCTCAAACCGATTTTGGCGTGAGCGATTTTCCGCAAAGAATGACACCAATTAAACAGCAATGACAATCGCCCGGCTGCCACTGGCAGCCGGGCGATTGTTTCCTGCATTTTTTGAGTCGGCGCAGCCGGCGATCCACCTTATCTACACTCTGAACTTTTTAACGTCTACACCCCAATCGCATTCCCCGTGTACAGCTGATAATATCCTCGTGGCAGAACACCTTGACGACCTTCTGCCCGTCCATCATCTCTTCAATGTAACCGTTCACCGCGCCAAGGTCGGCCTGCTGCCGGGCAAAATACCGCCCCGACCGCGCGGCGATCTGCAGCGAGGCCGCCACCATCACCCCGATCATTACGACCGTAATCAGGCTCAGCGGCACATCCAGCACAAACATACTGACCAGCGTCGTCGCCAGCGTGATGGCCGAATTCAGCAGCTGCGGCACGCTCTGGCTGAAGAGCTGGCGCAGCGTGTCCACGTCATTTGTATACTGCCGTATACCACAAACATCATGACCGGGTTGTTCCAGGCCAGCAGCCCTTCGGCCTTGACAAACAGGCGGTAGAGGTTGTCGGCTGCCTTTTTGAACTTTTCATTTTCGTAGGCTTCCCGCACAAAGGCTTTCACAACCCGGATCGCGCTGACATTTTCCTGTACGCTGGCGTTAAGATCATCATATTTGCGGAATACTCTGTCAAAAATACGGGTGGTGCGGCACATAATCAGCGCCAGGGCGCAACCCAGCAGAACCAGCGCGACAAGGAAAATCACGCTCAGCCGCACGCTGATGAACAGGCACATGACCATCGAGCAGACCAGCATCAGCGGCGCGCGCACCGCCACCCGGATCAGCATCATAAAGGCGTTCTGCAGATTGGTTACATCGGTCGTCATCCGGGTGACGAGGCCGGCCGTGCTGAACTTGTCAATGTTGGAGAACGAGAAGCTCTGCACCTTGCAGAAAACCGTGTCCCGCAAATTGCAGGCAAAGCCCGCCGCCGCCCGGGCCGAAAACCGCCCGGCCAACACCCCGCAGCCCAGGCTGCAAAAGGCGAACAGCAGCATGACGGCCCCGTAGCGCAGAACCTGCGGCAGATTGCCGGCCTCGATCCCTTCGTCGATGATGGCGGCCGTGATGAAGGGGATCAGCAGTTCCATCAGTACCTCGAGCGCGGTACACAGCGGTGCAAGAAGCGTGTCTCTTTTGTATTGGCGAATCTGTGAAGCAAGCAGGGAGATCATCGCAGCAGCCCCCTTTCCGGCCCAGCGGGGGCGGTGTGTTGTCTTGTCATAAAACGAAACCTCCTTATTTGTTTCAGTAGGAAATGGATGTGGTTGCAAATTGTTCGGCATCGAACTGTTCGGCTGCAAACTAAGTATACCAGCTTTCTCTTGAAAGTGAATTTAGAAAATGCTATTATTGATAAAAGAATCTTATCAATCTGCCGCCGGAAGCCGTTGCGCGTTGCCCGGCGGCGGGGGAGGGGCGCCGTGAATACCTTCCAGCTTTCCTGCTTTTTGCAGGTGGCCGAAACGCTGAACTTTGCCCGCGCGGCCGAAATCCTGCACGTTACCCAGCCGGCCGTTACCCAGCAGATTCGCTCGCTGGAAAAAGAACTCGGCGTACCGCTGTTCCACCGCACCACCCGCTCGGTCAAGCTGACCCAGGCCGGCGCGCAGGCGGTTTCTTTCGGGGTGTACTACCGCAGTTTGCAGGGAGATGCGCCGCTGCGCGCCTTTGTGCGGGCCTTGCGGGAGAGCTTTGCCGCCAACGGGCCTTACAGCGATGAAAATGCTTGACAGCGGGGCGGGGGTCTGGTATAATACTACGGCAATCGTTTGTAAGGCTGCTCCGTTCGCACAGGATGGCGTATGCTGGTAGCCGAAAAGTCAAGATTGTGATGAGCACATATATCAAGTATGGCTCCCCAAGTCATAATCATGAAAGAGGTGAAACGCAATGAAACAGGGCATCCATCCGAAGTATGTGGACTGCACGATCACCTGCGCCTGCGGCAACGTCATCCAGACCCGCGCCACCAAGCCGGAGATCCGTGTCGAAGTTTGCAGCAAGTGCCACCCGTTCTACACCGGCAAGCAGAAGCTGGTGGACACCGGCGGCCGTGTCGAGCGCTTCAAGCGCCGTTACGCCAACGCGAAGGCTGGCAAGTAAGAAGCAGAAATGCGATACCGCAGGCGGCAGGCCCGTCTGCGGTATCGCTGTATTTGCCGCAAAAGGGGCAACAGCCGCGCACGGCTGCGCCTAACGCGTCTATTTCCCCTTTTGAAAACCCCTTCGGGCGAAAAGTAAAACAAAACCGCGCACTCGTCGCATACGCTCCTCGCACACAATTTTGCTTTACTTTTCTGTAGAGGTGTCGCCGTCGTCGGCGCGTGTCCGCCGACGGCGACGTTTTTTAGAATTTGAGATTTTGTATTTGCTGGGAGGAAAGACTGCTTTGGCCGATTACCGTACCATCCGGGGCGCAGCCAGTTTTACCTATGAAGAAAAGCGCAGCCGGTTTATCGGCGCGGCGGCACATGTGGAAGGGGAAAAGGAAGCCCTCGCTTTCCTCGAAAAAGTCCGCGCCGCCAACCGCACAGCCCGCCACAATGTCTATGCCTATGTGCTGGCAAACGGCCGCGCCCGCTATTCTGACGACGGCGAACCCGCCAAAACCGCCGGCACCCCGGTGCTTGAAGCGATCAGCCATGCCGGGCTTTCGGATGTGATTGTGGTTGTCACGCGGTACTTCGGCGGGATTCTGCTCGGCACCGGCGGGCTGGTGCGGGCCTACACGGCGGCGGCCTCGGGCGCGCTGAACGCGGCCGAGATCGTCACGATGCGGGAGGTAATCGACTGCGCCGTCACGGTGCCTTACCCGCAGTTTGAGCCGGCCCGCCAGTGCATCGAGCGCGCCGGCGCCCGACTGGCCGACCCTGAATTTGCCGACGCCGTCACGCTGCGCTGGACAATGCCGGCCGGTACAGAGTCGCCGCTGCTGGCTGCCTTGGGTGAGCTGACCCGCGGCGCGGCTGCTGTGCAGGTAGGCCCGGCGCATCACGCGCCGTTTTAAGGAAAATTACCCCGACCGTCGCCCTACGCAGAAATTTCACAAATTTTTTGCGGGTTTGCGGCAGTGTTTTTCGGAATTTTGGCGTATTTAATTTATAGAAGGGAAGTTCCAGGGGCTTTGCGCCGTTTGCGCGGTTTCGCGCAGCGCAGCCCCGCGCCGATTTGAAAAGGGGGCTGACCATGACTGTCCGTGAACAGACCCAGACCATCGAACGGCTGACCTTGAGCCGCTACGCCGCTTTGAGCGAGCGCAGCCGCGGCCGCCGCCGACCGGAGCCGGAAGACCCGCTGCGCCCGTGCTACCAGCGCGACCGTGATCGGATTCTGCACTGCAAGGCGTTCCGACGGCTCAAGCAGAAAACGCAGGTCTTTCTTTCGCCTGAAGGCGACCATTACCGCACCCGGCTGACCCACACGCTGGAAGTCAGCCAGATCGCCCGCACCATCGCCCGCGCGCTGCGCCTGAACGAAGACTTGACCGAAGCCATCGCCCTGGGGCATGACCTCGGCCATACTCCCTTCGGCCATGCGGGGGAACGCGCGCTCAACAAGCTCTGCCCCGGCGGCTTCACCCACTACCGGCAGAGTTTGCGGGTGGTCGATTCGCTCGAAAAGGACGGCCGCGGGCTGAACCTTTCGTGGGAGGTGCGCAACGGCATTATCACCCACACAACCGGCGCCTGGGCCCGTACCCTCGAGGGTTGCGCGGTGCGCTACGCCGACCACATCGCTTTTTTGAACCACGATATAGAAGACGCGATCACGGCCGGGGTGTTAAGCCCCGAAGCGATCCCTGCCGACGCAGTGCGGGTGCTGGGGAGAACCAAGAACGAACGGATCACAACGATGATCACCGATCTTGTTGCGAATACCCCCGGGGACCGCATGGGCTTTTCCTCTGAGGTCGAAGATGCCTACCTGCTGCTCAAGGACTTTATGTATTCGACCGTCTATGTCGATAAGGAGGCCAAGCGGGAGGAAGGCAAGGTGGACAAGCTCGTCGGTGAACTGTACGAGCGGCTGAGCGCGAACCCTTCGCTGATGCCGACCTTTTACATGCAGATCGCCTTTAACGAGGGGATCGACCGCGCCGTCGCCGATTACATCTCGGGCATGAGCGACCAGTTCGCCGTTCGGCTGTTTGAGGAACTCTTTGTGCCGCAGAAGTGGCACGTTTTGTAAAAAACTGACAGAAGTGCCCGACGGCTGAAGCAGCGCGAATGATTTGACTGTGCAATACCGTTGAGAAAGGAGGGAGGAAACCATGATCCCGCAGGAGTACATCCAGGAAGTCGTGCGCCGCAACGACATCACCGAGCTTGTCGGCCGGTACGTCCAGCTGCGCCGCCGCGGCCGCACAATGGTTGGGCTTTGCCCGTTTCACAACGAAAAATCCCCCTCCTTCACCGTCTACCCGGAAAACCAAAGCTTCTATTGCTTCGGCTGCGGCGTAGGCGGTGATCCGATCACCTTCGTGCGCAAGATCAACAACCTCAGTTATGTCGAGGCGGTTAAGGAACTGGCCTCCCGCGCCGGCATGCCAATGCCGGAGGAAGACGACAAAGAGGGCCGTGCCCGCGGCCGCCTGCTAGAGATCAACCGCTGTGCGGCCCGCTATTTTTATGAGCAGCTCAACGCCCACACACCCGAAGCCGCCGCCGCCCGCCGCTACTGGAAAGAAAAGCGCGGGCTTTCGGATGCGGCGATCCGCCGTTTCGGCCTCGGCTATGCGCCGGAGGATTTTGGCGGGCTGCTGCATTACCTGCGCCACCGCGGTTTTGCGGAAGATGAGCTCGAACATTCCGGCCTTGTCAAGCGCAGCCAGAAAGGCAATCTCTTTGATATTTTCCGCCACCGCGTCATGGTGCCGATCATCGATGTGCGGGGCAACATCATCGCGTTCGGCGGCCGTGTGCTGGACGATTCCAAGCCCAAGTACATCAACTCCCCCGAAACCATGATCTATAAAAAGTCCCGCACGCTGTTTGCCCTCAACGTCGCCAAGAAGTCGGCCTCCCGCCGCTTCATCCTCTGCGAAGGCTACATGGACGTTATCAGCATGCACGAAGCCGGGTTCGATACCGCGGTCTGCGCCTGCGGCACGGCGCTGACCCAGGAACAGGTCAAGCTCATGAGCGAATACGCAGACGAAGCCGTCCTCTGTTACGACTCGGACGAGGCAGGCCAGAAGGCGACCGAGCGCAGTTTGCATCTGTTTGAAAACAGCCCGGTCAAGGTCTCGGTGCTCAGCATCCCCGGCGCCAAGGACCCGGATGAATTCATCCGCCGCTATGGCAGGGAACGGTTTGAGATGCTGCTCAACGGTACCGCCAACCCAACCGAGTTTGAGCTGGGCAAAGCAAAGAAAAAATACGACCTGCGGACAGACGACGGCCGGCTTGAGTATATCCGGGAGGCAATCGATATTCTGGCTGCCGGTGCAGTCAGCCCCACGGCGCGGGATGTCTACGCCGGGCGAATCGCAGGCGAAACCGGCGTTGCCAAGCAGGCGGTGACTGCCCAGCTGGAAAGTGCGCTGCATGGGGCGGCCCGCCGCGCCCGCCGCGCCGAACAGCGCCAGATGAACGAGCACGGAAACGCCGCCGGCATCCGGGTGCCATATGAGCGTGGCGGCCAGAACGCAATGGGGCCGGCCAAGGCGGCCCGCCAGCTGGTGGCCGCCCTGCTGCAGGACCCCGAAACCGTCGGCTATGTGCGCGAACGGCTTGACCTTGACACCGTGCCGGAGGATGAAATCCGCCTGGCTATCAAAGCGGTGTATGATCTGGCCGATGCCGGCCAGCCGGTCAACGCCACTTCGCTGCAAAGCGCGCTGCAGGATGAAAAGGCATACAACCTGGCCATGCAGGTGCAGGCCGAAAATGCCGACCAGCGCCTGCAGCGCCAGGATGTTGATATGTATCTCGAACGGCTGCGCCGTGCCACCCCGATGAGCAGCCGCGCAGCCCAAACCGATGACGACGGCTTCCGCCAGCTGTTTGCCAATATCCGGCGTGAAAAACATGCCGACGCCCCGCCCGGGCATTGAACCGCCAATCCGGGGGTGTGCCCAAACAACCGTTTTTTGGCCGGGCGCACCCCGCAGCAAGACATAGACGAAATACGGGCCAACGCCCCAAAGGAGAGTACTTATGGCAGAGAAAAAAGATCCCATCCGCAGCCTGATCGAACAGGGCCGCCGCGCCGGCAAGCTGAGCAACACGGAAATCAGCGACGCAATGGAGGAAAGCGGCCGCAATCTCGATGTGGAAGCGATGGAAAAGCTGTACGAGGAGATTGAAAGCCACGGCATTGAAGTTGTGGACGACGACCCCGCTGTGGATGTGCCCGACGTTGTACTGACGGAGGACAACGTCGATGATTTTGAAGATGCGCTCTCCAGTGAGGGCGTCACAATCGACGACCCGGTCAAGGTTTACCTCAAGGAGATCGGCCGGGTGCCGCTGCTCTCGCCGGATGAGGAGGTTCAGCTCGCCCTGGCCATCCAGAATGGCGGGCCGGAAGGAGAGCGCGCCAAGCAGCGTTTGAGCGAAGCAAACCTTCGCCTTGTTGTCTCGATTGCAAAACGGTATGTCGGCCGCGGCATGCAGTTCCTTGACCTGATTCAGGAGGGAAACCTTGGCCTGATTAAAGCGGTCGAAAAATTTGACCACACCAAAGGTTTCAAGTTCTCGACCTACGCCACCTGGTGGATTCGCCAGGCCATCACCCGCGCCATCGCCGATCAGGCCCGCACGATCCGTATTCCGGTGCATATGGTGGAAACGATCAACAAGGTCAAGAAAGTCTCGAGTCAGCTTCTGCATGAAAACGGCCATGAGCCCGGCGCCGAGGAGATTGCCGAACGCCTGGATATGCCGGTCGATAAGGTGCGGGAGATCATGCGGGTTGCGCAGGAACCCGTCAGCCTGGAAACCCCGATCGGCGAGGAGGAGGACAGCCATCTCGGCGACTTTATCCCTGACGACGAAGCCCCGGTGCCGGCAGAGGCTGCCAGCCAGACCCTGCTGAAAGAGCAGCTGGCTGATGTGCTCAAAACCCTGACCCCGAGGGAGGAAAAGGTCCTGCGGTTGCGCTTTGGCCTTGAAGACGGACGCCCGCGTACCCTTGAAGAGGTTGGCAAGGAGTTCAACGTCACCCGTGAACGCATCCGCCAGATCGAAGCCAAAGCCCTGCGCAAACTCCGCCACCCCAGCCGCAGCAAGAAGCTGCGGGACTTCCTGGACTGATAAAGTGTTTAGAGTTGAGAATTAAGATTTGGTGCGCCTGCGGCGCGGTTTTGAAAAAATGCCGGTGGCTTGACGGCTTGTTTTTTGAGCGCGCAGCGCGATCCACCTTATCTAAACTCTTCACTCTCAACACTAGAACAGAAAGAGGTTTCTATGTCCACCGCAACCCCCGCCCAACCCTTCACCCTCCGTGCGTATGAGTCCGGCGATTGCCCGGCCATGGCGGCGCTGTTTTATGACACGGTTCACACCGTCAATGCGGCCGATTACACTCCGGCCCAGCGCGACGCCTGGGCCGATGGCCGCCCGGACCTTGCGGCCTGGGACGCTTCTTTCCGCGCCCACCGCACCCTCGTGGCAGTGCGGGATGGCGAGATCGTCGGCTTTGCTGATCTCGCGCAGGACGGTTATCTCGACCGGCTCTATGTCCACAGGGACTGCCAGCGGCAGGGGATTGCCACGGCCCTATGCGACGAGCTCGAAGCCGGCTGCGGCGCAGACCGGCTGACCACCCATGCCTCCATCACGGCGCGCCCGTTTTTTGAACACCGCGGCTACCGGGTACTGTATGCCCAGACTGTCGAGCGCCACGGCGTCACGATGCAGAACTTTGTGATGGAAAAGCCGAACGCTGTACGCTGAAGCCGCGTCAATAAGCAACAAAACATCCGCACGCAAACGCCGGCCGGGCGCTGCGCGCGGATGTTTTGTTTTTTGGTGTTGGGTTTCTCCCGCTTTGTGGCGCACAAACCGCCGCTACGATCTCAAAAAAGACTTTTGCCCATAAGGCTATGTGTGGGTATTGGGGGCGTCTGCCGATTCGGTTTCGGGCGGGCGATACTCAAGCAGTTCGTCAATGCCGACACCGAGCACATGGCACAGCCGGGCCAGCACGGCCAGGTCCACCCGTGCAACCTCGTTTTTGCAGTAGTTGTTAAGCTGGGTACGCTGCATCTCGGCCCGCTGGCTGACCTTGTTCTTGCTCAGGCCGGATGCCTGGATCAGCTCTTCGAGATGGATGATGATGCGGCCATAGTCTTCCATTGCGTTACCTCGCTGGACGGGATTGACGGAGAAAACAATAAAGGAAAAGGGATAAAAAGGCGGTTCGCGTGCCTTTCATCCTTTTTGTTTCGTTTATTTAAGTGTTGCACAGTGGGAGGCAGAATCATAGATGTAAAATTATACCTGTAACATCTTGCAGTGGCTTGCTTTTTTCGCTATACTGGAACCAGACTGCTTCGGGAGGGGGGAAGGGCTGTACGGCAATATGCAGGCGAATGGGCGGCCGCAGGGGTGCCGGCGCTCACGGCGGCGCTGGTTGCGGCGCTGGAGGTTCTTGTGCTGACACTGGGGTAAAACTGAAAAGTCAAGGGCCAGGCTGTACAAACTATCCGACCAATCTCTGGGCAAAATGACGAGAGAAACTCTGAAAACCAATTTGTCAACCCCCCGGCTGCGGTGGAAAATCAGCAAATTGCTGAATATCTTCACACGCGGCCGGGCGTTTTATTCAAGGGCCGCTTTTTTCGCCAGGCTGCAAAAAAGGCGAAGCTGCGGCCACATTTTCAAAAAAATGCTTGACAAATATGCCCTGATCCGGTATACTGATGCAGTATCACAAAAATGGAATAGAGCGCCCTAAAGGGACCCCGCTGCCCTGGTCTCGTCGAAAACTTTGTGAAAAACGACGAAGATGACCCGCCGGCAACACCGCCCTGTGGTCAGCTTTGTCATTTTGTTTGGACAGGAAACGCCGCTTTGCCAGCCGCCCCCGCCTGCCGGGGCCGGGCGGGCCGCGTTTCGCAAATCTTTGGATAGGAGTGGTCGCATTTTATGGTAAAGGTCAAGCCCGTACAAAATGGCCGCACGACCAGAATGAGCTTTTCCAAGATCAACGAAGTGATCGGGATGCCCAATCTGATCGAAATCCAGAAAAACTCGTACAACTGGTTCCTGCGGGAAGGTCTGCATGAGGTTTTCCACGATATTGCCGCCATTGAGGACTATACCGGCAACCTCGTACTGGAATTCATTGATTATCGCCTTGACAATCATCCCAAGTATACCATTAAAGAATGCAAGGAGCGCGACGCGACCTATGCCGCGCCCCTGTACGTTACGGCGCGCCTGATCAACAAGCAGACCGGCGAAGTCAAAGAGCAGGAAATCTTCATGGGCGATTTCCCGCTCATGACCGATTCGGGTACCTTTATCTCGAACGGCGCCGAACGGGTTATCGTCAGCCAGCTCGTGCGTTCGCCCGGCGTCTTTTACGCTTCCACCAAGGACCGCGCCGGCAAGGACCTGTTCACCGCCACCATGAACCCCAACCGCGGCGCCTGGCTGGAATATGAGACCGACTCTTCCGATGTGTTCTATGTCCGCATTGACAAGAACCGCAAGCTGCCGGTCACGACTTTCCTGCGCGCGCTTGGCCTTGGCTCTGACGAACAGCTGCGCCAGTTCTTTGGTTCGACCGAGCCGAAGATCGTCGCCTCGATTGAGAAGGACATCACCCACAATACCGAGGAAGGCCTGCTTGAATGCTACCGCAAGCTGCGCCCCGGCGAACCGCCGACGGTTGAAAACTCCCGCAGCCATATCAACGCCCTCTTCTTTGACCCGCGCCGCTACGATCTTGCCCGGTTCGGCCGGTTCAAGATGAACAAAAAGCTCGCGCTGGCCCGCCGCATTGCCGGCTACCGCGCGGCTGAGGACATCATCGCCCCGCTGACCGGCGAACTGCTCGCCGCCAAGGGCGAAAAGATCTCGACCGAAAAGGCGGAGGAGATCGACCGCGCCGGCGTCACCCGCGTCACCGTGCTGGTGGAGCGCAAGAACGAGGAACCGACCCCGGTGATCGTCGTTTCGAACGGCTGCGTTGACGCCCAGCCTTTCTTCAGCTTTGATGTGGAAGAATGCGGCATCAATGAGCGCGCCTCCTTTGCTGAAATCCGCAAGATCCTTGACTCCACCTCTGACCCGGAGGAACAAAAGGAGCTTCTGCGCCGCAACCGTGACGCGCTGATCAGCCGCACCGTCACCGTTGACGATATCTTCGCTTCGGTCAGCTACCTCATCGGCCTTGACCACGGCATCGGCACCACCGACGAGATCGACCACCTTGGCAACCGCCGGGTGCGCAGCGTCGGCGAGCTGCTGCAGAACCAGTTCCGCATCGGCTTCGCCCGCATGGAGCGCGTCGTGCGCGAGCGCATGACCCTGCAGAACCAGGAATCCGGCGAGATCACGCCGCAGAGCCTGGTCAACATCCGCCCGGTCGTCTCCGCCATCCGCGAGTTCATCGGCTCCAGCCCGCTGTCTCAGTTCATGGACCAGAACAACCCCCTGGCCGAGCTGACCCACAAGCGCCGTCTTTCGGCCCTGGGCCCGGGCGGTCTTTCGCGTGACCGTGCCGGCGTTGAAGTCCGTGACGTGCACTACACCCACTACGGCCGTCTTTGCCCGATCGAGACGCCCGAAGGTTCGAACATCGGCCTGATCTCGTATCTGGCCTCCTTCGCCAAGATCAATAAGTACGGCTTCATCGAAGCGCCCTACCGCAAGGTGGACAAAGCGACCGGCGTCGTCACCGACGAAGTGATCTATATGCCGGCCGATGTGGAGGATGAATACATCGTCGCCCAGGCCAACGAACCGCTCGACGAAAACAACTGCTTCGTCCGCCCGCGCGTTTCCTGCCGCCACCGCAACGACATCCAGGAATTCCCGCGTGAGATGGTCGATTTCATGGACGTCTCCCCGCGTATGATGGTCTCGGTTGCGACCGCGTCGATCCCCTTCCTGGAAAACGACGACGGCAACCGCGCGCTGATGGGTTCGAACATGCAGCGGCAGGCCGTGCCCCTGATGGTCACCCAGCAGCCGATTGTCGCGACCGGTATGGAATACAAGGCTGCGACCGACTCCGGCGTCTGCGTACTGGCTGCCCATGACGGCACCGTGGAAGCTGTGGATGCCGACAAGATCGTGGTTCGCTGTGAAGATGGCTCCGCCGATACCTACGAGCTCATCAAGTTCATGCGCTCGAACCAGGGCACCTGCGTCAACCAGCGCCCGATCGTACAGATCGGCGAAAGCGTCAAGACCGGCGACGTGCTGGCCGACGGCCCCGCCACCAAGAACGGTGAAATCAGCCTGGGCAAGAACGCCCTTGTCGGCTTCATGACCTGGGAAGGCTACAACT
>DSTMR04002__coassemble_575_pt1 | contig 121767 bp, 104 predicted proteins | sample DSTMR04002__metabat2_high_PE_039 | metagenome-assembled genome bin DSTMR04002 | reverse complement strand
TGCCGTCTGATTTCAAGCAAAAGTTGTAGAAAAGTTGTAGTTGTAAGCCCTTTTTACTACATCTTGTGCCGTCCCGTTTCGTCAGACGCTATATATTGTGGAATTTTAGTCCAAAGGCTTCATTGTGGGGAACAAGATGACGTCGCGGATGGAATCGGAGTTGGTCAGCATCATCACACAGCGGTCGATGCCGATGCCAAGCCCGCCTGTTGGCGGCAGGCCATACTCGAGCGCGGTCAGGAAATCCTCGTCCATCATGCCGGCTTCGTCGTCGCCCTTCGCGCGGGCTTCGACCTCCTTCTGGAACCGGGCTCGCTGGTCAATCGGATCGTTGAGCTCGCTGAACGCGTTGCCCATCTCACTGTGGCAGATGAACAGCTCAAACCGCTCGGTCAGCCGCGGGTCGGCCGGGCTGCGCTTGGCCAGCGGCGAGACATCGACCGGGTGCATCGTGATGAAGGTCGGCTGGATCAGCTTCTCCTCCACCTTCTGGTCGAACACCTCGTACAGCGCGTTGCCCCAGGTCGGGTCGGCGGTCTCGGGCAGCTCCACCCCGATCGAGCGGGCGGCCGCGACGGCCTCCTCGTCCGAGGAGATCGCCATAAAGTCAAGGCCGGTGTACTTCTTGACAGCCTCGTGCATCGGCAGCCGGGGCCAGCCGGGGGTCAGGTCGATCTGCTCGCCCTGCCATTCGATCTGGTAGGTGCCCAGCAGCTCCTGCGCCGCGCCGGAGAGCAGCGCCTCGAACAGGTCCATCATATCGTTGAAATCGGCATAGGCCTGGTACAGCTCAACCGTGGTGAACTCGGGGTTGTGCTTGGGGTCCATGCCCTCGTTGCGGAAGATGCGGCCGACCTCATACACCCGGTCAAATCCGCCGACGATCAGCCGCTTGAGCGGCAGCTCGGTCGCGATCCGCATATACATATCGATGTCGAGGGTGTTGTGGTGGGTGATGAAGGGCCGGGCCGTCGCGCCGCCCGAGATCGTGTTGAGCACCGGGGTCTCAACTTCCATAAAGCCGCGGTTGTCAAGGAAGCTGCGCAGGTACTGGATAAACCGGCTGCGCAGCACAAAGGTGCGCTTGACCTCGGGGTTGACGATGAGGTCAACATACCGCTGGCGGTAGCGCGCCTCGCGGTCGGTCAGGCCGTGGAACTTTTCGGGCAGCGGCAGCAGGCTCTTGGAGAGCAGCGTAATCTCGGTCACCCGGACGCTCAGCTCGCCCATGCGGGTGCGGAACACCTCGCCCTTGCAGCCGATGATATCGCCGACGTCGAGCTTTTTGAAGGCGGCGTAGGCCTCCTCACCAAGCACATCCCGCTTGGCGAAGATCTGGATATCGCCTTTGGCATCGCGCAGGTGGGCGAAGCTGGCCTTGCCCATCACCCGTTTGGACATCAGCCGGCCAGCCAGGCTGACCGTGCGGCCGGTCTCACTTTCGGCGGGCAGGTCCTTATATTCAGCCTGCAGATCTGCCGAAAAGGCGTCACGCTCATAATGGGTCAGTGTGAAAGGATCATGGCCGGCGGCCTGCAGGTCCGCCAGCTTGCGGCGGCGGACAGCCTGCTCGGTCGCCGCATTGACGGCGGGGGTTTCGTTTGGCATGAAAGTTCCTCTTTTCTTTGTTACTTGCTGCGGTTGACGGCGAGGATCTTGTAATCGATAATATTGCCGTTGGGCAGGGTCACGGCAACTTCGTCACCGGCTTTGTGGCCGACCAGCGCGGCTCCAACCGGGCTTTCGTCGCTGATGCGGTTGTAATCCATATCGGCTTCGGTCGAACCGGTAATATCATACTCTTCGGCTTCGTCCTCGTCGTCGCCGACAGCAAGGATCTTGACCCGCATACCGATGGAGACAGTATCCTGCGAGAGATCATTGTCGTCAATGATACGGGCAACTTTGAGGGTGGCTTCCAGGTCCGCAATGCGGGCTTCCACAATCGCCTGTTCTTCCTTGGCGGCATCATACTCCGCGTTTTCCGAAAGGTCGCCGTAGCCGCGGGCCACCTTGATCTTGTCAGCAACTTCCTTACGTTTGACAGTGCGCAGATTGTCAAGCTCCTGCTCCAGCTTTTTATATCCTTCGTGGGTGACCACAACTTCTTTGGGCATTGATGGGTTCTCCCTTCTACATACAAAAAATGAAAAAGCCGTGCGGCCGCAAGGCCGCAAGGGCTTTTTATACACGCAGATTATTATACAGAAAAATTGTCACGCTGTCAAGCAGATTTTGAGATTGGCTTCAAAAGCCGGAGAAGGCCGGCACCGGGCATTTTGGCTGCTTTTGCGGCGCGTTTATCTGCTCACGCCTCCTCTTTCGGCGGGTAGGGCACAAAGCCTGGTTCGCCGGGCAGGGCCAGGCGGTTGTTTTGCAGCAGTTTGCGGAATTCTTCCTCCGGCATTTCAAAGCTGACTTCCCGGATCATCGCGGTTTCATGCAGCAGCACCTGCCAGGGCGCGCCATCCGGCTGCTGCAGAAACAGGATACCGCTGACCGGGCCGAGATCCCTGACCGCTTCATCCTCTGTCACAGCCGGCCCGGGCACGACAAAATAATGGTCCACCATCCGCCCGTCGGCAAAATCATGTTCAATGGCGGCGGGCCACTCATTTTCCGCCCGGGCGGCGCGGTACTGCATTCGCAGCGAAAGGAAATCGGCGGCAGTCAGCGTTTTGGGCATCCGGAACCCCTCCTCAAGCAGTCTTTTCCTTTATCCTACCAGAATCCGCCCCGCCGCGCAAGGGGGGCGGCGGGGCGCCGCGCAGGCGCCCGCCGTATTGCCTTCGGCTTTTCACGATATATCCTGCAGCGGCAAGGTCAGCGCGTGGTCTGTGTCCAGGGCGACATCGGCAGCATAAAGGTAGGACCAGGTTTCAATGCCGCGCAAATCCTCCTCATTGGCCACATAATAGTCAATGCGGCAATGCCTGGCGCCGGTTGTGGTATCAACCGTATCGGACGCTAGGGCGGTACGCTGTACCGGCAGTGTCTCACCATCCGCCTCACCGCCGAGTTGGACCGCTTCCTCGGTGACCGACGGCATGGCGGCATCGTCAGGGCTTAGCTCCAAGCCGGGAGTGACATATTCACCGTAAGGCGTCATATCCCAAGTGATTACGCTGCCCTTGATGGCAAAATTGCGGATGGTGTATCCGCCAAGCGGGCTGGTCTGGATATCCACACCGGCGGCCAGCTCGGCCGTTGTGACGGTGCGGGTCTCGTAACTTTCTGCACTGTCCGCGCCAAGCACAGGGGTCAGGGTCAGGGCCGCGGCATCCGGCGCCAGGGCCGTTAAGCCATCGTCCGGCAGAAGATAAACCGGGCGGCCGGCATCGTCCGCAATAGCAAGCCTGCCCGGTTCCCACCCGGACGTACTGCCGGTCACGCGGTTATCCGGCATACGCACCAGGTCTCCGCCGCCGGCAACCAGCACCCCGCCGCCAGGGCCGAAGGCAAGCCGTTCAAGCCGCAGCGGCGCATCAAACACAGCTTCATTCGCGCCGATGGTCATAGTCTGGCCCAGGTCATAGACGCCCGGCTGCACCGCGCGGCCGCCGGCGCGCACTTCGGCAGCATCCAGCGTGAAGGAGAAAGTCCAGCAGCCGGCATGCCCAAGGACGTCGTAAGGTTCGGTCATTGTGATGGTCAGGCTATCGCCTTCGGGCAGGTCGGTCAGCAGGAAGTGGCGCCAGATTTTAATAGTATTGTCATCCACACGATAAAAATCCATAGTGGAAAACCCGCCCGCCTCACAGCAGGCTTCTCCGTTGATGCGAGGACCAGCCTCGTCTTCCCCCATAAACCACGGGGCCCAGATCATCAGGCTGCTCCAATCAGGTTCGGGGGTATCAACGCCGGCCATGGCGAGAAAATCCGGCACGAGGTTTTCCGCCTGCAGCGTGAAGAAAACGTCAAGCGTCGCCGCATCCATCGAAACCGAATCCAGCGTGATGGTCAGGTCGCCTTGGGTCACACTCTGCCCAATCTCGGCGGTGTGAGCCGCCATCTGGGCCGCGGCGACGGGGTTGTTCCCAATCGGGGCGTCGAGCGCGTTCTCGGCCGTGGCAGGCGCATCGGCGAAAAAGTCGATTTTTCCCTCTTTCAGGTGCAGCAACGTCGGGCCGACCGCCGCCACACCAAGCGAAGCGGCGACAATGGCGGCCGCCACCGCAAATCCGGCGGCCCAGCGGCGCGGTCGGCACGTGCCGACCGCTGCGCGCTGCGGTCGCCGGGCGGTTTTGGGGGCCGGCCGGCTTTCCAGCCCGGCTTTCTGGTATGCACGGGCCAGGATTCGGTCCCGTGCGCCGGCGTCGAGCGGGCAGCCGCGCACCGGCAGGTCGTCGATGTGGTCAGACAGGTTGTGCAATTTAGACATGGCGGACTTCCTCCTTTTGGGCCTGAATGAACTGGCGGCGCAGCTTGTCCCGCCCGCGGGACAGGCGGACCGTGACGGTGTGAGCGGCCATACCGACAGCCCGGCCGATCTCGGCGGCAGGTTCCAGGAAATAGTAGCGCCGGATAAAGATTTCTCGGTCTGGCTCGGGCAGCGCATCGACAAGCGCCTGGATCAGTTCCTCGGCCTCGGTCGGCTGCGGTGCAAGCAGCCAGTCGCCGGCAACGGCTTCCTCCAGCGGCAGATTGGGGCGGCGGTGCAGTGCGCGCCAGCGGTTGAGCGCCGCGTTGCGTGCCGTAAGGCAGAGCCAGCCTTTGAGCGAATGCCCGCCCTGGCGCAGCCCGGCCGCGTTGCGCCAGGCCGCAACCAGCACATCGGCGACACATTCCTCGGCATCCTGCGGGTCTTGGGGCAGTATGCGCCGCACAATTGCGTTGACCATGGCGCCATACTGGTCAAGAATTGCAGCCAGGCCGGCCTGTGGATCTTCAAGCAAGGTATCAAGCAGGCGGCTGTCTTGTGGGGTTTGCAAACGGGGTTCCTCCTTCCAGCGTCGGGCACGCCCGACGTTTGGGTCTTTCACCCATTCAGACAATCCGCCGCCGGCAAATGTCACAACCAAAATAAAAAAGGCCCCATAAAGGGGCCAAGAAGCCGGCCGCCGCACGGCGGGCCTGTACCGCTGCCGCTGCGGCGTGCGCCGGGCTTACTCTTCCACCGCGCAGAGGATCACCGCGCTGACGGCAGGCAGCGTGAACGCGCCTTCCCACACCGGGCCGAAGGGCAGGGCGGCGGCCTTTTCGCCATTGCAAAGGGTACGCCAGCGGCCGGCCGGCAGCGAAACGGTCTGGGGACGCGGTTCCGGGTTGTAATAGACAGCCAGGCGGCCGGGTTCGTCTTTGCCGGGGCGCTCCGGCACAAAGCCGATCATCCAGTCCGGCAGGGCCAGCAGCAGCGGCCGCGGCTGGGATGTTTCCCCCAGGGCCGAAAGTTCGTCCCAGCCACGCCGGATGGCAAGCAGCCCGCGGTAAAAATCGACAAGGTCGGCGCAGGCTGCCGCGCGGGCCCAATCCAGCCGGTTTTCTTCCGCCGGGCCGCGATATGTGTTGGGGTCGCCGTGTTTGGTGCGGGCAAACTCCTCGCCGGCCTGAAAGAACGGCAGCCCCTGGCAGGTCAGCACTATGGCGGCGCAAAGCCTGTTCTGGGCCAGCAGCGCCGGGGTAAAGGCGTCGTAATCCCGCAGGCCGGCAACCGCTTTGAGCTTATCCCAAAGGGTCAGGTTGTCATGTGCCGAAACGTACTGGACAATCTGTCCGGCCGTGCGCGGGGTGAAACCGTCCGCCCCGTCGCGGAAAGCGCCCAGCGCATGCAGCAGCGTGTAACCGGCGCCCGGCGCGCCGTTGACATACCCCGGGGCTTTGGCGTTGAACACCCCGCCCTTGATGGTATCCCGGGTATTGTCGCAGAAGATGCCGATGCGCGGGTCCAGCAGGCTGAGCGCGCTTTTATCAGCCGGGCGCGCGCCTTCGTCCATTCGGGTGCTGCCGCCCTGCCAGGGTTCGCCATACATCAGGATTTCCCGCCCGCCGGGCAATTCGTCAAGCGCAGCGCGGATCGCGTTCATTGTGCCGACATCGTGCAGCGCCATCAGGTCAAAGCGAAAGCCGTCCATGTGGTAGGCCGTGGCCCAATACACAACGGAATCCACAATGTATTTGCGCACCATCGCCCGTTCGCTTGCCAGGTCGCACCCGCAGCCCGAGCCGTTGGTCAGGCTGCCGTCGTCCCAGCGGCGCAGCCAGTAGCCGGGCGTGGCGCGTTCCATCCAGTTATCGGCATAATAGGTGTGGTTGTACACAACATCCATCACAACGCCAAGCCCGGCGCGGTGCAGCGCCGCGATCATGGCGCGGCATTCCCGCACCCGCACTTCGCCATGGTACGGGTCGGTCGCATAAGAGCCTTCGGGGACGTTATAGTTCAGCGGGTCATACCCCCAGTTGTAGCCGCCCTTTGCCTCATCCACCGTCGCAAAATCAAAGATCGGCTGCAGCTGCACATGGCTGACGCCGAGCCGCCGCAGATAGTTCAAACAGGTCGGGTGTTCGCCGGCAGAATCCAGGGTGGTATCTTCCTGGGTGAAGGCAAGGAACCGGCCGCGCCATTCCGGCCGCACGCCGCTGCGCGGATCGGACGAAAAATCGCCGACATGCACCTCCCAGACGCTGCGCCCGGCCGGCCTGTTGGCTGCGGCCGGGCGGCGGTCCGCGGCCCAGCCTTCCGGCGCGGCGGCGTCCAGGTCCAGCACCATGCCGCGCTGGCCGTTCGCCCCGGTTGCCCGGGCATACGGGTCCACAAGGCAGGCTGTGCCCCCCTGCGGGAAAGACAGTTCATAGCAGTAATACTGGCCGGCCAGGTCACCGGCAATGGTGGCGCGCCAGACGCCGCCTTCCTCCCGCTGCATCGGGGTTTGGCCCAGGTCGGCCGCGCCGGGTTCGGCATCGGTGCCGGTGGCATAGCGATGCACCGCAGCGCCTGAGGCCGTGGGGGCCCACAGGGTAAAGACAGTGTGCCGCCTGGCATACACAGCGCCCAGGTCCTTGCCCGTATAGACGGGCAGGGCGGCAGCCTCGTTCTGTGTCATGGGTGTTCCTCCCGGATGTAGGTTTGTTCTCTTGTAAGAAATTGTAACAGGATTTTTTCGCAAAAGCAAGCCCGGCTGCCTGCGCGCAGGCAACCGGGCTTTGGGAAGGAATGAAGAGAAGGATTTTGGGCTGATTACTTGCCGGCCTTGCGGCGATTCTCAAGGTCTTCGGTCATGGTGGCAAGGGTCTTACGGTCAAGGTTGAACAGAATGCCGTAAGCGATCAGGGCCAGCACAGAGCCGAACAGGTACATCGCGGGGACAAGGTAGCGGATGTTGGTCGCAACTTCCATCGGCTGATCGGGGCCGAGGGTAGCGTTGTAGCCAACCAGAGTCGCCATCAAAATGCCGAGAGAGGGGCCAACGCCCTGAGCAAGCTTGCGGAAGAAGGAGTACAGCGCGTAGGTGGTGCCTTCGTTACGGGTACCAAACTTCCACTCTTCGTAGTCCATCGCGTCGGCGATCAGCGCCCACGCCACAGCAGTGCCGTAGCCGTTGCCGATCATGGCAAGAATCTGGCAGAAGACATACAGGCCAAGGCCCTTACCGTCCGGCGTAACCGGCAGCACGAACATCAGGATGTAAGCCACGCAGGCGATGATGGAACCGATCGTGCAGAATTCCTTCTTGCCGATCTTCTTGGTGATGGTGGTGGCGAAGGGCAGGAACAGGAAGATGCCCATCGAGGAGATCATGCCGATCAGGCCGGAGATCTGGGCATTCTTGAAGTATGCCTGGAACAGAACCTGCACGGCGGTCTGGGCGCCGTACATACCGATGAAGGTGGACATGCCGGCCAGCGTAGCGCCGACAGCCGCACGGTTGCGCACGAAAGCGCCCATCGCCTTGAAAACGTTGAACTTGGGGGCATCCTCACCGGCGCGGACTTCGGTATCCACGCGGATGACGGTCTTGCGGATCATGAACTGGAAGCAGCACAGGCCGATGCCGCCCATGATCAGCGCGATCCAGAACATACGCTCGCCCATAACCTTGTTCTGGGCATCATAGATGAGCATCGGGATCAAGATGCCGGTGCCGAGGTTCGCGATCATCGAGCCGGCGCTGCGCCAGGTGGAGAGCTGGGAACGCTGGACGGGATCGTCAGTGATCAGGGAAAGCAGCGAGCCATAGGGAACGTTCGCGACGGTGTAGCAAGCGTCCCAGATGACGTAGCCCGCAACGAACATGATCATCTTGGCAATTTCAGGCAGCCCCTGCACAGGCAGGAAGCAGAGCGCGCCGGCCACGGTCAGGCCGATGCCGCCGGCGTTGATGTAGGCCAGGAACTTGTTGCGTTTGTAGTGACGGCGGTCGGCGTCGACCATCGAGCCGATCAGGGGGTCGTTGATGGCGTCCCACACCTGCACAAGCAGAAGCAGGCTGGCCATCACGAGCTGGTTGATGCCGATGAACTGGGTCCAGAACAGAGTCAAGCTGCCTTTGAGCGCGAAACTCATGTTGCAGCCGAAGTCGCCGGCCGCATAGCTGAGTTTGTCGATCACGCCAAACTTGCGCAGACTCTTGCCATCGGCGGTAGTTGCGTTTGCCATGTATGCATTTCCTCCTTAGCTGTGGTATTCCGCCGGAAACGGGCGGCCCTCTGCCACTGGTGCTGCGCACCGAGCCGCCTGCCCACGGAACCTTATCTTCATTATATCCCTTGCTGCCTTGCAATTGGAAGCGACACTTTGTTTTTGTTTGTGTCACTGTGTGGCAAAATTATGAACAAACTTTTGTCTATATTGCTGCGGTTCCCGGCGCATCCCCGCTGGCGCTTGCACTGTTCTGTACAGATAATCCGTTAAATCGTGCTAAAGATTTGGTGAATTTTATGCTATACTTAAACTGTACTTAAACGGGTGGAATGCGCCCGCGCCAATGGCCAGGGGAGGCACGCCAATGTATAAGGATTGTAAGACACCGCAATCGGCCCAAAGGCAGCGGCACATTGTTTCCTGCCTGGTCTGCATGATGCAGACCCAGACATTTCAGGAAATTACGGTGCAGGACCTTTGCCGCAAAGCCGATGTGCCGCGCAAATCCTTCTACCGCTATTTTGAGTGCAAAGAAGACGTATTCACCGCAGCCATTGATTTCCTGATCTTCGATTTTGACCCCATCATCGGCTTTGACCCTTCTACCGGCTTTTTCAAAACAACGGAATATGAACGTTTCAACGCGCATGAAGAGATTGAACGCATCTTTTTATATTGGCAGCGCAAGCAGGATTTTCTATACGGGGTCATGCGCAGCGACCTGTACAGCGTGATGATGTGGCGCATACTCCACCAGATGTTCAACGTCTCCAGCGATATGGCCCTGCCGCGGCCCGGCGCTGCCAGCGCCGGGCGCACAGCGGCGATTTACACAGTGTTCGGGCTGTTCGCCGTGATTGTGGATTGGGTCGGCCGCGGCTGTGTGGAGACTGCTTCCCAGATGGCGACCCAGGTGATGCAGCTGTTCCCGCAGAGCTCTGCGCCGGACGGCCCGTAATTTTTCCACAATGCCGGATTGCCTTTCCCCCAAGGGGGGGAGAATTTGGAATCGCATGTCACACATTCATAAAATGTGTCGCACTCATTTTCCGGCATCTTCTCTTTTGGAACTGCCCTTTCGGGATATGGCAGGCGCCCGCCGGGCCCTGCCCGTTCATTGTATCGACTTTTCTTACATTAAAGGAGCGTAGATTACCTATGTCACAGACTGTCAAACTCACCCTCGGTTCCCTGCCGATGCTGCGCGAGGTGGACGAACGGCTGATGTCCTACAACGTGGAAATGGCCGAAATCACCGGCGGCACCTTCTGGAAAGAGTATACCCCGGGCCAGATTGCCGGCACCGAGCCTTTCCCGCCAATCGAAAACCTGATGCGGGATATGCCCAAACTCATGCAGGTGTTTCCGCCGATTGACCTGTACAACGTCAAGCTGCGCGCCCTGACCCGCGCGCTCGGGCCGGCCTGGGTGCGGGTTTCCGGCACCTGGGCGACCAAAACCTACTACGATTTTGACGGCACCGGCGTCACCCCCGAAGGCTACCAGAACCGCCTGACCCGGGAACAATGGATCGGTGTGCTGGATTTCTGCAAAGCGGTCGGCGCCAAGCTGCTGATCTCGGTTGCCAACTGCAACGGCCTGCACAAGGCCGAAGAGCCCTGGAACCCGAGCGAAGCCGAAAAGATTTTCCGCCTGAGCGAAGAATACGGCGTGCCGATTGACGCGGCCGAGTTCATGAACGAGCCGAACATGCTCGGCCCTTCGGGCGGGCCGGACGGCTACACCGCGGAGCAATATGCGCGTGACCAGGACGCATTCTTCGCATGGGTGCGCAAGAATTACCCCCGCTGCCTCTGTGTGGGCCCCTGCAACACCGGCAACACCGGCATGGGCCCCAAGGGCGACGACGCCCCTGTCGGCAGAGGCATGGCCGACCTGATGGGCAAGATTGCCAGCTGCGAGGACCTGATGGCCGGCACCACGGAAAAGCTGGATGTGTACAGCTATCATTATTATAATGGCTGCTCCGAGCGTTTGGCCTCGGTGGTTCCGGCTTCGCACTGGGATGTAAGCAAAGCCATGACCGAAGCCTATTTGGAAGTTGCGGCCCGCAACGTGCGGGACAACATGCCCGCGCGGGACAAGTTCTGCCCCGGCGGCCAGATGTGGGTGACCGAATCCGGCGATGCGGGCGGCGGCGGCGACACCTGGGCTTCGACCTATCTGGATGTTTTCCGCACCTTGAACGAGCTGGCCGAGTTCGCCACCCTGACCGACGGCGTCATCTTCCACAACACGCTGGCGTCCTCGGATTACGGCTTCCTGGCGCGGGAAGTCTACACCCCGCGGCCGAACTACTTCGCCGTCATGCTGTGGAACCGGCTGATGGGCACGACGGTATATGATACCGGCGAGCCCATCCGGGAAGGCGCGCGTGTGTTTGCCCATTCCCGCAAAGACGGCCAGGACGGTATCGTCTACATGATCATCAACAATTCGACCACCGACGCCACCACCGTGGAACTGCCGCAGGACGCCGTGCGCTATACCCTTTCGGCCGATACCCTGCGCAGCCCGGTCATGAAGCTCAACGGCCGGGAACTGGTGCTGGATGACGGCGATATGCTGCCCGACCTTTCGGGTGAAGCGCAGCCCGCCGGCACCCTGACCCTGGAACCGGCGACAATCACCTTCCTGGTGGTATAAGGCTTCGCCCCGCCGCTTTTGCCTGAATCGAAAGAAAGGGGCGCGCCCGCGCGCCAAAGGCCGCCGGCCGCCCCTCTTTATTGTCCCCTTGTTTTTCACCGACTTCATGATTCCAGAAAAGGAGCGATCAACCATGCCCCAAATCGTCAAACTCTCCCCCGCAGAGCTGAAGACTCTGCGCACCGTCGATGATCGGCTGATGTCCTACAACATCGAGATGGCCGAAGTCACCGGCGGCACCTTCTGGAAGGCCTACACCCCCGCCCAGATTGCCGGCACCGAGGAAGTCCCCCCCATCACCAAGCTTTCGATCGATTCGGACGGCCCGATGCAGGTGTACCCGCCGATCGACCTCTATAATGAAAAGCTGCGCAAACTTGCCAGGGATCTTGGCCCTGTCTGGGTGCGGGTATCCGGCACCTGGGCCAGCAAAACCTACTATGATTTCGACGGCGCCGGCGTCACCCCCGAAGGCTATCTCAACCGTCTGACCAAAGAGCAGTGGATCGGCGTGCTGGACTTCTGCAAGGCGATCGGCGCGAAGCTCATGATCTCGGTTGCAAACTGCCCGGGCCTGCACAGCGTGGAGGAGCCCTGGAACCCGAGCGAGGCCGAAAAGATCTTCTCTCTGAGCCGGGATTACGGCGTGCCGATCGATGCGGCCGAGTTCATGAACGAGCCCAACATGCTCAGCTACAGCGGCGCGCCCGAAGGATACACCGCGGCTGATTACGCGCGTGACCAGGATCTCTTCTTCGCCTGGCTGCGCAAAAACTACCCCGGCTGCCTTTGTGTCGGGCCTTCGAACACCAGCGACGAGACGATGGGCCCGACCACCGGCAAAAAGCAGTCTCATGGCGGCGGCGTGGCTGACATTTTCAGCAACAACGCCACCTGTGACGAGCTGATGGACGGCACCCAGGAAAAGCTCGACGTGTACAGCTACCACTATTATAACGGCGTTTCGGAGCGGCTGCAGTCCATCATGCCGGCGGCGCACTGGCAGGCCGACCAGGCTACCACCGAAGCTTACCTGGCGGTGGCGGCCAACAGCTGCAAGATGAACATCCCCCTGCGGGACAAATACTGCCCCGGCGGCCAGATGTGGGTGACCGAATCCGGCGACGCGGGCGGCGGCGGCGACACCTGGGCTTCGACCTATCTGGATGTTTTCCGCACCCTGAACGAGCTGGCCGAGTTTTCCACCCTGACCGACGGCATTATCTTCCACAATACGCTGGCCGCTTCGGACTATGCGTTCCTGGCGCGGGAAGTGTTTGACCCGCGGCCGAACTACTTTGCGGTGCTGCTGTGGAACCGGCTGATGGGTACAACGGTGTATGACACCGGCGAACCGGCCCGCGAAGGCGCGCATGTGTACGCCCACTCCCGCAAAGACGGCCAGAGCGGCGCCTGCTACCTGATCATCAACAATTCGACCACCGACGCCACCACCGTGGAACTGCCGCAGGATGTCGTGCGCTATACCCTTTCGGCCGACGCCCTGCGCAGCCCGGTCATGAAGCTGAACGGCCGGGAACTGGTTTTGGGTGAAAACAACGCCCTGCCCGACCTTTCGGGTGAAGCGCAGCCCGCCGGCACCCTGACCGTGGAACCGGCAACGATCGTCTTCCTCGTCGTCTGATTCCCTGCCGGCGCGTTTTTCTCCCTTTGCCCGGCCGCCCCAAAAGCGGCCGGGCTTTTTGCGCAGGACACATTGGGAAAATGGAGGTTTTCTATGGCGCGGACTACCGCGATGGATCTGACCAAAGGCCGCCCGATCCGCCAGATTTTGCTTTTTTCGCTGCCGCTGGTGGCCGGCACGCTGTTCCAGCAGCTGTACTCCTTTGTGGATACCATCATGGTTGGCCGGCTCATCGGCGAGGATGCCCTGGCCGCCGTCGGCACAACCTATTCGCTGCACTTTCTCACCCTCGGCTTTGTACAGGGGGCCTGTGTCGGGTTTGCGATCCCGCTGGCCCAGGCGATCGGCGCACAGGACGCCCGGGGGTTCCGGCGGTATTTCTGGAACGGGGTTTGGCTGTGCACGGCGCTTGCCGCCGTGATGACGGCGCTGACCTTTGCACTGGCCGGCCCGCTGCTGACCCTGATCCAGACACCGGCAGAGATTTTTGCCGACGCGCGGCGGTATATCGGGATCATCTTTCTCGGCATCCCGGCGACGGTGCTTTACAATTTTTCGGCCGGGGCTCTGCGGGCTTCAGGCGATTCCCGCCGGCCCACGCTGTTTTTGCTGGTTTCCAGCCTTTTGAACATCCTGCTCGACTATGTTTTCATCGTGCCAATCCCGCTCGGGGTGGCCGGCGCCGCGCTGGCCACCGTGCTCAGCCAGCTGGTCAGCGGGCTGCTGAACCTTTTCTGGCTCGCAGCAAAAACCGACCTGCTGGCCGGCAGCGCGGGGCTGCGGGGTTTTTCGCGCCCGCATGCGGCCAAACTCTGCGTCATCGGGTTCCCGATGGGGTTTGAGTATTCGGTTTCCGCTATTGGCGCGGTTGTGCTGCAGGGGGCGATCAATTCACTGGGCACCGCGGCGATTGCAGGGCAAACCGCCGGCGAGAAGATCCGCCAGATGTTTACGCTGCCGATGGAAAGCGTCGGCATGGGAATGGCAACCTATGCCGGCCAGAACGACGGCGCGCGCCGGTATGACCGCATCCGGGCCGGCATCAAGGCCGGGCTGTGCATCCAGTGGATCTACTGCGCGGCGGCCTGGGCGGCGCTGTTTTTCGGCAAGCGGCCGTTCACGGCGCTGGTTCTTGGCCCCGGCGAAGGCGAGGCCGCGGCGCTTTCGGTGCAATACCTTGCCATCATCAGCACACTGTTCTGCATCCACGGCAGCCTGATGATCTTCCGCAACACGCTGCAGGGTATGGGGTACAGCCTGCACGCCGTGCTCAGCGGCGTGGGCGAACTGCTGGGCCGCGCGCTCGGCAGCGCGCTGGCGGTGGCCACCCCGCTGGGGTTTGTCGGCGTTTGCCTGGCAAACCCGCTGGCCTGGGGGCTGGCGCTGTGCTATTGCATCGGCATGACCACGCACTTTTTGCGCCGGCGGGAAAGTGCGGCGCAAACTTCCTGAGCGATCCTGTTGCTTTTTTGTCAAAGTCAGGCTATAATAAACCTGTACCCAGCCGGCGCGCGGTTTCGGCCCGCGGCGGCGCAATTGCTTTGGGATTTTGGGAGGTAACATACCATGCTCGTAAATGCAACCAACATGTTGTTGAAGGCCCGTGACGGCCACTATGGCGTCGGTCAGTTCAACATCAACAATCTGGAATGGACCAAGAGCATCCTGCTGACCGCGCAGGAGATGAACAGCCCGGTAATTCTGGGCGTTTCGGAAGGCGCGGGCAAATATATGGCCGGCTTCAAGGTTGTCGCCGCGATGGTCCGCGCAATGGATGAAAGCCTGGGCATCACGGTGCCGGTTGCGCTGCACCTGGACCACGGCACCTATGAGGGTGCCAAGGCCTGCATTGAGGCCGGCTTCACCTCGATCATGTTTGACGGCAGCCACTATCCGATTGATGAGAACATTGCCAAGACGACCGAGCTCGTCGCCTTGGCGCATGACCACGGCCTTTCGATCGAAGCCGAAGTCGGCTCGATCGGCGGCGAGGAGGACGGCGTCGTCGGCGCCGGCGAAGTGGCCGACCCGGCTGAGTGCGCCCGCATCACTGCGCTGGGCATTGATTTCCTGGCTGCCGGCATCGGCAACATCCATGGCAAATATCCCGCCAACTGGAAGGGCCTCGACTTTGACGCGCTGGACAAGATCCACCAGGCCACCAACAACATCCCGCTCGTGCTGCACGGCGGCACCGGCATCCCGGACGAGATGGTCCGCAAGGCGATCAGCCTCGGCGTGTCCAAGATCAACGTCAACACCGAATGCCAGCTCAGCTTTGCCGCGGCCACCCGCGAATACATTGAAGCCGGCAAGGACCAGCAGGGCAAGGGCTACGACCCGCGCAAGCTGCTTGCCCCGGGCGCCGAGGCGATCAAAGCCACGGTGCGCGAAAAGATCGAGTTGTTCGGCTCTGCCAACAAGGCTTGATGCATCGGGCGCTGCCCGCTGCTTTCCCCTTTCGGGCCCTTTGCCCGGAAGGGGCTTTGTTTTTGTTGCTTTTCTGCCCGGCCGGCCTTTTGTTTTGCGGCCAGGTGTGGTATACTTGCGAGAAAGAGGAGGAATTTCGCATGCCTAGCACTCAAACGCGAACCGCACCGCTGTTTTCCAACCATGACCTGGTCCGGCTGCTTTGGCCGCTGATTATTGAGCAGGCGCTCGCCGTGCTGGTCGGCATGTCCGATACCGTTATGGTTTCCAGTGTCGGCGAAGCCGCCATTTCAGGCGTATCGCTGGTTGATATGATCAACAATCTGATCATCAACATCTTCGCCGCGCTCGCCACCGGCGGCGCCGTTGTGACCAGCCAGTACCTTGGCGCACGAAAACCGGAAGAAGCCAACCGCAGCGCCGGCCAGCTTGTTTCGCTGAGCGCTTTGCTTGGCGTGGCGGTGGCGGCGGTCTGCCTGGCTCTGCGCGCACCGCTGCTGCGGCTGTTTTTTGGCAGCATTGCGGACGATGTCATGCATGAAGCGCTGATCTATTTCACCATCACCGGGCTGTCCTACCCGTTCCTGGCGCTGTACAATGCCGGCGCGGCAATCTTCCGCTCTGCGGGCAACAGCAAGATCTCAATGAAGGTCAGCGTCCTGATGAACCTTGTCAACATCTGCGGCAATGCGCTCTGCGTTTTTGTGCTCAAGATGGGCACGGCCGGCGTGGCGGTGCCCACCCTGGTTTCCCGCGCGCTCGGGGCTGTCATCATCCTGATCCTGGCCGCCCGGCATGACCACCCGGCCCGGGTCAGCTGGGACAGTGTGCGCCGGCTGCAGCCCCAAATGGCCCAACGCATCCTTTACATCGGCATCCCTTCCGCCATGGAAAACAGCCTGTTCCAGCTCGGACGGGTGCTGGTTGTGAGCATGATCAGCCTGTTTGGCACCGTGCACATTTCGGCCAACGCCGTCGCAAACAATCTGGACAGTGTCGGCTGTATCGTCGGCCAGGCGATGGGTTTGGCGATGATCACGGTGGTCGGCCGCTGCGTCGGTGCCAAAGACCTGGACCAGGCCGCCCACTTTGCCAGGAAACTGCTGCTGTGGGACTATCTGCTGCAGGGCGCCACCAATGCGGTCGTGCTGCTGTTCCTGCCGCAGCTGCTTGGGCTGTATACCTTGAGCGCTGAGACCAGCCAGCTGGCCTGGCTGCTCGTGATGATTCACGCCGGTTCCGGCATTCTGCTCTGGCCTGCGGCTTTTGTGCTGCCCAACGCACTGCGCGCAGCCAACGATGTCAAGTTCACAATGGGCGTCTCGATCTTCTCCATGATGGTATGGCGGCTTGGCTTTTCCTATATTCTCTGCGTCCAGATGGAACTTGGGGCCATCGGCGTCTGGATCGCCATGGTTGTTGACTGGGTTTGCCGGCTGCTGTGTTTTGTCGTCCGCTTTTTGCGCGGCAGCTGGCGCAAGCACTGCGCAGGGTAACCGTCCTTCAACCGTTCTGCTTGGCCGGGCCTACTGCGTCAAACGCCCCGCTTAGCACCCCGCTTTTATAAAGAGGTATCCCATGAAATTCATCAGCTGGAATGTCAACGGCCTGCGGGCCTGCCTGAAAAAAGGCTTTGCTGAAGCTTTCTCCTCATTCGGCGCCGACGCCGTCTGCATCCAGGAAACCAAGATGCAGCCCGGCCAGGCAGACTTCGCCCCCGAAGGCTACGCCGAATACATCAACAGCGCCGAGAAGAAAGGGTACTCCGGCACCCTGATTTATGCAAAACATCCCCCGCTTGCCGCCTGGAACGGCATCGGCGTTGAAGCGCACAGCCACGAAGGGCGGGCCATCACCCTGGAATATGAAAACTTTTACCTTGTGAATGTGTATGTGCCGAACGCTCAAAACGAGCTGGCCCGTATCGACTATCGCATGCAGTGGGAGGACGACCTGCGCGCCTACCTGCTTTCGCTCGACGCCAAAAAGCCGGTGATCCTGTGCGGGGATATGAATGTCGCGCATGAAGAGATCGACCTCAAGAACCCGGGTCCAAACCGCGGGGCCGCCGGCTTTTCGGACCAGGAACGCGGCAAGATGACCGAGTTGCTGGCCGCCGGTTTTACCGATTCCTTCCGCCACCTGCACCCCGATGCCACCGGTATGTACAGCTGGTGGAGCATGCGGTTCCGCGCGCGGGAACGCAACGCCGGATGGCGCATCGACTATTTCATCGTCTCAAACCGGATTGCCGACCGCATCCGCGCGGCCGATATCCTGATGCAGGTGCAGGGTTCCGACCATTGTCCGGTCACCCTTGAGATCGATCTGTAAGCGAAGAGGCGCCCCCTCCGTTTCCGCTTGTTCTTTGGCCGGGTTTGCAGGCCGCCCCCGCGTTCCCTTTTGGGAGTCTTGAAAAAATCCCAAAAAAATATCAAAAACCGCCCGCGGCGCTGCAAAATACCGCGGGCGGTTCTCGTATAGTATAATAGAAGCGAAAGAGAGAGGGGGTGTGCGGCGCCGCGCTTATGACCAACCAGGAATTTTCCGACCTGATGCAGCAGTATCAAAAGCTGGTCTACACGGTCTGTTTGCAGTTTGTGCGCGACCCGCACACGGCTGAAGACCTCACGCAGGACACCTTTCTCTCCGCTTTTACCAGCATTGATCGCTGTGACCCGGCCTTCCACAAGCAATGGCTCGTGCGTGTGGCAGCCAACAAGTGCAAGGACCACCTGAAAAGCGCCTGGGTGCGCCGGGTGGAAGCGCAGGACCACGAAAGCCTGCCCGAACCGCGCGGCGCGCCGCCCGGTACCGCCCTGACCCCCGCCGACCCCGATCCGCAGGACCTTTACCTGAAACAGATGGAATCCGCCGAACTTGAGCAGATGGTCCGCGGCCTGCGTGAACCTTACGGCCGGGTGGCCACCATGTACTTGCTGGAAGATCTGACGGTGGCCGCCATTGCCGAAGCGCTGGGCCGCCCGCCCACCACCGTGCAGAACCAACTCTACCGTGCCAAGGCGCTGCTGCGCCGCCAAATTTCCGAAAGGAGGCAGGAAACACCATGACCAACAAACTGGATCACCCCCTGCAAACCAGCCCTTCCCTGCCGATGTTTGATAACGAACAGCTCTTTGATTCCATCGGTTGTTTAACAACCGATGGCCTGCAGGCACTGCAGGCCGACCGGCTTGATGATCTGGGCCGGCTGGAAGCCGCCGAACACCTGACCTTCTGTGACCGGTGCCTGGCGCGGTATACCGCTTTGCTTGACAGCATCCGGCTTTCGGCCCCGATGCGGGACCTGATCCCCCAGGTCCAGGCGCTGATGCGGCTGCGGCGGTTCCGGGTGCTGACCAACCGCTATGTATCGATGGCTTCCGCCATTGTCCTGGCCTTTGCCCTGTGGCGGTTCGGCGCGTTCGGTTCGCTGAGCACGGTGGGCCGGCGCCCTTCCGAACTGCCAGACGCCCCGCGCACCAGCGTGAGCGATATGATGAGCGGCGCGCTCACCTCGATCAGCCAGGGGTTGGGCGACCTGCTTGGTGAGCTGCAAACCACGGTGCGCAGCGGCTGGGACCAACTGGCCGACCGCAGTGCCCCGACACCCCATACTGGAGAGTGAATTGCCATGAAAAAGAACGCTTTTCTGACCTTTCTGTTCGCCTGTATCCCCGGCGCAGGACAGATGTACTACGGCTATATGCGCCGCGGCCTTTCCCTGATTGTGATGTGCTGCGTGGCTGCCGGGGTAGGCAGCATTCTGCCGCCGATCATGCTGGCCGTGCCGGTGATCTGGATGTACGCTTTCTTTGATACCTACGACCTGATCCGCTATATGGCGGCCGGCACCCCGAAGGAGGATACCTTCCTGTGGGGCGACAAGCTCAACTGGGACCAGCTGCGCCTGCGCACCCCGGTCGGCAACAAGCTGATCGGCTGGGGGCTTGTTCTCATCGGCGCCTGGGTAATCTTTGCGGATTGGCTCGTCCCGATTTTGGGCGACCTGCTTTCCTGGCTCGGCGTGCCGTTCCTGAGCTACTACCTTAGCCAGCTGCCGACCTTGCTTGTAGCGGCGCTGCTGATTGTGTTCGGTTTGCGGCTGGTGCGGCGCACCCCGAACCACAATGCCGACCTGCCCCCTTACCCCGGCGCCGGGCATGACCATACCCACAACGATTTCCCCGACGATTTTCCGCCCGCATAACCCGGCTTTCTGCCTGCCTTAACTCAGAGGTGTATCAACCATGGATGAAAATTTTGAACAAAGCAACGCCTTCCGCGATGTCCCCCCGCCCCCCGAAGCCCCTGAACCGCCCCGCACCGAGAGCAGCGCCCCGCACGGGGGCAACATTCCGCCGCAGCCGGACGCCGCGCCGCCAAAGAAGGTTCGCCGTGCCGGCACCTTCACCCTGGGCCTGGTGCTGGTGGCCGCCGGCGTGCTGCTGATTCTGCGCACCGTGATGCCCGAACTCAACCTGACCTTTGCTACCAACCTGGCCCCCGTTGTTCTGATTGCGCTGGGCATTGAAGTGCTGATCTATGCGGCGCGGCCGGATGTCAAGCTCAAATACGACGGCGTTTCCATCTTCCTCTGCCTGCTGATTTTGCTGTTCGTGGGCGGGGCCGGTCTGTTCGGCCGGGTCTGGGATACCTACGGCCCGAGCGCCAGCCTGGCCGAAAGCCGGCTTTCGGACGAATATGAAACCCAGGCCACAGCGCTTCTGCGTGCGGACGATACGCTCAGCGATGCGATCAACGACCTGAGCGTTCGTGTCGATCTGCTGCAGCCGGTCGTTGACCCGGCCACCGCCGCCTTGCAGAGCGGCGATTACATGACGCTCTACATCACCACCTGGCCCGGCGCTTTCACCGACCGGCTGGAATTTGCCACGATGGCCCGCACCGTCATCGATCGCTGCCAGGAAGCCGGCCTGCCCTTCACGAATTACCAGTTTGACACGCTCCAGCGCGGTATTGAGGACGACACCGTCACCTACGAACTGTTTGTGAACAGTGAATGGCAGTTCGACGCAACAGCCGAGAACCTTGCCCGCGATGTCTATGAAAGCTACTGGTACGGCGGCAATACCTTCTCAAGCTATGAGGAGATGACCAGCTACCGCCAGGATATGCTGCGCGATAACCTCAGCGAACAATATTGGCAGGAGTTTGGCGACTATCCGACCGATGAATGGCTCGACGAGCAGATGGCCAAGGTCGCCACCGCCGAATCTGCCGTGCCTGCTGCCCCGGAAGCCCCCGCCGCCCCCGATGCGCCGGAAGCCGCCGACAGCGTCTGACTTTCCCAAACTATACCTGCATTTTACGCCCCGTTGACCTTTTGGCCTGCGGGGCGTCTTGTGTTTTGGGGGTGGGAATGGTACAATAGGATAGGTTTTTGTTCAAGAATTGAGCGTGCAGAGCCAAGCGTTCCAACATCCTGCACCCGTCAGCGCAATCCATCACCGCCAATCCCTTCTCTCCAAGCGCTCATTTCAGAACTCTTATTGTGTCAGGAGGCATATGCATGGGGCTTCTCAAAGGCTATACCAAGCAGGAGATCAGCTGGATGATGTATGACTGGGCCAACAGCGCCCACTCGGTCATTGTGGTCACCCTGCTGCCGATCTTCTTCGATTCAGTGGCGGCCAACACGGCTGACAGCGTGTCCAGCCTGTCCACCTGGGGATATGCGACAAGCATTGCAATGGCGATTGTTGCCATAGCGGCCCCTTTTCTCGGGGTTTTTGGCGATATCCGCGGTATGCGCAAAAAACTGTTCACCTTCTTTCTGCTGCTCGGCGTCGTTGCGGTTGCGGGGCTTTCCTTCACGCCGCTCATGGATTTCACCTCCTCGACCTCGGCGGCCGGGCAGGTGGCCGGGTTGATTTTGGTGCTCTATATCCTGAGCACAATCGGCTTTGACGCTTCGGCCATCTATTATGACGCCTTCCTGACCGATGTAACCACCCCTGACCGGATGGACCGGGTTTCCACCCTTGGGTACGGGCTCGGCTACATCGGCGGTTCCACCATTCCGCTTGTCATTTTTTTGGTCATGAACCTCATCGGCATCCCGATGCTGACCTGTTTGGCCGTTATTTTTGCGGTCACGGCGCTGTGGTGGTTCGGGTTCAGCCTGCCGCTGCTCAGGAATTGCCAGCAGCGTTCGGGCAAACCGTATGAGAAGGGCGACGTAGGCCGCAACATCCGCGGCGTCGGCGCAACCGCCCGGGAGATCATCGCCAACAAAACGATGTTCGTCTACATTCTGGCCTATTTCTTCTATATTGACGGCGTACACACCGTCATCAGCATGGCGACGACCTACGGCACCAACCTCGGGCTGGACTCCACCGGCATGCTGCTCGCTCTGCTGCTGGTACAGGTGCTGGGGCTGCCGTTCTGCCTGCTTTACATCAAACTCAGCGCCAAGTTCGGCGCGCGGGTCATGGTAGGCGTGGGCGTGTGCGTTTATATGTTCATCTGCGTCTTCGCCTTCTTCATGCGGGAGCTCTGGCAGTTCTGGCTGCTGGCCGTGCTCTGTGCAACAAGCCAGGGCGGCATTCAGGCGCTGTCCCGCTCCATGTTCGGCAAGCTGCTGCCGGACAAGGACCGCAGCGGCGAGTTCTTCGGTTTCTTTGATATCTTCGGCAAATTCAGTTCCATCATGGGCCCGGCGCTCGTCGGCTTTGTCAGCGCCGTTGTGGCTGACGGGATGCTCGTTTCCCAGGGGTTGACTGCCGCCACCGCCACGGCGGAGCAGGTTGACGCCATCAACGCGGCTTCCAGCCCCTACGGGATCCTTTCCATCCTGCTTATCATCGGCGTTGGCGCAGTGCTCTATTTTGCGGTTCTGCCCCGCACGCTGAAAGGGAAAAATCTCGATATCTGATCCGGCTCGTCCTTGATTGACAAACACAGCCGAACTGGATACAATAAAGGGGTATATGGCCGCTGCGGCCATACCCCTTATTCTTTTGCCCCGTGCCCAGGAGGTACCGCCCCATGCCGGAAGGCTATACCCATGTCCGCACCGCCCGCAAGGCGGCCGCCGGCATCCATTACAAACTGCACCGCCCTGCGGCTTTTGCAGCCGGCGCCAACGGGCCGGACGTCTTTTTCACCTTTGAGGTATGGAAGCCGGCCCGCAAACGCCGGTTCGACCTGCCGGCGCTCGGCAACCGTATGCATGACGAAGCAACCGGCGCGTTTCTGCTTTCCCTGCTGCGCCATGTAAAAACCGCCGCCCAGGTCGAATATGCGCTAGGTTTTTTGAGCCACTATGCGGCGGATACAACGCTGCACCCTTATGTCGTTGCGATGTGCCGGCCCGGTATGCCCTACGCCGGCAAAGGCGGGCACGGCTATTTTGAGATCGCGCTTGACTCAACCCTGCATGCCGAGGATACCGGCGTTTCCCAGGTTCCGGCTGATGACAGCAGCCCGGTGCCGGCCGGCGCCGACCTGGCCGAGATTGCCGCGCTGCTGCAAACCTGCCTGCAGGAGGTATACGGCGTGACGGTGAGCACCGAATGCCTGGGGGATGCATTTTTTTATCTGAACCGTGTGCGGCGGCTGTTCCCCAGCCGGCACGGCATCCGAAAAGCGCTGTTCTGGCTGGTGGAAAGCGTGTGGGGCGGGCGCGGTTTTTTGACCGGGCATGTCAGTCCGCGGGCCCTGGCGCTTGACCTGCCTGACGATTGGACCGACCCCGCCACCGGCGCCGCGCGCCACGGCGGCGCGTTTGCGCTGCTAAAAGAGGCCGAGCGCCGCAGTGCGCTGCTGATGACCGGCGCGCTGCAGCACTGGATGGGGGTACTGCCCGAGAACGACCTGGCCAAGCTGCTGGGCAGCCTGGACTATACCACCGGAACCGAAACCGAAGCGAGCCGCAAGCCCGCCGCCACACAAAAGGAGGAAAACCCATGATCCGTATTACGATGGAAAACGGCAAGACGATTGACATTGCCCTTGACAAAACTGCCGCGCCGCTGACCTGCGAAAATTTTGAAAAACTGGTTCGCCAGGGCTTTTACAACGGCCTGACCTTCCACCGGGTCATTCCCGGCTTTATGATCCAGGGCGGCTGCCCGCTGGGCACCGGCACGGGCGGCCCGGGCTGGCATATCAAGGGTGAGTTTGCAGCCAACGGTGTGCCCAACCCGATCAAACACACCCGCGGCGTGATCAGCATGGCCCGCGCGATGGACCCGAATTCCGCCGGCAGCCAGTTCTTCATCATGCATGACGACGCGCCCCATCTGGACGGCCAGTATGCTGCGTTCGGCCATGTTGTCAACGGCATGGAAGCCGTTGATGAAATCGCCTCCACCCCGACCGACTGGAACGACAAGCCCCGTACCCCCGTGCGGATGAAGACGGTTGAGATCATCGAAGACTGACCGCATTATCAAAGCCCCGCTGTCACTTGACAGTGGGGCAGCTTTGTGTTATACAATACTTAGGATAACTAAGTATATAGCAAAGGCCAGTAGCCGCCTTTGCCTGTAAGGAGGGTTTTGCCATGTCCCCTGCCGCCAAACCATCGCCGCAGCAGCGGTTCGCTCAGCAGCTGCGCAAGGGCGCGCTCGAAATGCTGGTGCTGCAGCGGCTGGCCCGCGCACCGGCCCACGGCTATGCGATCATCCAGCAGCTGCGCACAGCCAGCGGCGGGCTGTTGGACCTGAAAGAAGGCACGCTCTACCCCATTCTATACCGGTTGGAGGATGAGGGGTGCATTGCTTCCGCCTGGAAAAACCTGGCCGAAACCGGCATGCGGGCAATGCCGCGCAAAGTCTACACCATCACCGAAGCCGGCCGCGCCGCCCTGGCCGGCGAGAAAGCCGCCTGGCAGGAATTTGCCGCCTGCGTAGACCAGATTTGTAGGGAGGAGGACGCCCGATGAACGCCATCAAACAGTATGTCAACGCCGTTGAGCGCCGCCTGCGGCTGGACCGCCAGACCAAGCTGCGGGTGATGAACGACCTGGCCAGCGACCTGCAGAGCCGGCTGGACGCCGGCGAGACGCTTGCCGAGATTGAGGCAGACCTTGGCAGCCCGGCCGAACTGGCCGCAAACCTGAACGCCGCCTTCCCGGAACATCAGCGCCCTGCTTCGCCCTGGCGCTGGCTGTTCGCTGCGGCCGCCGCGCTGCTGGCTCTATGGATGGCGCTGGCCAGTATGCCCGCACAAACAAGCGGGATCATTGGCGGCGCAGACGGGCCGACTGCCATTGTTGTGACCGCCAGCGGGCCGGATTTTTCCCTGTTCGGGCTGTTTTGCGCGCTGGCTGCCGCATTTTTGTATTTGGGCTGGTGCCGCTGCGGCCGTCCGCGGCGGTACGGGGCCGCCATTGCGCTGAGCGCGGTTTGCCTGGCGCTGGCTGCGCTTGGGCTGCCGGCACTTTTTGCCGCACAGCGCGCTTTTTCCGAAGGCGGCGGCACGGCGGCCGCCGCGCTCAGCAGTATCTGGCTGCCGGCGCTGCTGCGCAGCGGCGTATGGCTCGCCCTGCCTGTGCTGGTCTTTGCCCTTCGGCGGATGCGCGCCGCCGGCCATAGCGCGGAGAAGGCCCGCTGACCGGCCTTCCCCCTCAGATCAATTCTTCCAGAATTGCATTCTGCACCACCAGCCCGGCCGGGGTCAGGCGCAGGGTTTGGCCGTCGTAAACGGCATATCCGGCAGCAGCGCAGCGGCGCAAAAATGCGTCCTGCTCTTTGGTAAACAGCGCGCCGCCGCGGGCCTGGTACTCAATAAGGTTGAGCCCGCTTGTCAGCCGAAGCTGCATGAGCAGGAAATCCTCGGCATTGCAGACGCCTTCCGTTTCCTCCTGCAGCGTACCGGCGATAAAACCGGCCAGATCGCCGGGCCAGTACCGCCGCACGCCGCCCAGGCAGCTGTGTGCGCCTGGGCCGATGCCGCCATACTCACGGCAGTTCCAGTAAAGCAGGTTGTGCCGGCCGCGGTGGCCCGGGCGCGCAAAGTTGCTGATCTCATACTGTTCATACCCGGCCGCCTGAAGCCGCCCGACCGCATAAAGATAGAAATCCGCCGCCGCATCGGCGTCGGGCAGGTTGGCCGGCGGGTTGCGGTAAAAAGCGGTACCGGGTTCAATTTTCAGCAGATAGGCCGAGATATGGTTACAGCCGCCCTCCTGCAGAAGGGCAAGGGTTTCGTCAAACTCAGCGTTGGAATACCCCGGCAGCGCCAGCATGATATCGCCGCAGAGGTCGCGGAAGCCGGCGTCCTTCGCCCAGGCCAGCGCCCGGGCCGCCTGGGCCGCCGTGTGCAGCCGGCCCAGGGTGCGCAACTGGGCGTCCCGCGCGCTCTGCACCCCAAAGCTCAACCGGGTTACGCCGGCTGCCCGGAACCCGGCCAGGCTTTCGGGGGTGACGGCTTCGGGGTTTGCTTCCAGCGTGATCTCCGCCCCGGGGCGCGGGTTGCAGGCGGCGATCAGCGCAGCCGCCTGCGCAGGGTGCAGCAGCGAGGGTGTGCCGCCGCCGAAATAGACGGTATCGGCCGGGGGGCGGTCTTTCCAGCGGGAAAGTTCCCGCAAAAGCGCATCGACATAGGGCTGCGGCACGCCATGCGCGCCGGGGGTGGACAGAAAATCACAGTACCGGCAGCGGGCGTGGCAGTATGGAATATGCAGGTAGATGCCGAAAGCATCCGGCGCGGTGTTCATAAATGTTCCTTTCCGGGCGCAGTTTCGCCATAAAAGATTTACAGTTTCGCAACACATCTTTGTCAAAACTGTGTGTATAATAAGCGTGTAAGATCAAAAGCCGGATACCCTCCCGGGCGTTTCGGCTTTTCCATACACCTTTAGTGTAGCCAATCAGAAAGGGGATTGCAACACTATGAACGATCAATACTATCATATCTCCTATGCCGAAAGCCCGTTCGGCACTTTGAGCGAGTTTATGACCAAGACCTTCGGCTGGATGTTCGCCGGTTTGCTGGCGACTTTCGGCGTCGCGCTTCTCACGGTTATGAGCGGCGCCTGGATGATGCTTTTCTCCACCGGGCTGGTCTTTGTGCTGGTTATTGCAGAGCTTGTGATGGTTGTGGCGCTCAGCGCCAGGGTGACCAAGCTGCAGCCCGGCACCGCAACGGCGCTCTTTTTCGGGTATGCCGTGCTCAACGGTGTCAACCTCAGCGTGATCTTTGTCGCCTACCGGCTTGAAACGTTGGTTCTGGCGTTCCTGGTCGGGGCGGTCTATTTCGGCATTATGGCAGTTTATGGCTGGCGTACCCAGAAAGACCTGACCGGCTGGGCGCCCAAACTGTTCGGCGGCCTGATAGCGCTGCTGCTTGTGAGCCTGGTTGGCAGCCTGTTTGGTATGCTGCTCGGCATCAGCTTCGGTATGCTGGACATCCTGTACTGCGCGGTTGCGCTGCTGCTGTTTATGGGCCTGACCGCCTATGATACCCAGATGCTGCGCCACCATTATGCGTACTTCGGCGGCGACGCCGCGATGCTGCACAAAGCCTCCATCATCGGCGCGCTGAACCTCTATCTCGATTTCATCAACATCTTCCTGTATGTTCTGCGTTTGCTGGGCCGTAACCGCGATTGACGCAGTTCGCCCATTTCCTCTTTATGCATCCTTGCCACAAAGCACCGCCCGGACGGTCCAGACCGTCCGGGCGGTGCTTTGTTTTTGTTGCCGGGCCTCTCGGGCAGGCTTTCCCGCCGAGGGCATCCCTATGGCTTACAGTTCCAGATTTTTGTAATAGGGCGTCACATCCAGGGTGGCGAAGTAATCAGCCGGCGTTTCGGCACGGCGGATCAGCGCATGGGTACCGTCCGTTTTCAGCAGTACTTCAGCGCTGCGCAGCTTGCCGTTGTAGTTGTAGCCCATCGCAAAGCCGTGCGCGCCGGTATCGTGGATGAAGAGCAGGTCGCCGCGGTCGATTTTGGGCAGCTGGCGGTCGATTGCAAACTTGTCGTTGTTCTCGCACAGGCCGCCGACCACATCGTAGAGATGGTCGGCCGGGGCTTCTTCCTTGCCAAGCACCGTGATATGGTGGTAGGCGCCATAGATAGCCGGCCGCATAAGGTTGGCCTCGCAGGCGTCAACACCAATGTATTCCTTGTAGATATGCTTTTCATGGATAGCGGTCGTCACCAGCCCGCCGTAAGGCCCGAGCATGAACCGGCCCATCTCGGTGTAGATCGCCACGTCTCCCATGCCGGCGGGAACCAGAATCTGCGCATACTGGCGGCGGACCCCCTCGCCAATGGCAAGGATGTCGTTGGCGCGCTGCCCGGGCTTGTACGGGATGCCGACGCCGCCCGACAAATTGATGAACCCGATATGGACGCCGGTCTTTTCTTTCAGCCGCACGGCCAGCCGGAACAGTACGCCGGCCAGTTCCGGGTAATAATCGTCGGTAACGGTGTTGCTGGCCAAAAAGGCGTGGATGCCGAACTCCCGCGCGCCTTTTTCTGCCAGACGGGTAAAGGCCTGTACCATCTGATCTTCGGTCATGCCGTATTTGGCGTCGCCGGGATTGTCCATGATGCCGTTGCCCAGGTCAAACACCCCACCGGGGTTGAACCGGCAGCTGATAACCTCCGGGATGCCGGCCACCTGTTCAAGGAAATCGACATGGGTCAGGTCGTCAAGGTTGATTGTTGCGCCAAGCTCCCAGGCTTTGCGCATATCCTGGGCCGGCGTCTCATTCGAAGAGAACATAATCTCCCGCCCGGTGAACCCCACGGCCTGGCTGAGCAGCAGCTCGGTATAGCTTGAACAGTCAACGCCGCACCCTTCCTGCTTGAGGATATCAAGCAGGGCCGGGGTCGGGGTGGCTTTGACGGCGAAGTATTCCCGAAAGCCGGGGTTCCAGGCGAAGGCCTTGTGCACCTTGCGGGCGTTTTCCCGGATGCCGGCCTCGTCATAAACATGGAATGGGGTGGGCACATCGGCCGCAATCGCCTCGGCCTGCGCCTTGGACAAAAACGGGGTCTTCGTGTTTGCCATAATGAACTTCCTTTCCGATTTTCCCTCTATGGATGCATATCCATGCAAAAATATAGTATAGTATACACCTTTTGCAAAGGGTAAGCAAGAGGCTTTTCCGGCAGGCGCAGCCTATCCCCACCAAAACGCCCTCTACGCTTTTTCCTCCAGCCCGAGCTTGTGCAGCGCGGCCAGCCGGCGGGCGTGCATACGGTTTTCAAGCTGGCGCATCGTCCAGCGGTAGGCCGGGTAAAGCATCACGCAGGCCGCCACCCAGGCCGCGGGGTTTGAAAGTTCGGCCCCGAAATAGCCCAGCAGCGGAACCAGCGCAAGCGCCACCACCGTGCGGGCAACCATCTCCGCCACGCCGGCGAGCATCGCCAGGCTTGAGTAGCCCAGCCCCTGGATCGAGTACCGCCAGACAATCAGCATGCCGAGCGGGATGAAGAACAGGCTGTTCCAGAACATATATTCACGCGCCATCGTTACAATAGTCAATTCGGACGAAGTATCCAGGAACAGGGCGATGATGTAGATATCAAAATAGTGCAGCAGCACAACGGCCACCAGCGAATAAGCCACCACCATGCCGTTCGCGCTGAGCACGCCGCGCCGTACCCGCCCCAGCCGCGAAGCGCCAAGGTTCTGCCCCGCGTAGGTCGCCATGGCGGTGCCGATGCTTTCCAGCGGAACGGTGAGCAGGTTCTGGGTTTTGCCGGCCGCCGTAACCGCCGCCACCGCCGTGGAGCCCAGCATGTTGACTGCGCTCTGCATGATTACGCTGCCAATGGCCGTGATGCTGCACTGCAGCCCCATCGGCAGCCCCATGGAGGAAAGGCGCAGGCAGACAGCCTTGTCAACCTTTGTCTCCCCGGGCTGCATTTTGAGCATTTCAAACCGGCGCAGCATATATGCAAAGCTCAGAACGCCCGAAATGGCCTGCGAAAGGTCGGTGGCGACCGCGGCGCCGAGCACCCCCATCTTGAATACAAGGATGAAGTAAAGGTCCAACCCGACATTGAGCGCGCTGGTCAGCACAAGGAAGTACAGCGGGGTTTTGCTGTCCCCCAGCGCCCGCATAATCGCGCTGACCATGTTGTACAGAAAGACGAACGGAATCCCCGCAAAGATCCAGCCGATATAGATGCAGGCATCGTCAATGATATCGGCCGGTGTCTGCATAAGCTGCATGATCGGGCGGGTCAGCCCAACGGTCAGAACCGTGAGCACTGCGCCCCAGCCGACGCACAGCCAGCCGGCGTTTGCGACGCTGCGGCGCATGGCGCTGTAATCCCGCGCGCCAAAATGCTGGGCAATGGGAATGGCAAACCCGTTGCAGATGCCGATGCAAAAGCCGAGGATCAGATAGTTAACCGACCCGGTCGCGCCGACCGCCGCCAGCGCGCTGACGCCGACAAACCGACCGACAATGATCGTATCCGCCAATGAGTAAAACTGCTGGAACAGATTGCCCAGCACAAGCGGCAGCGTGAACAGCGCAATCACCCGGAGCGGGTTTCCGCCGGTCAGATCTTTCGTCATAAACTTTCCCTTCTGTCGTCAAAAATTTCTCTGTGCGGCAGTCCCCTCTACCTGGCCGCCGTCAAAAAATACGCCACTAATTATACACCCCGCCCAGGCAAAATCAAGACGGAGCGCAAAAGAAAATTTGTCAAATTTCTGTAAGAAGAACCCCCGGGGGCTTGCGCCGTAGCGCAAGCCCCCGGGGGAAACAAATCGGTTTTGTTTTTCAGCGTTCCAGCTGCAGCAGGCCCACCTTGCGGTACACCTTTGCCACGGTACGGTTGGCCAGCCGCGCCGCGCGGGCCGCGCCATCCTTGAGCACACCGTCAACATAAGCTTTGTCCGCCAGGATACGGGCATATTCGCTCTGCACCGGCGCGAGCGCATCGGCGGTTGTTTCGGCAACGGCCGCCTTGAAATCGCCGTAGCCGCGGCCCGCAAACTCCGCTTCGATCTCCTCCATCGCCTTGCCGGTGAAGGAAGCGTAAATCGCCATCAGGTTGGAAACGCCAGGCTTGTTTTCGGGATCAAACCGCACCACGCCGTCCGAATCGGTCACGGCGCGCTTGAACTTGCGCAGAATGGCGTCCTTATCGTCGGTCATCAGCACAAAGCTGTTGACGTTCGGGTCGGATTTGCTCATCTTTTTGGTTGGTTCAGACAGCGACATGATTTTGGCGCCGGCGGCCGGCACATAGCCTTCGGGCAGTGTGAAGGTATCTCCATAGATACCGTTGAACCGGCCGGCGATGTCCCGCGCGATTTCGAGGTGCTGGGTCTGGTCCTGCCCGACCGGGACGAGGTCGGCGTTGTAGACAAGGATATCGGCCGCCATCAGCACCGGGTAGGTGAACAGGCCGCCGTTGACATTGTCGGGATGTTTGGCGCTCTTGTCCTTGAACTGGGTCATGCGGGACAGTTCGCCGAACTGGGTGTTGCAGGCCAGCACCCAGGCCAGTTCACAGTGGGCCGGCACATGGCTCTGCACAAACAGGATGTGCTGCTGCGGGTCAATACCGACGGCAAGCAGCAGCGCGGCCAGCGCGCGGCTGTTGCGGCGCAGCGTTGCGGGTTCCTCCCGCACGGTCAAAGCATGCAGGTCGGCGATCATATACAGGCAATCGTAGCTGTTTTGCAGCAGCGCCCAGTTGCGCAGCGCGCCGAGATAGTTGCCCAATGTGGGGGTGCCGGTGGGCTGGATGCCGGACAAAATGCGCTTGCGCGCCGGCAGAATGGACGATTCGGACATCGATTCAGACATAGCGGTCTCTCCTTTTGTATTGTAGTTCAGTATAGGGCATGGGCCAGCGTTTGTCAAGGCGCGGCGAGGTTGACAAACCCGCCCGCAGCCGCTAAACTGAAAATAGAAAATTCCGGCCGTTTTCTGGCCGATCTGGGAGGATATCGCCCTATGTCCAACACCGTTCGCACCCGTTTTGCGCCCTCGCCCACCGGGTATATGCATGTGGGCAACCTGCGCACCGCGCTTTACACCTATCTGCAGGCCCGCCACAACGGCGGCACCTTCATCCTGCGGATTGAGGATACCGACCAGGAGCGGCTGGTAGAAGGCGCGGCCGACATCATCTATGATACGCTGCGCGCCACCGGCCTGACCTGGGACGAAGGCCCCGACATCGGCGGCCCGGTCGGCCCCTATATCCAGAGCGAGCGGATGGGGCTTTTCAAGCAATATGCCGAACAGCTCGTCAAAGCCGGCAAGGCTTACTATTGCTTCTGTAACGAAGAACGGCTCGAATCCCTGCACGCCGAGCAGAAGGCAAACGGCGAGGTGCCGCACTACGACGGCCACTGCCGCGATCTTTCGGCCGAGGAAGTCGCCGCCAAGCTGGCGGCCGGCGAACCCTACGTCATCCGCCAGAAGATCCCGGCCGAGGGGGTCACGGCGTTTGACGATGTCGTCTACGGCCACATTGAGGTCAACAATGCGGAGCTTGACGACCAGATCCTCATCAAGAGCGACGGGATGCCGACCTACAACTTTGCGAACGTCGTTGACGACCACCTCATGGGCATCACCCACGTCATCCGCGGCAGCGAGTATCTTTCAAGCACGCCGAAGTACAACCTGCTCTATGAGGCCTTCGGCTGGGAGCTGCCGGTTTACATCCACTGCCCGCCGGTCATGAAGGACGCCCAGCACAAGCTCTCGAAGCGCAACGGCGACGCGAGCTACCAGGATCTTGTCGCCAAGGGCTACCTGCCGGCCGCCGTGCTCAACTATCTGCTGCTGCTCGGCTGGGCGCCGGAGGGCGAGGAGGAGATCTTCTCGCTCGACGAGATGGTCAGGATCTGGAACCCCGGCCGCATCTCGAAGTCGCCGGCCATCTTTGACCCGCTCAAGCTGCGGGCGATCAACGCGGCTTACATCCGCGCGCTGCCTGCCGAGGAGTTCCGCCGCCTGGCCGATCCCTTCATCGACAGCGCCGTGCGCCGCCCGATCGACCGCGACCTGCTCTGCGCCAACCTGCAGCCGCGGTGCGAGGTGCTGGAGGATATTCCGCCGCAGCTCGATTTCTTTGACGCGGTGCTCCCCTTCGACGCCGAACTCTACCGCAACAAAAAGCAGAAAACGACCCCCGAATCGGCCAAAGAGGCGCTTGAAGCGCTGCTGCCGGTGCTGGAAGCGCAGGCGGACTGGAGCCGCGACGCGATTTTTGAGGTCTGCAAGGCGAAGGCCGAGGCGCTCGGCAAGAAAAACGGCTGGCTGCTCTACCCGCTTGGCATCGCGCTTTCGGGCAAGGCCCGCACCCCCGGCGGCGGCACCGACCTGGCCGCGATGCTCGGCAAAGAGGAAACCCTCGCCCGGCTGCGGGCGGCGCTGGCGGCGTTGGGGTGATTGCCAGGAATTTATTGTTGCACGCCCTCTACCGCTAAAACATTCTGCCAAAACCACCAACCGCCCGCCCTGGTTATTCCCCAGGGCGGACGGTTTTTATGTCTCTGTGTGATGGGCTTCACTGCGAAACGGTGTAAAGCGAGTAGAAATACCCTTTTCTGTCCATCAGCTCCGCAAACTGCCCGCGCTCGACAACCGCGCCGTTTTTGAGCACGAGGATGCCGTCGTACCGGCGCAGCAGCGCGGCGTCGAGGGCGTGGGTGACGACGATGCGGGTCATGCCCTGCAGATCCAGGATCGAGCTTGCAACCCGGAAGGCGGTTTCTTTGTCGAGCGCGGCGGTGGCCTCGTCCACCAGCAGCACTGGCGCGCGGCGCAGCAGGCAGCGGGCGATCGAGATGCGCTGCCGCTCGCCGCCCGACAGGTTCGCACCGTTCTCGCCGCAGCGGTAGTCCCAGCCCTTGGCGTCGATGAGCGGCCCCAGGCCGGAGAGCCGCACCGCCCGCGCGAGCTCGTCGGGCGGGAAATCCCGGAACATCGTGATGTTATCCCGGATCGAGCTGTCAAAGACAAAGACGTTCTGCTCGATCAGCGAGACAAGATCGAAGAGCGAGTCGGTGCTGACGGTGCGCAGCTCGGCGTCGTCGTAGAAAATGTTGCCGTCGTAGCGGCCTTCCCCCGCCATCAGCAGGCGCAGCAGCGTGGATTTGCCGCTGCCCGAAGCCCCCACCACCGCGTAGCTTTTGCCGGCCTCGAATTCGGCCGATACATCCCGCAGCACCGGCTGGCCGGGCTCGTAGCCAAAAGAAAGATTCTGCAGCCGGATGGCCGTTTCAAGCCGGTTCGGCGCCGCCCTGCCCGATGCCTGCAGGTTGACAGCGAGCGCGCCGGCCAGCCGGTCGATCAGCGCGCAGCAGGCGGTGTGGTTGGAGACAAAATCCGGCAGCGCGGCGACAAAATTGATCGCACAGCCCATCAGGTTGACAAAGATCACGAGTACACCGGGCGTGATGCCCCGGCCGGCCAGCGCCATCCAGCAGCCGACCAGAAAGACCCCCATCTGCGCTGCGGCGCCCACCGTCGATCCCACCGAACCGAGGATCGAATTTTCCCGCAGCCGGCGGCGCATCGCGTCCTGCACCCGGCGGCTGCTTTTGGCAAAGAGGCCGTAGGCCTGCCGCTCAGCCTGGAAGCTCTTGACCACCGAAAAGCCGCCCAGCCCTTCCTTCACGGCAGCCACAAAGCGGGCGTTCTCGGCCGAAAGGGCGGTTTCGGCCCGGGCCAGCCGCGGCCCCAGCAGCATCGAGACCGCCAGCGGCAGCGCCGAGAGCACAAGCGCCACCACGGCCAGCGGCGCGCTGTAGAAAAACATCATCACCAGCGCCCCGGCAAACAGCACGGCGTTGCCCCAGAACTCGAACATCTTCTGCAGGTAGTTGGTCTCGATGCTGTTGGCGTCGTTTGAAAGCGCCGAGAGGTAGACGGCGGTATCCTCCCGCGTGAAGGTGGCGAGGTTTTTCTTGAGCAGCTCCGCATAGGCGTATTCGCGGTACTGGGCGATCGCGCGGGACAAAAAACGCGGCCGTGCCCAGGCGGAGGCAGCATCCAGCACGGCGCATCCGGCCAGCAGCCCCAGCGTGATGAGCGCCAGCTGCCCCAGCGTGCAGGTGCCGCCCGCGCCGGTGGCCAGGTCCACCGTCTGCTGCAGCAGCCAGGAGAGCGCCAAATTCACCGCGGCCGCCAGGATGCAGGCCGCCATGGCAAACGCCAGGGTGGCGCGGTTGCCGCGGTAAAACTGGCGGGTGAATTGCCGGCGGCGGGCCAGCGTTTCGCGGTCAGGCTTTGTCGGTTTCGTGTTCTTCTTCATCGGTAAACTCCTTCCAAAGAGCGGCCAGGCGGGGGTACTCCGTCCCGTTCTTCTGTAGCATGGTGTCAACCCCGGCGCGGGCCGTCAGGCCGAAATCGTCAAACGCGGCGGCCTGCTGCAGCTTGCCGGGGCGCACGAAGCGGATCGCATCCATCCGGGTGGTGGGCGCGGCGTCGTAGACCTTGGCGAGCTGCCAGGCGGTGCGCAGGTCAGCCGCGGCCTGTTCGGGCAGGCCTTGTTCTTCGGACAAAATGGCGCAGCCGCACCACAGGGCAGGCAGGTATTTATCCATCGGCGAGGCGCCGCCCGGCCGCCGCAGCCCGGCCAGGAAACCGGCCACCAACTGCGTGAGCGCGCGCGCCGGCCCGGCCGCACAGCCGCCGCCGGCCGCCGCATTGAGATAGCCGACACAGATCTCAATTAACTGTGCGATGGAATCGAGCAGGGCCTCTTCAAAATAGTCGAGCGCTTCGTCACCGCGGCCCTCGAGCTGGGCGAGGACCTGGCCGATCCGGGCGTTGTTGACCCCTTCGACGTTGTTCTGTTTGAGCAGCTCGATGCCGCGCTCGGTCTCATCCAACTCCAGCAAGGCGTTCGCCAGGCAGTTGTTGAGGGAAACGCGGCTGATTGTGGGATCGGTGTTCTGGTCAAACAGCTCAAGCGCGCGGCCATAAAGCGCTTCGGCGCGGCGGCTGGCCGCTTTGTCCTGCTCCTCCAGCCCGGCCATCTGCCAGAGCATTGCGCTCTGGTAGACAACATCAAAACTGTTGGGGAAGCGCCTGACCGCCTTCTCGGCCTCGCGGCGACCCTCGGCGTAGCGCCTGTCGTGGCGCAGCGCGCGCAGATGCGCCAGCGTATCGGCCAGACTGGCGCTCTGCTGCCGGTAGCCCAGCAGCAGGTCCACCGAGGTGCCGAAAAAGTCGGCCATCTCCATAATCAGCCCGACGTCCGGCGTCGAGGCGGCGCTCTCCCATTTTGAGACGGTGCCCACCGTGACGCCGAGCACCTCGGCCAGCTGCTCCTGGGTCAGTTTTTTCTCGCGGCGGAAGGCCCGGATGTTTTCGGCCAGCATAACCTGCATTCTATCAACCTCCTTGACGGTGCGCAAGAAAAGGGGGCGGCGTGCTGCGTTGCCGCCGGATGGAACCGTACCGTGGGCTTCGCCACATCCCGGATTTCCTTGGGCGTCCGCTTGCCCTTTTCTGCCCTCTATTCTACGCCGGTGCCGCGCGGTTGAACAGCCCCGAATTTTCTGATTTGGAATATAATAATTTTCTTATGCAGAAAATTTATCCCGCAAGCCGTTCCCGGTTTTCCGGCGGTGTGCCATGAAAAACGAAAAAAGCGCCCGCCGGGGATCTCGAAAGGAGGCCGGAACGATTCCGACTGCCTTTCAAGACCGCGCGGCAGGCGCGTTTTTTTCTATTTGGATGGGGATTGTGTCCTGTTGGCCGGGGCGTTTTTCCAGCGCCCCTCAGAAGAGTCTCCGTCTCCTTCGCTTCAGCGCTTCCTGCGCGTCGGCCAGCCCGGCGTCCGCGGCGCGCTGGAACCAGTTGCGGGCGGCGGTCCGATCGCGCGGGACGCCGCGCCCTTCGGCCAGGCACCGGCCCAGCGCGCGCATTCCGCGCGGGTAATCCTGCTCGGCCGCGCGGCGGTACCACAGCGCGGCCTGCGCCTCGTCCGGGAAGGTGCCGATGCCGCTTTCGTAACACTGCCCAAGGCAGCACTGGGCACGGGCCAGGCCCTGCTCAGCCGCCTTGGTATACCAGCGGAAGGCCGCCGCAGCGTCCTGCGCAACGCCCTTGCCAAATTCACAGCACCAGCCAAGGTTGCACTGGGCCGGGGCGTAGCCCTGGTCGGCCGCGGTACGGTACCACTCCACCGCTTTTTCCCAACTTTGGGGCACGCCTTCCCCCTTCTCAAACAGCAGTCCCAGGCTGCACTGGGCGCGCGGCAGACCTTTATCTGCTGCCTGGCGGTAGAGCGCCGCGGCGCGGGTACAGTTTTGCTCCACTCCGGTGCCGTTTTCATAACAGTTGCCCAGGTAGCACAGCGCCGGGGCATAGCCCTGATCCGCCGCCTTGGCGTACCATGCAGCCGCCTGCGCCCAGTCCTGGTCAACGCCGGTACCGTTTTCATAACAGAGCCCCAGGTTGCACTGGGCGCGGGCCAGGCCTCGCTGTGCCGCAGCCCGGTACCAGCGGACGGCCGCAGCCCAGTCCTGGTCGGCGCCGCTGCCGCTTTCATAGCACCAGCCCAGATTGCACTGGGCCTGTTCGTCGCCGCCTTCCGCCCCCTTGCGGTAAAAAGCCACCGCCCGGGCCATATCCTGCCCGACGCCTTTGCCGAACTCATAACACCAGCCAAGGTTGCAGGCCGCGCCGGCATGGCCTTGGTCAGCGGCTTTGCGATACCAGCGGACAGCCTCTTCCCAACTTTGGGGTACGCCGCGGCCCTGCTCACAGCAAAGCGCATAGTTGTACTGGGCGCGGGCAAAACCCTTGTCCGCCGCAGTGCGGTAAAGCTCAGCCGCGCGGGTTTCGTCTTTGGCTACGCCGGACCCGTTTTCATACATTACGCCGAGCATACAGGCGCCCCGCGGATCGCCTGCCGAAGCGGCCGCCGCGTACAGCCGGGCGGCCTCGGCGGGATCCTTGTCCACCCCTTTGCCGAACTCATAACACCAGCCAAGGCTGCATTGGGCCGGGGCATACCCGCATTCAACCGCGCGGCGGTAACAATCCACCGCTTTGTCCCAGCTCTGGGCCACGCCGCGGCCGTCTTCATACAGCAGGCCCAGCCGGGTCAGCGCGGGGGCGTACGCTTGCCTGGCCGCCAGCTCGTACAGCCTGGCGGCCTCGGTCTCATCGCGCTGCAGGCCGCGGCCGAACTCATAACACCAGCCAAGGCAATATTGGGCGCGCGGGTGCCCTTTTTCGGACGCCGCCGCATACCAGCGCACAGCGTCCCCCCAGCTTTGCGGCACCCCGATGGCGCTTTCGTAGCAGAAGCCCAGGTTGCAGGCGCCGTTGGGGTCGCCCTGTTTGGCGGCCTCCCTATACCAGTGGGCGGCGGCCTTGGGGTCAGCGGGCGTACCGCGGCCGAATTCACAGCAAAGCCCATAATTCACCTGCGCGCGCGGGTGGCCCTTTTCCGCCGCCTGGCGGTACAAATCGGCGGCTTTGTCCAGGTCCTTTTCAACGCCGTTGCCCTCCTCATAGCAGGCGCCAAGGGCGAAGAGCGCGCGGTCAGCCCCCCGGGCCGCGGCAGCGGTGTAAAGCGCCACGGCTTTCTTCTGGTCTTTCTCAACCCCGCGGCCTTCCTCATACAAAAGGCCCAGGTTGCACTGCGCCGGCGGATAGTGCGCGGCAGCGGCCATTTCATACAGCTGCACCGCGCGGGCGATATCCGGCTCCACCCCGATGCCATTCATATAGCAGACGCCGAGACAACACTCTGCCCTGGCATCTTTCTGTAAAGCAGCGGCACTGTACCAGTAGACGGCGCGGCGGGGGTCCTGCGGAACCCCCTTGCCATACTCATAGCACCAGCCCAGGTTGCACTGGGCCGGGGCAAAACCCTGGTCGGCAGCCTGGCGGTAAAGGAAAGCTGCGTTTTCCCAGCTTTGGGGTACCCCCTCCCCCTTTTCATGGCAGAGGCCCAGCAGGCATTGCCCATCCGGGCTGTTCTGCGCCGCGGCAGCTTCAAAGCAGGCGGCCGCAGCGGCCTGGTCCCGCGCAACGCCGCGGCCTTCATGCAAGCGGCGGCCCTGTTCACACTGGCAGGCGGCGTCGCCCAGCGCGGCGCCACGGGCTGACGCCGCATAGGCGTCGGTCTCGCGGTGTGCGCGGGCGGCCTCCTGGCTGAGGTAGAACCAGCCGTGCGGGGCGACTTCTTCTTCGGTTGCCGGCACAAAGAAAGCCCCGCCGCAAACCGGGCATTGTTCAAGATCCGGGTTGGCGGTGACAAAATCGCATTCGGGCGATTCACAGCGGTAAAGATCCAAGGCGTACCCTCCCTTCGGGCAAGACAGGAGCCGGGCATTCTCGCCCCTCCCAGCGCATGTGATGGGCACGCACTGCCCGGCGGTTCTCACAAGGCAAAGCCGCGGCATGATGCGGCGGCGCGTTTTCTCTTTTTTCTCATGCTTTTCTCTATAGACTTTAGTATAAACCAAAACCCGCGCCCCGGCAAGGCGTGTACAGCCCCCGGGCTTGCCACAGTCCCGGTTATAGGGCTTTTTGTCCTGTTTTGGTCCTTCGCCCTCCTGCAACAAAAGGTGCGGCCCGGCTGCCTTATACTGAACCAAACCGCGGCAGACTGCCGCGGTTTGGCACCCAATTGCAGGAAAGAGGGGGATCACGATGCCATTTTTCACGAAAGAAACGCCGCGGGCCCAGCACCCGCAGCCAACCGCCGCACCCCGCCCGCCGGCGCGGCCGGCCGTTCAGGGGGCGCTTCTCTGGCAGGCCGGGGCCGGGGCTGCCGGCTGCCTGCTGGCAGCCGGCCAGGTATACGGCGGGGCCGCGCCGTTCGGCCTGGCGCTGGCGCTGGGCTGCCCGGACACCTGGTTGCTGCCGGCGGTGGCCGGGGCGGTGGCAGGCAGTTTTGCTTTTCAGCCGCTGACTCTGGCGCTTAAGCTGACCGGTGCGATTGTCGCCGCCATGGCCGGGCGGCTGGCATGCAAACAGGCTGAAACCCGCAGCTACATAGGAGGCCTGGCAGGGGCCGGCGGCGCCCTTTTGGCCGAACAGCTCGCCGTGCTGATCGCCGGACGCGCGCCGGTGGCCGATACCGCCGCCGTTGTGCTCACGGCGCTGGGGGCGGCGGCGATATCGGCCGGCATCCGCAAACTGCCGCACAATACGGCGCCGGGGCTCTGCCTGTGGGCCGCGATGGCCGTGGCCTGTGCGCAGCGCACCGGTTTACTGGGGCTTGCCCTGGCTGCGGGCTGCGGGCTGTGCACCGCCTACGCCGGCACCCTGGCCCAGAGCGCCGTGCTGGCCGTGGCGATGGCCGCCGCCGTAACGGCCGCCACCCCGGCGCTGAGCTATGCGGCGCTGGCCGTGGCGCTCGGCACGCTGGGGGCGGCGCTGCTGGCCCCGGGTGAGCGCGGGCGCTGTGCGGCGGTGTTTTTGGCCGGCTGTGCGGCTGGGGCGCTGGCCGCGCCGGATGCCGCCGGGGCGCTGCGTCTGCTGGGGGCGGCCGGCGCGGGGGCGGCGCTCTGCCTGGGCTGCCCGGCCAAATGGCTGCGCGGGGTGTTCCCGCCGCCGGCCCCGCCCGCCGCCGCCCAAAGCCTGACTGGCGCGGCACGGCGGCTGAACGGTATTGCCGATACCCTTTCACAGATTGCCGCCACCGTCAACGAAGTCTGCGCCCGGCAGCTGCCGCCCAAGGGGGAAAGCTACGACTTTGTGGTGGAATACGCGGCACGGCATATCTGCCAGGGGTGCGAGCGGCGCAGCCTGTGCTGGGTACGCGGTTATTCCACCGCCGTTGACGGGCTGTACGCGCTGCGCGGCGTGCTGGACGCTCGCAGCCGGGTTGAGATTGAGGATCTTCCCGGCCAGCTCAGCGTCTGTACCCACCCGAGCGACTTGTGCGGCGCGGTCAACCATGGTTACAGGCTGTGGTGCAGCCGGCGGCAGGCACGCGCGCGGGCCGGCGTGCTGCGCAGCGCTTTGACCGAGCAGTACAGCGCCATGGCCGCGGCCATGGCCCAGATGGCCGAGCAGCTTGGCCGTGCCGGCCTGCCCGACCCGCGCCGGGAAGCCCGGCTGGCCGCGCTGTTCGCTTCGCTCGGGCTGGAGCCGCTCGAATGCAGCGTGACCGCCGATGCAACCGGCCGGCTGACCGCCGATGTGACGGTGCCGCGGGTGCGGTTCAGCGTGGAGGAAGCCGCCGCCCTGACCAAAGAGGTCAGCCGGCTGTGCCGGCGGGATTTTGCACTGCCCGACATTACCCCCTGCCGCACAGTGACCATGCTGCGGTTTGGCGAACGGCCGCTGTTCACCCCGGCTTTCGGGCTGGCCAGCCGGCCCGCCCCGCCCGAGATGGTCAGCGGCGACGCCTGCAGCCAGTTCTGTGACAAAGCCGGCCGCGCCCAGATGCTGCTGTGCGACGGCATGGGCACCGGCAAGAGCGCGGCGGTGGACGGGCGGATGGCCGCCCAGCTGACCGGCCAGCTGCTGCGCGCCGGCTTTGCGGCCGAAAGCGCGGCGCGGCTTGTGAATGTGGCCCTCGGGCTGAAAAACGCCGAAACCGAATCCGGCGCAACGCTTGATTTGCTGACCGTTGACCTGTACACCGGGCGGGCCGGGCTGTTCAAGGCCGGTGCGGCGCCAAGCTTTGTTGTGCGCGGGGCGGTGGCCCGGATGGTGGAAGCGCCGAGCCTGCCGATGGGAGTCAGTGAGGCGGTGGAAGGCCGAAGCACGGCCTTCAGCCTTTCGGCCGGGGATATGGTGGTTCTGGTGTCCGACGGGGCGCTGGCCGACGGAGCGGACTGGCTGATGGAACAGCTGCAGCTGGAAGCCCGGCTGCACCACACCCCCGACCAGGTGGCCCGTGCCCTGGCTGACAGCGCCAAGCGCCGTGCGGGGGCCCGGCCGGACGACATCACGGTGGCGGTGCTGCAGCTTGAATAAGGCCGCCCCGTTCAAATTTCACGCTGCTGCGCAATACAGCCCGCAAAGACCGGTTAAATATACAAAATTTTTATGAACTCGGCAAAAAAAACTGTTTAATTTTCGCCAAAGTTGTGGTAAAGTAGAAACATGCAGGGCAGATGGAATGCCCACAAAATCGCCGAAGGCCGCCTGCGGCCGCTTGGGCGCGAAGAGAGGTTCGATAGACAATGGAATATGCCAGCAAAGACATCCGCAATATCCTGGTGGCCGGCCACGCCGGCTGCGGCAAGACGACGTTGGTGGAGGCACTGCTCTACCTGTCCGGCGCGACCGAGCGCATGGGCCGGGTGGAAGACGGCACCACTGCCAGCGACTTTGACCCCGAAGAGGCCAAGCGCAAGACTTCGCTGAACGCGAGCGTCGTGCCGGTTGAGCTGAGCGGAACCAAGTATAACCTGATCGATGCGCCCGGCCTGTTTGACTTTGAGGCCGCCGCCTGCGAGGGCGTGCTTGCCGCCGACAGCGTGCTGATCTGCGTATCCGGCCGGTCAGGCGTGAGCGTCGGGGCCGAGAAAGCTTACCGCCTTGCCGTCAAGAACAACAAGGCGCGGATGGTTTTTGTGACCAAGACCGACCTCGAAAACGCCGATTACTTCAAGATCCTCGAACAGCTCAAGATTGAGTTCGGCCCTTCGATCTGCCCCTGCGTCGTACCGGCGCGCCTGGACGACGGCACCGTCGCCTACATCAACCTGTTCAGCCAGAAAGCGTTCAAATACGAAAGCGGCAAACAGATCCAGATTGATCTGCCCGACATCGGCCACCGGTTCGAGGGCCTGATCCAGGCCATGAACGAGGCCATCGCCGAGACCGACGAAACCCTGATGGAAAAGTTCTTTGAGGGCGAGCCCTTCACGACCGAGGAGATCGTGGCCGGTATGGCCGCCGGTGTGCGCACCGGCCAGATCACGCCGGTGTTCTGCGGCAGCGCGGTCAACCAGCAGGCGCTGGATATGCTCGTGTACAACCTGCGCGAGCTGCTGCCCGCGCCCGACGCCGCCCCCGCCGTGGCCGAAACGGCCGACGGCGAGCCGGTCGAGATCACGGCCGACGCCGCTGCGCCCACCTGCGCCTATGTGTTCAAGACCGTCGCGGACCCGTTTGTCGGCAAGCTGAGCTTCATCAAGGTGCTGGCCGGTAAGCTGACGGCCGCCTCCAACGTGGTCAACGCCCGCACCGGCCAGCCCGAGCGCATGGGCAAGACGCTGACTGTCTGCGGCAAGCGCCAGACCGACGCCGCCGCCATCCCGGCCGGCGATATCGGCGCGGTGGCCAAGCTGTCCACCGCCAAAACCGGCGATACGCTGTGCGACCCCGCGCGCGTCGTCAGCCTGCCCGCGCCCGCCTACCCGGCCGCCTGCTACCGCATGGCGGTCAAGGTCGCCAAAAAAGGCGACGAGGGCAAGGTCTCCGGCGCGCTGGCCCGCCTGATGGAGGAGGACCCGGCCATCACCTTCACGGTCGACCCCGAGACCAAACAGCAGGTCATTGCGGGCCTCGGCACCCAGCATCTCGAAGTCGCGGTCGCCAAGCTCAAGAGCAAGTTCGGCGTTGAGATCACGCTCGAAGCGCCGCGCGTGCCCTACCGCGAATCCATCCGCAAGAGCTGCAAGGCCCAGGGCCGCCACAAAAAGCAGACCGGCGGCCACGGCCAGTTCGGCGATGTCTGGATCCAGTTCGAACCCTGCGAAGGCGATGAGATCCAGTTTGAGGAGAAGGTGTTCGGCGGCAGCGTGCCGAAGAACTTCTTCCCCGCCGTTGAAAAGGGCGTGCGGCAGGCCGCCGCGCACGGCGTGCTGGCAGGCTACCCGATGGTCGGCATGAAAGCGACGCTGCTGGACGGCAGCTACCACCCGGTCGATTCGAGCGAGATGGCCTTTATCATGGCGGCCAAGCTCGCCTACAAGGCAGCCATCCCCGAAGCAGGCCCCGTGCTGCTTGAACCCTTCGGCACGCTGAAGGCCCATGTGCCGGCCGACAACACCGGCGACATCATGGGTGAAGTGACCAAGCGGCGCGGCCGGGTTCTCGGCATGTCGCCCGACGACGAAGGCGGCCAGGTTGTGGAGGCCGAAGTCCCGATGGCCGAAATGCAGGATTTCAACACTTTCCTGCGTCAGCTGACCCAGGGCCGCGGGCACTATTCTTTCGAGTTTGTGCGGTATGAAACTTTGCCCCAGATGCTGGAAGCCAAGGTCATTGAGCAATCGAAGGCTCTTGGCAACATGAACGACGACGAAGGCTGAGCGCCTTTGCCGCCCCATTCGAGATATTTTTCACCCGCAGCCGGCGGCCGTTGCCCCGGCTGCGGGCTTTTTTGCGCCGCCGGGGCGGCACGGGGCGGATTTTCTCTTGTGATGCAGAAAAAAATCCGTTATAATCGTAAAGGAATGCCCTGCGGGGCGTTTGGGGGCGCAGCGCTTGCCCGGCCCAGGGTTCTGCCGCGCCCCGCGGATTTGAAAACGATGCGGCGGCCAAAGCAGCCGCCCCCTGATCGAGACCAAGCAGGAGATGGAGCCGATGAATATCACACTGCAGCACCTTACGAAAACCTTCCCCGCCCGCGGCCGCAAAGCCGAGGGCGAGACCACGGCGGTACGCGATCTGAGCTTTACGGTGCCGGACGGCCAGCTGGTTGGGCTGTTGGGGCCTTCCGGGTGCGGCAAGTCCACAACCCTGAACATGATCTGCGGGCTGGAAACCCCGACTTCGGGCAAAATTTTATTTGGTGAAGAAGACGTCACCGCCCTGCCGCCCGAACTGCGCGGCGTCGGGATGGTTTTCCAGAACTATGCGCTCTACCCGCACCTGACCGTTATGCAGAACATCCTGTTCCCGCTGCAAAACCTGAAGGGCGACAAACGCCCCTCCCGCGCCGAAATGCAGGACCGCGCGCGCAAGGTTGCCTCGCTTGTCCAGATTGAGGAGCTGCTTGACCGCAAACCGCGCGAGCTTTCGGGCGGGCAGCAGCAGCGGGTCGCGATTGCCCGGGCGCTGGTCAAGATGCCGCGGGTTCTGCTGCTTGATGAACCGCTTTCCAACCTGGACGCCCGGCTGCGGCTGCAAACACGGGAGGAAATCTGCAAAATTCAGAAACGCACCGGCATCACCACCCTCTTTGTCACCCACGACCAGGAGGAGGCGATGAGCATCTCGAATTTCATTGTCGTGATGAAGGATGGCGTGCTGATGCAGCAGGGCAGGCCGCAGGAAGTCTACGACGACCCGGCCAACCTGTTTGTCGCGAAATTCCTCGGTACCCCGCCGATCAATGTCTTTGCAGGCGAGGTGCGCGGCGGCGCGCTGTATCTTTCCGGCGAAGCCGTGCTGGCCGTACCCGGCGCGGCCGAAGGGCCGGTCACGGTCGGCGTCCGGCCCGAAGGGTTCGCCCCGGCGGCCGAAGGGGCGTTTGTCTGCGGTGTGAACCGGGTCGAGGTACTTGGCCGCGATGTGAGCATTGTGGCCACCCACAAAGCCTGCCAGGCCGATACATTGCGGGTAATCCTGCGCTCTGCCAAAGAGGTTGACCCCGGCGCGGCCGAGGTTCGGCTGGCTCTTAACCCGGAAAAGGTCTTTCTGTTCGATGTGGAAACCGGCGCGCGGCTGCCTGTTGCCGCGCCGCAGCGCTAAGGCGGGAAGGGGGAACCGGCATGGAACGCAATTCCAAAAAAGCCTGGCTCTACCTGCTGCCGGCGCTCGTTCTGCTGGCGGCATTCCTGGTGTATCCGCTGATCGACGTGCTGGTCTATTCGGTGGAGGAATGCTTCAACTTTGCTTCCCAAACCTACCAGGGCATCGGGCTGTACAACTATTCCTATGTCCTGCACGACCCCTACTTTTTGCAGGCAGTTGAAAACACCTTCGTCCTCGTCATCATCACGGTGCCGATCTCGACAATTCTCGCCCTGCTGATTGCGACGGCGCTCAGCTCGATCAGAAAGCTGCGGGAGCTCTACCAGACGATCTACTTTCTGCCCTATGTGACCAACACACTCGCCGTCGGGCTTGTGTTCATGGTGCTGTTCCAGCGCACCGAGTATACCGACGGCCTTGTCAACCTCGTGCTCGGGCTTTTCGGCGCGGGGCCGATTGATTTCATCAACGGCCCGCACTGGGCCAAGATGTTCGTGCTCTGCTTTTACACGATCTGGGTCGTGCTGCCCTTCAAGATCCTGGTTCTGACCAGCGCGATCGCCTCGGTGGATGAGAGCTACTACAAGGCCGCCCGGGTGGACGGCACCTCCAAGACGCGGATTTTCTTCCGCATCACGCTGCCGATGATCGCGCCCATGATCGTTTACCTTGTCATCACCGGCTTTATCGGCGCGTTCAAGGCCTACAGCGACGCGGTGGCTCTGTTCGGCACCGATCTGAACGCCGCCGGCATGAACACGATCGTCGGCTATGTCTACGATATGCTCTACGGCGACAGCGGCGGCTACCCTTCTTATGCATCGGCCGCGGCGATCATCCTGTTTGCGATCGTGCTGACCATCACCTGCATCAACCTGCTCGTCACCCGCAAGCAGGCCCGGTCCTGAAAGGGGGCGCGTTTTCCATGTCTTCCCAAACCATGCCGGAATCCAAGTCCGACTATGAGGCGCTGCAGCGCAAGCTGCGCCGGCGCGATGCCATCCAGACTGCCTGCACCTATCTTTTTTTGAGCGTCTGGGCCGTCGTCGTCCTGTTCCCGTTTTACTGGATGGTGCTGACCAGCCTGAAAAGCTACGGGGCCTACAACTCGGAGCATATGCCGGTCTTTTTCACCTTGCAACCCACGCTGGAGAACTATGCAAACGCCTTCACGGCGGTGCCGCTCGGCGGATACCTGCTCAACACGCTCATCTTCTCGGTCGCAACGACCGCGATCATGGTGGTCACCACAACGCTTGCCGCCTATGCGTTTGCGAGGCTGCGGTTCCGCGGGCGCAATTTTCTGTTCGCCTTTTTCCTCTCCATGATGATGATCCCGACCGAGCTTGTCGTCATCACAAACTTTGTCACGATTACCAACCTTGACCTGCGCAACAGTTTTCTGGGGCTGGTCCTGCCTTCCATCACTTCGGTGTTTTACACCTACCTGCTCAAGGAAAACTTTGAACAGGTGCCCGACGAGCTCTACAAAGCCGCCAAGGTGGACGGGACTTCGGATCTCAAATACCTTTGGAAAGTTATGATCCCGATCTGCCGGCCGACGATTGTCACAATCACGATCCTCAAGCTCATTGAGTGCTGGAACTCCTATGTCTGGCCGAGGCTGATCACCGACGACCCGGCGTACTACCTTGTGTCAAACGGCATTCAGGAAATCCGTGAAAACGGTTTCGGGCGGGAGAACATCCCCGCCATGATGGCGGCTGTCGTCGTCATTTCGGTGCCGCTGATCCTGCTGTTCCTGGCTTTCCGCAAGAAGATCATGGAAGGCGTTTCGAGAGGGGGCACCAAGGGATGAACTACAAACTTCTGGCCCCGGCGGCCGCGCTGGCCGCCGCGCTCTGCCTGGCCGGCTGCCACGGCCAGCGCGAACAGGCCGCCTTTGCGGTGCCCGATACCTTTGACGAGACACGCAAGTATGAGATTACCTTCTGGGCCAAAAACGATACCAACATACACCAGACCGAGATCTACCGCCAGGCGATTGAGGACTTTCAGGCACTGTACCCCAACATCACGGTCACGCTGCGGCTGTATACCGACTATGGCGATATCTACAACGATGTCATCACCAACATCTCAACCGGTACCACCCCAAACGTCTGCATCACCTACCCCGACCATATCGCAACCTATATGACCGGCGACAACGTGGTAGTGCCGCTTGACGATCTGTTCGCCGACCCGGAATACGGTCTTGGCGGCAGCGCGCTTCACTACGAAGGCCCTGCGCAGGATGAGATTGTACCGCAGTTTTTGGAAGAGTGCCGGCTGAACGGCGCCTATTACGCCCTGCCGTACATGCGTTCCACCGAAGCCTGCTACATCAACAAGACGATGGTGGAATCGCTCGGCTATACGCTGCCCGATGTGCTGACCTGGGATTTCATCTGGGAAGTCAGCGACGCTGCGGCCGCCACGCTGGGCGATGACGGCATCTATGCGGCCAACGGGCAGGAGGTTTTGATCCCGTTCATTTATAAGTCCACCGACAACATGATGATCCAGATGCTGCGCCAGCGCGGGGCCGGCTATTCGACCGACGCCGGTGAGATCCAACTTTTCAATGACACAACAACCGAGCTGCTGCACACCATCGCCCGGCACACCGAAACCGGGGCGTTTTCAACCTTCAAAATTTCGGGTTACCCTGCCAATTTCCTGAACGCCGGGCAGTGCATCTTTGCCGTTGATTCAACGGCCGGCTCCACCTGGATGGGCACCGACGCCCCGCTTGTTGACATTGACCCCGACGAGATTGTTGAATTTGAGACCGCCGTGCGGATGGTTCCGCAGTTTGACCCCGATCACCCACAGATGATCAGCCAGGGGCCTTCGGTCTGTGTGTTCAACAAAACCGACCCGCAGGAGGTACTTGCTTCCTGGCTGTTCGCGCAGTATCTGCTGACCGACGATGTACAGATCAGCTACTCTGAAACCGAGGGCTATGTGCCAGTCACCACCCGCGCGCAGCAGAACCCCGCCTACCAGGACTATCTTTCCCGTGCCGGCGAGGACAACGACACCCACTACGCCGTCAAGATCGAAGCGGTGCAGCTGCTGCTGGAGAATCTGTCCAACACCTTCACCACGCCGGTTTTCAACGGGTCGGCCAGCCTGCGCAACGCCGCCGGGCAGCTGGTGGAGGAGGTTACCAAATCGATCCGCCGCCACCAAACGGTGGACGACGCTTCAATCGCCCAGCTCTACACCGATACCGAAGCGCTCTACCACCTGGATTCGGTTTCGGTGAGCGGCAGCGCAAAAACAGACCTGGGCCCGCTGCCCCCCACCGCCGTGGCCCTGCTTGCGGCGCTTGGTGCCGCATGGGCCTGCATTCTGGGCGTGCTGTGGCGGCAGTGGCGGCGCAGCCGGGCGGGCCGCGGGGGAAAATCTTCCAAAATGGTAACGAATTCTTCGCAACAGGGCGCAAATGGTTGATTTTTGCCGGGTTCCCGCTATAATAAAAGTGTTCGGGCTGCGGTCTTGACGGTCCTGCGCTTTTTGGGGCCGGCCCGCCCGCCACGACATAGAGTAAAGGAGAGTTTTCCACCATGAAGAAACTGATGACCACTGCGCTGGCGCTCTGCCTGGCCGGCGCGCTGACCGCCTGTGCCGGCGGCGCAACTTCGGAAGCCGCCTCCTCCTCGGAAGCGGCCTCCTCCTCCGAGGTTGCCTCCTCGGAAGCCGCTTCGTCTGAAGCCAGCTCGGCCGCCGAGACCACCGAAGCCACCGTGCTGAGTTATGACGAGTACATGGCCGCCGACCTGGATACCGAGGTCACGATCCAGGCATATGTACAGGCCAAGCAGAGCTATTATGCCGAGCAGGGCACCGCTACCGTTTACCTGCAGGATCAGGACGGCGGCTACTTTGCCTATGACATGGCCTGCACCCAGGAAGAATACGACGCGATGACCGAAGGCACCCAGGTTCAGATCACCGGCTTCAAGGCGGAATGGTCGGGCGAAGTGGAGATCATGGACGGCAAGCTTGACGCAATCCTTGACGGCGACACCTTCGTGTCGGAACCGCTGGACGTGACCGAGCTGCTCGGCACCGATGAGCTTGAGAGCCATCAGAATGAAAAGGTCAAGTTCACCGGCCTGACCGTTGCGCCGAGCACCGATGCCGACGGCAACGAAGTTGCTTTCCTGTACAACTACGACGGCTCCGGCGAAGAGGGCAGCGATCTCTACTTCAATGTCAGCTACAACGGCGGCACCTACTCCTTCGTGATCGAGAGCTACCTGTGCGACGCTTCCTCTGAGGTGTACAGCGCTGTCAAGAACCTTGAAGTCGGCCAGACCATCGACTGCGAAGGTTTCCTGTACTGGTATGAGGGCGCGAACCCCCATATCACCAGCGTGACTGTCACCGGCTAATTTAATCTTTGCCGCTTCTTTGCCGGCGCCCTGCCCCACCAGGAGGCAGGGCGCCGTTTTTTTGTGCAGCGCCCGCCGGAATCCCTTCCGGCCGCCTTGCACAAAAGCGGCAAAGTGGGTATACTAGAAAGGAATAGCCTGGCCGGGCGTTCCCCGGTCTCAGCGTGTCGAGAAACTCGACACGCTGCAAAAGGGGGCAACAGCCGCGCACGGCTTTGCCTAACGCGGCTATTTCCCCTTTTGGAAACCCCTTCGACAAAATTTTACGGCAAATCGCGCACTCGGAGCAAAGCTCCTCGCACACAATTTGCCGCAAAATTTCCCTGGAGGTGTCTCCGTCGTCGGCGCATGTCCGCCGACGGAGACGGATTTTGACTTTTTCGACAGTCTGTGGCCGGGCGTTCCCCGGTCTTTGGGAGGGTTTGGCCCGATGAAGCTGGATGATTTTTGTTTTGACGGCAGCCGCCCCTGTGCGCTGCGAGATCTGCCCTGCGGCGCCGATGACGACGCCCGCGCCAAAAAGGAAAAGCTCCTTGCCCTCACAGCCAAAAACCTGGCTGAAATGGCACAGCTGCAGGACGCTTTCTATGCCGACGGCCGCGAAGGCCTTATCATTGTGCTGCAGGCGCTGGATGCCGCCGGCAAAGACAGCACGGTCAGGCATGTGATGGGCGGGCTGAACCCCCAGGGGGTTACGGTACACAGCTTTAAACAGCCAAGCAAGGAAGAACTCGCACACGACTATCTTTGGCGGGTCAACCGTGCGCTGCCGGCGCGCGGTTCCATCGCCATTTTCAACCGCAGCTATTATGAGGATGTCCTTGTTGTGCAGGTGCACGACCTGTACAAAACCTACCGTATGGCGCCTCGCACGCTGGAAGACCCCAGCAAAGAATTTTTCAAAAAGCGTTACCGCCAGATCCGCCAGTATGAAGAATATCTCTACGAAAACAGTTACCGTGTTCTCAAACTGTTTTTGCACGTTTCGAAAGAAAAGCAGAAAGAGCGTTTTTTGGAGCGGATCGATACCCCGGCCAAGAACTGGAAGTTTTCAGCCGACGATATCCATGAGCGCGCGCTGTACGGCCGTTATACCGATACCCTGGATGAGGTGATCAACGCGACGGCCACCGCCCACAGCCCGTGGTATGCGCTGCCGGCCGACCAGAAATGGTACACGCGATACCTTGTCAGCGAAGCGGTGGTGCGCGCGCTGCGCGCCTGCTGCCACGAATACCCGCAGCCTTCGGATGATCTGCGCGGCCGCCTGGCCGAGTGCCGCCGGCTGCTGGAGGAAGAGTAAACCCTAAAATAAGGAGGGATACAGATGCCGCCGATTCGCGTTTTGCAGGTGATGCCGGCCATGGATGCCGGCGGGATGGAAACCTTTGTGATGAACGTCTACCGCGCCATCGACCGTGACAAAGTCCAGTTCGACTTTTTATACCATTATGACAAGCCCTGTTTTTATGATTATGAAATCCAGGCCTTGGGCGGCCAGATCACCAAGCTGACCGTCCGGCAAGACAACAACCTGCCCGGTTACCTGGCGGCGCTCGGCCGTTTTTTTGATGCACACAGCTACCGCATCATCCACGGCCATTACAGCGGCTTCGGCATGTTTTACAACGCCGTGGCCCGGCGCAAAGGGATCCCGGTGCGGGTGGGCCACAGCCACAACACAGCCTATGAACCCAATATGGTCGGCAAGCTTGACAAGCTCATGTCAGCCCGCTTTGACGCCGACCTGACCGACCGGTTTGCCTGCAGCCGCAAAGCCGGCGAAATGCTGTTCAAAGGCCACCCCTTTACCGTGCTGCCCAACGGCGTTGACACCGACCGGTTCGCCAAGCACGACCCCGCCGACCGCGCCCGCCGGCGCGAACACCTTGGCGTGGCGGAGGATGAGATTCTGCTTGGCCATGTGGGGCGTTTTTCGGCCCAAAAGAACCACGCAGGGCTGCTGCGGATTTTTGCAGCCGTACATAGCCGGCTGCCCAAAACCCGGCTGCTGCTGATCGGCGGCGGCCCGCTTGAGGCTGAAACCCGTGCGCTGGCCGCTCAACTCGGCCTTGGGGATGCCGTGATATTTGCCGGCGTGCGCACCCATATGCCGGCTTTCTACCATGCCATGGACGCTTTTTTGCTGCCCAGCCTGTTTGAAGGACTGCCGGTTGTGCTTGTGGAAGCCCAGGTAGCCGGCCTGCCCTGTTTTGTGGCGGATACGGTAGACGCCGGCGCGGCTTTTGCCCCCAATGTACAGTTTTTGCCGCTGGACACCCCCGCAGCCTGGGCCGACGCCATTGTCAACGCCGTGGCCCGCGACGGCCTGGCCCGCAACCCCCAAGCCCAGGCCCAGGCGATTGACGCCGGCTTTGATGTGCGCACCAGCGCGGCCTACCTGCAAAACTTTTATCTGCGCCGCCAGGCGGAGGTGGGCGGTTGAGGCCGGCTGCGCCGCTGGCCGGCGTGGTGGTGCCGGTGTATAATGCCGCGGCATTTTTGCCCGCCTGCCTGCAATCGATCGCCGCACAGTCGATGCAGGATTTCCGCTGTTACCTGATTGATGACGGCTCGGCTGATGAATCCGGCGCCCTGTGCGACTCTGCCTCCGCGGCCGATGCGCGGTTCTGCGTGCTGCACCAGGCCCAGTGCGGTGTGGCGGCGGCCCGGGCCGCCGGCGTGCGCGCCGCGCTGGAGGACGGCGCGCGGTGGCTTGCGTTCTGTGATGCCGACGACCTGCTGCACCCGGATTTTCTGCGCGCCCTGATCGGCGCAGCCCAGAGCACCGGGCTGCCGGTGGCCTGCTGTGTGTACGACAGTTTCACCGGCGCACCGCCCGCCCTGGCCCCGGCCCCGCCGCCGGCGGCCCGGGTGCTGCACAGCCCGGCCCACCTGGAAGCGCTGCTGCACGACCACGCCATTGATTACAGCCTGTGCAACAAGGTGTATGCGGCCGGAGCCATCACGCCGGCCGACCTGGACAACGGTGTGGCATATAACGAGGATCTGCTTGCCAACTGGCAGGTTTTTTCCCGGGTGGCCGGCTGCGCGTTTGTCGATTTTGCAGGCTACCACTACCGCCAGCACCCGGCTTCGGCCAGCCACCGGCCGCTTGCGCCCGAAAGCCTGGACGACCAGCGCCGGGTGGCCATTTATATCCGTGAACATGCCGGCCCGGACCTGCAGCAGGTGGCCGATGCATTTTATTACGAAAAGCTTGTCTACCTGGCCAGCATGATCCTGCGCCGGGCGGACGCTGCGCGTTACCGTGTCCAGCTCAATGAGCTCGGGGTGGGCATACGGGCCGGGCTCAAGGACCCGCGGCTGGGCAAAAACCCGCGGTTGGCCCGTCCTGTCAAACTGGCGGCCTGGGCCACCGTACACTGCACGGCGCTCTGGGCCAAAATCTGCCGCAGGTTCCTGAAGGACAGGCAATAAAGCGGCAGGCCGAAGGTTCGTCTCCAAAGCAAAAGGAAGGGGAAAGTGTCATGCGCATCCTGTTTGTGCTGGACAGCGTTGAAGCGCCGGCAGCCGCCAACCCGCGGCTGGGCCGGCGGCTGGCGGCTGCTCTGGCACAGATTGGCCACAGCGTCACAGTGCTTGAGCTTTGGGATGGCTCGCACACGCCGCCCGAAACGCCCGGCTGCCGGGCTGTCCTTCTGCCTTTTTCCGATGAAGCCGCAATGGAAGCGGCGCTGGAACATGGCGCGGCGCACGGCAGCCCGCTGCCGCTGCGGCTGGCCCGGCTGGCAGCCCGCCCGGCGGCGGCCGCGGCGGCTTTCCGGCAGTTTGCCCTCAAACAACCGCGGCGCGTCACCGCGACCCGCCGCAAGATTGAGGAACTTGACCGCGAGACGCCGTTTGACGCAGTCTGCGCCGTGGCGGCGCCCTACCGCGCGGCATTTGCCCTGGAGGGCGCCGCCATTGCCGGCCGCAAACTGCTGTGGCAGATGGACCCATACGCCGCAAACACCAGCTACCGGGCCCCCGGCGGGTATGAGCGGGAGCGTGCGCTGCTAACCGCTATGGACCATGTGTGGATCACCGAACAGGCTACCCCCGATTTTGCACCGGGCGGCCCGCTGGCGGCGCTTGCCGGCAAAGCGCAGGTGCTTGCCTTTCCCAACCTGGTCCCGTCTGCAGCAGCGGCTGAGGTCGATGTGCGGCGCTGCGTTTTCTGCGGCACCCTCTACCCCGGCCTGCGGGAACCCGGCGCGCTGCTGCAGCTGTTCCAGGCTGTTGGCGGTGACTGGACGCTGACAATGGCCGGCGGCGGTTGGGCCGCGTTCGGCAGGGAGCGCGCCGCGGCCGAAGCTGCGCTGGGCGGCCGGTTCACGGTTCTGGGTCCCGTTGCCCCGGCCGAAGCCGCCCGGCTTGAGGCTTCGGCCGGGGTGCTTGTGAGCATCGGCAACCAGGCCGCGAACCAGCTGCCGAGCAAACTGTACGAGTACATCGCGGCTGGCAAGCCGCTGCTGCACCTGGCCGCCGGGCCGGACGACGCCGCGCTGGGCCTGCTGCGCCGCTGGCCGCTGGCCCTGGCGCTTGACCCCGGCGCGCCGGACGCCGCCGACACGCTGCGCGCCTGGCTCGAAAAAAATGCCGGCCGCACGCTGCCCTTTTCCGAAGCCGCCGCGCGTTTTCCTGAAAACACCCCCGCCGCGGTGGCGGAAACGTTTGTGCAGAGCGTCGCCGCGCTCTGCGCGAACGCGAAGGCATAAAATTGACAGAACCGCTCCGTTCTTTCCTTCCACTCCCAAAAGAAAGGTGTCCCATGAACGTCCTCTGGCTTGTCAGCATCACGATTCCGGCGGCGGCCGCCGCCTGCGGGCTGCCGGCGCGCGAGGTCGGCGGCGGCTGGCTGACCGGGCAGCTCGGCGCGCTGGCCGCTTTGCCTGACGCCCCGGCGCTGACCATCTGCAGCGTTGACGCCCGGCTTGCCGCGCCGGCTTCCGGTGCGGCGGAAGGGATCCGCTACCGGGTCCTGAACGCCGGGCCGAACATGCTCGGCGCCGCCTTTTCCAAGCTGCTGCGGGAAGGCGGCTTTGACCTGGTGCATATCTGGGGTACCGAATATCCGGCCGCCGCCGCGCTGCACAAAGCCGCACTCGCCGCCGGGGTGCCGGCGCTTGTCGGCATACAGGGCGTTATGGCTGACTGCGCCGCCCACCTGCTGGACGGCGTGCCCGACCGTTACCGCAAGGCCGGCCCGGTCGAGCATGCCATCAACCGGGTTGTGCCCGGCGCGCTGCTGGATCTTTCGCAGAAGAATTTTGACGCGCTGGCCGCAAGCGAGGCCGCGCTGCTGCAAAACGCACGATATGTAACCGGGCGCACCGCATTCGACCGCGCGGCTGTGTCCCGGATGGCGCCGGCTGCGCGCTATTACCCCTGCAATGAAACGCTGCGCCCCGGGTTTTACACCGGCGCGTGCTGGACGCCGCGCACCTTTGGCGCTGCGCCCCGGCTGCTGATGACCCAGGGCAACTACCCGCTGAAAAACCTGCATACCGCGCTGGCCGCCCTGCCTGCGCTGCGCCGGCGCTGGCCGGGGCTGACCCTGGATGTGGCCGGCTGGCCGCCGCTGGACAAGGGGCCGCTGCTGCGCCCGGTCATTGCGCGGATGTTCCCCTACCAGACCTTCTGCCGGCGGCTGGCCAGGCAGCTTGGCGTGGCCGACTGCGTGCACTACACCGGCCCGCTTGCGGAATCCGCCATGCGGCAGGCCTATCTCGACGCCGACTGTTACCTGCTGCCCTCTTTCAGCGAAAACAGCCCGAACAGCCTGGGGGAAGCGATGCTGCTTGGCCTGCCCTGCGTTGCAAGCCGGGTGGGCGGTATCCCCGACCTTCTTGCCGACGGAACCGAGGGCCGGCTGTACGCCCCGGCCGGAGACCCCGCCACACTGGCCGATGCCGTCGCCGCCGTGCTGGCCCGCCCCGATGAAGGCGCGGCGCTTGGCGCGGCGGCCCGCAAACGGGCGCTTTCCACCCATGATCCCGCCGCCAACGCCGCGCAGCTGCAGGCGATCTACCGCGCAATCTTGATTGAGGAGGCCCGCCGCCCATGAGCCTGCCCGCCATCACCGTCATCATTCCCTGTTACAAAGCCGCCGCTACGCTGCGCCGGGCGGTGGAAAGCGCACTGCACGGCGCGCCAAATACCCTGCAGTTGCTGCTTGTGGACGACGGAAGCCCCGATGAAACCGGCGCGCTTTGTGATGCGCTTGCGGCAGGTGATCCGCGTATCACGGCGCTGCACCGGCCAAACGGCGGTGCGGCCGCAGCCCGCAACACCGGGCTTGCGGCGATGCAGGGCGATTGGGTGCTGTTTTTGGATGCCGATGACGAACTGCTGCCGGGGCTTTGGGCCGCTTTGCCCGACGCCCTGGCCCGGTGCCCCGGCCTTGTGCTGTTCGGCATGGAACGCACAAGCGGGCCCGTGCCCTGCCCGCTTGCGCCGGGGGCCTATGCCAGGCTGACCGATCTTGGCGATGCGCTTGGCCCTTTGCTGTTTGAAACCGGTTATCTGGCCGCGCCCTACCCCAAGCTGTTTTCAGCCGCTGTGATCCGGGCGGCCGGGCTGCGGTTTGATGAAACCCTTGCCGTCAACGAGGATGTGCGTTTTAACCTGGATTTTTTGCATTTTTCACACATTTCCCCTGCCATTTGTTGCCTGCCGGGTGTATACTATAGGCAGCATGATGAGATTGCCGGAAGTCTGTCCCGCTCGCTGCGCGCAGACCTGCTTGACGCCGAAGCCGGCAACCGCCCCGCTCTTGCCCGGCTGCTGGCCGGCGCCGGCTGGCCGCCCGCCGGCCGCGAAGCCCTGCTGCGCCAAAGCCGGGTGCAGGCCGCCCTTAACCAGTACGACCTGCTGACAGGCCGCCCTGGCCGGATGCCGCTTTCGGCCCGCCGGGCCCTGTTCCGGCGAATCTTTGCGGATGCCGAAGCCCGCGCCGCGCTGCTTGGCCGGCTGCGGACCGATCCGCACCGTCTGGCCGCGCTGCCCTACCGGTTTTGTTTGGGCCTGCGCCTGCCCGGGGTGCTGGCCGGGTACACCGCCTGCAAAAACCGGCTTCTGGCCGCGCTGCGGCGCGGCTGAGCCGCCGAACCCCTGTTTTTTTCGCCGGTCCGGCCCGGCTGCATTGCAAAAAAGCCGGAAAACTGGTAAACTTGTATCGAGAGGAGTTTCCCCATGCCGCTGACGCCGACGATCAGCATCGTGACCACCGTCTACGACGCGCGGGACTACCTGCCCCGCACGGTGCAGAGCATTCTGGCCCAGACCTTCACCGATTTTGAGCTGCTGCTTGTGGAAGACGGCAGCCCCAACGGCTGCGGGGAACTCTGCGACCGGCTTGCCCGGACAGATCCGCGCATCCGGGTTTTTCACAAGCCCAACGGCGGACCGGCTTCGGCCGCCAATGTCGGGCTGGACAATGCCCGCGGCGCCTACATCGGCTTTGTCGATTCAGACGACCTGATTGAGCCCGATATGTATGAGCGGCTGTATAACGCCATCCAGGCGACCGGCGTGCGGATTGCCGCCTGCACCGGCGACGCGATTGATGAGGACGACCGCCCGATCCCGGGGCGGGAGGTTGCCATCCGCACCCACGGCGTGCGCGACGCCGAGGACCTTTTGGTTGAAACCTTCCAGACAGGCAGTTTTTACGGCCCGCTGAGCTGGAACAAGCTGTTCGACATCCGCACCTTCCGCGACAAAGGGGTGCGGTATGATGAGAGCATGTTCTTTGGGGATGACGCGAGCGTTCTGCACCTTGTGTTTGAAGGCGAGCGTGCGGTCTGCCTGCCCGATGTGCTGTACCATTACCGCACCCGACGCGGCCAGATGACCGACGCCGCCAGCTTTCCGCCGCGCAAGCTGGATGACCTGCGGATGTACTGGGGCTGGCTTCAGTATTTTGCAGCACGGCCCGGTTCGGCTGATATCTACCGTTGGGCTGTCGCATGGTACTGGCGGGCATATTACCATTTCACCTGCCTGGCCGGCGCAGCCGGGAACCTGAAGGAATTGCAACCCGCCTTTGCGCCCCACAAAGCGCACCTTACCGCCATTTTGCCTGATATTTTGCGCTGCCGCCACCTGCCGGCGTTTGAAAAACTGCGGGCGGCGCTGTTCTGCCTGAACCCGATGCTGACCTACCAGCTGGCCGCCGGGTGGGGCAGAATTGCCGGCCCGAAACCGGCCAAAACCCGGAATGAACACTGAATGAGGGAGTATCATGGAACACATCGCCGTGAGCGTTATCGTACCAATCTACAACACCAAGCCCTGGCTCGAGGAATGTGTGCAGAGCATCCTGGCCCAGAAAGCGAGCTTTCCTGAACCGTATGAGGTCATCCTTGTTGACGACGGGGCGACCGACGGCTGCGGTGAGCTCTGCGATGCGCTGGCCGCCCGGGATGACCGCATCCGGGTAATTCACCAGGAGAACCAGGGCCTTTCGGCTGCGCGCAACACCGGCATTGACGCCGCGCGCGGGCGGTACTATGCGTTTGTCGATTCAGACGATATCCTGCGGCCGGACTACCTGAAAAAGCTCTACGACACCTGCGAGGCGCATGATGCGTACATGGCTGTCTGTGCGGTGGAGGATGTCGCCGAAGACGGCGCAAGCCTTGACCCACCAAGCTACACCGACCCCACCGCAACCGGCGTGTTTGTCGGCAAAGATTTGCTCAACAATTTTTACTCTCCCAACGGCACTTACTATACGGTGGCCTGGAACAAGCTCTACCGCGCCGAGGTCTGGAAGCTGCTGCATTACCCCGAAGGCCGGCTGCATGAAGATGATTTTGTCGCCCACCGGCTGTTCTGGCGGTGCGACCGTGTGGTCTGCCTGGCCGACCACCTGTACTGCTACCGGCTGCGCGGGGGCAGCATCTGCCGCAACGAGATGAAGCCCGAAGCCTTTGATGCGGTCGATGGCCTGGCCGACCGCTACCGCTTCTTTGTGGAAAACGGGGCCAACCGCACCGTGATTGATTGCGCTTACGCCGCGTGCTGGCGCCGGTACCTGTTCCTGTGCGCCAAGGTGCGCCAGAACCCGACGCCGCGGCTGATCAAGGCCATTTCGAAAGAGCAGTTCCTGATGCAGGGGCTGATCAGCTACCTGCCCAACTGCAAGCAGCTTAAAATGACCGAGAAACTTTCGGCCGCCCGCTGGTCGATGATGCCGGCGGAATCGCTTTGCCCGATGAAGAATTGACCGGGCGCACCACCAAGAAGACCTGTTTGAGAGTTTAGAGCCCCGGCTTAGAGTTTGGATGCGGTGCGCCTGCCATCGCGTTTTTGAAGTTTTCCCTGGCATATGCGGCGCCCCCAGCCTCTACCCCGCTGCTCTGAACTCTTTTTTTGCCCTTTCCTGAAAGTGAGGACGCTATGTACACCACGCCCCCTTTGCCGCTTGACCCGAAAACCTGGAAGCCGGAACTGGATGAATTCCGTGCAAAGACCGACGCTTTTTATGCCGGGCAGATGGAGAAAGCCGCCTACAAAGGCTTTTCCGGCTATTTCGGCAGTTATGCCCAGCGCGGCGCGGCAGCCAGCATGCTGCGGCTGCGGATGCCGGCCGGGCGGGTCAGCGGCCCCCGCCTTGCCTTTGTAGCCAATGTGCTTCGCCGTTACCAGCTCCGCCGGCTGCATTTCACAACCTGCCAGACCATCCAGCTGCATGACCTTGCCCCCCAAGCGCTGTATGCCATTATGGAAGCCGCACTGGAAGCCGGCATTGTGGTGCTGGGCGGCGGCGGGGATTACCCGCGCAATGTAATGTGCTCGCCGCTGGCCGGGGCGGACCCCGCCGAATACTGGGATGTAACCCCCTGGGCCGAAGCCGCCGGGGCCTATTTGCTGCGTTTTCTGCATACTGAAAAGATGCCCCGCAAACTCAAAGTCGGCTTTTCTTCCTCCCCGCAGAACCTCTGCCACGCGACCTATCGCGATCTCGGCTTTGCCGCCCGGGAGGACGGCCTTTTCGATGTGTACAGCGCCGGCGGGCTGGGCAACAACCCGAAGCTCGGGGTCAAAGTGGCCGAAGGGGTTGCCCCCGACCAGATTCTGTACTATATCAAGGCCATGTGGCTGACCTTCCGCGCTTACGGCAACTATGAAAATCGCGCCAAGGCACGCACCCGCTATATGCAGGAAGCGCTGGGCGGGCCGGAAGCCTACGCTGCCGCGTTCCGCCAGAAACTGAGCGAAGTGTACCAGACCGAGGACCTGACCCTGACCGGCGTCGAAACGCCAGCCATGACCAAAACCGGCGTACCGGATGAATCGCTTCCGGCCCACCCGCGGGTACTGGCCCAGAAGCAGCCCGGCCTATATGCCGTGGCCTGGCACCCGATCGGCGGCATGCCCGACCCTGCGGTGTTCTGCCGGGTCAGCGACGCTCTGCAAACCATGCAGGATGCCGAGCTGCGTCTTTCCCCCGACGAAGGGGCTTACCTTGTGAACCTGAATGCCGAAGAAGCCCGCACACTGCTTGCGATGACCGAGGGCAATACCGCCCACAGCCTGTTTGAAACTTCGGTCGCCTGCATCGGGGCCGGCACCTGCCAGGTGGGGCTGCGGGATTCCCAGGCGCTGCTGGCCGATTGTGTGGCGGCTGTGCGCGCAGCCCGCCTGCCTGACGGCGCTTTGCCCCAGATCCATATTTCAGGCTGCCCTTCCAGCTGCGGCACCCACCAGACCGGGGCGCTCGGTTTTCGCGGCGCAGCCAAGGTGCGGGACGGCAGACCACAACCTGCTTTTACCCTGTTTGCGGGCGGTTGCAGCCGCCAGGGCCACGAAACCATGGGCCGGGAGATCGGCATCATGCTGTGGGAAAACATTCCCGCCTTCCTGGTTGCGCTGGGCCAGACCGTGGCCGCCGCCGGGCAGGATTACGCCGCCTGGTACGCCGCCAACCCCTCCGCCATTGACACACTGGCCGCGCGTTACCTGTAACCGTACCGGTACAGCGCGTGCCTGCAGAAAACAAAGGTTTCACCGGCATTTTGCCGCATCGCAGCCGCGCCCGGCCTGTGCTTTGCGGCCATGACGGACGGAACCGTGCAGAAAGGAGACGTTCGCCGTGCCGCTGCTGAGCTTGCCGGCCGCCAAACCGCGCCGCCCGCGCGTGCTGCTGGTGCCCCCGCCTGCACTGCCGGTGCCGGCGGTGCAGGGCGGCGCGGTGGAAACACTGGTCACCCGGCTGCTGCGCGAAAATGAGCGCTGCGGTCAGCTGGACCTGCTTTGCGCCAGCATCCCGGACCCGGAGGCCATGGCCCTGGCCCGCGATTTTCGCCACACCAAGATGCTTTACGTCGCCCGGCCCAAGGGCGCGCGGCGGTACTGGCCGCTGGTTTTCATTGAGCGTTGCTTTGGCATTGCCGCGCCGTATGACCCCTGGTACCAGAAGGTACAGCTTTCGCTTGCGCTGGAACTGCCCCCTCCTGATCTGATTGTGGCCGAGGGCGGCACCCTGACCCAGTGCAGCGCGATCAGCCGGATGTTCGGCCGCAACCGCTGCCTGGCCCACCTGCACGGGCAGACCGCCTGCAGCCACACAATGGATGAGATCTACGGCGGGATTCTGGCACTGAGCGAATTCATCCGTGACGATTACCTGCGCACAAGCTCGCTGGACCGCCAGCGGGCCTATATCCTGCACAACTGCATCGACACCACCCTGTTCACCCCCGGTCCGGCCGATACGGCGCTGCGCGCCTCGCTGGGCTTTGCGCCGGGGGATTTTGTTGTGCTGTTCTGCGGCCGGCTGGAGCCGGACAAGGGCATCCACAAACTGCTGGAAGCCATCGCCGCGCTGGATGACCCGGCCGTGAAGCTGCTGATCGTCGGCAGCCCGTTTTTTGGCCGCACCCAGCAAAGCCCGTTTTTGCACAAACTGGAGCAGCAGGCCCATGCACTGGGCGACCGGGTCAAATTCACCGGCTATGTCCCGAACGACCGCCTGCCTGAATATTACCGCCTGGCCGACCTGGTCTGCGTGCCGACACTGGTTGAGGAGGCCGCCGGCCTGGTCGGGCTGGAAGCGATGGGCTGCGGCCGGCCGGTTCTGGCCACCCGCAGCGGCGGTATGCCAGAATACCTGGCCGGCAGCCAGGCTGTCCTTGTTGACCGCGGGCCGGAACTTGCCGCCCAGCTCAGCTGGGCCATCCGCATGCTGCGCGAGCACCCGGACCTTTGCACCCAGATGGGCGCCGCCGGCGCCAAAGCCGCGCAGAAATTTTCCGCCCCGACCTTCTACGCGGAGTTTGTGCGGATTGTGTACGACTTTTTAGGCCTGGCAGCCGCAGATGCGCCGGCGCCGAAACCGCAGGAGGATATGCAATGAACCGCTGTGTCAGTGTGGTGGTACCTGTTTGGGGCGCGGAACGCACGCTGGACCGCTGTGTGCGCAGCGTGCTGGGCCAGGCGCTCGGCCCCGGCGATGCGTTGGAATGTATTCTTGTGGATGACGGCAGCCCGGATCGGTGCGGCGAAATTTGTGACGCATACGCCGCCCGCGACCCGCGGGTGCAGGTGATCCACAAGGAAGACGGCGGCGTTTCGAGCGCGCGCAACGCCGGCTTACGCCGCAGCCGCGGGGCCTATGTTGTCTTTCTTGACAGCGACGATGCGCTTCGCCCCGGCGCCTTGGCCGCCGCGTTGGCCGCCCAGGCCGACGCACCCGGCGACTTTGTGCTGTGGCATTACACCGACAACCCCAACGACCCCGCGCCCACCGGGCAAAACGCCAAACCTGCCAGCCAAAGCGCACTGGCCAGGCTTTGGCTTGACTGTTTGATCGGCATGCCTTGGAACAAGCTCTACCGGGGGGATCTGGCCCGCCGGCTTAGCTTCAACGAATCGTATACTCTTGGCGAAGATTTACAGTTTGTACTGGATTATCTGGCCCTGCTCGGGCAGGAAGCTCCCGGGTTCGGTTACGCAGTGATCCAAAGCCCGCTGACTTTCTATGATTGCAGCCGGGACGACGGTACGCTTTCCACCCGGTATCACCCCGAAACCTGTGAAATCTGGCCTGAACATTTTGCCAAGCTCAATGCAGCGGCAGAAGCGGCCGGCGCGCCGGCCGCCGACCTGCTGCCGCTGCACCGGGCCGAGCTGCGCGTTTTTGCCGAGGGCGCCGCCGACATTTTGCGGCGCGACCCCAGCCCCAAACCTGCGCGCCGGGCCAAAGCCGCCGCCGCGCTGCGCTGCCCCTGGCTGCAAACGCTGCTGGATACCATGCGCGCCGAACGGTGTTACAGCCCTTACTACCTGCCGCTGCGCTGGCGGTGCCTGCCGCTGCTGTGGATGCTGGCTGAGGCCGCCCGCACCGGCAGCCGGCGGTTTGGCCGGCTGGATTGGGCCGGTTATTACCTGCTGGGCGGGCGCTGGGACCGCGGCTGACCCACTGCCGCCGGGGCCGGCGCAGCGGGAATTGCCCTGCGCCCGATGCTGCCGCAAAAGACCGTGCGGGGCGCCGGAGTCCGGCCTGCCCCGCACGGTCTTCTCTCAATAGATGGCTTCTTCCCGCCATCGCATCAGGCGGTGGATGGTTTCATCGTCTTCAACCCAGCCGTCCTCACCGGCTTGGGCATTCGGGGCGTAGCTCTGCATCACAGCAGGGCTGCGCCCTTCCAAAAAGGCCTTTGCCGATTTCTGGCGTGATGGCGCGGTGCGGCTTTCATCGTACCGCGGGGTATGCGGCGGGGCAGGGCGCAGCGGGTCGGGCGGCGCCGGACGCAGGTCGGTGGCGTTGCGTGCGCCGGGTTTGCAGTTGGATTCATGCATACAAAGGTTCCCCCTTTCCTCCGATGGCTTGCGATGCTGCCGGGGCGGCCATGCCCCGGCAGCATGAGAACGCGCGGCACAAGAACAATGGCCGTGCAAGAACCGCGGCCGCAGGCGCGTTTCGGTGGCCGACCGCCGCGGGCTTTGAATTTTGCGAAGCTTCGCAGTTTGGCACACCCGCTTCTTGCACGGGCGTTTGCCTTCCCCCTTATCCTATGCCGGGGGGCCTTGTCTATCCCCTAGCCACTGCGGCCAAATTATGGTATACTGAAAACAATCCAACAACACAAACTGTCAAAGGGTTCAAACGCCATGGCGGCCGGCGGCAACGCCGGCCGGGATTCGGTTTGATGCAGACTTCCTCCCGGGTCTTTTTGCTGCGCACAGTGCCGCCCTGCTTGACGCAGCGCGGCAATTCTTTGACATGCTGATAAAGGAGCTTTGCGGATGGATGTCAAACTCAACCAGGTGATCTACCACCTGCTCGATTCCGGGGCGTCGGAACCGGTACTCAGCGACCGGCCGATGGACCTTGACGCCGACCTTTTTGAATATTTCACCGCCTGCATCGAGAAAGCCTGGGCCAGTGACGAGGGCAAAGCCTGCCAGTTCCTGCCCGACTCAGCCTTTTTGGCTGAGATGCGCCAGAACAGCGATTTCATCGACTTGTCCCGCCGGATCGCCGGCGTCATTTTTGAGCAGCAGCTGCAATACCCGGGCATTCCTTCGGGTGACCTGGCCGTGGCCGATTGCTCCATGGACGGCGTGCCGTTTTATGCGGTGCTCAAACTGAACTACCGCCCCGGCTATACCCACCAGACAACCGTGCTGGGCAACGGCCAGTGCAGCAAGATCGCGCCGCAGCGCACCCTGCTGCCAGGCAGCCCCAAGGCCGATGAAGCTGCCCTGATCGACCGCGCGAACGAGACGATCCGCCTGATTGAAAAGCGCTGGCCGCTCGACGACAAAAAGGACGTCTATCTTTCCTCAAACGTTTTCGGCTGCACCCAGGCCCTGCCCGAAAAAGAGAAGCTTAAGGCTGTCTGCGATACCGCGGTGGCCGCCGTGCAGAAAGCCTACCCCGAGCCTGAAACCCTCGACGATGTGCCCCCGTTTGACGGCGGCACCGAGACGGCGGTCGAACTGCTGGTGCGCAACCAGGCCGTTGACAACAAAATCGCCGTTGAGGATGTGCGCACCCGGCTTGAGGAACAATACCCGCTGGCCGTGCCTGCCTTTGAGGAAGCGCTGGCCGAGACCGGCGTTGCGCCCGACGACACGATGATCGTATCCCCCGCGCGGATCAAGCGGATGGAGCGCCGCAGCTTCAAGACCGAGCGCGGCATTGAGATCAAGATCCCGGCCGAGCTCTGCAACAGCGATGACGCGGTTGAATTTATCCACAATGCCGGCGGCGGGCTTTCGCTTCTGATCAAGGACGTGCTGGTATAAGAGGGGCAAAAAGATGGAGATTGAACGCAAATGGATGGTAGCCGGCTGGCCGGAAGGCCTGCCGCTGACCGAAACCTTTGAGATGGACCAGGGCTACCTCTGCGTGCGGCCGACCGTGCGCATCCGGCGCGAGGCAAAGGCCGGCGGGCGCACAGCGTATGTGCTGTGCTTCAAAGGCGCGCCCGACCCGACCGGCCTGGCCCGGCAGGAGATTGAGACCGAGGTGGAAGAAACGCTGTTTAACCAGCTTGCCGATCTGATCGGCAAGCCGCTGATCGCCAAGGAGCGCCGCAGCTACGCCCTTTCCGGCGGGCTGACGCTGGAGGTCAACGAGGTGGACCGCGGCCAGCCCGGGCAGTTCTTTTATGCCGAGATTGAATACCCGACCGCCGAGGCTGCCCGCAGCTGGACACCTTCGGCCGACGGCCTGACTGCCTACCTGGCCGATGAAGTCACCGGCCGGCCCGGCGCGAGCATGGGCGAATACTGGCAGCGCACCCGCGGCGATGTTGCGCAGGGAGGGACGGTATGAAACAGCTGAAACCCCTTCTCCAGCGCAGATACTGGTGGCTGTGGCTGCTGTTTGCGGCCGAACTAGTGTTCCTGTTCGGCAGGCTCGCGCTTGACTGGCGCGCCGGCACCGCCGACACAATCGGCCCCGACCGGATCATCCCCTATGCCGAACAGGCGCTCAACGATGAGCGCGGCGCCCATGTCGAGAATTTTACCGGCCAGTTTGCCACCACCCGGTGGATTGACCTGGAACCCGGCAGTTACCAGGTTGTTGTGCATTATGTCAACGACGGCGAACCCGGGCGGGTGCAGTTCCTGGATGAGATCATGCCCACCGCGCAATATGACGACACCGTGCTGCCGCCCGGTTACACCAGCACAAGTTTCACCCTTTGGATGGAACACGGCTGCGAAACCGCGCAGCTGCAGTTTTATGCCGACTGCGGTGAGGGCGAGGCGATTTTCATCACCGGGGTCGAGATTGTGCCGACCCATTCCTTCGCCTATGTCCACTTTTTAACCGCGCTTGTCTTCTTTTTGCTGGCTGACTGGGCTGTGCTGCTGGCCGTGCGGGTGCTGCCGTTCCCTGTCAAAAGCCTGCGCGGGCGGTACAGCGCGGTGGCCGTTGCCGGCATTGTTCTGCTGGCCTGCCTGCCGCTTGCGCTCGGGTACCTGACCTTCGGCCACGACCTCAGCGCACATTTGAGCCGGATCGAAGGGCTTAAGGCGGGGCTGCTCAGCGGGCAGTTCCCGGTGCGGGTCAACCCGGACCTGCTGGAAGGCCGCGGCTATGCCTTCAGCCTGATGTATGCCGATCTGCTGCTGTACCCGGCCGCCGTGCTGCGGATTCTGGGCTTCCCGCTTTACAGCGTCTATCAGCTTTATGTAGCGGCCATCACGCTGGCAACCGCGCTTGTCACCCGGTATGTGCTGCGGCGGATGCTCGGCAGTGAAGGGCTGGCTTTGCTTGGCACGGCTCTTTACACTCTTTCGTTCTATCGGCTGACCTGCGTGTATGTGCGCGCATCGGTCGGTGAATATTCGGCCATGCTGTTTTTGCCGGTTGTCGTCTACGGACTCTGGCGCATTTATACCGAGCCCGCGCCTGCGGAAAAAAAGCGCGGCGGCATTCCGGCCTGGGCCGCGCTGGCGGTCGGTTTTTCCGGCCTGCTGCAAACCCACCTGCTGACCACCCTGATGGCCGGGCTGTTCAGCCTGGTGTTTTGCCTGGCGATGGCAAAGCGCACCTTCCGCAAACCGGTGCTGCCGCGGCTGTTCCAGGCAGCCGGTGCGGCGGTTGTCTGGAACCTGTGGTTCCTGGTACCGCTGGCCCAGTTCATGATACAGGGCGTCTGCCGGATCAGCGGCCGGTACGATGCAACCTACCTGTATGACAGCGTCGCCTGGATCGGCCAGATCTTCACAATGTTCGGCGGCGGCCCGATGGATACCGTTTCCGGCATTGGGTACGCAAACTCCCGCACAGCCGGCATGACGCAGGAGATGCCGCTTTCCGTCGGCACTGTGCTGGCGGCCGGGGCACTGCTGTTTTTGCTTGCCATGCTGGACCCCGCCGTTCGCCGGGCCGACCGCCGCGCCCGTGTGATCGGGGTATGGTCTCTCGGGTTTGGCGCGGCCGCCATCTGGCTGGCAAGCGACCTGTGCCCGTGGTACAGCCTGTATCGGGCCGAAAACCCGGTTGCGCAGGCGCTCTCCCGCCTGCTTGGCAAACTGCAGTATGTCTGGCGTTTTTTAACCCCGGCCACCCTGCTGCTGGTGTTTGCGACGGTCTGCGCCATTGCGCTGTTCCGCAGCGTTCGGCCCGAACTGGCCCGGCAGGCCGCGGCGGCCGCGCTGCTGCTGACTGTGATCCCGGCCGGATACCTGCTGTTTGAAACCTGTTACAACAGCCCCAAGGTCACCTATATGAGCCTGGCCAGCCTGCATACCCACGAAGACCAGGTGGCCGGCGGCGAGTATATGCCCTACGATGTGCTTGACGCCGTGACCGAAGCGAACTACGCCGGCACCGAGGTGGAAGCGCCGGAGGGTGTGGCGCTGGAAAGCCTGAGCCGCGGTGCGCTGCAGGTTTCCTTTACCGCCGCCAACACAACCGATGAAACGGCCGCCGTGCGCCTGCCCCTTTATGCCTACCCGGGCTACAGCCTTACAGATACAACCGGCGGCGCCAAGCTTGGCCGGTATGAGGGCTACCTGACTGTCGAGCTGCCGGCCGGGTACAGCGGCAGCATCACGGTCCGCTTCAGCGGGTGCTGGTTCTGGCGGATTGGGGATGTTGTGAGCCTGGCGGGCATCCTGGCCACCGCCGTCTGGTGGCGGCGCAGGCGGCCGGCCGCCAAAGCAGTTTAACACGCTGCCGGGCGTTTCTTCTCTTTCCGCATGGGGTTTTCCCTCTTTTGCCGCTTTCCAGTCGGTTGGGCCGGCAATCTCGCCGGTTTTCGGCTGGTCTGCGCAAACGAGTTTGTTGAATCCGCCAGTTGAAATTTGGGCACGCGGCCCGTATAATAAGTGCATACAGCAAGGGCGCTGCGAAGAGCATTCGCAGCGCCTTTTGTCTTTTCGTTCCCATTCGGGGCGAGGCGGGCCAACGGCCCAGTGTGAAAGGAGTCATGGAAACAATGGCAGCAACCGTTATGGAGATCTACGGCAGCAATGTCTTCAATGAGCATGAGATGCGCGAGCGTCTGCCCAGTTCAACCTACAAGAGCCTGAAGGCCACGATCGAAAAGGGCCAGCCGCTTGATTTGGATGTCGCCAACGTCGTGGCCAGCGTCATGAAGCGCTGGGCCATCGAAAAAGGCGCCACCCACTACACCCACTGGTTCCAGCCGCTGAACGGCATCACCAGTGAAAAGCACGACGGCTTTGTGAGCCCGCAGCCGGACGGTACCGCCATCATGGAATTTTCGGGCAAAGAGCTCATCAAGGGCGAGCCCGACGCTTCGAGCTTCCCCTCCGGCGGGCTGCGCGCCACCGCCGAAGCCCGCGGCTACACCGCCTGGGACCCGACGAGCTACGCCTTTGTCAAAGACGAAGTGCTCTGCATCCCGACGGCGTTCTGCTCCTATACCGGTGAAGCGCTGGATAAAAAGACCCCGCTGCTGCGTTCGATGCAGGCGATCAGCGACCAGGCCTGCCGGGTGCTCAAACTTTTCGGCAAGGACGTGGACCGTGTGAATACGACGGTCGGCCCCGAACAGGAGTTTTTCCTGATCCGCAAAGAGGATTACAAAAAACGGCTTGACCTTGTGCTGACCGGCCGCACGCTGTTTGGTTCCGCGCCGTCCAAAGGCCAGGAACTGGAGGAGCACTATTTCGGCGTGATCCGCCCGATGGTGGAAGACTTTTATAAAGAGCTGGATGAAGAGCTGTGGAAGCTCGGCGTGCCGGCCCGCACCAAACATAACGAAGTGGCCCCGGCCCAGCACGAACTGGCGCCGATTTATGATACGACCAACGTTGCGATCGATCATAACCTCATCACGATGGAGATGATGAAGAAGATCGCCGATAAGCATGGCCTGGTCTGCCTTTTGCATGAAAAACCGTTTGAGGGTGTCAACGGCAGCGGCAAGCACAACAACTGGTCGCTTGGCACCAAGGATGAAAACCTGCTGGACCCCGGCGACACCCCGATGGAAAACCTGCAGTTCATGGTTTTCCTGGCCGCCGTCGTGAAGGCAATTGACGAGTATGCCGACCTGCTGCGCACCGCCGTTGCCACCCCGGGCAACGACCACCGCCTTGGCGCCAATGAAGCGCCGCCGGCCATCATCTCGATCTTTGTCGGCGAGGAGCTCGAAGCCGTCGTTGATGCGATCTGCTCCGATTCTCCCTATGCAGGCCCGGTCAAGATGAAGATGGACCTTGGCGTCGATGTGCTGCCCAAGTTCAGCAAGGATACCACCGACCGCAACCGCACCTCCCCCTTTGCCTTCACCGGCAACAAGTTTGAGTTCCGCATGCCTGGTTCGAACCAGAATCTTTCGGATACCAACTACATTCTGAACACCGCCGTCGCCAAAGCGCTCAAGGATTTTGTCGCCGCGACCGAGAATGCGGCCGACTTTGAATGTGCGGCTGCGGCCTGGGTCAAACAGACCCTCAACGAGCATCGCCGCGTTATCTTCAACGGCAACGGCTACTCCCAGGCATGGGAGGAGGAGGCCGAACGCCGCGGCTTGCCCAACCGCAAGTGCACCCCCGACGCGATGATCGCCCTCAAAGATCCCAAAAACATCGCGCTGATGGAAGAGTTCGGCGTGCTGACCAAAACCGAGATGCTCTCCCGCTATGAAGTTGAGATGGAGCATTACAGCAAGATCATCAACATCGAAGCCCGCACAATGCTCAAGATTGCGAACAAGCAGCTGATCCCGGCCGCCACCACCTATATGGGGGATGTGGCCAGCACGGCCGCCGCCAAGGCCGCCGTCAGCGAGGGGATCTCGGTAAAAGCCGAAACCAAACTGCTGAGCCGGCTTTCGGCCTTCACCGATGAAATGTCCGATGCGGCCGACACGCTCAAGGAAGTGACCGACAAGGTCAGCGCAATGGAGGATGAAGCCGCCAAGGCCCATGCCTTCCATGATGAAGTGCTGCCCGCCATGGCCCGGCTGCGCGCCGCCGCCGACGAAACCGAGGAGCTCTGCGATGAGGACTACTGGCCGCTGCCCTGCTACAGCCGCCTGCTGTTCTACACCGAGTGATCCCTGTTTCTGACACGCCATTCTCCCTTTCCTATTTCTTACACCACTCGGAAGGCCTGCCTGCTGCAAGGCGGGCCTTTCGAGTATACCGGGCGCCTGACGGCGCAATGAAAAAGGGACCATGAAAAACGATGGCGGTCCGTGCGCCGCAAGCCGCACTGCCCCCATTCTTCATTTTCCATTTTTCATTCTCACTTTATTTCACGGAGGCCCCCCATGAAGCACACGGCACAGGATATTCTGAACTACGTCGAGGACAACGACGTCAAGTTTGTCCGGCTGACCTTCTGCGACATTTTCGGCAATCAGAAGAATATTTCGGTCTATTCGAGCGAGCTGCCCTATGTGTTTGAGCACGGCATCTGCTTTGACGGCAGTTCCATTGCCGGTTTCCTTCACACTGAGGAGAGCGACCTGGTCCTCTGGCCCGACCCGGACACAATGACCATCCTGCCCTGGCGCCCGGCCGAAGGGCGGGTCATGCGGATGTACTGCGATATCACCCTGCCTGACGGCAAACCGTTCGAAGGCAACAGCCGCGGGTATCTGCAGGCGGTCGTGCGCCGCGCCAAAGCGATGGGGCTTGTCTGCAATGTCGGGTGTGAGTGCGAGTTCTACCTGTTTGAAACAGACGAACATGGCAACCCGACCCGCATCCCGATGGATCGCGGCGGCTACTTTGATATTGCGCCGCTGGATAAGGGCGAAAACATCCGCCGCGAAATCTGCTTTGCGATGGAAGATATGGGCCTGCGCCCCCAGCACAGCCACCATGAAAGCGGCCACGGCCAACATGAAGTTGACTTTTTGTACGACACTGCGCTGCGCGCCGGCGATAACCTGAACACCTTCAAAAGCATTGTCAAAGCGATTGCCGAACGCAACGGCCTGTATGCCAGCTTTATGCCCAAACCCCTGCCCGACCAGGCCGGCAACGGGCTTCATGTGAACATTTCTCTGCTGCGAGAAGGCCATAACCTGTTTGAAGACCCGGTCACCCCTGACAGTGAAGCCGGGCAGTTTATCGCCGGTATTCTGGCCCATGCGCGGGAACTGACCGCCTTCTGCAACCCGGTGCCGAACAGCTACAACCGGTTTGGCAGCTGTGAGGCGCCGCAGTATGTCAGCTGGAGCCGGCAGAACCGCAGCCAGCTGGTGCGGCTGCCTTCGGCCAGCGGGGCGTTCTGTCGGCTGGAAATGCGCAGCCCCGACCCGGCCGGCAACCCCTACCTTGTCATCGGCCTGATTCTGGCGGCCGGGCTGGACGGCATCGCCCGCAACCTGCCGCTGCCGGAGCCGGTCAACCGCAACCTTTTCCACAAAGACGCGGCCCAGGGGCTTGAAAGCCTGCCCCGCACGCTGCGGGAGGCCATCACCGTGGCCGCCCAGAGCGAGTTTATCGCGGGGGAGCTTCCGCTTGCGCTGATGAACAAATACTTTGAATACCAGACCCAGCTCTGCATCGACTATGAACAGGCGGTAGACCCAGCCGCCTGGGAGCGGGAAAACAGCTTTTTGGTGCTGTAACCCCGCTGTGACACCACCCCGGAGAGGAGGAACCCGGTTTGGCCCTGGCACTGATCGCATCAGCCGGCAACAACGCAAACACCTATCTGGCCAAGCATATGGCAGAACTGGGCTATGCCCGGCCGCTGATGGTGGCCAGCGGCGGTGAGGGCCGCCGCCGTATGGACGGCAAAGAGTTTGCGGTGGTTGTCATCAACACCCCGCTGCCGGATGAATTCGGGCATGAGCTCGCGCTTTATGCGCTGGAAAAGACCCATGCCGGGGTTGTGCTGCTGGCCAAAGCCGGCACGGCTGAGCACCTGGCCGAAACGCTGCAGACGCGCGGCGTGCTGGTGCTGGCCAAACCGTTTTCGGCCCAGCAGTTCCGCCAGGCCGTGCAGATGGCCGCCGGCTGTTTTTACCGGCTGGACGCCCTGCGTGCCGAAAACGACCGCCTGGCCGACAAGCTCGCCCAGCTGCGGCTGGTTGACCGGGCCAAATGCTTTTTGATTGAGCACCGCGGCCTGACCGAAGCCGAGGCCCACCGCCTGATCGAAAAGACCGCGATGGACAGCCGCCGTTCCCGCGGGGAGGTTGCGCAGGAGATTCTGGAACAGGGGTGAAGCCGGCCGATTTCCCGCCTGCTTTCCCCTTTGCCCCCGTCTGTCGGGGGCTTTTTTTGTGCAAAGAGCCGGTTTTCGTCCATTTTCGCCGGACGCCTTGCCAAACGCCCCCGGCGCAGTGTATAATATTTTTATATGTGTTGAACCCCTGACGTGTGGAGGATTGTAATGGCTACGAAGTATATTTTTGTCACCGGCGGCGTGGTATCCGGCCTGGGCAAGGGCATCACGGCGGCCAGCCTGGGCCGTCTGCTCAAAACCCGCGGACTCAAGGTCGCTTCCCAAAAGCTGGACCCTTACATCAACGTTGACCCCGGCACGATGAGCCCGTTACAGCACGGCGAAGTCTTTGTGACCGACGATGGCACCGAAACCGACCTTGACCTGGGCCACTATGAGCGTTTCACCGATGAAAACCTGAACAAGTATTCAAATCTTACCACCGGCAAGGTTTACTGGAACGTGCTGCACAAGGAGCGCCAGGGCGCCTACCTGGGCCAGACCGTGCAGATCATTCCCCATATTACCAACGAGATCAAGAGCTATATCTACAACCTTGCCAAGAGCACCGAAGCGGATGTCGTCATCACCGAGATCGGCGGCACCACCGGCGATATTGAAAGCCAGCCTTTCCTTGAGGCAATCCGCCAGGTCGGGCTGGAACAGGGCCTTGAAAACTGCTGCTACATCCATGTGGTGCTGGTTCCCTACATTTCCGGCTCGAATGAGTATAAATCCAAGCCGGCCCAGCATTCCTGCAAGGAGCTGCAGGGCATGGGTATCATCCCGAACGTCATCGTGCTGCGCGCCGACGGCCCGGTTGGCTCCGACATCAAGCGCAAGATCAGCATGTTCTGCAATGTGCGACCGGACTGCGTCATCGAAAACCTGACGATGCCGAGCCTGTACGAGTGCCCGCTTATGCTTGAGGCCGCCGGCCTGACCGATGTTGTGGCGCGCCAGCTTCACCTCGAAACCCCGCCGAGCGACCTGACCGAATGGAAAGATCTGATTTCCCGCATTGCGACCCGCAGCCGCACCTGCACGATCGCGCTGGTCGGCAAATATGTCAAGCTGCACGACGCTTATCTGAGCGTAGCGGAAAGCCTGTACCACGCCGGATTTGAGAACGAGAGCAAAGTGGATATCCGCTGGGTTGACAGTGAAATGCTTGTCGATCAGGAGCGCTGCGCCGAGGAACTCGCCGACGTGGACGGAATCATTCTGCCCGGCGGCTTTGGTGACCGCGGCATTGAGGGCATGATCCAGGCTGAACAGTTTGCGCGGGAGCAGGGTATCCCCTACTTCGGCATCTGCCTGGGTATGCAGATCATGGTCATTGAGTATGCCCGCAACGTGCTGGGTTACCAAGACGCGAATTCGAGCGAATTCACCCCCGACGGCGCGCACAATGTCATTGCGCTGATGCCTGACCAGCAGGGCAACATCCCGAAGGGCGGCACCATGCGGCTGGGCAAGTATCCCTGCACCGTGGCCGAAGGCACCCATATGTATGCAGCCTACGGCAAAGGTGAAATTGATGAGCGCCACCGCCACCGCTACGAATTCAACAACGATTTTCGCGCCGAAATGCAGGAAAAAGGTCTTGTCATCGCCGGCACCAGCCCGGACAGCCGCCTGGTCGAGGCTGTGGAACTGCCTGACCGTGATTTCCACATCGGCGTGCAGTTCCACCCCGAATTCAAGAGCCGCCCGAACCGCGCCCATCCGCTGTTCAAAGCCTTCATCACGGCTTCGCTCAAACACCAGAAGGAGCGCAATCTCTTCGAACACCAGCACCATATGAACTGATTCCGGGGTTGCAGAGGTTTTCAGCCCCGACAATACAGCAAAACGGCTGCTCCGCAACGGGGCAGCCGTTTTGCTGTATTCGTAGTAGGTAAAAGCAGTCAATCCAGCCGGAATACCTGCTCCAGCTTGGGCTGGGCGCCGGTTTCGGGGTCCATCTCAAGTTCCAGGATATCCTTCATGTAGTCATTCCAGCGGTCAACAACCGGGCTCTCGGCCTGGACCTTTTCGGCATAAGCAACACCTTTTTCACACTCATAGTAGCCGAAAAGTTCATCGTTGACATAAAAGATGCTGTAGTTGCAGATGCCCGCCTTTTTGAGCACCTCCACCATTTCAGGCCAGATGGCATCATGACGGCGTTTGTATTCCTCTTTGCAGCCGGGTTTGATCCGGCCTTTCCATGCCATATGTTCCATGGGACTATCATCCTTTCCTTGTCATATCCTCACCGCGCGCTGCGCGGAAAAGGCTGTTATCTGCGCCCGGCACCGCCGCCGCGGAACGACCCGCCGCCTGCACGGAAACCGCCGCTGCGGCCTGCGCCACCGCCAAAGCTGCCGCCGCCAAACGATCTGCCGCCCATCCGGCCGGCACCACCGCCGCGGAACGAACCGCCGCCTGTGCGGAAGCCGCCACCGGGCCGCGGGCCGCCAAAACCGCCATATCCGCCGGGGCCCCGCGGCGGCGGCGGGGGCCTGCGCGGCGGGCGTGGCGGCCGCGGGCGCCAGGGCCTGCCCCAGCCGCCCAAAAAGATGAACCGCGGGCCGCCCGGACCCCCCGGGCCGCGGGGAGCAAACAGCACCAGCGCCACCACCGCAATCACCACAACCAACGCCACCACACCGGCCCAGTTCACGCTGGGCCCGCGGGCAGGCGTGGCAACCGTGCCGCTTGCACTGGCAGCGGGGTCATCCAGATTGATGTTGATGCCATAGATCGTACACAGCGTATCGGCCATAGCGCGGACGGTGTCCCGCGCGCCTGTGTCGTAGTCGCCGTCCTGCCAGGCAGGTTCCAGGTTTTCATTGAGGACATCCTGCAGCATGGCAACGGTAAACTGCCGCTCAAGGCCGGCGCCGCACATGGCACGGTAGTCGTCTTCCCCAATGGCCATAACCAGCACAATGCCGTTGTCAAGGTCGGCGTCGCCAAGGCCCCAGGCGTTGGCAAGGTCGCGGGTGTAGCCCTCCATCGTGTAATTGCCGATCGTATCGACGGTATAGACGCCGATCTGCGCACCGCAGCGTTCCTGCAGCGCGAGGTCCAGTTCGGTAATGTAGTTCTCGGTATCCGCCGTGAGTACATCGGCGTTGTCAATGACCGCCTTGCCGGGGTCGGCTTCCGGCGCGGCCAGGGCCGGCAGGGCGCACCCCGCCGCCACCAAACCTGCCAGCGCCAGGCTGACGGCGCGGCGGGCAACTTTCTCTTTCATAGGCATCTTCCTTCCTGTCTCAGCTGCCGTTGGGCCAGCTTACCATCGCCGAGGCATTGCCCGCCGCATCCCTTCCTGTCTCGGAAGGCCCGTAGAGCGGCACCGGCTCCAGCCCCCACAACGTTCCGATCAGGTTGGCCGGGAACCGGGCCGCCGTCTCATTGTAGCGCGTGGCGGCCGGGTTGTAGGTATCGGTTGCGGTATGGGCCACGATGTCCCGGCGGGAGGTCAGCTCGGCATACAGCGCATCGAGCTGGGCGGCCTGGTCGTCGTCCGCCTTCCGGCCGGCCGCGAGGTAGAGATCCTCGACCGCCCGGCTCAGCGCGGCAAACTGGTCGTACTGCTCGTCCGGCTCGGCCGGGGTTGCATTCCAGATGGCGAGCTGCTCGGCGGCGTAGGTCACCTCGGCGGCGTCCTCGCCCAAAATCCGCCCGCCCAGCCGGATCAGGCTGGCCGCGGCGTCGGCCCCGGCGGCGAGATCCGAACCGATCGAGTTGCCGTATTCATCGGCCTGGGTGTAGACGGCGGCTGCCGCAGCGCGCGCGCCGCGCAGCTTGAAACCTCCAATTCCAAATACCGAGACAAACGCCAGCACCGCCAGCGCCGCAGCTGCAACCGGGCGTTTGCGGGCCGGGGCGGGCAGCTTGGATTCGGCCTGCCCGAGCGGTTCAAGCTGTGGGCCTTCGATGATGAATGTTTCCTGTTGTTCAAGTTCCAGGGCCATTGCCGGCTCCTTTGCTGCGTGGTTGATGGCTTACTTATTGATTTCAAGCAGTTTGGCGCGCAGTTCCCCCTCAATACGGCCAAGCTCGGCCTCGGCGGCGGCGCGCTTGGCCTTGCCGTCGGCACGAATCTTGTTGAGCTCATCCAGCGTGGCAATCAATTCCTGGTTGGTCTGTTTGAGGGTTTCGATATCGACAACGCCGCGTTCGGACTCCTTCGCAATATCGATGGTGCCCTGCTTGAGGGTTGCGGCGTTCTTGCGCAGCAGTTCGTTGGTTGCATCGGTCACGGCGCGTTCGGCCTGCATTGCCTGCTGGCTGTGCGCCATGCCGAGCGCAAGCACCATCTGGTTTTTCCACAGCGGAATGGTGTTGATGATGGTGGTCTGGATCTTTTCGGCCATCATCGTGTCGTTCGACTGGATCAGCCGGATCTGCGGGCCCATTTGGATCGAGATATTGCGGGTAAGTTCCAGGTCATGGAGCTTTTTCTCAAACCGGTCGCACATATCGGCCAGGTCGCGGGCCGCCTGGGCGTCCTCAGGCAGTTGGGTGCGCTGGGCCTTGGCTGTGGCTTCGGCCAGGCTGCCGGCACGCACATCGGCCAGCTTTTTGCGCCCGGCCAGGATGTACATCGTCAGTTCCTTGAAATAGACAAGGTTCAGCTGGTACATTTTGTCCAGCATTGTAATGTCCTTCATCAGGGTAACCTGGTGGTCTTCCAGCTTGGATTTGATCCGCTCGACATTCACGTCGGCTTTTTCATACTTGGTTTTGAGGTTTTCAATGTTGGACTGCTGCTTTTTGAAAAAGCCGAAAAAGCCCTTGCTCTCTTCGGTTGCATCAAAACCCTGCAGTTCGCCGATCAGGTCGGTGATCAGTTCGCCGGTTTCCCCCATATCCTTGGTTTTGACACGGTTGAGGGCGTTGTCCGAAAAATCGCTGAGCTTTTTCTGGCTGGCCGCGCCGTACTGCAGCACCATCTGACTGTTCGTAATGTCGATTTTTTCGGCAAAATCATTGACCATCTGCTGCTCTTCGGGGGTCAGCGGGGTGTCTTCCACCTGGAAGGGCGTGGGCTTTTTGGCTTCCTCCACCACTTTCTCGTCCGCTTCAGGGTCGAGCGTCAGGGAGGGGGCCGGGGCATCCAGCGTCAGGGACGGGGTGGCCGGAACGTTCAAATCAAAATCATCAGGCATCGGGGTTGGCTCCTTTCGGGTAATCTTTGATAACGGGTTACGGGGTGGGCGGGGTATCCTCCCCCGCCAGATTCTGGCTTTGCAAAATATTTTCCAGCACGTCGATATCTGTGCTGATGTCGAGCGCCTCGCTCGCATACAGGGAATCAAGCTGGTTTTCAAACGCCTGGGCGATCATGGCGGCGGTACCGCACACCTCACGCCGGATCTGGGCGGCGTTTTCCCCGGTGCGGCCCTGTGCCCTGGCATAGGCCGATAGGATCTTCACCGCTTCGGGCAGGTAATACCGGGCAAACCGGTCCACCTGGGGCGCCTTGGCCGGGTCGCGGGCGACTTCCTCGGCAATTGCACGGCCGGCGGTTTCCATCCGGTCCATCTCACGGGAAAGCACTGGGTCCGGAATTTCCTGGTTGAGGGTGTGCAGCGCATCCACATGAAGGCGGATTGCTTCCAAAACACGGTCGGCGTCCTCCTGACCGGTGGTAAAGGGCACACGGCGCCGCACCACCCGGGTGGGGCACAGCCGGGCTGCCGCCAGCCCCACAGCCGCGCTGGCCACCGCAGTGACCGCCACCGCCCACAGTTCATACAGCGGCAGCAGCAGCGCGCCCGCAAGCCATACCAGCGCCGCCAGGTAAAGCGGCAGCACCGGCCGGCGGCGGATTTCCTGCCATTGGGTCATGGTCTTGCTTTCCTCCTCACGGTTTGTGTGGTAATAGCTTCATTATAATGCAAACAGGGGCCGGTTGCAAACGCAAACGGCCCCCTTCGCACAAAGTTTTCGCTTTTTTTACAGTTTTCCCCGTTTTACCAGGTAAGGTCCCAGCGCGGTTCCCCAGGCTGTGCAGAGCGCCTGGAACCCGCAGGCGGCGTTGGCCGGGCTGGTGGAGGGCAGCCGCACCGCCGGTATGCCGGTGGCTGGCTGGGCATACCTGGCATACAGCCGGGCCGCCGCCGCGCCATTACAGAACACCGCCTGCACGCCCAGGGCCCCAATCAGGCCGGCAAGGTCGTTCGGTTCCACATCCCGGATGGAAGCATCCGAGGCGCCCCGGATTGAACAGCTGCGGATGACATCCCACAGTGCCAATCCGTTTTGTATAATCAGTGCCCTTTTCGCCGGAACGTCATCCCACTTTGGGGCCGGTGCACCGCTGATTGCGGCGAGCATCGGCCAGAACCGGTTCTGGGGGTGGCCGTAAAAGAACCCCTGCTCCCGGCTTTTGGGGCTCGGGAAGCTGCCCAGGATCAGCGCCCCCGCCCGCTCGCCGTGCACCGGCGGCAGGCCGGGCCCAACCCGGGTATACCCGGCCTTCATGCCCCTGCCTCCGCAAAAGCTTCCGGCCAGAGTTCCCGGCAGAGCTGCGCAACGCCGCATTCAGCCGCCGGCGGGCAGGTGCGGTCGGCCGCCGCCAGCGCCGGCGGCGTTCCATCCGCTACGCAGATGCCCAGCCCGGCCGTGCGCAGCATACCGGCGTCATTGTCACTGTCCCCCACCGCAACACAGGCAGCCGTGGGGATTTGCCAGTGCGCAAGCAGCTCCGCCAATGCGCTGCCTTTGTCTACACCGGCCGGCATGATATCACAATCGGTCGCATTGTGGAAGAGGAACCGCAGGCCCAGGTAACCGTATTTTTGCTGAAACCTATCGGCGGCCTGCTGCGGCAGCCGGCCAAAGGCTGAGTAGGGCATATCCTGCAGATGGCGGGTCTGGTCCTCACCGTCAATCAGCACAATGCCGCTGGGGTGGGCCTTTTGCCGCGCAAGGGATTCAGCGTACCCGACATAGGCATAGTTGCCGTCCGAAAATTGGAACCGCAGCGGGTAGTCATAATCCTCAAAGAAGTCAACAAGGGCATACATTTCCTGCTCGTTGAGCCGGTGGGCTGCAACAAGGCGGCCCGCGCCGTCCAGCACTTCACCGCCTGCCGCACAGAGCCAGGCGTCCGGCCGCAGTCCGCCAAGCAGCGCGTTCGGCACGCTGACCCGGCCGCGGCCTGTCGCAATGACCACCCGCGTCCCCGCGCGCTGCACCGCGCGGATCGCCGCAAAGGTGTCCTGCGGAATGGCCGAAGCGCCAAACGGGCGCAGCGTGCCGTCAATGTCCATTGTCAAAACCTGATATTGCATGGGGCCCTCCCTATTCTGTGCGGCTATTGTCCTATTTATTATAGTGGATTTTGGCCGCCGCGTCTAGCCGCCCGCCCGTTGCCATATACTGCTATAGGTAAGGGGGTGGCAGCCATGCGGGAAAGTTTGGTGCTTTGGCGCGGGCGGCGCCGGCGTCGGTGTCGGCTGGCCGCCGGGTTGGCCGGGGTACTGCTGGCCGGGCTGCTGGCGCTGCGCTGGTTGGGACCGCTGCGGGCGGCGGCCGGCGCATTGGGCGCCAAGGCTGACCGCGCGCTGGCCGATGCGCTGCGCCCCGGTTACACCGCCCGGCTCGACACCCTGCAGGACGAGCTGTTTGCGCTGCGGCGCACCCTTGCAAGCCAGGCGGGCCTTGCAGCGGAAAACACCGCCCTGCGCAGCCTGCTGGGCAGCGAACCGCGGCCCGCCGGGCGCTGGCAGCCCGCGGCGGTGGCAGCCCGCGCACTGGACGGCCGCCTGACGCTGGCCGCGCCGCAGGACCTGCCTGTCGGGGCTGCCGTACTGGATGCCGAAGGCCGCTGGTTCGGGGCGGTGGCCGGCCCCGGCCCGGCGGGGCACACCATTGTGGCCGACCCGGCCGGGCAAGGCGCCGGCACAGTGCCGGCGCTGGCCGGCGGGCAGAACGGCGTGCTGGTTTGGCACGGCGGTCGGCTCTGGCTGGCCGGGCTTCCGCGCCACAACAACCTGGCCGCCGGCACGCTGGTGACAACGGCGGACGGCTTATGGGCAGGCACGCTGGCCGAAGCCCCCATGCCCGATGAAACCGGCCTGAACGAGCGTGCGCCGCTGACCGATACCGCAGCGCCGGGAACCTTCTGCTTTGTTCCGGCCGGGTGAAACGCCGAAGCCCGGCCGGGCATTGCTTTTTGGCGCAAAGATGCGTATAATAGAATTGTTTTTGTGAATTTTGTCGAACGAAAGGCGGTGTGGCGATGGCGCGCGGGTATCCCCCCCGCCCGGGGCGCGGCAAACAGCCGGGCAAAGGGCGGCTGACGGTGCTGCTGGTTGTTTGCCTGGCGGTGTTCGCGCTGTTTGTGGGGCGGCTTGCCTGGATGCAGTTTGCCCAGGCGGATTACTACGCTGAAAAGGTAGCCCAGGCCAGCCAGACCACCTACCGTGTGCCGATCCCGGCTGCGCGTGGCGATATTGTGGATGCAAACGGCGGCATCCTGGCTGCCGACACCACCACCTATGACCTGGCGCTCTGCCTGCCGGCCCCACCCGGCACCGATCTTGCCCAAACGCTGGACACTCTGCGGATGTACAACCTGATAGCCCCCGACGGCGAGGATGTGGAAACACAGCTCGCCGCCTTTTTTTCTGTCGCCAGCGCCGGCGAACTGCCATTGGCCGAAGATCTGGACGCCACGGCCGCCGCCGCGTTGTACGAAACCGGCCTGCCCCAGCGCGGCGCGGTACGGTTGGTTGCCCGCGGGGTGCGGCAATACCCTTCGGGTACGCTGCTGCCCCATACCATTGGCACCACCGGGCCGATCACGGCCGAGCAATGGGCGGCCGGCGATTACGCCCTGCGGGAAGCCGGTGTTGCAATGGATGCGACAATCGGCCAAAGCGGGCTGGAACTTGCCTATGATGCACTGCTGCGCGGGCGGGACGGCACGCTGCGGGTGACCGTTGACGCAGACGGTGCGCGCACCGCCGAAACACTGGTCGCCCCCGAACCCGGCGCCACACTGCAGCTGACCATTGACGCCGCTTTGCAGCAGGCCGTGCAAAGCGCGCTGCAAACCAGAATTGCCGCCCTGCAGCAGCGCGCGGCCGGCGACGGGCGGGAATGTACGGCCGGCGCGGCGGTCGTGGTGGACGTGGCTACCGGCGGCATTCTTGCCTCGGTTTCCTGGCCCGGATATGACCTGAACCGCTGGCGGGCCGACTATGCCGCCCTCATGGCAGACCCGGCAACCCCGCTGCTGGACCGCGTCTGCCGCGGGCTCTATGCTCCGGGTTCGGCTTTCAAGCCGGCGGTGGCGGCCGCCGCGCTGCACCATGGGGTTATTACGCCGCAAAACACCGTAGCCTGCACCGGTCGGTATCTTTATTACAGCGGTTACCAGCCGCGCTGCCTGCAGATCAGCCACAGCGGGCCGGTGAACCTGCTGGCCGCGCTTAAATTCAGCTGCAACATCTTTTTCTATGACGTAGGCCGGCGTACCGGGCTGGATGCATTTTCCCGTACGGCACAGGCGCTCGGCCTGGGTGCCGATACCGGGGTTGAGCTGCCTTCGGCCGAAGGCGCCCTGACCTGGACGACCGACCCGAATTATCAGAGCGGGCTGACCCTGCAGGCCGCGATCGGCCAGGGCAACACCGCCGTCACGCCGCTGCAGCTGGCTGCCTACGCGACGGCACTGGCCGGTAACGGCGTGCGCCCGGCGCTGCATTATGCCCGGCGGGCGCTTTCGGCTGACGGCGAAACCCTGTGGGAGTACGTTCCCCACACCCAGGGCACTGCGCCGGGCGGCGCGGCCGTGTTCGGCCCGATCCGCGAAGGCATGGTGGAAATGTCCACAACGCTGGCGGCGCTGCGGGGCCTGCCGGTTACCCTTGCCTGCAAAACCGGCAGCCCACAGCGGCCGGAGCGCGCCCCGGGGGGCGGGTATTACACCAACTCGGTCCTGATCGGGTACTTTCCGGCAGAAGCCCCGCGGTATGCGGTTTCGGTTGTGCTGGAATACGGTGGGGGCGGCGCCAACGCCGCGCCGGTTCTGCGTGACATTCTTTTGTCCCTGTATGGCGAACAGGCCGTTGTTGCGGCGTCATCTTTGTAAAAAGCGAAAGATTTTTGTCTGCATTCTTGTGCATTTTGAGGTTTTTTCCGCTTTTCCCTGTGATAGTGTGCAAAAAAACTAGCGATTTTTTATCAAAAAAGCAGTTGCCGGAGCGTATCTTTTGTGCTAGAATAATAAAGGGAATTCATCGCCCCCGTTGCCGCAGGGCAGGTGGGCGGTTTTATCCCTTTTACCATTTTACCAAAAAGCGAGGAGCCCGCCGCCGTGAACGCACAAACCATCATGATCTGTTCCGGCAAGGGAGGCACCGGCAAAAGCACAATTTCGGTGCTGCTGGGGGCCGAACTGGGCCGCCGCGGCAAGCGCGTGCTGCTGATTGAGCTGGATTCCGGCTTGCGCAGCGTTGATGTGATCGCCGGTGTGTACGGCAAAACGGTCTACGATATCGAAGATGTCCTGTGCGGCCGGTGCGATGGTGACAAAGCCATTGTGCAGAGCCCGCTGTATCCCGGCCTTTCGGTCATCAGCGCCCCTTATGAAGGGGGCGAGGTACGCAGTGCACCGCTGGCTGCCCTGGTTTTGGCCATGCGCAGCTATTTTGACTGGATTGTGTTCGATACCGCCGCCGGCATGGGCGCGCCGTTTACCGCCGCAGCCAAGCTGGTGGATCGTGCGCTGCTTGTGCTGACGCCAGACCCTGTCGCCCTGCGTGACGGGCGGATTGTAGCTGATGCGCTGATTGCCGGCGGCCACCCGCAGGACAGTGTGCGGCTGATTGTAAACCGGGTAACCAGGCAGAGCTTTGGCAAAAAGGCGCCGGTGCAGGATCTTGATGAGTGCATCGACACAGTCGGGGTGCGGCTGATCGGCGTCTTGCCTGAAAGCCCGGCTCTGCAGCAGGCCGGCGCGCAGGGTTCCGCCCTGCCGGAAGGCTGCGCCGCCCAGAAAGCGGGCGCCGCCATTGCCGGCCGCCTGCTGGGGGAACGTATCCCCTTAACTTTTACCGGGTGGTAAAGTGTTTTCGTATTTTATAGATGCATCATGCCAAAAGCATGAGGGAAGCGGGGTTGTGTATGACGATCGCATTGATTGCCCATGACGCAAAGAAAGAACTGATGGTACAGTTCTGCACGGCTTACCGCAGCATTTTGGCCTCCCACCATCTGATTGCGACCGGCACCACCGGCCGCCTGGTGGCAGAAAACGCCAAGCTGCCGGTAGAGCGTTTCTTGCCGGGCGAACACGGCGGCGACCAGCAGATTGCCGCCCGGGTGGCCTGTGATGAGGTGGATATGCTGCTGTTTTTCCGCGACCCGATCACAGCCAAACCCGGCGAGCCCAATGAAATGAATCTGCTGCGCATCTGCGATGTACATAACATCCCGCTTGCCACCAACATCGCCACCGCCGAGGTGCTGATCCACGGCCTTGAGCACGGCGACCTTGACTGGCGCACAATTTTGAACCCGTAAATCCGTTCCCAACGCACAAAGACCCCTTTCTGCACCAGCTATGCAGAAAGGGGTCTTTTCTCTGTTTTACATGCTCCCAAAATTTACAGCACCCGGCACTGGCAGGCCGCCAGAGCTGCCAGGGCAGTGGCATGGGAAGCGGGCGTAACGCCGGCGCAGCAGGAAGAAAGGATCTCGATCGGCGCTTCGGGGAAGAAGGCGCGCAGCAGCATTGCGTTTGAGATCACACAGATATCGGTGCAGACGCCGTAAATCCGGAACTTTTCAATCGCATCGTCCCCTGCGCCCTGCGCGGCAAGGAAATCCCGGATTTTGCCAGGCAGCGCTTTTGCGCCAAAGGTATCCTTTTCCACCAGCACCTTGGCCGGGCAGGCCGGGTCTTCGGCTTCTGCCACCGCCGCTACGGCCGGAGCCAGCGCATGGCCTTCCGTTCCGCGCAGACAGTGCGGGACAGGCAGGTCGCCGCCCTCACGGGTGGCGAGATAGTCCGGCCCATGGGTATCGAGGGTAAAGAAGAGCGGGTGGCCTTCCGCAGCCGCCCGGGCTGCCGTTTCGGCTGCACGCTCCACAATGGCCTGCGCCTCGGCCGTGCCGAGCGCGCCGGTGATAAAATCGTTCTGCAGATCGACAATCACATCAATCGTATACTGCGGCGCCATCCCCTGCCTCCTTTACAGATGCTCGACCATCGTCTCAACAATGCTCGTCGCGGTTTTGACATATTCCTCGATGCTGAAATCCTTGACGACAAGCCGCTCATAGCCCTCTTCATCGGCGTTGTCGCTCATCGCGCGCAGGATCACGCTCGGCACATGATTGCGGGCCGCAATCTGGGCAACGGCCGCCCCTTCCATCTCAACACAGTCCGGGTGGCAGGCCTCGGCAATTGCCGCTTTGGTCGCGCTGTCGCCGACAAATCGGTCGCCGGTTGCAATCTTCCCGGCAATCGCCTTGACGCCACAGGCCGCGCAGGCATCCAGCGCACTCTGAACCAGCGCCGGGTCGCCGGGGAATTCCTCCAAAAACGGCGCGCTCTGGACAATGCAATCGGTATCGGCATCATGATAGACAACGAGCTTGCCGACACAGACATCCCCAATTCCGATCTGTGCCGACATATTGCCCGCCACGCCGGAGAAGATGATCTTTTCAGCACCGTAACGGGTGATGAGGAGCTGGGTGGTGGCGGCGGCGTTCGCCTTGCCCATGCCGGCGCAGCAAACCACAAGCTTTTTGCCCGCCAGCACCCCCTGGTGGTAGGTCACCCCGGCGTAAGTTTCAGCGGTGCAGTCGGTCAGTTTGGAGCAGAGCAGCTCCACTTCGGCGGGCATTGCGCCCAAAATGCCGATTGTCATGGCAGTTCTCCTTTTTTGTGTTAGACGTTGAACAGGAACTCAATGATGTCGCCGTCCCGCACGACATATTCCTTGCCTTCGGTGCGCTGCAGGCCGGCAGCCTTGACGGCGGCATAATCAAAGTTGCGGGCGGCCAGATCGTCATACCCAATGACCTGGGCCCGGATAAAGCCGCGCTCAAAGTCGGAATGGATCTTGCCGGCAGCCTGCGGGGCCTTGGTGCCCTGTTTGATCGTCCAGGCACGGCATTCCTTTTTGCCGTCGGTCAAAAAGCTGATGAGCCCGAGCAGTGTGTAGCTGGCCTTGATCAGGTTGTCCAGGCCTGTCGCCTCGATGCCCATCTCCTGCAAGAAGGCGTGTTTTTCCTCCGGCGTTGCATCCGCGATGTCCTCTTCGGTCTTGGCGCAGATCGGCATAGCCTGGGCTCCTTCGGCCGCAGCGCGCGCAGCGACAAGCGGGTAATAGGGGTTGTTGTCCAGCCCGCCGAGCAGGTCATCCTCGCCTACGTTGCAGGCATAGATAACCGGCTTGGCCGAAAGCAGGCCGAGTTCCTTGCGCACAGCGGCCTGGGCGGCGTCTTCCTCATCAAAGGCGAAGGTCCGGGCCGGCTGGCCGCCTTCCAGATGGGCCGACAACGCGGCCAGCCAGGCCGCTTCGGCCGCAGCGGCCTTGTTGCCGGTTTTGGCAGCCTTTTGCTGGCGGCCAAGCCGGTTGTTGACATGTTCAAGATCCGCAAGGATCAGTTCAAGGTCAATCGCTTCAATATCCCGGATCGGGTCAACGCTCTCGGGCTTGTTGACATCTTCCACAACATGGATGATGTTGTCATCGTCAAAACAGCGGACGACATGGATAATCGCCTCGCATTCCCGGATATGGCCAAGGAACTTGTTGCCAAGGCCGGCGCCCTGCGCCGCCCCCTTGACCAGGCCGGCAATATCGACAAATTCAACTGTAGCGGGGGTCTTTTTATCGGTCTGCCAGAGCTCGGCCAGTTTGTCAAGCCGAGGGTCCGGCACCGCGACGACGCCGGCATTCGGTTCGATGGTACAAAACGGATAATTGGCCGCCTGTGCGTTGCGTGTGGACGTGATAGCGTTGAAAAGGGTGGATTTGCCAACATTGGGCAACCCGACGATACCTAATTTCATAGTTCTCTACATCTCCTTCAATTTTGTCGTATCTACAAAGTTTTTCAGGTCCTGTCATGGTGTTGCTACACCGTTTTTACGCCATTTTCTCATTGGAGCATGTGGGATTTTATCTCAGGACACCTGATTCCTTTCGAATTGTCTTATTGCTTGATCAAGAGACTCGTCCGTAACATGGACATGCCTATCCCTTGTAGTTTGGATGCTCGCATGACCCAGAAGCGTTTGTAAGACCTTCGGTTGCATTCCGCTTTCAATTGCCCTTGTGGCGCAGGTATGGCGCAGCGCGTGCATACAAAAACGCTTGATACCAGCTTCATCACACAACTTATACAGGTGGGTATCATAAGAACTGTTTTTCGCCGGTTCCCCTGTGCGCCAGTTTACGAATACCAGATCACGCATTACAAGGCATTTCTTTTCTCCCGTCCGGCTATCAGTGTCTGTCCCCATCGTCATGTATGGGATTCTTTCCCATGGACAAGCCCCTTTCCCACAGAAAAGAAAAGAGCACACTACTACACTGTATAGTATAGCGCATGGTGTTCTTTTCCTCAAGGCCTCTCCGCGAATTTTTCAAAGGCAATGTCAGATCACAAGCACCTGACTGATGTACTGTTCAAAATCTTTGCGTTTCACTAAAGTCAGGCCTCTTTTTTCATGCCCAAAATCAGGAGGTAAACGTGTATGCCAGATGATAAAACCACAAAAGTCCCGGAGACGGCAGCACCGGACACCGAGCCGGGCAAGCCCCCGGAACAGGCACCTGTCAAGGAACCTGTGAAAACCGAACCGCCCACACCGGAACAGAAGCCCCCGGAGCAGGCCGCAGACAAGGCCGCCACGCCGAAGGATAAGAAGGCTCCCTCTTCCGAGAAGGCAGGCGCAGAGAAAAGCCCGAATGTCTCCGTCTACAACTTTTCGGAAATCATGGCCGAGAAGAAAGCGGCGGAAAAAGAAAAACGCCGGAGATGTACGCTGCTTGAAAGCATTTCTATTCTCAAAAGTAGGCACTCATGGTATAATAGAGCCAGCGACAAATTGGAATTTGAGAAGGTAAAGTAATGGGATTATTTGATAAGTTCAGAAAACATTGCGATATTTTGAGGCAGCAGGAGCGTTTCTGCTGCCTTTTTCTATGGTGGCTATCCTGCTGAGATTCATTCCAGTGGGCTTGTCATAAATAAACACGTTGGGAGGCGATATGTATGGAAAGAAAGATCGCGCAAAGGAGGTGGCATACCCATGCAGCACGGGAAAAAGGCTGTAAATTCGATGGAGGCAGGATATGGCGAAGCCGCTTGACCCCAAGAAGATAGAATCAGCCCGTCAGTATAGCAGCCGTGCTGAGCGCAGGGAACAGCGGCGGAAACTCATGCAGGACGAGATTGCGGAGAATCAGCGCAGCAACGGCGTGATCGTGATTCCTCCCAAAAAGTTACAGGAAGTGCAGCAAGAGCGCCCTAAGCTGCGTGTTGCGGCGTACTGCCGCGTCAGCACGCAGGAAGAAGAACAGGTTGGCAGCTTTGATATGCAAGTCCGACATTTTACCCAGCGGATTGAAGGCAATCCAGACTGGGAGCTGGTGGAAATCTATCAGGACGAGGGCATCAGCGCCACGACCGTCAAAAAGCGCCTTGGCTTTCAAAAAATGATTGCCGATGCGGTGGACGGCAAAATCGATCTGATCCTTACCAAGAGCATCAGCCGCTTTGGCCGCAATATCGTGGATATACTGGACAACCTGAATGTTCTTTCTGCGCTGAATCCTCCTGTTTCGGTGGAATTTGAGACAGAGCACATCACCTACACTGGCGATGGAAAAAACAATCTGTTGATCGTCCTTCTGTCTGCGCTGGCCGAGATGGAGTCCCAACAGAAAAGCGAGGCCATCAAAGCGGGAATTCGCTGGCGAATGGCTGAGGGGATTTACAAATTCTCTGTGCAAAATACGCTGGGCTTCTACCGCGATCACTTTGGCCGGTTGGTCATTGAACCGACTGAGGCGAGGATCGTTGAGTATATCTACGAGAGCTGTTTGGAAGGCGCAACACCACCGGAGATTGCGGCTGCACTGACCGAGCAGGGAATCAAATCCCCTATGGGCAACGACAGCTGGTCAGCCGGTACAGTCCGCAGTATCCTCAGAAATGAAAAATACTGTGGCGATGCCTTGATGCAGAAAACCTATACCAAGGATTTCCGCACCCACAAGTCGGTGAAGAATACAGACCTGAATATGTATTTCAAGGAAAATCACCATACAGCAATTATCAAAAAAGAGGACTGGCTGAAAGTACAAAAGCTGTTGTCAGAGCGGCACACTTCACCCCATAAAGCGAAACTGCGTCTCCTGAGCAACCGTTTTGTCGCCCATCGCGTCAAGGACGGTCTGTTCAAAGGGTATTTGATTTTCGATTCCCGGTGGTCTCCTGCTGAAAGGCAGGAATTTATGAAAATTGTTGATGACACACAAGATAGTACAAAATGAAAGGATTTTACCAATGAACTTTGATTTTTCTGCTCTGAATTTTGAAACGATTGACTCCAACATCAACGCTTACCCGGATATGTACCTCAACCAGAGCGGCGTCACCTTCAGCAAGAAGGTGCTGGAGGATCTGGGTTATCCCGCCTATGTGCTGTGCCTGCTGGATGCCAAGGCGAAGGTGTTCGCGATCCGTATGTGCAAGAGCAACGAACCGAAAGGCTTTAAGTTCTCCAAACCGCGGGGCGAACAGAAGGGCATTGTGACGATTTCCAGCAAGAATCTTCTGGAACCGCTCCGCGCTGCCACGGGCGAGGATTGGGTTCCGGGCAAGCGGTACCGCGTTCGCGGCTTCTGGGTTGCTGATGCAAAAACCATGTGCTTTGATTTGAACGAGGGTCTTCAGGAAGATTTCCGTCCGAATCCTACCAATAGCGATGCCAAGTAAGCACAGAACCGTTTGACCATATAAAAGAGATGAGCACGACCCGTTTGTATAGGCCGTGCTCATCTTTGTTCTTTCTCAACGTAGTAGTGCTTTTCTACTTTTACAAATTAGCCGATTTCTCTACGCCATTTTTACGCCATTTCCGCGTGGGGCTGCATAGAGAAATACCAACTTATAATTTGGATGGCTTTTGTCACGCTTGGCGCGGCGCGCTCCTGCGGCGGCGTGGGCGCAGCAGCAAGGCCAGCGCCGCCGCCAGAATCAGGTACACGGCTGCAAAGAGCAGGAACCTTTCAAACATACCGTTGACATAGCTCACGATCCAGTCCTTGAGGGCCAACGGCTCCAGGTTCAGGCGCTGCAGCCCAAGGATCGGGCCAACCGCCAGCCCGATCACCAGGCTGACAAGGCCCGCGCCCCCAAAACTGAACACGAGCCCGCGCGCGCCGAGCATGGCATCGTGCCGGCTGATCCGCAGCATCAGGATGCAGGCCATGGCGCAAAAGACAAGGTTGATCGGCAGCAAAACCAGCAGTATGCTGCGCACCTTGCCGATCAAGGCAAACAGCTGGCCAAGCAGCGGTACCGCGGTATAGCTTGCGTAAACCTGGCGCACGGCTTCCGCCACCACTTGGACCGAAGCCGCCGTCTGCCCTTCCAGTGTGATCCCGCGGCTTTCGGCTTCCGCCTGCATCGCGGCATAAGCGGCCTCAGCAACAGCCGGGCGGTCGTACCGATAAGGCGCGTCCGCATACAGGCCATCCACGGCGTCTTTCAGATCCTGTTCGATCTGCACCGGGTCAAGCACCGCCGTCATTGTTTCTTCCGAAAATCCGGTTGCCGCGCCATAGCTGATGAATTCTTCCCGCATGGCGCTGTAAGCTTTTTCCCCGTATTGGCTGGCCGACACCCGCGATTTCATATACCCTGCGTGGCACAGAGTTGTCATCAGCATCAAAAGTGCAGCCAGCACAGCCAGCAGAAAGCTGAACAACCAGGAGAGCAGCATTGTCCAGCCGGCAACGCCGCGCTGCGGCCGGTTCGATTTTTGTTGCGGCATGTTCTCTCCCTCCTAATTTTCGGTATCCAGTCTGGGGCCGGAGGTATAGCTGGCATAGACGAAATACCGCTGCGGCGTGAAGCCCAGCGCATCAAACGGGTAGCAGGTGTACAGGATCAGATTTTCATCGGTGCGGGTAAAATCATAAGCCGATGTATCGTCATACTCCAGGATCTCACAGGCTTCAACGGTGTAGGTGTAGACGCCGTAATGGGTCTCGATGGTGACAACGTCGCCGACGTTTACGCTCTGCAAATCATTGAAAAAGGTGTTGTTGTGGCCCGCCAGCAAAATTGTGCGCCCTTCGCCCGGGATCCCGGTCCCATAACTGTCCTTGTAGGTGCCGACGCCCTGGTTCAGAATTGCGTTGGTATCGCCGTAGTAAACCGGGGCGTTCACAGCTGTGCCCTCGATCGTAATGGTGCCGTAGCGGTCGCCTTCCGCCGGGTAGGTAATGGAGGACAGCGGGATACCGGCCTCAGTGTCGGATTCGGGTTGGATGGCCGCAGTCTCCATCAGGTCCTGCGCCTGGTAGGCGCTGGCGTTTTCCGTCATGGCCCATTCCAGCAGGGCCAGATACGGGGTTACAAAGACACGGGCCGCCCCAGCCAGCAAAGTCAGCGTAAGCACCGCAAACGCCAGCGGTACGGCCACCAGCGCCGCCGGGTTGCGGCGCAAAAAAGAGTTGTGTTTCATAAGAACGCAGCCTTTCAGAGAACAATCAATGCGACAAAACAAAAATCCCTGCCGCAAAGGGCGCGGCAGGGATACAGAAAGCTCTGTGTTTAGCCGATGGAGGAGCTCTTACGAACAGCCAGGCCCAGGACAGCCGCAACAGCCACAACGCCAGCCATCAGGACAACGCCGGAAAGATCGCCGGTCGCCTTGATGACATTGGTCGAGGAAGCCACGCTGGAAGCGGCCGAGGTCGTCGCTTCATCAACATGCCAGTTCCCGTTCTCGTCTTTGTTGGCGGCAATCTCACCATGGTCGTCCGCACTTGCGGGAACCGCAAAGGTCGCCGAAGCCGGCTTGCCGTTCACCGTTGCACTGCCGGTAATGGTATTGTTCGCATTGACCGAAATGCTCACATCGGTCAGCGTGACACCGTAAGCAGCCAGCGCATTGGTGACAATCGATTCAGCATTGTAGGGGTCGGCTCTGACCTGCGCGAGAATGCCGTTGGCAGCCTCTTCCGCAGCAGCCTGGGTGCCGAAGGTTGCCAAAATCTGGTCAACTTCCGCATCCGAGATTGTGTAGCTGATGCCGTTGGCATCCAGGTAGGCCTGCGCCTCTTCCACCTGATACGGAGCAGCCGCAAACGCGCCCATCGCAAAGACGCAAGCCATCGCAACGCCAGCAACTGCCGAAACAAGTTTCTTCAGTTTCATAGGACACAACTTCTTTCTTTTAGATTTTTTCGCGGCGGACTGTTACACGCCACTACGCAACCTTGCCAGATAACGTGATTTCATTATACCACTTTCCCCGGTTGTGTCAATATCATTTCTTGATTTTATTGCGTATTTTTTCGGCATCTTTTTATCGAGAATTCTCACAGTTTTCTCTATCTTTCGTTATTTTTCCCGTCGTTTTCGCCAAAAGTGAAAATAATACGGTATTTCAAAGCAGAGCATGGCGCACCAGCCGATCCCGCATGCCCAAGCTATGCCGGTCAGCCCTGCGCGCGGGGCCAGCGCCGCCGTGCCCGCCACCCGCAGGCTGATCTGCACAAGGGTGCCCAGCAGTGTGACCTGCATCCGCCCCATGCCGCGATAAAACCCCTGGAACCCGTTGGTCAGCGCCGGCAGCAGGTAAAGCGCCGCCATGACGCCAAGGTATTCGGCGCCAAGCGCCACCACCGTTTCGGCCGATTCACCTGTGACAAACAGAGCGACAAGCGGCCGCCGCAGCAGAGCCGTTACCCCGCCGACGGCGACGCCATACCCCAGTTCCATAACAAGGCCGGCCCCAAAGCCGCCGCGCAGCCGTTGGCGTTTGCCGGCGCCGCGGCGCCCTCAGCCGCCAGCGCCTGCGCGCCGAGGAACCGCCCTGCGATGACCGAATCCGCCGCATTGTAAGCCAGCTGGAGCCAGTTGCCCAAAATAAGCGGCAGCGCATACCGCCACAAATGCCGATACGCGCTGCCGGATGTCATTGTTTCCATTGTCAGTGCCCCTGCCGGGCGTCGCGGTCCGTTTCGGTTTCCCGCGTGATATAGATCGGGCGATGCTTGACTTCCAGGTAGGTCTTGGCCAGGTATTCGCCGACAATGCCAAGGCAGAACAGCTGCACGCCGCTGCAAAGCAGCATGATGCAGACAAGGCTCGGCCAGCCGGCTGTCGGATCGCCAAAAAGCAGCGCCCGCACCACAACAAAGAGAATACCGATGAAGGCTGCCACACAGAACACCACGCCGGCCCCGGCCGCAACAATCAGCGGCGCAGTGGAAAAGCCGACGATCCCTTCAATCGAATAGCGGAACAGGCTCCAGAAATTCCACTTGGTTTTGCCGGCCACCCGTTCGATGTTCTCATAATCAAACCATTTGGTCTGGAAACCGACCCAGCTGAAAATTCCCTTGCTGAACCGGTTGTATTCTGCCATGGCAAGCACGGCATCCACCATCTTGCGGCTCATCAGCCGGTAATCCCGCGCACCGTCAACAATCTCGGTATCGCTGAGGCGGTTGATGAGCTGGTAAAACCGCCGCGCAAACCAGCTGCGCACCGGCGGCTCGCCGGCGCGGGTTGTGCGGCGGGTGGCCGCACAGTCATAATCGCCGGTTTGCAGGGCGTCCAGCATCTGCGGCAGCAGGGCCGGCGGGTCCTGCAAGTCTGCATCCAGCGTTGCGACATAGTCCCCGCGGGCTGCCTGCAGGCCGGCATAGATCGCAGCTTCCTTGCCGAAGTTGCGGCTGAAGCTGACATACCGCACCCGGGGGTCCTGGTCATGCAGCGCACGGGCCACCCGCAGCGTGCCGTCCTTCGAACCGTCGTCGATAAAGATGAATTCAAACACAGCGCCGTGGCTCGCCTTCATCTGTGCCGCGACACGGGATGCCTCTTTGTAAAAAAAGGGCAGCGCTTCCTCCTCATTGTAACTGGGAACGACAAGGGAGATCAGCATAGGGAAACCACCTTTCGGATACGGATAATTGTCAAAAATCCCGTCCCCTGCGGCCATACGCGCCGAGGGGTACCTGTCATGCGGGGTGCCTAGCGCAGGAACCGCCTGCAGCTTGGCACCGCACAGAATCAGCTTCCAAAACAGACCAGCAGATACCCATCCTGCCGGGTGACAGCCTGCGCCTCACCGGCCAGGGCATCGCCGGCAGCCTGCTGGTCGTCGGTAGGCACAGCGCAGGGGCGGCCGATTTCTTCCATCAGCAGGTAGATCTGTTCGTGGCTGCCAAAGGCGCTCTGCGCCCAGTTGACGACGCTCTCGTTCACCTCTTCATAGGGGTAAAGGTCCCCCATCGGCGCGCCAAGCGCAACCGACAGGACCCAGGCCGCCTTGTAGGCGGGATGGCCAGCCGGCAGGCGATGGGTAACGGCGTCAGGCAGCGTGATCTCTCCTGTGAACACGACCGGCTCTTCGCCGGTGGGGTCCAGCGCATCCAGCTGGACCGCCACATCCTGCAGCAGGTCTTTTTCATATGCCCAGCGGGCGCGGTCAGCCCCAAACGTCTGGTTGAGCGACAGAGCCTCAACCCCGAGCAGCGCCGCTATACAGGCCGCCGCAGCCCACCGGCGCGGGCGCAGCACGGCCAGCGCCAGCCAGGCCACAAACGGCACAAACACGGCAAAGCATTGGCTGGCACGGGCCATCTGGCTGCCGGTTCCCTGCAGAATCCCCATCGCAAACTGGCTGGCCAGCAGCCCGGCCGCCAGCCAGCCGCAGCCGTTGCCGTGGCGGCGTACCGCCACAAAAACAACAAGCGCCGCACAGGCAAGATCCAGCAGGGCAATGGCCGGCACGGCAAGGGCCAGCGTACCATAGTTGCCGAGAAATTCGCGCACAAAAATCAGCAGTGCGCTGGCGATGCCGCCGCGCTGGCCCCAGTAGATCGTCCGGGCCGCCGCGCCGCTTTCCCCTGTAATGCCAAGGGCCAGCCGCAGCAGCGCGGCAAGGATCTCACGCCCGGCCAGGCCGACCCCAAACAGCACAACGCCGCGCAAAGCCGGCGCAATCCACCAGAAAGCCGCTCGGCTGCGGCGCGGCGCAAAAGCCGCCGCCGTGAGCAACAGTGCAAACACAAGCGCAAGCCAGACCTGAGCCATTGATTCATAACAGCCGAGCGAGAATGCCAGGCAGGCCGCCGCGCCAAGCGCCCGGGCCGGTGCACGCTGTTCAAACAGATACGCCCGGCCAAGTGCAAGCGCCGCAACGGCCAGCAGCATGCCCAGCCCGGTGATGCAAAGGTTGGAATAGGCCAGCGCCTCTGCGTGGAATGGAAAAAGCAGCAGCCCGCCGGCCAGCAGCAGCCCGCCGGCCGCCGTGGGCTCACGCCCGGCCTGGGCGTAGAGCACCGCCGCCAGCCCGACGCCGGCCAGCGCCAGGCAGACAGCCGCCCAGCACTCCGGCCAGACATGGCCGTACGCCAGCAGCCCTGTCAGCGCCTGGACAAGCCATTCGGTGATGCGGCTCTGGCGCAAAAATTCCCCGCCCTGCTGGTAAGTATCAATTGCAAGGTCATCAATGCCAACGGCCGAAGTTGCCATTGCATAACCGTAACCAACCAGGAGCAGCGCCGCCAGCCCGCACCAGAACAGCGGCTTGCGGCCAAATGCCGCAAGGGCGGCCCGGGTGCCGCACGGCGGCTGCCGGGCGGGCTGTATGGGTTTCGTCGGTTTATTCATAGCGTGTACACCGTCTCAACAAAGCGTCGGGGCGCGCCGGCGGTGCAGCCAGACAGCGTAACCGGCCAGCGCCAGCAAAAACAGCGCGCTGCAAGCTTCCGCCGCATGCCAGAACCACGGCGGGCAGAACGAGACGGCCACCCCGCCGCTGTAGCCGGAAGGAACCGCCACCCGCACCTGCCAGGTGTCAGGGTCACTGTCCAGCGCCAGCGGGTTGCCGGCATCGTCACAGGCAGTATAGTACGGGTAGTAGAGCAACGGCACCGTGACGGCGCCGTCCGCCTGCTGGGAAACCGTCACCTGCATTTCCACCCGCACGCCCTGCCGGGACCAGTCGGTCACTTCGGCGTTGACTGTAATCGGGGTCTGGCTGTCTGCAATGACATAACGGTCGGCGTCGGCCGGCAGGTATTCTTCCCCGCTGATGGCAACGCTGTCCAGTGCGGCAGCGCTGTAGTAGTTTTCCACAATATCGGTTGCCAGGTAGCTTTGGCTCATGCTGCCCCAGGTCACCAGCGTCACCACGCAGAGCACTGCGCCGGCCCCCAGCCGCCAGGACGACCGGCGGCGCAGCAGCACCAGCGCACAGCCGCCTGCCAGCACCCAGAACCAGGTGCCAAGGCCTTCCAGCCGCCAGGGATACTGCAGGATCGTGCACAGCCGTGCCAGAACCGGATGCAGCGATTCCACCGCATGCCATGGGAAAAGAACCGACGACATCCAGAAGCAGAGCAGCCCGAACCACAGCCCGAGTCCGCCGATGCGCAGCAGTTTGTGCTCCGTTTCCGCAAGCGGCTCTTCCAGCAAAAAGCGTACCGCCACAAACAGCGCCGCAGCCAGCAGCACCGCCGTGCCAACGCCGATCGCCATCTCCTGTACGGTGCCCATATCGACATTGGTAGCGGTCAGTTCCGGGCTGGCGTCAAAAAACAGGCCGAACATCTGGGCGGGGAAAGCCCCCATCCGCCCCACGCCGCCATACTGGCCGGCGCTGTGCACCTTGAAATCGCCGCGCATATAATCAAACAGCGGCACCAGGTACCAGGCGCTGGCCGCAACGGCCGCCCCCACCACTTTAAGCAGAGGGAAGAACGTATTGCGCCGGAAAACCCGCCGCACACAGACCAGGCAAAGCAGCAAGGTGAAGGCGCCGGCCATCTCGGTGGTCAGCAGGTGGCTTTGCAGCAGCCCCGCATACCCAACCGCCGCCGGCAGCCAGATCAGCGGCCTCACACGCGCGCCGTCCGGCTGGCGCAGGATCTGCCACAGCCCGTAACAGACAAGCGGCAAAAAGATCAGAGCCGTATACTCCCCCACTGCGCCGCGGGTGTAAACATCGACAAGACGATACCCGCTCAGGGTATAAAGCGCCGATACACAGAGCGCGGCGGCGTCATCGCCAAACATCCGCCGCGCACACCACCAGCTGACCACCGCCGTGGCCAGGCTGGCCAGAAAAACGTAGAACTGGTACGCCGTCTGCAGCGGCACGCCAAGCAGGCGCAAAGCGGCCGGGATATACAAAAACAAATCCCCATAAAAGACGCTGACCGCATAGCCGTTGCCCTCAAGCCAGAACGGCTGGATGCGCACCGGGAACTGGCCGCCGGCCAGCCCCTGGGCCAACCCTTCGATCCGGTTGAGGTGGAAGGGCAGGTCATGCCCCGCCACCAAGTTGGAGGTGAGGAAGGGCAGCGTGGCAAGCAGCGTGATCACGCCGAGAGACAGCGCCGTAACCCGGCCGCGCCGCCCGCCCGGGAAGGGCAGCCTGCGAACCCAGACCCAGGCAAAGAAATCCAGCACAAGGAGTAGGAAGAAGCGCCGCAGCAGCCGGAACCAGCCATACGCCTGGCTGGGTTCCAGCACAATGCTCTCCAGCTGGATACCGCTGCCTTCGGTATTGACAACCAGGGTGGCCTGGGTTTGCGCGGTGGGCACATAGGCCTGCACCGTTACAGCCCGCGTATCCGCAGGCAGGCGGATGCACCCCATCTCGATGTCTGAGTTGTGAAACTGAATTTCCACATCATCGCCGCCGCCTGTATAGGCGACGGTCAGGTTGTACATTCCAGCCGGCATTTCGATCCAGTTGGTGGTCATGACTTCGCCGGTGCAGCCTTCTTCCACCGTAAAACCGTCATAACCGCTATACGCCTGTTCCCCCACGCGGGAAATCATACGGTCCGCCAGCAGGATGACGGAAGGCGTGGCAGCCGTGTGCGCACGGTCGGCTGCAAACCCGATGAGCAGCGCCAGACATTCAGCCAGCAGCACCAGCCCTGCAAGGAGCCGCGCACGCAATGCGGCCGGTAATCTGCGCCGCGTGGCAACAGTGGTTGGCATGCGGATTCCCCCCGGCCGATCAGCCCTTCACCGCAAGGTTGACGAGCTTGCCCTTGACATAGATTTCCTTGACAACGGTTTTGCCGGCAATGGCCCCGGCAACGGCAGGTTCTGCCTTGGCAGCCGCAATCGCATCGGCGGCTTCGACATCGGCCGGCACCTGGATACGGGCGCGCACCTTGCCGTTGACCTGCACGGCAATTTCCACAGTCTGCTCAACGCACTTGGCTTCGTCATACTGCGGCCAGGGGTGATAGGCGAGTTGGTCGCCGTGGCCCATCTGCTGCCAGAGTTCTTCGGTCATGTGCGGGGCAAACGGGTTGAGCAGCTGCAGCAGCACCTCAAACTCGGCGCGGGTGGCGCCGCCGTTGTCATACAGGGCATTGACATAAATCATGAGCTGGGCGATTGCGGTGTTGGCCTTGAGGGTATCAATATCCTCTCCGACCTTCTTGATTGTGCGGTGCATGAGCGGCTCAAGCGCCGGGCGCACGCCCTCTTCCTCCACCTGCTTGTCGGCCAGGGCCCAGATGCGGTCAAGGAACCGCTTGCAGCCCTTGATCGAGGAGGTGTTCCAGGGAGCGGCTTTCTCAAAGTCGCCGATGAACATCTCATACAGGCGCAGGGTGTCGGCGCCGTATTCGTCCACGACATCGTCAGGGTTGACGACGTTGCCCAAAGATTTCGACATCTTGACAATCGGGTGCTCGGCCATCTCGCCGAACTGCTCGACCAGATGCGCGCGGGCAGCCTTCTCGCTGCCGTATTCGGCGACAAGGCGCTTTTGCTCGGCCGCAGTCTGGTTTTCAAACGCATGGGGGTTGAGGCCGAGGATCATGCCGTGGCTTGTCCGCTTGGCGTAGGGTTCCTTGGTGGGCACAACGCCGATGTCATAGAGGAATTTGTGCCAGAACCGGCTGTAGAGCAGGTGGAGGGTCGTGTGCTCCATACCGCCGTTGTACCAGTCAACCGGGCTCCAGTAGTCAAGGGCTTCCTTGCTCGCGATCGCGTCGGGGTTGTGGGGGTCCATATACCGCAGGAAGTACCAGCTTGAACCGGCCCACTGGGGCATCGTATCGGTCTCACGCTTGGCGGGGCCGCCGCAGCACGGGCAGGTGGTGTTGACCCACTCGGTGTGTCGGGCCAGCGGGCTCTCGCCGTCCTCGCCGGGCTCAAAGTCCTTGATTTCAGGCAGGCGGAGCGGCAGCTCGCTTTCGGGCAGGGGCTGCCAGCCGCACTTTTCGCAGTACACCATCGGGATCGGCTCGCCCCAGTAGCGCTGACGGCTGAACACCCAGTCCCGCAGTTTGAAGTTGACCTGTTTGTGGCCGTTGCCGGTCTCTTCCAGCCAGGCGTACATCTTCTCCTTCGCATCCTCGACCGAAAGGCCGTCGAGGAAACCGGAGTTGACCAGCGTTCCGGTTGCGACGTCGGTGAACGCTTCCTTCGAAAGGTCGCTCGGGGTGTTGCCCTTGACCACTTCGACAATGGGCAGGCCGAACTTGGTTGCAAATTCCCAGTCGCGGGTATCGTGGGCAGGCACGGCCATGATCGCGCCGGTGCCGTAGGTGGCGAGGACATAGTCCGAGATAAAGATCGGTACTTTCTTGCCGTTGACCGGGTTGATCGCCTCCACCCCTTCGATCCGCACGCCGGTCTTTTCCTTGTTGAGCTCGGTGCGCTCAAACTCCGACTTGCGGGCGGCGTCGGCCTGGTAAGCGGCGACGGCCTCGGGGTTTTGGATCAGGCCGGCCTCCGTCCATTTTTTGAGGAAGGCGTGCTCGGGGCTTACAACCATATAGGTGCAGCCGAACAGCGTGTCGGCGCGGGTGGTATAGACGGTGAGGGTATCGCCGGCGGTGGTTGCAAAGTTGATCTCGGCGCCGTGGCTGCGGCCGATCCAGTTTTTCTGCTGGGTCGAAACGCGCTCAATGAAATCGAGCCCGTCGAGGTCGTCGATCAGGCGGTCGGCGTAGGCCGTGATCTTGAGCATCCACTGGCTCTTGACCTTGTGCACGACCGGGCTGCCGCAGCGCTCGCAGACGCCGTTGACAACCTCCTCATTCGCGAGCACGACCTTGCAGCCGGTGCAGTAGTTGACGGTGGTCTCTTTTTTATAGGCCAGGCCTTTTTTGTAAAGCTGCAGGAAAATCCACTGCGTCCACTTGTAGTAATCGGGGTCGGTGGTGTTGATCTCGCGGTCCCAGTCAAACGAAAGACCGAGCGCCTGCAGCTGGGATTTGAACCGGGCGATGTTCTTGGCCGTGACGATTTCGGGGTTGATGTGGTTTTTCAGCGCATAGTTCTCGGTTGGCAGGCCGAAGGCGTCCCAGCCCATCGGGTAGAGGACGTTGTAGCCGCACTGGCGCTTTTTGCGCGCGACAATGTCAAGCGCGGTGTAGCTGCGCGGATGGCCGACGTGCAAACCCGCGGCCGAAGGGTACGGGAACTCGACCAGCGCGTAGAACTTCGGCTTCGCATGGTCAATTTCGGCATGGAAGGTGTGTTCATCCTGCCAGACTTTTTGCCATTTGGCTTCCACTTGTTTGAAATCGTATTTCACGTTTGATCTCCCCCACACGGTCTTTGTTAGAGTTAAGAGTTTCGAGGCGGCGCAATCGCCGATCCACCGATTTTCTTCTTTATTCTTTATTCTTTTGTTCGGCCTGCTCGTCGGGCATCCATTCTTCGGCGGGCAGTTCGGCGGCATCGGCCCACAGGTGTTCAAGGTCGTAGTAATCGTGGGCTTCCTTGGTAAAGACATGCACAATCACGCTGCCGTAGTCGAGCAGAATCCAGCGCTTGCCGTCATGCCCTTCTGTGCGCAGCGGGTTGACCCCCTGCCGGCCGAGGGCGAAATCCGCCTCATCGGCCAGCGCGCCGACATGGGTGGTCGAGGTACCGGTCGCGATGACGAAATAGTCGGTCACGGTGGTCAGGTCCTCCACCTTCAGCACCCGGATGTTCTGCGCCTTGCGGGCGTCGAGGGCGCGGGCCAGGGCGATGGCCAGGGTTTTACTATCCATTTGGTTCTCCTTTTTGTAAAAACGGCGTCAGGCCGCGTCGTCGGTGGTTTCGGAGCTGGCGGCTTCCTCGCCGTCGGTGCCCTCGCTTGCGGCGTTCGGGTCAGGGGTCGGGTCCACATAGGTGACCGCGTTCGATCCATCAAGGTTCTGGTCCGGGTCAGCCTGCGCCGCCGCCTGTTCATCCATGAGCGAACCCATATACTGCACATTCGGGTCTGTCGCGGTGTAGCCGCTCAGATCGAAACCGATCTCGGACACGCTGTCGCAAAGTTCCAGCTCGCTCGCATCGACCGGGCCGGTGTTCTCGCGGAAATACTGGTTGAGCAGGTCAGCGTCCTGCTGGCGGGCCGGGTAGACGACCGACTGCCCGTTATAATACGGCGCGCCGGAATAGACCGGCATCTGGCAGATCATGATCTTGCTCGAATCGATGTTCAGCACGCTGACCGCAAAGCTGACAAGGTCGGTAATCGGCAGGCTTGTTTCCATATAGCCCAGCACAGCCGGGGCCAGCTTGGCAACGTCCCAGATGTTGCCGATGTCCTTGATCTTGCGGAAGAGCGCGGCGTAGAACTGCCGCTGCATATTCAGGCGGCCGATATCGCCGTCGGCATATACCTTACGGGCGCGCAGCAGGAACTCAACCGCCGCGCCGTCCAGCGTCTGATACCCTTCGTGGATAACGCTGCTGCCGCCATCCGCAACCTGGGTATAGTCGATGTCCTGCGGCACATAAAGTTCGATGCCGCCGAAGGTATCGACAAGCTGGGTCAGCATCTCCAGATGGATCATCACATAACCATCGACCGGAAGTTTGTACATCGTCGCGACCTGTTCGCACAGGGCGTTGACATTGAGGTTGCCGTCCCCCTGGGTACGGGCGACGTTGTTGATGCGGTAGTTGCCCGAAACGGACCTGTCTGTTGTGACCATCGTATCGCGCGGAATCTGCAGCATCTTGAGCTCGCCGGTCTCGTTGTTGAAATGGACGTAGAGGATCATATCGGTGTTGCCGTCGTTGGTGCCGTCGGCGCTCACCTCGCTTCCCTCGCCGGTCCGGTCAACGCCGACCATCAGGAAGTTGAGCTCCTTGCCGGCGTATTCCTGCGGGGTGTTGAAGATACGGTCAAGGGTGGTGCCGCCGGTTTCGGGCGCGATCGAGTGCAGGATGAAGGCGATGGTGCCGCCGAAGATCAGCACAAGCGCCAGGAAAGTGCCCAGCAGCACCTTCCACCAGGTGCGCTTGCGCTTTTTCTTTCCCTTGCCGTTGTAGGGGCCTGCGCCTTTGCCTCCCTTGCCGTTTTTGCCGGGGCCTTTGGGCGGCTGCCCGCCGGAAGCCCCCCCGCCGCTGCGGTAGGTTGTTTTGCCGGCGGCGCCTTTGGCCGCCCCGCCGGCCGCCGCTTTGGCGGACGCCTGCGCGGCGGGCTGCTCCGCCTTAAAGTCAGCGGCTTCGCTGTTAAAATCAAAGGCCGCGCGTTCGCTTTGCACCTGGTTCAAATCCAGATGCTGCACCCGGGCGCGGGCGCCGGCGGCGTTCTGCTTGGCTGCGGCCTGCCGCTGCAAAGCCAGCGCCTGGCGCTGGGCCATCGTCAGTTCCTGCTGGGCCGGCTGTTGCGCCGGCTGGGCGGCCGAAGCCCTGCGCGGGGCGGCCGTTCTGGCGGCTGGCTGAGCGGCCGGGGCTGTGCGCTGAACCGGCTGGGCAGGGCGCGGGGCCTGGCGGGCCGGCTGTTGGGCGGCCGGTGTATGCACGGTGCGCGGTGCGCCGGCCGTGTGGCCGGTGTTCAGCGTGCGGCCTGCGGTGTGCACGGTGCGCGGCGCGCTTGCCCCGGTTTGGGCGGCGCGATATTTTTCCACATCACTGGATTGTACACGGTTGAAGCTGCGGGTGCGCCGGCCGCCGGCAGCGGCAGCTTCCCGCGCACGGCGGCGGGCTTCCTCATATTGCTGCTGCTCGGTAGCGGCGCTGCGCTGGGCTTCGCCTGCATGGTATACGTTGTGGGCATCGCCTGTGTTCAGTTTGCGTGGCTCGCTCATGGGGTTTCCTCCCTTTGGGACATCAGTCGGCCGGGCAGGGCTGCAGCCCCGCCTGGCCCAGTTTATGTTTTTTCTTCAGTTGCAAGACCCCGCTGTGCCCGCAGCCAGTTGCAGGCCGCCAGGGTTTCAGGGTCGAGCGCGCCGCCTTTTTCGCGTACAAAAGCGATGCTCTGCTCCAGGCTGTGGAGCAAGGCAAGGTCAAGGTCCTGCATTTCCTCACGGCGCAGGGTTTCCACGCCCGGGTAATCCCGCTCGGCGCTGGTTGCGTCGGCCATATACAGGATCTTATCCAGCAGGCTCATGTTGGCCTTGCCGGTGGTATGGCATTCAATGGCCGACAAGATGGCGGGATCGGTAACCCCCCAGTCGGTCGCACAGAGGATGGCGGCGGCGATGCCATGCCAAACCGGGGACGGCCTGGACGCGGCATTTTTAGCCATTATAGCATTGTCCCGAAAAATCTGCAACATTGCGTCGCGCGGCAATTCTTTGGCGGCATCGTGCAAAAGTGCCGCCAAGGCGGCCTTTTCGGGGTCTGCGCCGTAACGTTCGGCCAGTGCGACGGCCTTATTTTTTACATTCAGCGTGTGTTTGTACCGCTTGTGTGACAACCGCGCTTTGACCAGCGCCTGCGCCTGTTCACAGGTCATACGGATGGCTTCCTTTCCTTTGATTGACGTTTCGATGGATGTAAATTCTTTCACAAAACTTTCCCAAGCCCGTACAAATCATACCGCCGGATAAGATCCGGCACGGGGGGCGGCAGGACGGCGCGCAGGGTTTCGGCGGGCAGGGTGCCTGCGCGGATCTCGTGCGAGGCACACGGCACCGCCGGGGCCTTGGCAAACACCACCCGACCGCCGGCCGGGGCCAGCGCTTCGGCGGCGGCGCGCAAAGACGCGTCGTCGCCGTCGGCCCGGCTCTGCACAACAAGGGTCGCAAGCTGCAAAATCCGCTCCCACCGATACCAGCGGCGGAAACTTTCCAGCATATCGCTGCCAAGGCTCAAATAGAGCGCGGCCGCGGGGTATTCTTCGTGCAGCGCCTCGAGGGTGTTGACGGTATAGCTCGGGCCTTCGTGATCAATCTCCCACCGGCTGATTGCAACCTGCGGGCCGAGCTGGCAAAAGCAGCCGCACATCTCGTACCGCCATTCGGCCGGGGTCTCGCTGGCCAGCTTGTGCGGCGGGGTGCCGGCCGGCATGACCAGCACCCGGTCGGGTCGGACGGCCTTCATCGCGGCGCGCAGGTTGTTCAGATGGCCGATGTGCGGCGGGTCGAAGGTGCCGCCGTAGATAAGCAGCTTTTGGCCGCTCATTTGGATGCGGCGGCGAGCAGCGCGGTGAAGGCGCTGTCCTTGTCCTTCTGCTTGAAAAGCACGAACTTGCGCCCGATCACCTGCACGCAGGCCGCGCCGGTCGCTTCGGCCAGGATGTCGGCAGCTTCGCGGGGGGCGTATTCGCTGTTATCAAGCACCTTGCATTTGATGAGCTCGCGCGCGGCCAGGCATTTGGCCACGCCGTCGATGAGGGTTTCGTCAATTTCGCCCTTGCCGATCTGGAAAACCGGGTCGAGCGTGTTGGCCGCCCCGCGCAGGGCAGCCCGCTGTTTGCTGGAAAGGGTCATGGTGGGCTCCTTTTTATTTCGGTTTATCTTTCTGATGTCATGCAGCGTTGGTTGTAGGGGCCGATGCTTGATCGGCCCGGGAGGTCTGCGGCGGCAGGTTCGCGGGACGATGCAGGCATCGTCCCCTACTCATTCACCCAGAAACAACGCCAGTTCCGCTTCAAGTCTTTCCATCGCGCGGCCGCGGTGGCTGATGGCATCTTTTTCGGCGCTGGCCAGTTCCGCATAGGTGCGGTGTTCGGTGTTCGGGGCGGTGGCGTGGGCGTCGAGACCGACAAAGTCGGGGATGAACAGCGGGTCATAGCCAAAACCATTCTCCCCGCGCGGGGCGGTGGCAATCATGCCGGGGCATTCGCCTTCAACCGTCAGCGCCCGGCCGTCCGGCAGCATGAAACAGACGGCCGAGACAAACTTGGCCCGGCGGCCTTCGGGCGGCACGTCGGCCAGCTCAGCGAGCAGCTTTTGGTTGTTCGCCTCGTCGTCGCCGTGCATGCCGGCGTACCGCGCGCTGTAGACGCCCGGCGCGCCGCCGAGCGCTTCGCAGCACAGGCCCGAATCATCGGCGACGGTGGGCAGGCCGCTCGCTTTGCAGAAGGCTTCGGCCTTGATGCGGGCGTTTTCGGCAAAGGTCGCGCCGGTTTCCTCGGGGTCAAGGTCGATGCCGAGCTCCCGCAGGCTCTTGACGGTGTGGCCGGCTTTTTCAAGCAGGCGGCGCAGTTCGCGCAGCTTGCCGGCGTTGTTGGTGGCAGCACAGACGATCATGCTTCGCCCTCCTTTTCTTTCGCGCGGTCAGGCAGTTCTGGCAGCAGCGCTTCCGAAAAATCGGTGGCCGAGAAAAAGATCAGGTCGTCGAGCTGCTCGCCGACGCCGACAAACCGGATCGGCAAGCCGAGCTTTTCATGCACGGCCAGCACGCAGCCGCCCTTGGGGGTGCCGTCGAGCTTGGTCAGCACAACGCCGGTCGCGCCGGCCGCCCGCACAAACTCCTGCGCCTGGCTGATCGCGTTCTGGCCGGTGATCGCATCCAGCACGAGCAGCACCTCAAGGCTTGCCTCCGGGCTCGCCTTTTTGACGCTGCGGGTGATCTTGGAAAGCTCGTCCATCAAGCCCTTCTTGTTGTGCAGTCGGCCGGCCGTATCGGCGATGACAAGGTCATACCCGCGGGCGGCCGCGCTCTGCACTGCGTCAAAGATGACGGCGGCGGGGTCGGCCCCCTCCCCTGCCTTGACCAGCGGCACATCGGCGCGCTCGGCCCAGGTTTCAAGCTGTTCGCTCGCCGCGGCGCGGAAGGTATCGCCGGCCGCCAGCAGCACCCGCTTGCCGAGGTCTTTGTAAAGGTAGGCGAGCTTCGCGATCGTCGTCGTCTTGCCGACGCCGTTGACCCCGATGACGAGGATCACGGCCGGATGGCCGGAAAGATCCATCTCGTCATGCGGGGAGATTTCAAGCCGGATGATCTCACGCAGCGCCTTGAGGGCCTGCTCGCCGGTTTTGAGGTGGTCGGCTTCCACCTTGTCGCGCAGCTCGTCAACCAGGCGCACGGCGGTCGCGGGGCCGACGTCGGCCAGGATCAGCTGTTCTTCGAGGTCGTTGTACAGCTCGTCGTCAATCTGGGAGTTGGTCAGCGTGTTGACGACGGACTGGAAAAAGCCGGTGCGGGTCTTTTCCAGCCCGACTTCAAGCTTCATTTTGTTTTTGCGGAACGCATCAAACAGGCCCATAAGGCGCCTCCTTTGTTGGGGTTATGAAATCATATCCACATTGACGTGGTCAAGGTCAAGCCGCAGCAGCTTGGATACGCCGTCCTCCTGCATGGTTACGCCGTAGAGGACGTCGGCGGCCTCCATCGTGCCGCGGCGGTGGGTGATGACGATGAACTGGGTGCGCTCGGTCATGCGGCGCAGGTATTGGGCATACCGCGTGACATTGACGTCGTCGAGCGCGGCCTCGATCTCATCGAGGATGCAGAACGGCGAGGGGTTGACTTCGAGGATCGCGAAGTAGATCGAGATTGCGACAAGCGCCTGCTCGCCGCCCGAAAGGGCGCTGAGGTTGCGGATGACCTTGCCCGGGGGGCTGACCTCAATCTCAATGCCCGAATCGAGGATGTTCCCTTCGTCCGATAAGTAGAGCCGGGCGCGGCCGCCGCCGAACAGTTCGCGGAAGATACGGCCGAAGTTGCGGTTGATCTCCTGGAAGGATTTCTTAAACATCTCTTCCATCTCCTGGCAGAGCTCGGCGATCATCCGGGTCAGCTCGGTCTTGCTGCGCTCGACATCCCCCACCTGGGCTTTGAGGAAGTCGTACCGCTCCTTGACCTCCTTGTATTCGTCGATCGCGCCGACGTTGACGTTGCCCAAAGCGCGGATCTTGCCGCGCACCTCGGCAACCTGGCGGCGCAGTTCGGTGACGGTGGTAAACTCGACGCACTGGGCCTTGGCCTCGTTCTCGGTGAGCTGGTATTCCTCCCAGAGTTTGGCGGCCGTGTCGTCGCGCTCGGCCTCGGCGGCGGCGCGGCGCTCGGCCAGGCGGGCCATCTCGCCGCCCATCCGCTCGCGCTCGTCGGTTAAGGCGCGGTTTTCCTGGCCAAGGCGGGTGATCTCGGTCTCTTTTTCGAGCCGGGCGGCGTTCGCTTCGCGGATGGCCTGCTCGGCCGCGGCAATCTTGTCCTTGGCTTCGGCGCGCTCGCGCTCGATCGCCTCGGCTTTGGCGGCGTTGGCTTCCAAGGTCGCTTTGGCGGCCGTGATCGAGGCTTCGAGCTCCCGCGCGCGGGCGGCGGCCTCGCCGCTGCGGCTGCGCAGCGTTTCAAGGCTTGCTTCGTGCAGACCGATGTCCTTTTCGTGGGTCAGCCGTTCGAGCTGGGCCGCGTTGAGGTCGGCCGTGATCTGCTCGCGCTCGGCGGTTAAAGTGCCGGAGCTTTCGCCCAGGGTTTGCAGTTCAGCCGTGTAGCGCTCGAGTTCGGCCTCGGCGGCGACGCGGGCGTTATCGGCCTGGGCGCGGGCGGCCTTGTCCTTCTGCAATGTTTCGGTCAAAGCGTCGATCTCGGCCTTGCGGCGCTGGGCGGCGGCCGCCCCCTCGGCGACGGCGGCGTCGAGCCTTTCCAATTCCAGCGTGGCGCGCAGCCGGGCCGACGCCGCGTTGACGCTTTCGCTCTCGGCCCCGGCGACCTGGGCGGCGAGGTTATCGACCTCGGCCTTGCGGGCCATCGTTTCGCGCTCAGCCTCGGCGCGGCGCTTATCGAGCGTCGCCAGCTTTTCGCGCAGCTCGTCGAGTTCCTGTTTGCGGGTAAAGACGCCGGCGCTGCGGGCGGTGGAACCGCCGGTGAAGCTGCCGCCCGCGTTGACAACCTGGCCGTCCAGCGTGACGATCCGGTTGCGGTAGGAAAGCCGCTTGGCGACGGCCGAAGCTTCGGTCAGGTCATCGACAACGATGATCCGCCCGAGCAGGTTGTCCACAATATTTTGGTACCGCGCATCCACCTCGACCAAATCGGCGGCCACTTCGGCCGTACCGGTCAGCGGGCCGGTAAAGCGGTGCCCCTGCACGGTATCCAGCGGCAGGAAGGTTGCGCGGCCGGCGCGGCTCTCCTTCAAAAAGGCGATCGCCGCGCGGGCGTCGCGCTCATTTTCCACCACAAGGTTCTGCAAGGCAAAGCCGAGCGCGGTCTCGATCGCGGTCTCGTACCCCTTGCGCACCGTCAATATGCCCGCCACCGGGCCGATAATCCCGCGCAGGCGGCGTGCTTCGGCGGCCCGCATGACCGCCTTGACGCTCTGCTGGTAGCCGTCAAGGTTTTTTTCGAGATCTTCGAGGATGCGGATGCGCTGGGCCGTGTTCGAGCGGTCGCGGTCGGCCTTCTGCAGCGCTTCGGCGGCTTCGGCCTGCTGGCGGCGGCGGGATTCAAGCTTGAGTGCGAGCCCGCTTTTGATATTGTCGCAGCGGGTCACGTTTTCCTCGGCCTTTTGCAGCGCTTCGGCGGCCGCGGCGCGCTCGGCTGCGAGCTTTTCGGCCGCCGCGCCGGCCGCGCCGGCCTGGGTGCGCAACGCGTCGAGCTGGGTCTGGCTGGCCGAAAGGGAAGATTCCAGGCTGGCGGCCTGCACCTTGCAGGCGGTCGCAACCTCCTGCTGGCGGGCGATCGCGGCGTTGAGCACATCCTGTCGCTGGCCGCTCTGCAGCGCCTGCTGTTCAAGCGCGTTGAGCCGCCCGCGCAGGCCGGCAAGCTGCTCGTCCGCTTTGGCGACGGCGGCGCGCAGCGCTTGGATCGCGGCTTCGTGCTCGGCCGTTTCGGCTTCAATCCCTTTTGCGCCTTCGCCTGCGCGGGCCCGTTCGGCCTCGGCCTCGGCGATCTGGGCGCGGGCGTGTTCGTTTTCGTTGCGCAAAACGGCCAGGGCGCTGTCCCGGCCGGCGCCGGCTTCGGTCAGCGCGCGGATGTCGGCGTTCGCCTGCTCAACGTCGAGCATGAGCTTCTGCGCTTCGGCGCGCAGGGCTTCGGTGCGGGCGTCGAACTCGTCAAGCTGTTTTGACAGCCGGCCGTAGTCCGATTCTGCGGCCTCATACCGGCGCTGCTGGTCGCGCACAGCTTCCTGTGCGCGGCGGATTGAATCGACCCAGAGGGTGATTTCCAGCGATTTGCGGGTGGCCGAATATTCGAGGAACTTCTGCGCCTTTTCACTGTCCCGCTTGAGCGGGCCGACCCGGCCTTCAAGCTCGCCGAGGATGTCCCGCAGCCGCTCAAGGTTGCCTTCAGCCGCGGCCAGGCGGCGCTCGGCCTCGTTTTTGCGGTAGCGGAACCGGGCGATGCCGGAGGCCTCCTCAAAGATTTCGCGCCGCTCGTTTGATTTTGCGGCGACAATCTCGGCGATGCGGCCCTGGCCGACAATCGCGTAGCCATCGCGGCCAAGGCCGGTATCGAGCAGCAGTTCGTAGACGTCTTTAAGCCGGACGTTCTGGCCGTTGATCGTGTACTCGCTCTCGCCGCTGCGGTAGTAGCGGCGGCCGATCGTGACCTCGTCGGCGTCCATTGCGAGGCCGTGGTCGCTGTTGTCGATGGTCAGGCTAACGGAAGCAAACCCCATTGCGCCGCGGGTCTGGGTGCCGCCGAAGATGACGTCCTCCATCTTGCCGGCGCCGCGCAGCTGTTTCGAGCTTGTCTCGCCCATAACCCAGCGGATCGCGTCGGAAATATTGCTTTTGCCGGAGCCGTTCGGCCCCACCACCCCGGTGATGCCGGGGCCGATCGTAATTTTGGTGCGGTCCGGGAAGGATTTGAACCCCTGGATTTCAAGCTCTTTCAGTCGCATGCAGGAACCTTTCGTTGCTTTTTATATATCGTCTTTTCTTGGAAACGGAGCGTCTTTGAGTAAGTGTGAACCTCTCTCAAATTCAGGCTTCTTTTCCCATCTTTTCCAGCGCCGTCCTGGCGGCTTGCTGTTCGGCGGCCTTTTTGCTGCGCCCGGTACCGGTGGCAAGCGGCTTTCCGTTCAGCCGCACTTCCACCGCAAACTGTTTGTCGTGCGCGGGGCCTTCTTCCTTGATGACGGTATAGCTGAGCTGGGCGCCGGGGGTTTCCTGTGCAACCTCCTGCAGTTGGGTTTTGTAGTCCTCGTCTGCGGTGCTGCCTTCGGTGATGAAGGGCTGCAGGAACGCATGGGCCGCTTCAAAGCCTCCGTCAAGGTAGAGTGCTGCGATCAGCGCCTCGAATGCGTCCGACACAATGCTTGGCCGGGTGCGCCCGCCGTTGAGTTCCTCGCCATGGCCAAGACGCAGATAGCTGCCCAGGTTGATCTGCTGCGCAAAGCGGAACAGCGCTTCTTCCGACACAAGCGAAGCGCGCATCCGGGTCAGTTCGCCTTCGGGGCGGCCGGATTCATGGAAGAGGTAATCGGCCACAATGACCGAGAGCACGCTGTCGCCCAGAAATTCGAGCCGCTCGTTGTGGGTGGTGGGCACCTTGGATTCATTGGCGAAGCTTGTGTGGGTCATTGCAATGCGCAGCAGCGCCGGGTTCTTGAAATGATAGCGCAGCACTTCCTCCAGCTGCGCAAGACTGTGGTTGGACACGTTTTTCCCTCCCCTTATTCCGCCTGCGGCGCTTCGGCCGCCGCGGCAAGCGTTGCGTCAAGCGCTGTCTGCATCGTACCGCACAGATCATTTTCCACGCAGAGCCGGGCCTGGCGGATCGCGTTTTTAATCCCCTTCGCCTTGCTGGAACCGTGCGCCTTGATAACCGGTTTTGCGGCGCCAAGCAGAGGCGCGCCGCCGACTTCCTCGGAATCGACCATCCGCTTGAGATCGCGCAGGCCGTCCTTGATGGCAAGGTACGAAAGCTTGGTCAGCAGGTTTTTCAAGAAAACCGGTTTGAGCATGCGGAACAGCGTTTTGGCAACGCCTTCGGTCAGTTTGAGCACGACGTTGCCGACAAAGCCGTCGCAGACAACGACATCGACCTCGCCGTCCATAATGTCACGCGGTTCGATGTTTCCGGCAAACCGGATGCTCGGGTTTTCCTTGAGCTTTTCATGCGCTTCGCGGTAGAGCGGGGTTCCTTTGTGCTCCTCGGTGCCGTTGTTGATGAGGGCGACAGCCGGGTCGGCGCGGCCCATGACCTGTTTGGCATAGACGCTGCCCATTGTGCCAAAGGCGTTGAGCATATCGGAGCGGCACTCGGCGTTGGCGCCGCAGTCCAGCAGCAGGAAATTCTGCTTGACGCCGGGCATCTGGGTGGCCAGGGCCGGGCGCTTGATGCCTTTGAGGGTGCGCACGATCAAGCTGGTGGCGACGTGCAGCGCGCCGGTTGACCCTGCCGAGACAAATGCGTCGCCTTCACCGTTTTTGAGCATGGTCAGGCCCTTGACCATGCTGGAATCCTTCTTCTGCCGGGCCGCCCGCACCGGATCGTCCTCCATTGAGATTGTCTCGCTGCAGGGGATCAGCTCAAACGGAGCCAGGTCAATTCCCTGCTCCTCGGCGGTTTTGCGCAGCAGGTCTTCGGGCCCAAGCAGCGCAATCGTCATCCCCTGGCCAAATTCCCGGTTGGCATCGGCCGCGCCCTGCAGCACGGCGGCGGGGGCGTTGTCCCCGCCCATTGCATCGAGAAGAATCTTCATGACAATACCTCCTGTTGCTCTACCCAGCGCGCCATAGCGGCCTGGGCCTGTTCCGAAAGCGCCAGATAGCGCGCCCGCTTATCCCGGATGGCCGTAACGGACTCCGGCCGGGGCAGGATGCCCATGTTGGCGCCCATCGGCTGAAAATCTTTGTTTGGGGTGGTGATATAGGCGATCAGCGCGCCGCACATCGTATCGGCCGGGGGCGGCGCATAATCCCTGCCCTGCAGCCGGGCCAGAATCGCACGGGCGGCCAGAAGGCCGCTGGCCGCGCTTTCCATATACCCTTCAAAGCCGGTGATCTGACCGGCAAAAAAGACGTTCGGGTGCTCTTTGAGGCAAAGAGCCGGGGTCAGCACGGCCGGGGCGTTCAAAAAAGTGTTGCGGTGCATGACGCCGTAGCGCACAAACTCGGCGTTTTCAAGCCCCGGTATCATTGAGAACACCCGCTTCTGTTCCCCCCATTTAAGGTTGGTCTGGAAGCCGACTAGGTTGTACAGGCTGCGGCCTGCGTTTTCGGCCCGCAGCTGGACGTTCGCCCAGGGGCGGTGGCCGGTGCGCGGGTCGCGCAGGCCGACCGGCCGCAGCGGGCCGAACCGGATTGTATCCGCCCCGCGGGCCGCCATGACCTCGATCGGCATACAGCCCTCATAGACGGTCAGGCCGGCGTCGGCCTCGTGCCGGGGGGCGCGCTCGGCAGTGACAAGCGCCTCGTGGAAGGCTTCATACTCGGCTTTATTAAACGGGCAGTTGAGGTAATCGGCCTCGCCGCGCCCATAGCGGGAAGCCGCAAAGACCTTGTCATAGTCAAGGCTTTCGGCTGTCACGATCGGGGCGACGGCGTCGTAAAAGCTGAGCTGCTGCCCCCCGGCCAGCGCCGCGATCGCATCGGCCAGCGCGCCGTCGGTCAAAGGGCCGGAGGCGACAAGGATCGGCGCGGCTTCATCGATTGATGTGACCTCGCCCTCCACAACTGTGATGTTCGGGTGGTTTTTGACGAGCGCCGTAACGGCGGCCGAGAACCTGTCCCGGTCAACCGCAAGCGCACCGCCAGCCGCGACCCGCGTATCCTCCGCACAGGGCAAAAGATGCGAGCCCATCTCCTTCATCTCGAGCTTGAGCAGGCCGGAAGCCGAATCCGGCCGTTCGGCCTTGAGCGAGTTCGAGCAGACAAGCTCGGCAAAGCCGGCGCTTTTGTGCGCGGGGGAAAAGCGGACCGGCTTTTGCTCATACAGCGTGACGGACACGCCGCGGTCGGCCAGCCAGAGCGCGGCTTCGCACCCGGCCAGCCCGGCTCCGATGATGGTGAGTTGCATGGCTTCTCCTTACGTTTCCTTTTCTTCGGTCTTCTCGGTCTTTTCCTGCACATAGCCGCAGCCTTCTTTCAGGCAGAGCAGCTGGCCCTTGCGCTTGAACAGCGTGCTGCCGCAGCGCGGGCATGTTTCGGTGACGGGTTCGTCCCAAGTCATGAACTTGCAGTCGGGGAATTTGCTGCAGCCGTAATACACGCGGCCTTTGGCGCTTTTGCGCAGCAGCATATGGCCGCCGCAAACCGGGCAGATCCCGCCGGTGTCCTTGATGAGCGGGTGGGCGTTGCGGCATTCCGGAAAGCCCGAACATGCCACAAACTTGCCGTAGCGCCCCGACTTGATGACCATCGGGCGGCCGCATTTTTCGCAGATTTCATCGGTCGGGATGTCGGCCACCTTGACCTTTTTGCCCTCCATCTCCTTCTCGGCCTTTTCGAGACTCTTGGAAAATCCCTGGTAGAAATCGTCAACGGTCTTGACCCAATCGGCCTGGCCGTTTTCCACCACGTCGAGTTTCTTTTCCATCTCGGCGCTGAAGGTCGGGTCCACAATATCGGGGAACTGCTCGATCATAACCTGGTTGACTGCCTGGCCAAGCGGGGTGGTGCGCAGTTTCTTATTTTCCTTTTCAACATAACCACGGTCGATGATTGTGCTGATTGTCGGCGCATAGGTCGAAGGCCGGCCGATGCCGTTTTCTTCCAGCGCATGGATCAGCGCGGCTTCGGTGTAGAGCGGCGGCGGCTGGGTGAACTTCTGGTCGGCCGTGAGTTTCTGCAACTGCAGCGGCTGGCCGGCTTCCAGCGGGGGCAGGGCGGTCTCCTTCTTCTGCTTGTCGTCGGTCGATTCCTCATACAGCGCGGTGAAGCCGTCAAAGGTGACGGTGTAGCCGCTGGCGCGGAAGAGCCAGTCCCCCGCCCCGACTGTAACCGAGACGGTATCCATCAGGCAGTCGGCCATCTGGCTGGCCATAAACCGCGACCAGATCAGCCGGTAGAGCCGGGCCGTATCGCCCGAGATGCTGCGCTCGACTTCATCGGGCGTCAGTTCGGGCATCGAGGGGCGGATCGCCTCGTGGGCGTCCTGGGCGGCCGTGGCCGAGCGGGATTTCCACTTGCGTTTCTGGTTGCAGACATAGGCCTCGCCCCAGCGGCTGCCGATAAAGGCCTTGGCCGCGGCAACCGCCTCGTCCGAGATGCGCAGCGAGTCGGTACGCATATAGGTGATGAGACCGACGGTGCCGTGGCCCTCGATGTCCACGCCTTCATACAGGGTCTGGGCCGCCCGCATTGTGCGCGACGCCGAGAACCCGAACGCGCGGGATGCGTCCTGCTGCAACGTCGAGGTGATGAAGGGCGGGGCCGGCGCGCGCTTGCGCTTGCCTTTGTCCACCTTGGCCACCGCATATGCCTTGCCTTCGAGCGAGCCAAGGATTTCGTCGGCTTCCTGCCGGGTGTGCACCGTGACCTTGGTTCCGTCTGCACGGGATGCCAGCCGGGCCGTGAACTTGCCGCCGTCGGCAGTTTTCAGCGCAGCGTCAAGGTTCCAGTATTCCTCGGGCACAAATTTCTCAATTTCCAATTCACGGTCGCGGATCAGCCGCACCGCCACGCTCTGCACACGGCCGGCCGAAAGCCCGCGCCGTACTTTTCGCCACAGAAACGGGCTGAGCTTGTAGCCCACAAGACGGTCAAGTTCCCGCCGGGCCTGCTGGGCGTTGAACAGGTCCATGTCAATGGCACGCGGGTGGGCCATGCCTTCCTGCACGCCTTTTTTGGTGATTTCATCAAAAGTAACGCGGTTTTCGGCCGCAGGGTCCAGCCCGAGCAGGTTGGCCAGGTGCCAGCTGATCGCCTCGCCTTCGCGGTCCGGGTCGGTTGCAAGCAGAACGCCGTCGGCTTTCTTGGCCTCGGTTTTCAGCTCTTTGACCAGTTTCTGCTTGCCCTTGATCGTGATATATTTCGGGGTATAGCCATGCTCGACATCAATGCCCAGCTGGCTGGCGGGCAGGTCCCGCACATGGCCCATGCTGGCCGTGACCTTGTACCCCGGCCCAAGGTATTTGCCAATCGTCTTGGCTTTTGCCGGGGACTCTACAATGACTAGTTTTGCCATAGGGTTGCTCCTGTTTGATGTTTGCGCTTTGATCTATTTCTCCGCGCGCATAATAGCATAATAATCAAAGAATAAAGACCATAAACTCGGTGGGGCAGCGGCTGCGTCGCCTTTGAAAAGCAAACCGCTTTTTGCGCGCGGCTGCGCCGCGCGCACCTCCAGTTTTCTTGTTTATTCTTTCTTATTGTTTTCGCAGCCGGTCCCGGCTGCCCTACCCCGCCGCCACATACCGGTGGCCGGGCTCCGGGGTGGCGGCGCCAACCAGTTCCAGTTCGGTCAGTGCGGCCAGCGTGCGGGCCAGCGGCAGCGCGGCGGCGGCCGCGGCCTGCTCCGGCGTGCACGGCGTGGGTCCAAGCACCGCCAGCACCGCGCGGGCGTCGGCGCTCAGGTCCCGGGGTGAGAAGGCGGCTTCCGGCGCCGGGGTCTGCGCCCCGGCCAGCCCCAGCGCGCCGAGCAGATCCCCCGCCGTACAGATCGCTTCGGCCCGGTGGTCGCGCAGAAGTGCATTGGTACCGGCGCTGGTCGGGCTGTAAATGCTGCCCGGAACCGCATACACCGGCCGGCCATACCGCTCGGCATGGCCGACCGTGTTGAACGTGCCGGAGCGCTCCCGCGCTTCGGCCACGCAGAGCAGCTCGGACAGGCCGGCAATCAGCCGGTTGCGCGCCAGAAAGGTGCTGTTCGTCCGGCCGACATAGCCTGGCGGATATTCACTGAGCACCGCGCCGCCCAGCGCCTGCATCCGGGCGCGCAGGCCGGCGTTGGCCGCCGGAAACGTTTTGTCAATCGGGGTGCCCAGAAAGGCAATCGTCGCCTGCCCGGCTTCCACCGCTGCGCGGTGGCCCTCGCCGTCCAGCCCGTCGGCCAGGCCGCTGACCACCACCACGCCGGCTTCGGCCAGCGCCCTGGCCAGGTCATGGCAGGCGGTTGCGCCGTAACGGGTGGGGCGCCGGGTCCCCACCATGCCGGCATACCGCCGGCCGTTCAGGCAGCCGGTATCGCCGGTTGCATACAGCACAATCGGCAGGTCAGGCAAAGCGCGCAGCCGGGCGGGGTAGTCGGGGCTTTCGGGGGTCAGCACTGCGATGCCGGCACGCCGGCAGCCTTCCAGCCGGGCCGCCAGCGGGGCGGGCCCCTCCTGTTTCAGTTTGCGCACGGCCGGGCGGGATAAGCAGGCCGGCGGCGTACCGCCGGCGCGCAGATGGGTGTACAGGTCGCGCGGGTGGCCGCAGGTTTCCAGCAGCTCCCCCGCGTACCGGCAGCCGGAACCGACGGCGTCGGCCAGCCACATCCAATACAGCGCCGTTTCCATTGTACATCAAACTCCTCGAAAATGCCACAGCAGAATACTGCCGGCCACCCCGGCGTTGAGGCTTTCGACCCTGTCGGTCATCGGGATGCGCACCGCCGCGTCACAGGCGGCGACCGTCTCACGGCGCAGGCCCTGGCCTTCGCTTCCGATGACAACGCAAACGCCGCCCGGGAAGCATCGCCCGGCCTCATCCAGCGGGCGGGCCCGGTAGAGCGCCGCCGCCAGGCAGCAGACCCCCCGCGCGCGCAGTTCGCCGATCGCCCCTTCAAGATCCCGGCAGACGCCAAGCGGCAGACGGCCGGCCGCCCCCATTGAGGCACGCAGGACTTTGGGTGAAAACGGCGCCGCGCACCCGGGCCCGAGCAGCACGGCGTCAAAGCCGAAGGCCGCCGCGCTGCGCAGCAGGGTGCCGACATTGCCGGGGTCCTGCACGGCTTCAAGCATCAGGACCCGCCGTGCCGAAGCCAGCAGCGGGGCCGGATCAGCCGAAGGGGTTTCAAACAGCGCAAAGGCCCCCTGGGGCGTGCGGGTTCCGGCGAGTTTTTCGGCCACCGGAGCACTGATGCGGAACGTCCTGTCGGCAAACGCGGCAAGCGCCGGGGTGCGGGCCAGGGCCTCTTCGGTGGCAAAGAGGGTGTGCAGCGCGCAGCCGTGTGCCAGTTCAAGCACAAGCTTGGGGCCTTCGGCAAAAAAGAGGCCGGCGGCGGCGCGCTGCTTTTCGGAATCCCGCAGCGCGCAGGCCTGCTTGACGCGCGGATTTTCGCGGCTGGTGATCTCCATGAGAAGGTCTCCTCATTCAAAAAAGACGCACGCGCAGCGCGCGGGCGTCTTTAACAAAGTCTTTACTTACAGGGCCTTCTTGGCGGTCTCAACCAGCGCGGTGAAGCTGGCGGGATCGTGGATCGCCATTTCGGACAGCATCTTGCGGTTGAGCTCGACGCCGGCCTTCTTCAGGCCATTCATGAAGGTGGAATAGTTCATGCCCTGGGCACGCACCGCATTGTTGATGCGGGTGATCCACAGGTTGCGGAACTGACGCTTCTTGAGCTTGCGGCCCACGAACGCATAGTTGCCGGACTTCATAACGGCCTGTTTGGCCATGCGGAAATGCTTCGACTTGGAGCCGTAGTAGCCCTTCGCGAGCTTGAGGGTCTTGGTGCGACGCTTATGCGTCATGGTAGCGCCTTTGATACGAGCCATGGTATTCTATCTCCTTTTATACTGTCATTGTCTTGCCAAAAAACCGGGGGATGCTCTTACTTGCCGTAGGGCATCATGCGGCGGACGGTGGCCTCGTTGGTCTTGTCCACATAGTGGTTCATGCGCAGGCCGCGGGTGAGCTTGGTGGTCTTTTTGGTCAGGATATGACGGCGCTTGGACGCATTGCGCTTGATCTTGCCGGTACCGGTCATCTTGAAGCGCTTCTTGGCGCCGGAGCAGGTCTTGAGTTTGAGCTTAGCCATTTTGTTTTCCTCCCTGAAGAAATTTACTTGGTGGGCGCGGGCGACATGAACATCATCATGCTGCGGCCTTCGAGCTTGGGCTGCTTGTCAACAACGCCCTTGCCCGCCAAAGCCTCGGCAAAGCGGTGATGCACATCAAGCCCCAGGCTGGTGTGCGCCATCTCGCGGCCGCGGAACCGGATCGAGACCTTGAGCTTGTGGCCCTGGGCCAGGAACTTGGCCGCCTGGTTGACCTTGGTATTGAAGTCATTGGTGTCGATATTGAGCGACAGCCGGATTTCCTTGACCTCGACAACCTTCTGGTTCTTTTTGGCTTCCTTTTCCCGCTTTTGCATTTCAAAGCGGTACTTGCCATAATCCAGGATCTTGCATACCGGGGGCTTTGCCTGGGGCGCCACCTTGACGAGGTCCAGGTCCTGGTCATAGGCCATGCGCAGGGCGTCGCGCGGGGACATAATGCCCATCTGCGCACCGTCGGCCCCAATCAGGCGGATCTCTTTGTCACGGATTCTCTCATTGATTTCCAGTTCTTTGGAATTGCTGCTGGCGATTGGAATACACCTCCCACAAATCATCTGCAATGAAAAAGCGGCTGCCGTGAAAAGCAGCCGCACAAACCCATTCGGAACGAAGTCGGGCGCACTGCACCCGCTTCGGGGAATATGACCCGGGGCTCTTTCGGCCCGCAAGGTGAACGGCGGCAACTGGCCACACGCTGCTTTTTTTACAGCCAGTATCATACCATGCCCCCGGGGTGTTGTCAAGGGGTTTTGGGGGCGCCGGGGCGGATTTTTTCAAAAATCTTCGGCAAAAATCCAGCGGGCTATAGCCAACGCGGACGGAATATGATATTATAAGAAGCTGAACTGTTGGCGTCGGGCGCACCCGGCGCAAAAGGAGGGCCCTTATGTCCCAACCGTATCCCATCCGTCTGGCGCTGTTTTTCGGCGGCGTCTCCAGTGAGCACGAGGTCAGCTGCGTTTCGGCGGCTGCCTGGCTGCGCGCGCTGGCGCTGCCGCCCTGCGCCAATAAATATGAAGTGACCGCCGTCGGCATCACCAAAGACGGCCGCTGGCTGCGTTACGGCGGCCCGGCCGCCCGGGTGGAGGACGGCAGCTGGCAAACCGACACCGAAGCCCTTACCCCCTGTGTGCTGAGCCCCGACCGCGCCGACCGCGGCCTGCTGATCCGGCAGGGCGACGGGTATGCGGTGCAGCCCGTGGATGTCTGCGTGCCGGTGCTGCACGGCAAAAACGGTGAGGACGGCACCATCCAGGGCCTGTTCACGCTGGCAGGGCTTCCGTTTGTCGGCGCCGGAGTGCTGGCCAGCGCCGCCTGCATGGACAAAGCCGTTGCCAACACCCTGATGGACGCCGCCGGCGTGCCGCACTGTGCCTGGCGCGCCGCCACCCGCGCCGAAACGGAGGCCGATGCAGCCGGCGTCTGCGCAGGCGTTGAAGCCGCCCTGCCCTATCCTGTCTTTGTCAAGCCTGCCAACGCGGGTTCCAGCGTCGGCATCAGCAAAGCCAAAGACCGCGCCGGCCTGATGGCCGCAATCCGCACCGCCCTGGCGGAGGACGACAAGGTCATCTTTGAAGAATTTGTCGATGGGCAGGAGGTAGAGTGCGCGGCGATCGGCAACCCCGATGCACCCGAAACCGTTTTTGCCACCCGCCCGGGTGAAATTTTGGCCGGGGCAGAATTTTACACCTATGACGACAAATACAAAAACGGCGTTTCACAGGTTGTGATCCCGGCGCAGCTCAGCGAGCAAAAGCTGGACGAAGTGCAGGCGCTGGCCAAAAAAGCCTACCTGGCGCTGGGCTGCTGCGGGCTGACCCGCTGCGATTTCTTTGTCGAACGGGGCACCGGCCGCGTGCTGTGCAATGAACTCAACACCTTCCCCGGGTTCACGGCGATCAGCATGTATCCCAAACTGATGGAGCACGAAGGGCTCAGCTTTTCGGCGCTGGCCGACCGGCTCATCGAACTTGCACTGCACAAGCGGAAGGGAGCCTATTGATGGATACACGGCCAATCGGTGTGTTTGACAGCGGCCTGGGCGGGCTGACCGCCGTGCGCCAGCTGCGCCGGGTACTGCCCGGCGAGGACATCATCTATTTTGGCGACACCGGCCGCGTGCCTTACGGCAGCCGCGGCCGGCAGACGATTTTGCAGTATGCACGCCAGGACATCCGGTTCCTGCTGTCACAGAATGTCAAGTTTCTGATGGCTGCCTGCGGTACCGTTTCCTCCATTTATCCCTCTGCCGAAGCCGCCGCCCTGCCGGTTCCTTATACCGGCGTGATCGGCGCAGCGGCCCGCCGGGCGGCCGCCCTGACCCGCAACCGCAAGGTGGGGGTAATCGGCACGGCGGCGACAATCCGCAGCGGCAGCTACGCCAAGGTGCTCAAAGAGCTTTGCCCGGGCGTTGAAATCACGGCCAGGGCCTGCCCGCTGTTTGTGCCGCTGGTGGAGAACGGCCGGGTCAACCCAGGCGACCCGATCACCACCCCCGCCATTGCATGCTATTTGACCGAAGTGCGCGACGCCGGCGTGGACACCCTGATTTTGGGCTGCACCCATTATCCGCTGCTGAAAAAGATGATCGGGGATTTCATGGGGCCCGATGTTGCGCTGATCGACCCCGGCAAGGTTACCGCCCAGGAAACCGCCGCCGCCCTGGCCGACCTTGACCTGGCCAGCGGCCGGGCGGCGGGTGGCACCGCCCGCTTTTATGTGAGTGATACCCCCGACACCTTTGCCGAACTGGAAACGCTGTTCCTCGGCGAATATGCCGGCGGCCCGGTGGAGCAGATTGCGATTGAAAACTACTGAAACCTAGCAGGAGCACAGAAACCTATGGAGGAAAACTATCTGATCACCATCAAGGGGACGATGGAGCAGGACGGCGAGCGCGAGAGCGTTGAGCTGATGACCCGCGGCAAGTTTGTGCGGCGCGGCAGCTCCTACTTTATCGCATATGAGGAAACCGAGGCCACCGGCTATGCCGGCTGCACCACCACCGTAAAAGCCACCGCCGACGCGCGTGAAGTGGTGATGACCCGGTTCGGCAAGGTGCCCAGCCAGTTGGTCATAGAAAAGGGTGTGCGCCACATCTGCCACTACGAAACCGGGTTCGGTTCGGTTTCGCTGGGGGTTGCCGCCGATGTCATTGAACTGGACCTGACCGACGCGGGCGGCCGGCTGCAGTTCAGCTATACCCTTGATTCGGGCGGCGAAAACTTTATCAGCCGCAATCTGGTGGATATCACGGTTGCACCGCTGCCCACCCCTGTCAACTGACCCCCGCGATGAATTTTGAAAGTTTGGACAGTCCGAACAGACGCCCATTCCCAGCAAGGAGGATATTCATGGATTACCGCTGTTACAACCCCCGCCAGACCGCATTGGACGCCGCCCGTGCCCTGCTGGCCGAAGCCGCCCGTTCCGCCATGGCCGCCGGCGCCCTGCCCGAAGCCGAACTGCCGGCTTTCGTCGTCGAAATCCCGGCCGACGTAAAGAACGGCGACGTGGCCAGCAACCTCGCCATGGCCGGCGCGCGCACCTTCCGCAAAGCGCCGCGCCAGATTGCCGAAGCGATTGTCGGAGCGCTGGACCTGACGGGCAGCCTGTTTGAGCGGGTTGAAATTGCCGGCCCCGGTTTTATCAACCTGTTTTTGGGCAATGCCTGGTTTACCGACGCGCTGCGCGCGGCCTGCACCGAACCGGAATACGGCCGCACCAACGCCGGCGCCGGAAAGAAATACAATGTGGAGTTTGTTTCGGCCAACCCGACCGGCCCGATGCATATGGGCAACGCCCGCGGCGGCGCGCTGGGCGACTGCCTGGCAGCCTGCCTGGACTGGGCCGGCTACGACGTGACCCGTGAGTTTTACATCAACGATGCCGGCAACCAGATCGAAAAGTTTGGCAAAAGCCTGGCCATCCGCTACCTGCAGCAGTTCAAAGGGGAGGAAGCCTGCCCGCTGCCGGCCGAATGCTACCAGGGCGCCGACATTGTCGAGCACGCCAAAAACTTTGCGGCCGAGCACGGCGACGCTTATGTTGACGGCGATTTCGAAACGCTGAAACAGGCAATCACCGATTTTGCTTTGCCCAAAAACATTGCCGGTTTGCAGCGCGATCTCGGCAAATACCGCATCGAATACGATGTCTGGTTCCATGAAAGCGACCTGCACAAAGCCGGCGCCGTGCAGGCCGTGGTGGACAAGCTGCTTGCCTCCGGCGCCTGCTACAAGGCCGAGGACGGCGCGATCATGTACAAAAGCGCCCAGTACGCCGCCAAATACGGTGTGGCCAACAAGCGGAAATCCGCCGACGGCGAGGAAGAGGCCAAGGATGAAGTGCTTGTGCGCGCCAACGGGATCCCGACTTATTTCGCCGCCGATATCGCCTACCACTACAACAAGCTTGCCGTGCGCGGCTTTGACAAGGCCATTGATGTCTGGGGCGCCGACCATCACGGCCATGTGGCCCGTATGAAGGGTGCGATGGACGCCGTCGGCCTGGACGGCAGCCGGCTCGACGTGGTGCTGATGCAGATGGTCAACCTGATGCGGGACGGCAAACCCGTGCGGATGAGCAAGCGCACCGGCAAGGC
>DSTMR04002__coassemble_574_pt1 | contig 129258 bp, 114 predicted proteins | sample DSTMR04002__metabat2_high_PE_039 | metagenome-assembled genome bin DSTMR04002 | reverse complement strand
TTTTTGGGAATTCCCAAAATTCATGACACCCCCTCTATTTTTGGGAATTACCTCAGTTTTCAGCGCTGCATCGTCAATAGTTCATTCCCAAAAATACTTGGATTTTTGGGAATGAACTTGTATTTTTGGGAAACAAAGAGAAAAAAAGACTGAACAACAAAACTAATAATATATATTTTTATATAGTGTTTTGCTTATATTTATAGGCTTTTTCTTTCCCAAAAATAAATGAGAGCTTTTGTTAATTCCCAAAAATAATTTGATTTTTGGGAATTAACTTTCGGCGCTGCATCGCTCAAAATCGAGTCATTTCCCAAAAATCGAGGGGGTACCGGGGATTTTTGGGAATTGACTTTTTGGGAATCACCGCCTCAGCCGCGGTATTTGTACTTCGGGTAGACGCGCTGCATATAGCTGTCGGGGAAGGCTTCGTCAATCGTCTGTTCGATCGCGTTGGCCGGCGGCGCGCCCTCCATCCGGGCGGTATAGCGGCCCAGCGCGGCGGCGCTGACCAGGCAGTCCACCACCATAAAGACGATCAGCACCCAGGTCACGGCGGTGGCGGGGCGCTTGGGCAGTTTTTCAATCCAGGCGGAAAGCGGCGGGAAGAAGATTTTGAACCACGCCACCGCCGCAAAGCCCCAGAAGAAGCAGTACAGCAGGTTGACACGGCCGCCCAGGTTGAACGGGATGTGGCTGTAATCCCAAAAGACCGCGCCGAACACCAGCTCGCTGAGCACGCTGCACAGGTATTCATAGGCGCCGCCCAGCAGGGTGCCGGCCACAAACAGCCAGCCGGCCGTCTTGTCCTTATAGCGGTACATCAGCAGGGTGCACAGCGCCAGCGCCATGCCCCACACCACCGAAAACGGCCCCCACACCAGGCTGGAGCGGCTCATCCACTCCCCCATTGTCAGCTTGCAGAAGATCGTTTCGACAATATCGCCCAGGAAAGAGCCGATGAAAAACAGCAGGAAGAGCTTGTAAAAGCTCGCGCCAGGCGCAAAGGTGGCGGACTTTTCCTTTTTGCGGCGGGTCAGGTCGGCCTGGGGGTAGGCGCGCATCATGCGGCTTTCGGTGCGGGCCAGAATCCACAGCCCCATCCGCAGCGTGATGTTGGTCAGCCGGTGGTGCACGTCCTCGGCCTGGGGGGCCACATGGCGCACGCCCGCCAGCGTGAGCAGCGTGCCGATGCCGTCCAGCGCAAGCAGGCCGACCAGCACCCAGATGATGACCTGGCGCAGCAGCGCCGGCATCAGCCCGAACGCCGTGAGCAGCAGCGGCGCCACCCACATGGCCGCCGCCACGCCCAGCAGGCCCCACAAAATCGAAGCCTGCAGGCAGATATAGCCGTCCAGGTTGAATTTGCGGTGGGAATAATCCCACCAGCGCGCGTGGGTGGTGCGCTCCAGGATATGGCCGCCGATCCACTCAACCGCGGTGGCCAGCACCGCGCTAAACAGGAACAGGAAGAACACCCGGCGCTCCACGGCCAGTTCGTGGAAGCCGACCGTGATCAGCACGCCGGAAACGCCGTAGATCAGGCACCACGGCCCGCCCAGCACGCCGCGGTCCAGGTAGCGGCGCTGCAGCACCGCGGTGGCCAGCACTTCGCCGAGCCAGCCCAGGAACGAATAGATAAAAAACAGCCAGGCCAATTGGAAAAATGTCATGGTGTAACCTCATTGTGTTGTCGGCCGGGGCGTTTCAGCGCCCGGCAAAGCGCAGGTCGGCGTCGCCGCACAGCCGGCGGCCGGGGGCGTCGCACGGCACATACTTCCGCGTGCGGGAAACCTGGTTGTCCAGCGGTTCGCCGGCCGCGTAATGCCGCAGGTTGATTGCAAAGATCTCGACAATCTGGTCGAGCGTGCGCGGCAGGCTGAACCGGCCCGAGATATGCGGCGTGATGATCGCGTGCGGTTCGCGCCAGAGCGGGTGGTCGGGCGGCAGGGGTTCGGGGTCGGTCACATCCAGGCCTGCCGCAAACAGCCGGCGGCTGCGCAGCGCCTCGGCCAGGGCGTCGGTATCCACGGCCGAACCCCGCCCCACATTCAGCAGGATCGCGCCCGGCTTCATCCGGGCGATGCGGGCCGCGTCAAACAGGTGCGCGGTTTCGTCGGTGCCGGGCAGGCTCAGCGCCACGCAGTCGGCGGCGGGCAGCTCGGCGTCCAGCGCATCCTGCCCCACAACCCGCAGGCAGCAGGGCGGGCAGGGGGTTTCGGGGTGGGCGGTGCGCCGCACCCCGACCACCTCGGCCCCGAGCGCGTGGGCCCGCCTTGCCAGCGACGACCCGATATCTCCAAGCCCCACGCAGAGCAGCCGCGCCCCGGCCACGCTGCGCACCGGCCGCTCAATGGCCTGCCAGTGCGCGGCGTTCTGCCTGTCACGGTAGAGGAACAAATCCTTGCACAGCCCCAGCCACATCCCGAGCATCCACTCGCTGATGGCCAGGCCGTAGGCCCCGGTCGCGTTGGTGACAAGGCAGTTTTCGGGCAGCACGCCCGGGGCAAGGTAGGCGTCCGGCCCGGCGAAGTTGCTCTGAAACCAGGCAAGGTGGTCGTTTTGGCGGATCATCTCAACCGGTACGTTGCCGAAGATGATGTCGGCCCAGCGCACATCGTCCGGCGCCGGGGTTTCGGCAAAGCGGAACTGCGCCCAGGGCGCCGCCGCGCGCAGCCGGGCGCGGTGGGCTTCGGTCAGCGGCAGCGCCGCCAGGATCCTGTCAGCTTTCATGGGAACCTCCTTCGGGGCGGGCGCGGGCTTCCCGCTCCAGTTTACTGAAGATGCAGCCGCAGTATTCCTGCCGATACAGCCCGTATTCGGCCGAAAGCGCCAGGCTGCGCTTGTAGCCGTCCTTTTTGCGGAACTCGCTTTGCAGGTACTGCACCCCGTATTGCGCCCCCAGCGCGCAGCCGATTGCGTTGAGCCGCACGGGGTCCTTCATCGGGGAGATGGAAAGGGTGGTGGTGAACCAGCCGAAGCCGTGCTGCGCCGCGTACCGGGCGGTCTGTTCCAGCCGCAGGCGGTAGCAGACGGTACAGCGCGCGCCGCGTTCCGGCTCGGCTTCCAGGCCTTTGACGGCTTCATAAAACTGCTGCGGGTCATACGGCAGCTCCACCACCTGCACGCCGCGCGCCGCATGGCCGGCGTCGCGCACAAAGCGCTCAAGTTCGGCTTCCCGGCGGCGGTATTCGGCCGGCGGGGCGATGTTGGGGTTGTAGTACAGGATCGTCACCCGGAACGCATCGGCCAGGCGTTCCAGCGTTGCGCTGGAGCAGGGCGCGCAGCAGGCGTGCAGCAGCAGGGCCGGGCGCTGCCCCGCGGCCTGCAGCCGGGCAATTGTGCGCTGCATTTCCAGTTCATAATTGATGCGGTTAGCCAAAGAGCTCTCCTTCCGTATGCAAAAAAACAGACACAGCGGGGCGGAAAAAAATTCCGCAAAAGATTTCGTAATTTGTTGAAAGTTTTGTCACGATTTTGTCACATCTTTCCTGTATTGTATAGATGTTCCCAAAAGGAACACCCCGGGAACAGGGACCCGGGTTCTTCGTCCGCTGGAAAGCAGACAAACTTTTTCATCCACTCCTCTTTCTCTTTTCTTCTTTTCGGGAACGGCGTGCCGGAACAGGGACCGGCACGCCGTTTTTTTCGGCGTTTTCCGGCCCGGGGCCTGCGTGCCGCCCCGCTTTGCGCAAAGGCGCCGCCCCGTTTGCTGCGCCGGGTTTTCCGGCGCGGTGAATACTCTCCATTATAGCCGGATTCAGCCGCCTCCGCAAGCCGGTTTCACACCCCAATACGCCCAAAATGTGCAGCGGAACAGAACATAATCTTGACGTTTGCGGCCGCAGCGGGTATAATGGTATCCGCGCCGAGGTGTTGCGCAGCTGGTAGCGCGCCTGGTTTGGGACCAGGAGGCCGCAGGTTCGAGTCCTGTCACCTCGACTTTCCCCCGTGGGCCTTTGCGGCGCACGGGTTTTGTTTTGCCCCCCTGCGCGCCGCGCAAGGGGCCCGTAGATACAAACGCCCGAAAGGAGCATTGCCATGTCTGTACCTGAAAAAACGGTGCTGGGCATCCTGGGCGGTATGGGCCCGGCCGCAAGCTGCTACCTGTACCAGATGCTCACCCTTCACACCCCTGCCGGCTGTGACCAGGACCACATTGACCTTCTTGTGTCCTCCCGCGCTTCCACGCCCGACCGCACCGGCTTCATCCTCGGGCGCGGCGCGGCCGACCCCTACCCCGCGATGCTGGCCGCCGCCGAAGGGCTTGTCGGCGCCGGGGCGAACCTGCTGTGCATCGCCTGCAACACGGCCCACTATTTCTATGACCGCCTTGCGGCCGATGTGCCGGCGCCGATCCTGCATATGCCGCGGCTGGTTGTGGCCCGGGCCAAGGCGCTGGGCTGCCGCAGGCTCGGGATTCTGGCGACCGACGGCACGGTGCAGGCCGGGGTGTACCAGCGCGTGTGTGAGGAAGCCGGCCTGCCCTGCGCCGCCCCCGGCCCCGAAGGCCAGCGCGCCGTGATGGCGGTGATCTATGAAGGGGTCAAGCAGGGCCGCCGGGCCGACATGGCGCTGTGGGCCAAAGCGGTTGCGGACCTGCGCGCCCGGGGCTGCGATTACGCGGTGCTCGGCTGTACCGAGCTGAGCCTTGTCAAGCGGGATGAGGGCCTCGGCGATTTTTACATCGACAGCACCGAGGTTCTGTGCGAAGCCGCGCTGCGCGCCTGCGGCGTGGAACCCGTGGGGTTTTAGTGCGCCGCCGACAAAGGGAGCGCCGCAACGCCGCATTCCCCCCTTGACATCCCCCCGCCCGCCCGCTATACTAACAGTATAATGTTATACTGTGATTTCCTGGAAAGAAGGTGCTGTCATGACCCGCTTTGAACGCCGTGATGCCATGTGCATGGGACAGGACTGCGCCCCGGGGCTGCCCGCTTTCCCGCACGGAATCACCGCCTGAAAGCCAAGCAACCGCGGCAGAGCGCAAGAAAGCGCCCTGCCGCTTTTTGTTTGGCGCAGGGCCCAGCGCCCGGCCGCCGCGCCGGCCACCGGATTTTCATTTGAAAGAGGGATGCGCTTTATGGAAGCAAAAAAGTTTTACATCACCACCCCGATCTATTACCCGAGCGATAAGCTCCACATCGGCCACAGCTACACAACCGTCGCCTGCGACGCGCTGGCCCGCTACCACCGCGCCAAGGGCGAAGAAGTCATGTTCCTGACCGGCACCGACGAGCACGGCCAGAAAATTCAGGACAAGGCCGCCGCCAAGGGCGTGACCCCGAAGGAATATGTCGATGCGATCGTCGCGACGGTCAAGGACCTGTGGAAGACGATGGACGTCAGCTACGACCGGTTCATCCGCACGACCGACGATTACCACGTCAAGAGCGTGCAGAAGATCTTCACCAAACTGCACGACCAGGGCGATATTTACAAGAGCGTCTACAAAGGCATGTACTGCAAGCCGTGCGAGAGCTTCTGGACCGAGGCCCAGCTCAAGGACGGCTGCTGCCCCGACTGCGGCGGCCCTGTCTATGAAGCCGAGGAGGAAGCCTACTTCTTCAAGACCGGCAAATACGCCGACCGGCTGCTGCAATACTATGAGGATCACCCCGATTTCATCCAGCCGGCCTCCCGCCGCAACGAGATGATCGCCTTCATCAAGCAGGGCCTGCAGGACACCTGCGTCTCCCGCACAAGCGTATCCTGGGGCATCCCGGTGCCGTTTGACCCCAAGCACACGATCTATGTCTGGATCGACGCGCTCTCGAACTATATCACGGCGCTGGGGTATGACAACGATACCTACCACGATTTTGACAAGTTCTGGCCGGCCGACGTCCACATGGTCGGCAAGGAGATTCTGCGCTTCCACACGATCATCTGGCCCGCGATGCTGATGGCGCTCGACCTGCCGCTGCCGAAGAAGGTCTTCGGCCACGGCTGGCTGCTGCTCGGCGGCGGCAAGATGAGCAAATCAAAGGGCAACGTCGTGGACCCGGTGCAGCTCTGCGACCGGTACGGCGTTGACGCGGTGCGCTACTTCCTGCTGCGCGAAGTGCCGTTCGGCAACGACGGCTCGTTTACCAACGAAGCGCTGATCAACCGCATCAACACCGACCTTGCGAACGACCTGGGCAATCTTTTGTCCCGCACCGTCGCGATGTGTGAAAAATACTTCGGCGGCGCGGTGGCCAAAGCCCCGGTGGACGAAGCGCTCGCCCCGCTGTTTGCGGCGCTGCCCGGCCAGGTGGACGCCGCGATGGACGCGCTCGACGTGCCCTGCGCGCTGACCCACATCTTCACCCTGGTGCAGCGCGCGAACAAATACATTGACGAGACCGCGCCCTGGGTACTGGCCAAGAATGAGGCCGACAAACCGCGGCTGAACCAGGTGCTTTACAACCTGTGCAGCGCGCTGCACCTGATCGCCGCGCTGCTGCAGTTTGCGCTGCCGAACACCGCGCCCAAGATGGCCGACCAGCTCGGCCTTACCGCCGAAGAGCTCAACGCCCCGCTGCACGGCGAGCCCGCCGGCAGCCGTGAAGGCTACGCCGTCCACAAGGGCGAAGCGCTCTTCCCGCGCATCGACGTCGCGAAGGAAATCGCCTACCTCGAAGCGCTCGACGCCGAGAAGAAGGCCGCGGCCGAAGCCGCCAAAGCCGCCGAGGAAGCCAAAAACGCCCCGGCCGAAGCCGCCGGGATCACCGACCATGAGCCCGAGATCGACTACGACACCTTCACAAAGGTCGAGATGCGGGTCGCGCTCATCAAAGCCTGCGAGCGGCTGAAAGAGAGCAAAAAGCTGCTGCACCTGACCGTCTTTGACGGCGAGCGGGAGCGCTGCATCCTTTCCGGCATTGCAAAGTGGTACGCGCCCGAGGATCTCGTCGGCAAAAAGGTGCCGATCGTCGCAAACCTGGCCCCGCGCCCGATGATGAAGGGCAAGTACACGAGCGAGGGCATGATCCTTGCGGCCGATACCGCCGACGGCGGCTGCGCGATCGCCTTCTATGGCGACGACGTGCCGGTCGGCACCCGCATCCATTAAGGCGGGCCGCCATGCTGCACAACATCATCGACACCCACGCCCACTACTGTTCGCGCCAGTTTAACGCCGACCGCGAAACGCTGCTCGGTAAGGCGCTGCCCGAAGGCGGCGTGGCCGGGGTGCTTGAGTGCGCGACCCATTCGGGCGACGCGCCGGCCGTGCTTGCGCTGGCCCAAAAGCACCCCTATATCCGGGCCGCGCTCGGCATCCACCCCGAAAGCCTTGGCGAGGAGGACGCCCCGACCGTCGCGGTCTATGGCGGGGACTGGCGGGCCGAGCTCGCCGCGATGCGCCCGCTGTTTGACGACCCGGCCGTCGCGGCGGTCGGCGAGATCGGCCTTGACCACCACTGGCCGCTGCCGGCGCAGGAACAGCTTGACCTGTTTGAAGCCCAGCTGCAGCTCGCGGCCGAGCTCAATCTGCCGGTTTCGATCCATGACCGCGAGGCCCACGCCGAGATGTACGCGCTGCTGCGCCGCTACAAACCGCGCGGCGTGCTGCACTGCTACAGCGGCAGCGCCGAGGACGCGGCCTGGCTCGTTGACCAGGGGCTCTGCCTTGGCTTCGGCGGGTCAACGACCTATAAAAACGCCAAGCGGGTGAACAGGGTGCTGGCCGCCATCCCGCACGAGGCCGCCCTGCTTGAGACCGACTGCCCCTATATGTCGCCCGAACCGCTGCGCGGCACACGCAACGACAGCCGCAACATCGCCCATGTTGCCGCCCACATCGCCGAAATCTGGCAGATGGAACCGCAGGCCGTGCTGGATACCTGCGCCGCCAATGCGCGGCGGGTGTTCGGCTTCCCAGAACCGTAATATCCACGTCATAATATACAGTATGTATATTATTCATACAAATTATACAGAGTAGGAGTTTTGCGCTATGAAAGCACGCATCCCCAAACACCGCGAATTTATCATTGACTTCCCCAAAGATATGGACCAGGCCAAGGCCGACGAGGGCTGGGCCAAGCTGACCCAGATTGTGGAGGATTACAAGAAAGCCCACAACGGCCAGAGCGTCTACGCCCCGACCTTCATTGAAGACTGCGAGCCGGCTGTCAAGGCGCTGCAGGAAGAGTATGGCTTCACCTACACGATTGAGGAAGTGAAGTAAACCGGGGCAAGCCCCCGCCGCACCGCCGTCCCCCGCGCAGGAGGGCGGCGGTTTTGTTTGCGTGTGAGTGGACAAAGAGGCTCCCTTATCCCCCTCTCCCCTCCTGTTTCCGAGCGTGCCGGCGCGCGATTTGCCGCAGCGCCTGCCCCCTGCTTCTTTTCCCGCCCCCTTAGAATTTCCTTATAAACGTCCCCTATCATACAGCCATCCCAAACAAAAGAGAGGTTGTATGTATGCAAACGACAGACATCGCACAGGCATCTTCGGGGGCGCTTACCGCGCCGCGCGGGCTTTCGGGCACGGCGCTCAAGTTTCTGGCGCTCGGGCTGATGGTGCTTGACCACATCCATTATTTCTTCGGCTTCACCGGCGCGGTGCCGCTGCTTTTCACCCAGCTGGGCCGGCTGGCCGCGCCGCTGTTTTTGTTCTGCACGGTCGAAGGCTTCGCCCACACCCGCAACCGCCGCGCCTACTTTTTGCGCATGGTCGCGATCGGCGCGCCGATGGGGGCTTTGCAGTTCTTCATGGCCTATGCCGGGGTGCTGCGCCGGCCGGACGGCTTTTACCCGCAGAACGGCGTTTTCCTGAACTTCATCCTGCTCTGCATCATCTGGCAGGGCATGGACTGGCTGCGGGCGCGGCGGTTTGTGCGCGGGGCGCTGGCTGTCTTTCTGCCGCTGGCCTGGCCCTTCCTGGCAAGTGTTTTGAGCCTGCAGTTCCCGGCCCTGATGAACCCGATCGGGCTTTTGTGCTACTCGCTGCTGCCTTCCTGGGGCTTCATCCTCGACGGCGGGCTGTTCTACATTTTGCAGGGCATCGCGATGTATCTGTTCCGCCGGCGCCGCGCCGTGCAGCTGGCGGTGTTCGCGGCGCTTGAGCTGCTGTTCTTCCTGGCCATCCCGCTCTCGATGCTCTGGGGCGAAGGCTTCGAAGTCTCGATGCTCTTTACGATGGCCTACGAGTGGCTCGGCGTGTTTGCCGTCATCCCGATGGCGCTCTACAACGGCCGGCGCGGTTCCGGCCACAAGAAGCTCTTCTATCTCTTCTACCCCGCCCATGTCTACCTGCTGTATGCGGCGTCGTGGGGGGTATACCTGATCCTGAACCGGTAAAGAAGGTGCAGCGTGTCGAGAAACTCGACACGCTGCAAAAGGGGCAACAGCCGCGCACGGCTTTGCCTAACGCGGCTATTTCCCCTTTTGGAAACCCCTTCGACAAAATTTTACGGCAAATCGCGCACTCGGAGCAAAGCTCCTCGCACGCAATTTGCCGTAAAATTTCCCTGGCGGTGTCTCCGTCGTCGGCGCATGTCCGCCGACGGAGACGGATTTTGACTTTTTTGACAGTCTGGAAGGTGTTTTGTTATGCCCCACATCCTTGCCGTTGACGATGACCGCGATGTGCTGGCCCTGCTGCGGCAGGCGCTCGGGCGGGACGGGCACGAGGTGCGGGTCTGCGCTTCGGCCGCCGAGGTGACCGAACCGCTCTGCCGCTGGGCCGACTGCATCCTGCTCGACGTCATGATGCCGGGCGAGGACGGCGTCGCGCTGTGCCGGCGCATCCGCGCGCTGACCGGCGCGCCGATCCTGTTTTTGACCGCCAAGGGCGAGGAAGCCGATGTCCTGGCCGGCCTGGCCGCCGGCGGGGACGACTATCTTTCCAAGCCTTTCCGCCTGGCCGAGCTGCGCGCCCGGGTTGGGGCGCATCTGCGCCGCCAGGCCCGCGGGCCGGCCCACACCCGGCTTTCCCGCGGCGGGGTCACGTTTGACCTTTCGGCCCGCAGCGCCGCGGTCGGCGAAGTTCCGCTGCCGCTCACCAAAAGCGAATATGCGATCTGTGAGCTGCTGGCCCTGCACCCCGGGCAGGTGTTCGGCAAAGAGCAGATCTATGAGGCCGTTTTCGGCTACGACGGCGACGCCGACGAGAGCGCGATCACCGAGCATGTCAAGAACATCCGCGCCAAGCTGCGCGCGGCCGGCCTGGCCGAAAGCCCGCTTGCCACGGTATGGGGGATCGGCTACAAATGGAAGGAGGACCGCCCATGACAAGGCCGTTTCACCGCCCGGCCTCGCTGCCGGGGCTGCTGGCGCGGTATCTGCTGCTGACGGCGGCGCTTGGCATCCTGACCGCCGTTTTGTGGTGGCTGGGGGTTTCGATCTTCATCAACAGCGGGCTGGTGCTGCCGGCCTACAGCGGCGAACGCGCGGCGCTGGCCGCCGCAGAAACGCTGCCGCCCTACACGGCAAAGACCTTTGCCGAAGCCCCGCTTGACCCGCTGTGCCGCTATGTGCTGTTTGCCGCGGCGGATTCGGACGAGATCATTGCCACCAATGTAAGCGGGCGGGCGCTGCAAGCCGCGCTGCGCTGCTGGCATGGCGAGGGCTCGGCCAATCCGTTCGCCCAGACCTTTTCGCGCCGGGTCACGCTGGCGGATGGCAGCGTCTGCCTGCTGACCTACGATTTCTCGATGCCCTATGCCCTGCCCGGGCTGCGCTGGCTGCCCGATTTCCAGCTGCTGGGGCTGCTGGTGCTGGCCGCGGCCGAACTGGGGCTTGTGGTGCTGACCACCCGCCGCACGGCCCGCCGGCTGCGGCGGGAGAGCGAGCGGCTGCAGGCCGCGGCCGACCAGATCCGCGCCGGCGCGCTGGCCGGCCCGCCCTTCCCGCGCGGGCAGATCCGGGAGCTGGACGCCGCTTTGCAGGCGATGCAGACGCTGCGCGAACAGCTGGCCGCAAGCCTGGAAGCCCAGTGGACGGCCGAAGCGGCCCGCGCCGAGCAGATCGCCGCGCTGACCCACGACCTGAAAACCCCGCTGACCGTGATTGCCGGCAACGCCGAGCTGCTGGCCGAAAGCGAGCTGCCTGCCGAAGCCGCCGGGAACGCCGCGGCCATCCTGCGGGCGGCCGACCGCGCCGGGGATTACCTTGCCGCGCTGCGCGCCGCGGCTGCCGCGCCCAACCCGAATGCGGAAGCCTTCGCCCCGGTCGATGCCGCCGCGTTTTTGGGCGAGCGCGCCGCCGTAGGCCGGGCGCTGGCCGCCCCGCGAAAAGTCGCCTTCACGCTTGAAAACCGGCTGCCGGCCGGCTGCGCCTTCCCCGCGCAGGCTGAGCGGCTCGGCCGGGCGCTGGACAATATGCTCGACAACGCCGCCCGCTTCACCCCGGCCGGCGGGAAAATCACCCTGACCGCCGCCCAAACCGAACCGGGCGGGGCAATCGCCTTCACGGTGCGGGATACCGGGCCCGGCTTTTCCCCCGAGGCGCTGCGCAAAGCCGGCACGCTGCTGTTCACAAGCGACGCGGCCCGCGGCGGGCACCAGGGCCTTGGCCTCACGCTGGCCCGCGCCGTCGCCGCCGCCCACGGCGGAACCCTGACCCTCGCCAACACCCCGCAAGGGGCAAGCGCCACGATCACGGTGGCAGGGCAGTAGGGGCCGGATTCATCCGCCCCGGGGTGTTTGCGGCGGCGCAAGGTTCCACGGGCGGGCAATGCCCGCCCCTACGGCGCAGGAAACCGTTCGGACAATTTCCAAACGCCCATCCCAATCTTAACTCTAAACTCTTTTCAAACATCGCAAAAAATTCCCCCATTCCTTGTAAGATTCCGCCTCCATCGCAGACATATAGGGTGAAAGGAGGGAGCGAGATGGATTTCGAACAGGTATACCAAACCTATTTCAAATCGGTATACCGCTACATCCGCCGTCTTTCGGGCGACGAACAGCTGGCCGAGGAGATCACGAGCGAGACCTTTGTGCAGGTCATGCGCTCGATCGGAAGTTTCCGCGGGGACTGCGACCTGCGGGTCTGGATCTGCCAGATCGCCAAAAACACCTACTACACCCACCTCAAAAAGCAGAACCGGGTCGCCGCGCTGGACGAAGAAGCCTGGCTCGCGCTGGCCGACCCGGCCGCCCCGGTGGAGGAGCGGCTTGACGCGAAGGAGGACGCGCAGCGCATCCGCGCGCTGCTGCACACGCTGCCGGAGCCTTACAAAGAGGTGTTTATGTGGCGGACGCTGGGCGAGCTCTCCTTTGCCGAGATCGGCGCGCTGTACGGCAAGACGGCCAACTGGGCCTGCGTGACCTACCACCGGGCCCGCCAGCAGATCAAAACCGGAATGGAGGAACCCCTATGAAACAGGAATGCAGCATTGTACAGGATTTGCTGCCGCTGTACGTGGAAAACATGGTGAACGCGGACACCGCCGCCTTTATCCGCGCCCACATCGAAACCTGCCCCGGCTGCGCGGCGGCCCTCGCCGCGATGCAGGGGGACAAAGAGGCCGAGGCGGCCGAAGCCCGCCGGCGTGAAAGCGACGCGCAGGTGATCGCCGCGATGCGCAAAAAGGTTGCGCGGCGGGTGTTCCGGTCGGTCGCGGCGGTGGCGGCGGCCGCGGCGATCGTGTGCGGGGCGGTGCTCGCCTACGTCGGCGTCGGCCGCCCGGCCACAACGGCGGATGTCTCGCTTTCGGCCACGACCGAGAACGGGGACGGCCTGATTGTGCTGGAGGTGCCCGCCGGGAAATCCCTCGCCTTTGATTCCAAGACCGAGGACATTCTGGATGAAGCGGGCGAGGTGTGCGGCCAGCGCACGACGCTGTACAACCTCGAATGTCACAACAGCTTCTCGCGGGAGGCGACCACCCTCGACTGGCGCGTCCCTCTTGACGAGGAATATTGGGAGGTTGTCGTAGAACTCGAGGACGGCACGCTCCGGGCCTCGACCGGGGAGTGAGCGGCAGCGGACAGCCGCGGGCCGCCGCGCAATAAACCATAGACCACAGCCCAGGGCCGGCGCAGTGCCAACCCTGGGCTGTTTGCTGTGTTTGGATCTGGTGGGTTGGCGACCACGGCCGCCCCATCCGCAGGGGCAAGCATTGCCCGCCCGGTAAGGTTTGCGGTGGCGAAAAGCCCCCGGGGCGTCGAGGACGCCGCCCCCTACGGACAATTTTCAGGTTTAACACACCTGATTATGCCCGTAACCGTGTTTTCCTCATTCGTAGGGGCCGGATTCATCCGGCCCGGGTTGTCTGCGGCGGCGCGGGGTTCCACGGGCGAGAAGAATCCCGCCCCTACGCATGATATTTTACCCCGTTGCCATTTTGCAGCGTTGGCAACCGTGTCGCCGGCCCAAAAACGCACATTGTACCGCAAACCGGGCGGATTTGGAATCCGCCCCTACCGTCTCACCATCTTTCAGGGGAAGCTGTCCAGCGCCGCTTCCAGCATGGCGCGCGGGGATTGGGTGGCGACGAAGTCGTTGGCGTTCCATTCGAGGGTGCAGGCGCAGTTTCCTTCGACAAAGAAAGCCCAGGCGAGGTCGTCGCCGGCATCGACCTCAGAGACCGCGATCGTCGCGGTGTTGCCGTTGGCCATCGTGTATTCCTCGGCGTGCCAGGCGGCGGTCTGCGCGTCGATTTCACTGTCTTTGAACAGGTTCTGGACGCTCAGCCGGCCGTTCTCCCCTTCGCCGTAGAGCTGGTAGGCTTTCATGGTCAGCATTCCCTCTGCGTTAAGCCATTCGATCGCAACTTCCGTTGCCTCAACCGTGTCGCTCGCGGCGTCGCCGGCCAGCCGGACGCGGGCGGTATAGTAGCTGTCCAGGTCGTTCGGGTCGATCGCGCTGGTCAACGGGTGCATATCGGCGACAATACCGGGGGTCGGCAGCATGACGCCGAGGTAGACGCCCGCATCCTCCCAGCTGTCAAACGGCAGCAGCGCCTCGCCGTATTCCCGCAGTTCGCCGGTATTGCTGCCGGTGCTGTAATGCACCGAAGCACCGGGGACGGAAAAACCCAAATTGATACTATCATTCAGGATAAGCCGTCGCTGATCCTCTTTGTTTTCAAAATCAAACGGCTGCATCAGCGCCGCGTCCTGCCGCACGGCGTCAGGCAGAGTTTCGGGGTCGGTCAGCGGCAGTTCGATGCGCACGCCAAAGCCGTGGTCGGCCGTAATCAGGGCGTCGCCCTGCAGATTGTGCAGCGTGACGCCGCCGGCCGCGACCGCGCCGCAGGCGGCCAGCCCAACCGCACAGAGCGCGGCGGCCGGCCGGCGGCGACGGCGGCGCGGGGCGGTCAGGCCGGGCGGGCAGTGCAGCGCGCCCATTGTGCGGCAGTAAAGCGCGCGGATTTCGTTTTCTTGCATAATGGCCTCCTTCACTCCCAATCAGCCAGCGCGGCGCGCAGGGCTTCGCGGGCGCGCTGCAGCCGGGTGGTCACGGCGGTTTGGCGTATGCCGAGCAGCTTCGCGATCTCGGCGGTGGGCAGGTCTTCGTAATAGTAGAGATAGATCACGACCCGGCTTTGCTCCGGCAGGGCCCGCACCGCGTCCAGCAGCGCGAGCGCGGCGTCGCGGTCGGGGCCGGGGTCGGGCGCGGCAGGCTCAGGCAGGGTTTCGGGGTCGGCGCGGCGGGCGTGCCAGGGGCTGCGCCAGCGGCTTTTGCAGGCGTTTAAGGTCACGCGCAGCAGCCAGCGCTTGAGGTGGTCGTCATCGGCGAATGTACGGCGGGTGGCATACAGTTTGAGGAAAACATCCTGGGTGATGTCCTCGGCGTCCTGGCGGTGGCTGCAGGCGTTGCAGGCCACCCGCCAGACCATATCCCGGTAGCGCGCCGCCGCGTCGCGCCAGGTTTCGTCCTGCATGGCGCTCCTCCTTTCGTTTTGTCATCCTTCACCCATAAAACGCGGCGGCGGCCCGGTTTGTCACCGCACGGCCCTGCCAGGTGAATTTTTGTGCAGATGCACAGTTTGCGGCTTGTATTTTCGGCGCAACGGTGGTATACTAACACCATTGCAACCTGAATCTTACCACAACAAGAGAGGGATATCTATGGCTTTGTTCCGTCGCATGCTGCCGGTGCTGGCCGGCGCGGCGCTTGGCTGCGCGGCCACCTTGCTGGCCCAGCGGTATTCCAATTTGGTGGAGCACGAACATATTGTGGGCCCGGAGGCGTTTGACGACGCAGCCGAGCCCGCTTCCGACATGCCTGCCGCCCCGGCCGAAGCCGAACAGGCCCCGGCCGCCCCTGCGCCCGCACAGGCCCCCGTATCCACCGAAGTGCAGATTCCCCCGGTTGATGACGCCGCCCCCAACCCCAACCCGGTGCGCGATCACACCGACCCCGCCCCCACGGTGGACGGCAAGTTTGACCCCGCCGGCATTGCCCGGCCGGAGGATTTTGCCAACTGGGACGATCTCGGCTGCCAGGGGTAAGGCGTATTTCCCAAAATTCCAGGCGCTGGTTTTTCGGGTACGCCCCAAAAGGAAAGTTTTTTGGACGACGACAGGCGTTTGCCCCGCAGTGCTGCGGCGGCGTGCGTCTGTCGTCTTTTTCGGTTCTGCGCGCCGCAGGGTTTGCGCAGGGCTTGACCGATTTGCCGGGCCCTGCCCGGCTGTGAGTTTTGGATTGTGAGGTTTCGTATGCAGAATGATCTTTCTTCGCTGCTCGCGGTTTGCGGGCCGGTGGAGCGCTGCACGCTGCGGCTGCGCGCACTGTATGAATCCGCGGGCTACCGCAAGTTCCGCTGCGCCCGGTTTGAGGAATACGCCCTATACCAGCAGAACCAGAATTTTCTGCCGGATTCGCAGGTCATCACCTTCACCGACCTTGACGGCAAACTGCGGGCCATCCGCCCCGATGTGACCCTTTCGATTGCGAAAAACGCCCAGCCCGCGCCCGGCGCCTGCCAGAAATATTATTACAATGAGCAGGTCTGCCGCCCCAGCCGCGAAAGCCACACTTTTGCCGAGATCAGCCAGATGGGGCTTGAGTGCATCGGCGCCGTGACGCCGGCCGAACAGGCCGAAGTGCTGCGGCTGGCCGCCGAGAGCCTCGATGAGCTTGGCCCGCGCGCGGTGCTGGAGCTTGGCCACATGGGCTATCTGACCGGCCTGCTGGATTTGCTCGGCGTGCCGGCCGGGGCGCGCCCGCGTATCCTTTCGCTCCTGCGGGACAAAAACGCCCATGAGCTGCGCGCCGCGGCAGCCGCAGCCGGCCTTGAGGAAGCCGGCGCCGACGCCCTGGCTGACCTGCTCAGCCTGCACGGGCCGTTCGGCATGGTGCTGGCCGCCGCCCGCACCCGCCCCGGCAACGAAGCGATGCGGCAGGCGCTTGACGAACTGCAGGCGCTACAGAACGAACTTGGCGAAGCCGGCCGCGGCGCGCAGCTGGATTTGAGCCTGGCCGGCGATATGGACTATTACAACGGCCTTGTGTTCAGCGGGTACCTGGCCGGCGCGCCGCGGGCGGTGCTTAAAGGCGGCCGGTACGACCTGCTGGCCCGCCGGTTCACCCCGGGGGCCTGCGCGCTGGGGTTTGCGCTGTACTTAAACGAGTTGGAACGGCTGGATACCGCCCCCGCCGCCCCGGCCGATACCTGGCTGAACATCGCGCTGCCCAAAGGCCGGCTGGGCGATAAAGCCTACGGCCTGCTGGCCGGCGCCGGCTACGGCGCCGAAGAAGATTACAACGCCACCCGCAAGCTGGTTGTGGAAAACCCGGCCGCCCGGGTGCGGTACTTTCTTGTCAAACCGAGCGACGTCGCGATTTATGTCGAGCACGGCGCGGCCGATATCGGGCTTGTCGGCAAGGATATCCTGGTCGAATCGGGGGCCGATGTCTACGAGCTGCTCGACACCGGCCTTGGCCGCTGCCGGATGTGCGTGGCCGGCCCGAAGGATTTCATCGACGATGAGAGCCGCGCGCTGCGGGTGGCCACCAAGTTCACCCGCATTGCCCGCCGCCACTTTGAAGCGCGCGGGCGGGAGATCGACATCATCCAGCTCAACGGCTCGATCGAGCTGGCCCCGATCCTCGGCCTTTCCGACGTGATTGTCGATATTGTTGAGACCGGCACGACATTGCGGGAGAACGACCTCGCCGTGCTCGAGGAATTCATGCCGATCTCGGCCCGGCTCATCGCCAACCGGGCGAGCTACAAGTTCAAACACAGCCAGATTTTGACCCTGGTCGATAAGATGAAGGAGGCGCTGCAAGCATGATCCGCATTCTCAACTTTGATTCGGTCGCGCCGGAGGAAATCCTCAACCGAGATATCCGGGCCGAGGCCGATGTTGAATCGGTCGTCGATGCCATCATCGCCGACGTGCGCGCACGGGGCGACGAAGCACTGCGCGACTACGCCAAGAAGTTTGACCGCGCCGAGCTCGGCGACCTGCTTGTCTCCCAGGCCGAGATCGAGGAAGCCTTCGCCGCCGTCGGGGAGGATTTCATCCAAACGCTGCGGATGGCAGCCGCCAACATCCGGCATTTCCACGAGCACCAGGTCCACAAGGACTTCGTCGTCACCGACACCCCCGGCGTGCTGCTGGGCCAGAAGTACACCCCGATCGAGCGGGCCGGCGTCTATGTGCCGGGCGGCACGGCGGCCTACCCTTCAACGGTGCTGATGGACGTGATCCCCGCGAAGGTCGCCGGCGTCAAGGAGATTGTGATGACCACCCCCGCCGGCCCCGACGGCAAGGTGAACCCGAACATCCTCGCCGCGGCGGCGGTGGCAGGCATCGACCGCATCGTCAAAACCGGCGGCGCGCAGGCTGTCGCCGCGCTGGCCTACGGCACCGAAAGCGTGCCGGCCGTCGATAAAATCGTCGGCCCCGGCAACATCTATGTCGCGACGGCCAAGCGCAAGGTCTTTGGCAAAGTCGGCATCGATATGATCGCCGGGCCTTCCGAGATTCTCGTGCTGGCCGACGGCGGCGCGAACCCCGCCTGGGTCGCGGCCGACCTTTTGAGCCAGGCCGAGCACGACAAGCTCGCGACGCCGGTGCTTGTGACCGACAGCGAAGCTTTGGCCGAGGCCGTGCAGGCCGAGCTTGAGCGGCAGATTCCGCTTTTGCCCCGCGCCGCGATCGCGCGGGAGAGCGTCGATACCAACGGCAAGATCGTCGTGACCGATGATCTCGCCAAGGCGATCGAGGCCGCGAACCTCATCGCGCCGGAGCACCTCGAAATCTGCACCGAAGATCCGTTCGCGGTGCTGGGTTCGATCAAGAACGCCGGCAGCATCTTTTTGGGCCGCAACGTGCCCGAAGCGCTCGGCGATTACTTTGCCGGGCCCAACCACACGCTGCCGACCTCCGGCACGGCAAGGTTCTCAAGCCCCTTGGGGGTTGACGATTTCGTCAAGAAATCGAGCTTTATCTATTATACCAAAGACGCCCTCGGCGCCGTGCAGGGCCGCATCGCCGATTTTGCCGAACGCGAAGGCCTGCACGCCCACGCGAAGAGCGTGACGATCCGGTTTGAGGATGAAAAGTAAGCTGGGAGGCAACCATGAGCCGATTTTTTACCCCGGCGCTGGCGGCGCTGGAGCCGTATACCCCCGGAGAGCAGCTTGCGCGGCCTGACCTTGTCAAGCTCAACGCGAACGAGAACCCCTATCCCCCGGCCCCCGGCGTCGCCGCCGCGGTGACGGATACCGTGGCCGGGCTGCGGCTGTACTCCGACCTGCGGCAGACAAAGCTCGTCTCGGCCATCGCCGCGCGCTGCGGCGTGCCCGAAGATTGGGTGCTCTGCGGCAACGGCAGCGACGAAAACCTGCTGCTCGCGATCCGGGCGTTCTGCGATGAGAGCACCCCGCTCGCTTTCGCCGATATCACCTACAGCTTCTACCCCGTTTTGTGCAATCTGCTCGGCGTGCCGGCCCGGGTGCTGCCGCTGCGGGAGGATTTCACAATCGACCTTTCCGCCTACCATCGCCTTGGCTGCACGATCGTGATCGCGAACCCCAACGCGCCGACGAGCCTGCTGGCCCCGGTTACGGAGATTGAGGACGTTGTGCGCACAAACCCCGACCACATTGTGATTGTGGACGAGGCGTATGTCGATTTTGCCGGGCCGGGGGCATCCTGCCTGCCGCTTGTGCAAAAATACGACAACCTGCTCGTTGTGCGCACCTTTTCCAAATCGCGCAGCCTGGCCGGGGCACGGCTCGGTTTTTGCATCGGGCAGCCGGGGCTGATCTCCGATATGAACCGGGTCAAGTTCAGCTACAGCCCCTACAACATCAACGCGATGAGCGAGGCCGCCGGCGCCGCCGCGATGGCCGACGAGGCGTATTTTGAAAAGACCGTCGCGGCCATCTGCGAAACCCGGGCCGAAACGGCGGCCGAACTGCGCCGCCGCGGGTTCACGGTGCTCGATTCGGCGACGAATTTCCTCTTTGCCCGCACGCCGCGCTGCCCGGGCGGGGCGCTCTGCGCCGCCCTGCGCGACCGCGGCGTCCTGATCCGCCATTTCGACGCCCCCCGCATCGCCGATTGGGTGCGCATCTCGATCGGCGCCCCCGCCCAGATGCAGCGGTTGTTTGACGAGATGGACGCGGTGATGGGTTCACACACAAAGGAGGTCTTGCAATGATTGCGATTGTGGATTATGGGGTGGGCAACCTGTTCAGCCTGGCTTCGAGCGTGCGGGCGCTGGGGGCCGAGGTCTGCGTGACCCGCCGGGCGGACGACCTGCGCGCAGCGAGCCACATTCTGCTGCCCGGCGTCGGCGCATTTGCCGATGCGATGGACAAGCTCACCGCAACCGGCCTGGTGCCGGTGCTACGCGAGGAAACCGCCCGCACCCCGCTGCTGGGCATCTGCCTGGGGATGCAGCTGCTGTTTGACCGCAGCCACGAATACGGCACGCACGACGGCCTCGGCCTGATCCCCGGCGAGGTCTGCCCGCTGGCCGACGACCTGCAAGACCCGGCCCTGAAAGTGCCGCACATCGGCTGGAACGCGCTGCACCTTACCCCCGGCCGGGCCGACGACCCGCTGTTCCGCTACATCCGCGACGGCGAATACGTCTACTACGTCCACAGCTACTACGCCAAACACTGCGATGCTTCGACGCTGGCGACCAGCGACTACAGCATCCCGGTGACCGGCGCGGTGCGGCGGGGCCTTGTGTACGGCACCCAGTTCCACCCCGAAAAATCCGGCGATACCGGCCTGCGGCTGCTGCGGGCCTTCTGCGAATTGTAAAGGAGGGAAAGCGATGAAACTTTTCCCTGCCATTGATCTGCGCGGCGGCCAGGCCGTGCGGCTGACCCAGGGCGATTATGACCGCATGACCGTCTATAACCCCGACCCGGCCGACCAGGCCCGCGCCTTTGCGGCGGCCGGCGCGCATTACCTGCATGTCGTCGATCTGGACGGCGCGAAGGACGGCAGCACCGCGAACTTTTCCTCGATCCAGGCCATCACGGCGGCGTCCGACCTTTACGTCGAGGTCGGCGGCGGCATCCGGGATGAAGCGCGGATCGAAGCCTACCTTGCCCTCGGGGTGCGGCGGTGCATCCTTGGCACCGTGGCGGTGCGGGATTTCCCGTTTGCGGCCCGGATGGCCAAGCGTTACGGCGACAAAATCGCGGTCGGGGTGGATATGCGCGGCGGCAAGGTCGCTGTCAGCGGCTGGCTGGAGGATACCGGCGAGGACGGACTCGCCTTCTGCCGCCGCTGCGCCGAGGCCGGCGTGCAGTCGATCATCGCGACCGATATCTCCCGCGACGGCACGCTCGGCGGCACCAACCTTGAACTCTACCGCGCGCTGCTCAAAATTCCCGGCGTCGAGATCACGGCCTCGGGCGGGATTGCCAAAATTGAGGAGCTCGAAACGCTGGCCGGCATGGGCTGCCACGCCGCGATTCTCGGCAAGAGCCTCTACACCGGCGCGATCGATCTGGCTGAGGCCGTGCGCCGGTTCGACCCGTGACCCCTTTTGCGAAACGGAGGAATGCCCCATGATTACCAAGCGTATCATCCCCTGCCTCGACGTCAAAGACGGCCGGGTCGTCAAGGGGGTCAACTTTGAAGGCCTGCGCGACATGGCCGACCCGGTCGAGATGGCCCGCTACTACAACACGGCCGGCGCCGACGAGCTTGTGTTTTACGACATCACGGCTTCGGCCGAAGGGCGCGGGCTGTTCACCGACATCCTGCGCGCCGTCGCGAGCGAGATCTTCATCCCGCTGACCGTCGGCGGCGGCATCAACACCCTTGAAGATTTTGACCGGGTGCTCAAATGCGGGGCGGACAAGGTCAGCGTCAATTCGGGCGCCATCCGCAGCCCCGACCTGATCTCAGCCGCCGCCCAGCGCTACGGCAACCAGTGCGTTGTGCTCTCGGCCGATATCAAGCGGGTGGACGGCAAGTTCATGCTGTTTGCCAAGGGCGCGCGGGAGAACACCGGCCTCGACGCGCTCGACTGGCTCGAAGCCGGGGTGCGCCGCGGCGCGGGCGAACTCGTCGTCAATTCGATCGATACCGATGGGGTCAAGAACGGGTTTGACCTTGAACTGCTCGACGCCGTCGCAGCCCGCTGCCCGGTGCCGATCATCGCTTCGGGCGGGGCTGGCAAAAAGGAAGATTTCGCCGAGCTGTTTCTGCACCACCCCGGCGTCGATGCGGGGCTTGCGGCTTCGATCTTCCATTCCAAGCAGCTTGAAATCCATGACCTCAAGACCTATCTGCGCGGCGTCGGGGTGGAAATGCGGCTGTAAGCCGCGCCGCCTGCGCCAATTTCGCATACCGGGGCTGTTTTGCCTTTGCCCCCTTGCATTTCCCCGCAAACTGCGGTACACTAAAAGTATCTCATTTTTTCTGCCAGTCAGGAGATTATTTGTATGGAATTTGCCGAAAACGCCAAGACCCTTCGCTTTGATGCGCACGGGCTGATCCCGGCCATTGTGCAGGATCATTATACCAAGGAAGTGCTGACCCTCGCCTACATGAACGCCGAAACCCTCGCGCTGACTATTGCCGAGGGCCGCACGGTTTTCTGGAGCCGCAGCCGGCAGGAGATCTGGCGCAAGGGCGAAACTTCCGGCAATGTGCAGCGTGTCGTTTCGATCACCGCCGACTGTGACAAGGACGCCCTTGTCGTCGAGGTGATCAAGGAAGGCCCGGCCTGCCACACCGGGGCCGAGAGCTGCTTTTTCAACCCGGTCTATGTCTCGGACGAACTCAAGCAGTTCACCTGGGAAGGGCTCTATGCCCTGATTGAAGGCCGCAAGCAGGACCCCAAGGAGGGCAGCTACACAAGCTACCTGTTTGACAAGGGGCTTGAAAAGATCCTCAAAAAAGTCGGCGAGGAGAGCACCGAGGTGATCATCGCCGGCGCCAAGCGCGACAAGGAGGAAACCATCTTCGAGATCAGCGACCTGGCCTACCATGTGCTGGTGCTGATGATCGAGCTGGGGATCTCGGTAACCGACATCACGAAGGAGCTGGAAAAGCGCCATGTGGTGGACCACAAAGTAAAACAGGAGAGGATGCAGTAAAATGGCGGGCGAATACAAGCTGAGTTCGGTGCATGTACACTCGAAACTCTGTGACGGCAAAAACACCCTGGACGAACTGGCGGTGACGGCCTGGCGCGCCGGTCTGCGCACGCTGGGCTTTTCCGGCCACAGCCACACCCCCTGTGACATTGAATACTGCATGACCAAGAGCCGCACCGCGCTTTATAAAGCGCAGGTCGCGAAGCTCAAGGAGCGGTATGCCGGCAAGCTCGATATCCTCTGCGGGCTCGAATGGGATCTTTTCTCGGACGACGACCCCACCGCCTATGATTATTGCATCGGCAGCGTGCACTATGTTGTCGGCCCGAAAACCGGCACCTACTATGAGATCGATTTCCGCGAGAGCGATCTGGCCAACTGCATCCGGTACGACTTTGACGGCGACGGCCTGGCCGTGGTCGAAGCGTACTTTGCGAACGTCGCGAAGGTGGCCGCGAAAAAGCCGACCATCCTTGGCCATCTTGACCTGATTAAAAAGATCAACGCCGGCAACAAGTTCTTTGATGAATCGAGCCCGCGGTATGCGGCCGCGGCGGCCGGCGCGCTTGAGGCAGCCGCCGAAAACGGCTGCGTGCTGGAGGTCAACTCCTCCGGCATCTACCGCGGCTACCGGGAGGATTTCTTCCCCGGCGACGCGCTGCTGGCCCAGTGGCGCGCGATGGACGGCGAGGTCGTCATCACGGCCGACGCGCACGAGGCCAAGGCGCTGACCTTCGGCTACGACGAAGCCGCCGCCAAGCTCAAAGCCCTCGGCTTTGACCATGTCCAGGTGCTGGGCAAGGATGGGTTTGCGGCCTGTGCGCTGTAAAGGGCAGCGGCCAGAATTTTCAACAGAATCAACAAAACCGCTTCACCCGAAGGATGGGTGAAGCGGTTTTGTTTTTGGTGTTTGGCTGTGTTTTATTGGGGTCCTTGAAGGGGCGGCCATTGGCCGCCCGCGGGTGTTCGCGGCGGCGGAGGGCCCCCGGCGGGCAATGCCCGCCTCTACGTTTTTTGAGGCGGCATTGCCGCCGATCCACCGCAATTCCTAATTCCTAACTCGAAAGGTTCACGCCTGCTCCGCCAGATATTCCTGCGCAAAATGGATCGCGACGGCGCCGTCGGCGGTGGCGGTGACGACCTGGCGCAGCGCTTTGGCACGGCAATCGCCGGCCGCAAAGACGCCGGGGAGGTTGGTGCAGGTCGTCTCGTCGGCCTGGATATACCCGGCGCCGTCGCACTGCACCTCGCCACGGAAGAGTTCGGTGTCCGGCAGGCGGCCAATCGCGGCGAAAACGCCGTCGCAGGCCACTTCCTCCAGCGCGCCGGTCCTGGTATCGGCCAGCCGGATGCCCCGCACCCCGCCTTCCGGCTTTTGCAGCAGCGCGTCCGGGCGGCGGTTCCAGAGAATTTCAACGCCGGCATCCGCAAGGGCTTTGAGATAAACCGGGGCCGCGCGCAGCGCATCCCGCCGGTGAATCAGATATACCTTGGCGCAGAGCTTCGCAAGATGCAGCGCATCACCGACCGCCGTGTTGCCGCCGCCGACCACCGCGACCGTCTTGCCGCGGTAGAGCATCCCGTCACAGGCCGCGCAGTAGCTCACACCGCGGCCGCGCAGCGCGGTTTCGCCCGCAAGGCCGAGCGGCCGCGGCACCGCGCCGGTCGCGATCACGACACAGCGCGCCTCGATCACGCCGGCGTCGGTCGTGAGCTTCTTGACCGGGCCGGCCAGTTCGGCTTTGAGCAGCTCGCTTGAGCGGAACTCCGCCCCTGCGCGCTCGGCCCCCTGCCGCATCCGCTGGCCGAGATCGAAGCCGTCGATGCCCTCGGGGAAGCCGGGGTAGTTTTCGATCAGCGGGGTATCGGCCATCTGGCCGCCGCCGGCCAGCCTGTCCAGCTGGACCGCGCGCAGCCCGGCGCGCGCCGCATACAGCGCCGCCGTGCAGCCCGCCGGCCCGCCGCCGATGATCGCAACGTCGTAAATATTTTGCATTGTCATGGGAACCTCCTTGTATTTCGATGAAACAAATTAAAAATTAAGAATGAAAAATGAAAAATTGTGGTCGTTCGCGCGCCGTCGGCGCGCTTGGAAAATTGTTTCGCAGGGGCTTTTTCTGAGCGCGCCAAGGGCGCGAACCACCTTAACTCCTAATTCCTAACTTCCAATCTCCCCTGCCGTCGGCAGCCGCATCACCGCCTGCGCGCCGTGTTCGGTGTTCGCAAACCGGGCGCTGCCGCCATGGGCGGCGGCGATCTGGGCCACGATGTGCAGGCCCAGAATATGCGGCCGCGGCGCGTCTGGCGCGGCATTCTCGGCGGCCTCGGGGTCAAGGGCGGTCAGCACGGCAAGCGGGTAGCCCGCACCGTCGTCGTCCACCGTGACTGTCAGCCAGCCCTCGGCCGCGTCGGCACTGACCGCAACCGTACAGCCGCCGGGGTTGTGCCGCGCGCTGTTGCCGAGCAGGTTCGCCATTGCGCGGCGGATCAGCGGCGCATCGACGTCGATGACGGCGGCCTCGGCGGCTGGGGTGGCGGTAAAGCTGACCTCGCAGCCGGGGTCGCTGTTGATAAAAGCGATGACCGCCCCGCGCAGCAGCGCGCCGGCCGCCGTGGGGGCGCGGCGCAGCGGCTGCGCGCCGTACTGCAGCTTGCTTGTCAGGTTCAGATCCTCAATCAGGCCGCGGATCACCTGCCCCTGCGCCTTGATCGCCCCGGCCATGCCGCGCTGTGCGGGGCCAAGGGTATCATCCGACTCGAGCCGCTCGGCATAGCCGAAGATCAGCGCAAGCGGGGTGCGGATATCGTGGCTGACGCCGGCCACCCACTCGGTGCGGGCGGCGTCCCGCCGGGCGATCGTCTCGCTCTGGCGGCGCAGGTGGGCGCTGGTGCGGTTGAGCTGGCGGGCCAGCGCGGCGGTGGCCCCGGTTTCGGCCAGCTGCACCGGGCGGCCTTCGGCCAGCTCCTGCAAACCGTGTTCCACCCCGCGCAGCCGGCGGTGCATCGCCCAGGCCAGCAGCGCGCAGGGAACCACAATCAGCACAAGGTTCAGCGCCAGCACCGGCCGCACCGCGCCGAGCAGCGCCTCGTTGATCTCGGTATCCATATAGAAATTGTACCGGTTCACGCTGCCCGGCGGCCGGCCGAGCACAAGAACGCCATACTCGGTCAGGTAGCTCATGACCGGGTAATCTTCAAGATACCACCGTGTGAACGAGACAACCTCGCTCGTCGTGTAGGGATGGTCGAGTGATTCGGGCAGGTTGTAGCGGTAGATGACGTTGCCGTCGTCGTCCAGCATCATCGCCCAGGCAAAGCCGCTGAACCACTCGGCCGGCGTGTGTTCGGGGCCGGGGGCAGGGTTTCCGGCTTCATCCAGGGTGAAGCCGGCCGCAATCTCGCTCGGGAAATAGCGGGCGATTGAAAGCGCCTGCCGGTAGCCGACCACCCCGACAATCCCGATGAAGATCGCGACGTTGAGCAAAACAATCCCGAGCGCAATGCCCACCCCCGCCAGCACATACCGGCGGATCAGCCGCCCCAGCGCGCTCATCGCTCCTCCTCCGCCAGAAGCTTGTAGCCAAGGCCGCGGGCTGTCAGCAGGTATTGCGGCCTGCCGGGCTCGGGTTCAATCTTTTCCCGCAGGTGGCGGATATGCACGCCGAGGGTGTTCTCGCACCCGTAGTAATCACATTGCCAGACAGCCTGGCAGAGCGCGTCGAAGCTGACGATGTGGCCGCGGTTGGCCGCGAGTTTTTGCAGCAGCGTGCGCTCGGTGCCGGTCAGGGGCAGGGTGTTCCCGCCGGGCAGCGTGACGGTGGCGTCGCGCAGGTCCACCCGGCGCCCGCCCAGCCGCAGCGCGCCGGAAGCCGCCCCCTGCAGTTCGGCACGGTAGGCGCGGCGCAGAATCAGCTGCACGCGCAGCAGCAGTTCCTGGGTCAAAAACGGTTTGGTCAGGTAATCGTCCGCCCCAAGGCCTAAGCCGAACAGCCGGTCGGCGTCGGCATCCCGGGCGGAAAGAAAGAGCACCGGCACCTCGCCGCCGGCGTTGAGCTCCCTGAAAAGGGTGAAACCGTCTCCGTCCGGCAGGTTGATATCCAAAATCATCAGCTGGGGCGCACGCGCCGCAAACGCCCGGCGGGCCGCGGCGCAGGTTTGGGCCGTGCGCAGGTTGGCGAAGCCGGCGTTGCTGAGCGCCTGGCTCACAAGGGTCAGCAGGTCGGGGTTATCGTCAATCAGCAGAATGTCCGCTTCCTGGATGCGGGTCATGGGCACAGCCCCCCTTTCCCTTCCATTATACCCGCCCCGCCCCCAAAGGGCCAGTGGCCCGGGCAAAGTTTAAGAGAAAATTAAGCTGCGCCCGGGGCGGGGATTAAGGCGGATGGGATACGATCGGGATGCGGTTGAAGAAAAGGCCGCTTGAACCACAATCCAATAAGGAGCTGACTGCCATGTCTATCACTTCCCCCGCCCGCCCGCTCATCGAAACGCACGGGCTTTGCAAGCGCTACGGCGCCCAGATGTCGGTTGACCACCTTGACCTTGCCGTGCCGGCCGGCAGCGTCTATGGCTTTATCGGCCCGAACGGCGCAGGCAAATCGACGACGATGAAGATGCTGCTCGGCCTGATCCATCCCACAGCCGGCCAGGTTTCGCTGCTGGGCAAGCCAATGAACCCGAAAAACCGGCTTGCGCTGCTGCGCAAAACCGGCAGCCTGATTGAATCCCCGGCCGGTTACGGCCACCTGACCGGCTGGGAAAACCTGGCGATTGTGGCTGACCTGAAGGGGGTTGACCACCGCGAGATTGACCGCGTGCTGGAGGTTGTCCGGCTGACAAACGACGCCAAGCGCAAGGTGCGGGAATATTCGCTCGGCATGCGGCAGCGGCTGGGCATTGCGCAGGCGCTGCTGGGCAACCCGCCGCTGCTGATCCTGGACGAGCCGACCAACGGGCTGGACCCGGCCGGCATCCAGGAAATGCGCGCCCTGATTGCCGAGATGCCCGAACGCTGCGGCGCAACCGTGCTGATCTCGAGCCATCTGCTCAGCGAACTGGAACAGATTGTCGATACCGTCGGCATCCTGAACCACGGCAAGCTGCTGTTCCAGGGCCCGCTGGGCCAGCTGCAGCGCCACAGCCAGGGGGATATCACCCTGCGCCTGCTGCACCCCGAGCGCGCCGAAAGCGCGCTGCGGCTCAGCGGGGTGGCGGTTACGCCGGGCCGTGACCCGCATGAGCTGACGCTGCCGCCGCTGCGCGACGCGCTGCTGGCCGAACTGGTCCACACGCTGGCTGACCGCGGCGCCGGCGTGGTCGGGCTGCAGCGGCGGACCAAATCGCTGGAAGAAATTTTCCTGAGCCTGACCGAAACCGACGGGGAGGTGGCCTGATATGCGCGCCTTGACCCTGTTTGGCGTGGAATGCCGCAAAGCCCGCCGCCGGCACGACGTGCCGGTCACAATCGGCATTGCGCTGCTGGTGCTGCTGTGGGCCGGCGCCAACTACGAGATGGACACCGCCCAGGAACTTGCCACCGGCTATTCCGCAATGTATTATGCAATCCCGGTTATGAACGCCGTCGTCATGCCTGTCGGCATGGCAACGCTGGCAAGCCGCATCTGGGATGTGGAAACCAAGGGCGAAAGCTGCAAGCTGCTCTTCACGCTGCAAAGCCGCGGCAGCCTGTTCTGGGGCAAGGTCGCGCTCGGGCTGGCTGAAAACCTCGCCGTCTGCGCGATTGAAATGGCCGGGGTGTATGCAATGGGCGCCCTGAAAGGCGTGACCGAAGCGCCGCGCCCGGGGCGGTTCGTCTGGCTGTTTGCCGCAACCTTTGCCGTCAACGCGATGCTCTACTTTTTCAGTTTGTTTTTAAGCATTCGGGTGCGCAACCCGGTCGCGGCGCTGGCCGTCGGTTTCTGCGGCGCGCTGATCGGGCTGTTTGCCGCCTTCATGCCGGTGGTGTTCAGCTTTTTTGTCCCGTTCGGGTACTATGTCCCGCTGAACGCGGTGCAGATGCTCTGGGACCCCGAGACCCGCATCTCGGACTTTATCCTGACCGATTACCGTTTCTGGCTTCTGGGGGTAACGGCCGCGCTTGCATGCCTGGCAGCCGCCGCCTGCCGCCGTGCTATTGAAACAAAGGAGGTTTGACCGATGCTGCTGCGCTGTATCCGGGCCGAAAACCGCAAGCTGCATGCTTCGCCGATCTGGCTCGTTTTCCTGGTGGTGCCGGCTATTTCCTGCCTGTATGGCACCTACAACTTCCTTGGCAACCTCGGGCTTTTGGATTTCAACTGGTACAACCTTTGGACCCAGCACACGCTGTTCTACACCCTGTTCTTCTTTGCGCCGATGGTTGGCGTCTACGCGGCGTACCTGTGGCGGCTTGAGCACCGCGGCCACAACTGGAACCGGATCATGGCCGCGCCGGTGCCGCCGCTGGATCTGTTCCTGGCCAAGTTTGTCGCGGTTGCCAAGCTCACCCTGGCCACCCAGGGCTGGGTGTTTGTGCTGTATCTTGTCTGCGGCAAGCTCTGGGCAAAGCTGCCGGGCTGGCCGCCGGTGGAAGTCGCCGTCTGGCTTTTGCGCGGCGTTGTCGGCAGTTTTGCGATCATCGCGTTTGAACTGCTGCTCGCCATGGTCATCCGCAGCTTTGCTGTGCCGGTGTTCTGCGGGCTGGCGGGCGGGGTTTCCGGCATGCTGGCCGCCAGCCGGGGGCTGGGCTATGTCTGGCCGTTTGCGCTGATGCAGATGGGGATGAACTCCAACAAAAGCGAGGACGTGCTGGCCGGCGGGCTAGGAGCCTTTTTGCTGGCCTGCACGGCGTGGTGCGCCGCGCTGTTTGCCCTGGCCTGGCTGCTGCTGCGCCTGCGGGATGTAAAAAGCGATACAAACTGACAAAAAAGAGCGGGAAACCACTGGCTTTTTGCAGGCGGGCGCGGTATAATAGCCGCAGATACAGCTTGCGGCCTGCGCCGGCCGCTTTTCCGCATACTTGGGCTGTGTTCCGAATTCATCCTGCCAAGGGGGTATCCGCATGACCGCCAATGCCGCTGATTTTGCCGGGCCAAACTGTGGCCGCCGCTATGAAAAGGAACTGGAATCCCATTTCCGCGATTGCCTGCTGTTCTATCTTGACGGCCGGATCAAGTTTGAACGCTATTGCTACGGCGAGGCCGCCTGCCTTGTGTTCAGCCTGTGGGCCAAAGGCTTTGATGCCGACGGCAAGATCCTGTGGGAGAAGGAGCCCGAGTTTGAAACCGACCAGAAGGCGATCCCGCGGGTGCTGACCGACATCCAGGAAAGCGGCGACGCGCTGCAGTTTGACGGCGCGCGCAAGCGCTATGTCAAAACCGAAGAGTTTGACACCGACAAAATGAACGGCTACAGCCGGTTCAAGGTCTTTCTGCTGCGGCAGAAAGCGAAGGGCTGACCAAAGCCACGTTGTCTGCCCAGGGCAGAGAGCCGTCCCCCCGGCCTCTGCCCTGTTGCCGTGTCAGGCGGCGGGTGCGCGGCATACGATAGGGCAGACGGTTTTGTGCAACCCTTTTGTCACCAATTTGTGCCATTTGCTTGACCTTTTCGCCCTGCCGTGGTATAGTAATACCAAGTAAATTGAGATTTCCGGGTTTGTCCCGTTTTTCGGCAGCGGTCGCGCTGCCGTTTCGCCCGCCTGCGGCGGGCTTTGCAAGACGCTCTGTAAAGGAGGTCAGCTTCCCCTTGAAGCGCTTTTTGTGCGTGGTGTTTGTCGCCGCGCTGCTTGTTCTGTGTGCCGCCTGCAGCCGGCAGGCTTTTTCCAACGTGCCGGAGCCCACGGCCGCGCCGACGGCCTCTTCTTCGCGCAACCTGAGCCGTGAGGCCGCGCGCAGCGAACCGGTCATTGTGGATGAGACCTATGCGAACAGTGACAATGTCTCCCCCGCCACCCAGGCGCCGGCTACCGCCGAGCAGCCTGCCGTGGATACCCCGGAAACCGGGGATTCCCGCGTGCTGTACCTGATTGGGGCGCTGGGGCTTGTGTTGATCTGTTCGGCCGGCCTGTTGCTGCTGCGCCGTATCTGAAGCCGTGATTGATTTGGGGACGCTTTGGCGTCCCCGTTTTTGTTGTCTTTTCGAAACTCAGAAGAAGAAAGAATCCATACGCCGCCTCGAAAAATGCCGCGGGGCCGTTTTCCTGGCGCCGGCGTTTTTTGACCTTTCGACAGTCTGAGCGCGCCGCAAGGCGCGCGATCTACCGAATTCGTTCTCTCTTATCTTGCAAGGAAAGGAGCCCGCCATGCCCGGAACCAAGCGCTACCGCCGCCTGAAAGGGGACAGCGCCTATTATCCCTTCGGCGCGCGGACCGCGCTGCGCCGCCGCCAGCGCCGGCAGGCCGCCCTGCTCTGGGTGTGCGGTTTGGCGGCGCTTTGCCTGGCCGCCGTGCTGGGGGTGCGGCAGTGGGTGTTCCGCGGCGGCCAGCCCGAACCGCCCGCCCCGGCCGTGCTGCCGGCTTCGGCCGAAACCGCCGCCACCCCCGAACACGCCCGCACTCCGGTGACGGTGCGGCCTGTCACCGTTGATGCGCTGGCCGCCACCGCCGATGCCGATGCAGACGCCCAGGCCAGCCCCGCGCCGGCCCCCTCCCCCGACGCCGAGACCGAGGCCGCGATCCTGCCGGCCTACCGCGAACTGTATGCCGAAAATCCCGATCTGGTCGGCTGGCTGCGGGTGGACAGCACAAACATCGACTACCCTGTTCTGCAGACGCCCGGCGACAATGAATACTATCTGCGCCGCGGGTTTGACCGGCTGTACGCCACCTCCGGTTCCCTGTTTCTTGATGAGCGCTGCCGCATTGCCCCGGACCCGACCGCAAACTGGCTGATTTACGGCCACAATATGGCCGACGGTTCGATGTTCGGTGAGCTGGACGCCTATGCCGACGAAGATTTCTGGCGTGAACACCCGACCTTCACCTTCGATACGCTGACAGAACCCGGCACCTGGGCGGTTGTGGCCGTGCTGCGCACCGAACTGGGCGCCGACGAACTGCCCTACTACACCTTCTTTGACGCCGCCGACCGGGCCGACTGGCAGGCCCGGGTGGATGCGATCCTCGCGCTGGCGCTGTATGACACCGGCGTCAAGCCGGAATACGGCGACCAGCTGCTGACCCTATCGACCTGCGGCACATCGAGCGTTTACACCGACGCGCGTTTCGCTTTGCTGGCCGTGCGGGTTGCCTAGGCCTTGCATTTTGGGTTCAAATTCGGTATGATGGTAATTGCACCAAAGAAGAATATAAAGGAGATGGAACCTTATGGCTGAATTCCGTTATGAAGTGACCGAGCGCATCGCCGTGCTTTCCACCAACGCAAGCGGCTGGGAGCGCCAGCTGAACATGGTGAGCTGGAACGGCAAAGACCCGAAGTACGATATCCGTGACTGGAGCCCCGACGGCAGCAAGATGGGCAAGGGCATCAGCATGACCCGCGAAGAACTCGCCACCCTGAAAGGCATTCTCGACGAAATGGAGCTGTGATGGAAGACTATCGCCGGCAATTCATCGAAATCTATGAAAAGCAGATCACCCGCCCCGGGGCCGACCGGCTGCTGAAATGGCTGGACGGCACCGACTTTTTCCGCGCGCCGGCTTCGACCAAATTCCACGGGGCCTGCCCGCAGGGGCTGGTGATGCACAGCATCAACGTCTACAATGCGATGATGCAGCACTTTTTTGAGGAGGGCGACAACGCCGAGACCTTCGCGGTCTGCGCGCTGCTGCACGATGTCTGCAAGGCCAATTTCTACAAGGTCAGCTCCCGCAATGTCAAAAACGATGCAACCGGCCAGTGGGAGAAGGTTCCCTTCTACCAGGTGGCCGACCAGCTGCCCTACGGCCACGGCGAGAAAAGCGTCTACCTGATCGAACATTTCATGCGGCTGAAAACCGACGAAGCAATCGCGATCCGCTGGCATATGGGCGGGTTTGACGATGCGGTGCGCGGCGGCAGCTATGCGATCAGCGACGCCTACAACCGCTACCCGCTGGCGGTCAAACTGCACGCCTCAGACCTCATTGCCACCTACCTGATGGAACAGGGCACGAGCGAGGTCGAGAACGGGCATAGTAAATAGTGTTTTGTCATAAACGAAAACCGGCCGCCCCTGAGGGGGAGGCCGGTTTTTGGGTTCGCTTGAATATCAAAACCGTAGAGATTGTCCGCCGCTACGATCTCAACGCATTTTACCCCATTTCCCACAATTTAGGCGGCGCACTTATTCCGCCCCCGCCCCGCTCAAATACGCATCGATCCTGCCGCTGTAAATCTCCGGCCACTGGGCGTCGTATTCGGCGAAAAGGGTTTTGAAATAGTCGGCTTCGGCGGCGTCGGGCGGGCTGATGCGCTCGTAACAGTAGAGGGTGACGCCGTTTGCGAGCGGGAACTCGGTCACATAGGCATAGTGGGCGGCGGCCGGGGTATCGGTGCGCAGGGCGGTGTTGACGCCGCCGACCAGCCCGCTCTCTTCGGTCTTATCGGTCACCATGACGTATTTGCTTGACCAGATGCCGGTCGGGAAGCCGTGGGTGGAGGGCACGCTGCTCTCCCACAAAATCATCGTCTGCAATTCAGGGTGGGCCGGGTCGCTGAAAGCGAAGGTCGTGCCGCTGTAGCCGTCCGAATCGATGTTGATGTAGACGGTCTCGTCTGTCCCGCAGTTTGCAAGCACAAAATCGGTCACGGCGGCCATCGCGTCAAGGTCGGCGCGGCGGGTCAGATCGAGACTGCGGTCGCTGAGCAGCAGGGTGCTGACGCTTGCGCCCGGCAGCCGCAGCGCGTTGCCGCAGTTGAGCAGGAAGAAGGCCGCCAGCGCCCCCGCCCCGCCGCGGTAAAGCGCCGCACGCTGCACCCCGCAGACGGCCGCCGCGAGCCGGAACAGTCCGGCCAGGTAGGCCGGGGCCAGGATCAGCGCCTGGTGGTCGCCGAGCGACTGGGTGTGGGTGAAAAGAATCATCGCGAGCAGCGAAGCCCCGGCCAGCACAAGCGCCGGGGCGCGCGTCTCTTTGCGCCGCAGCGCCAGCAGCAGGCCGCCCGCCGCCAGCGCCAGCCAGATTATCCCCTGCGCGCGCAGCTGGTCAAGGCAGTTCACCCAGAACCCGCCGCCGTAGTACGCGCCGTAGATATCGGCGTAGTCGGTTGAAAGAATCGTGCGGAAGGTCGGCAGCAGCGCGACGATGGTGACCATGACCGAAGGGATGCCAAACTTGCAGAGGTTGCCGAGCGCCCGGCCGAACGCCCGCCGCCGTGCCGCGCCGACCAGCACGGCCAGCGCATAGAGCAGATAGTACCCGACGATCCAGAACATATACCACCGGCGGGTCAGCACCAGCGCGAAGGTGGCCGCAAACAGCACAGCCAGCTGGGCCGGGGGCAGCGAATCAAAGCGGAAATCGACGGTCAGCAGCAGGATCATCGCGACAAAGACGAGGCCGAAGGCGTCCGGCATGCCGTGGGTAGCCGGCACCAGGAACATCGGCCAGAGCGTCATCGCAGCCATGCAGATCGAATAATACCCGCCGCGGCGCTCAGCCGGCAGGCCGAGCGCATCGGCCGCCCGCCGCGCCAGCATGAGCCAGGCCAGCCACATCGGCACAAAGCAGGTCAGCGCATAGCTGGCCATAAAGGCGTTGACGGTGCGGGGCAGCAGCAAATAGGGCAGGCTGATGAAGAGGTTCATGAACATCTTGTAATCGGCTGCCAGCAGGCTGTCCAGCAGGGTGCGCACGCCGTAGAACCCGTTGGATGCAAAGCTGTTGAACAGCAGATTCTGCTTGGCGTAGTAGTTGATGGCGTCCTCGCTGTAGACGGTGCGGCGGTACAGCACAAGCGCCAGAATCACAGCCAGGCCGACTGCCGCGCCGATGGCGAAGGCCCGGCAGAAGGCGCGGTCGTCCCGCAGTTTCTGCCCCGGGAAGGCTGTGCGCCAGCAAAAGCCGAGCCCCTGCCAGAGCGCACCGGTGCAGATGGCCCAGAGCAGCATCACAATCAGAAGCCCGCCATAGGCCGTGATCGCCCCGCCGGCCAGGATGCCTGCCAACAGCGCCACACCGCAGCCGAGCGCCCGGGCCGGGGCCGGCAGCGCGGTGAACGCATTCCTGCCGCGCCGCGCCGCAGCGCGTAAAGTTTGGATCGGGTGGTACATAGGGACTCCTTTTTTATAAGAGTTTAGCGTTCAGATCGTGTGTTACGGAATAAAAAACGGCAGGCCGCTGCGTTTGCCGGCGGCCTGCCGTGGAATCATTTGTTGGGCTTGTCCAGCCGGCGGAGCGCATCCCCCAGCTCCTGTGAAACAGGGCGCTGGCTGCGCGCCGTACGGCGCAGCCGCTTGGCCGGGTCATTGGCCGGGGCGGACGGCTGCGAGCGTTCCGGCCGTACCGGGCGCACGCGGCGCGGGGTGGCTTTGGCGCGGGGCGGTTCTGCCTGGCGGGCGGGCGCAGGGGGTTGCGCCGGCACAGCCGGGGCGGTCTCACGGCCAAAGGTACGCAGGTCGGCCCCCAAAGCGTCCAGATCCCGCTTGGTGTCGTCCAGCGCCTGGTAGATCGCACCGGTCGCATTTTCCAGATCCATACTGGCAGAATTCAGCCGGTCATCCACGCGGGCCAGGCGGTCCCGCAGCAGCTGCACGCCGGCCGCCAGGGCTTCGGCATGTTCCGCCATGCGGGCGCGCTGGGCCTCAGCCTCCTCACGCAGGCGGCGTTCGGCGGTCTCGGCGCTCAGGCGGGCGTCGGCCAGAATCTTGCGCGCTTCAATCCGGGCCTGCAGATCCACCGGGGTGGCCGGCGGCGGCACAGGCGCGGGGGCCGGCGTTTCAACCGGCGCAGGCGCGGGTTCAGGCTCCGGCTTGCGGGCGGCGGGCATACCGCCTTTGGGGATCATGGCCTCCATCTCGTCCACCTGCTTTTGCAGGTCACGGCAGCGGAACTGCCACTCATACCCGGCCTGCTGGCAATCTTTAAGCTTGCTCTGCAGGGCGGCGGCGCGGCTTTCGGCGTCGGCCAGTTTTGTCACAGCGTCGCTGCCGGCCTTTTCGGCGGCTTCGGCGCGGGCATTGGCCTGGTTGAGTTCCTGCTGGAGCTTTTCCACACAGGCACGCGCGTTGGTCTGATCTTTTTTGAGCTTGTCCAGTTGTGTGTTGAGCTGGTCGATTGTCTGCTGCAATTCCAGCTCCCGCTGCTGGGTCTCATTGGCCAGCGCGTTCATGTAGGCCAGCACATCGTTTTTGTCAAAACCTAAAACGCTGGTACGGAACCCCTTTTCCTGGATGGATGGTTCCTGCAACGGCATGGCGTTCCTCCTCGATCAATGGGGGCAAAAACCCGGCGCAAAACCGCCGGGCCTGCCCGTACTTCCAGCCGCTACGCGGCGCATCGCAGCCTGCGGGGCAGGCTGGCTGTTTTGTCCGCAAACGCCGCGCGCGGCGCATGTGTTCAGGAACGCTTGTTCAGAATGCTGAGCAGGTCGTTGAAGTAATCGCCGTCATCCTCATCGTCCTGGTCGGCCGCCTTGGTATCGGCAGCGGGGGCGCTGATATCGGTGTTGAAGACCTGGCTGAACACCGGGCTCGGGATAACCGGGTCGGGCGCAGGGGCCGGTTCCGGCGCGGGGGCCGGCTGCACCGGCTGGGCCGCCGGCGCGGGCTGGGCCGCACGCTGGGCGTTCATTGCAGCCTGGATCGGTTCGTCCACACCCGGGGTGTTTTCAAAGCCGGTCGCCACAACGGTGATGTTCATCTCGTCGGCCAGGTGGTCGTCAAAGGCGGTGCCCCAGATGATGTTCGCATCGGGGTGGGCGCTCTGGGTAATCATCGAGGCCGCGGTCTCGACATCGTCAAGGCCGATGTCAGGGCTCGAGGTGATGTTGATGATGACGCCGCGCGCGCCGGCAATACTGGTTTCCAGCAGCGGGCTCGAGATCGCGGCCTTGGCGGCGTTTTCGGCCTTGCCGGCGCCCTTGGCGACGCCGACGCCCATGTGGGCAAAGCCGGCGTCCTTCATGATCGAGCGCACGTCGGCAAAGTCAAGGTTGATGAAGGCCGGGATGTTGATCAGGCTCGAGATGCTCTCAACGCCCTGGCGCAGCACGTTGTCGGCCGCTTCAAAGGCGTTCATCAGGGTGATCTTTTCCTGGCTGATGAGCTTGAGACGCTCGTTCGGGATGACGATCAGGCTGTCCACATGCATCATGAGGTTGGCGATGCCCTGCTCAGCCAGGCTCATCTTGCGCTTGCCTTCAAAGCTGAAGGGCTTGGTCACGATGCCGACGGTCAAAATGCCGAGGTCGTGGGCCGTTTCGGCCACAACGGGAGCCGCGCCGGTACCGGTGCCGCCGCCCATGCCGGCCGTGATAAAGACCATCTGCGCGCCCTTGAGGGCGTTGGCGATTTCATCTTTGCTTTCCTCGGCGGCACGCTGGCCCACTTCGGGGTCGGCGCCAGCGCCGCGGCCCTTGGTCAGCTTGGCGCCCAGCTGCACCTTCTGGGTTGCTTTGGAGTTAATCAGGGCCTGCTGGTCGGTGTTCATTGCCACAAACTCGACCCCGCCGAGACCGGCTTCGACCATGCGGTTGACGGCATTGCCGCCACCGCCGCCGACGCCGATGACCTTGATGTTAGTTACATTCTGCATCTCTTCATCGAGAACGAACGCCATGAGTGTATCCCCCTAAATCTTTCAGTTCGGCAAGCGGGCCCCGGCCGCGCGCAGCAACCGCCGCGCCGCAAAAACTGCCGGGCACAAGTACCGTGTTATCCATATAACTGATTATTAGCATACCAAATCTGCCGTTCAATTTCAATAGCTGCACGGCAAAAAGAAAAAAAATTGCCGTGCGCCCCGTGGTTTTGTCTAAACCCCACGAGACGCCGGCAGTATTTTTATCAGTTTTGACCATCCTCGTTCCAATCATCCAGGCGGCGGCAGCAAGCGCCCAGCCGGGCAAGGTCGGCGGGCAGGTCGGCATAGCCGCGGCGGATGTGCCCGGCATCCCGCAGCAGGCTTTCGCCCTGCGCCCCTAGCGCGGCCAGCACCAGCGCCGCCCCGCCGCGCAGGTCGGGCGCGGTCAGCCCGGCCCCGTGCAGCGGCCGGCCGCCCCGCACCGCCAGGTCCCTCCCTTCGGCCCGCACCTGCGCGCCAAGCGCCCGGAACCCTTCGGCGCAGGCAAACCGGTTCTGGAACAGCGCATCGTGGATCGCGCTCTCCCCTTCGGCAAACAGCAGCACGGCGGCGGCGAGAGGGGCCGTATCGGTCGCAAAGCCGGGCCAGGCGGCCGTGCACAGCCGCACGCCGCCGCGCAAAGGCCGGCCCGGGTCGCGCTGCACCGCAAACCCTTCCCCCTGCGGCGTCACACGGCAGCCCACCCGGCGCAAAAACTGCAAAAAGGCCCCCAGATGCCCGGGCGGGCAGCCTTCCACCGTCACCTGCCCACCGGCAATCGCCACGGCTGAAGCATAGGTTGCGGCCGCAATACGGTCGGGCAGCGGGGTATGGCGCGCGCCGCCGGGCAGCAGCCCGCCGGCGCCGCGGATGGTCAGCACCGGGGTGCCGGCCCCCGCAATTTCCGCCCCGGCCGCATTCAAAAAAGCCGCCACATCCTGAATTTCCGGTTCCCGCGCCACGCCGCGCAGCGTCGTATACCCTTCGGCGCAGGCGGCCGCCATCAGCAGCGTCAGGGTGGCCCCCACACTGGGCAGCCGCAGCGTGTAATCCACCGCGTGCAGCGCGCCGCGCCGCCGCAGCGTGACCGCCTGCGCCCCTGCCTGCACCGAAGCCCCCATGGCGGCCAGGCCGTCAAGGTGGATGTCGATCGGCCGCGGCCCAAGCCGGCACCCGCCGGGCAGCGGCATTGTGACGGCGCCGGCCCGGATCAGGAGCGGCGCCAGATAAAAAACCGAAGCCCGCATTGCTCCGGCCACCGCAGGCGGGATATCGCCGCAAAGCGGCCGCGGCGCAAGCCGGATGGTATCGCCCTGCAGTTCGGGCGCCGCGCCGACCGCCCGCAGCAGCGCAAGGCTGGTGGCCACATCCGCCAGCGGCGGCACACCCGCGACGGCGCAGGGTTCACCGCAGAGCAGCGCGGCAGCCAGCAGCGGCAGCACGCTGTTTTTTGCCGCTGCCGGCCGGATGCACCCCTGCAGCCCCCGCCCGCCTGTAATAGCAATTGTCTCCATCGCCGCACCGCCTTTCGCCTTTGCCCGCCGTGATCCCCGTAAAAGTCTGCCGCCTCTCCACACATACCATTCTATGCCGGTGCGGCGGCAAACTGTCCCGCGCCGTTTTACAGCAGCAGCGGCTGTATCTGCACGCCGCGCAGCGCGCTCTCCAGCGCATCGGGCAGCTGGGTGAAATCGCTTTTGAGGCTGTTCGGCTTCTTGAAGCTGTCATCCTGCCCGAAGGGTACAAAATAGAAATGTTTGCGCTGCAGCAGCGCCGCCAGGCTGGGCGCGCTGCCGGCAAGCCCATCGTTGGTGGAAGGCGCCAGCACCACCGGCCTGCCGCCGCGCAGCAGGCTTTTGGCCGCCAGCGTCACGGCGGTTGAGCTGATGCCGGCCGCCAGCAGCCCCAGCGTTGTGCCGGTGCACGGTGCGATCACCATCGCCTGAGCAAGCTTTTTCGGGCCGAGCGGTTCGACCTGCTGCAGGGTGGTCAGCGGTTCCTGCCCGGTGATCTGCCGCAGCGTTTGTTTCAATGCGGCAGCCGTACCGAAGCGCGTATCCTGCCCGGCCGCGCTCGCGCTGAGCACCGGCACCACCCGCCAGCCGCGGCGGCACAGCGTTTCAATCTGCGGCAACACGGCCGAAAAACTGCAAAAGCTGCCGCACAGCCCGAACACGACGGTGCGCGGCGCATCCTGCCTGGTCTCCATGTTTCACCCCTCCCCTTCTGTCTGTTCGCACAGCATCCGCAGCACGGTATCGGCAACCAGCGCACCGGCGGTGGCCGGGGCGCAGCGGCCGGGCAGGCCGGGCGCAAACCGGGCGCAAAGCCCCAGCGCATCGGCCGCCGCCAGGTCCACCCCGCCCGGCGCGCTGGCCAGGTCAATGATGACCGCGCCCGCCGGCAGCCGGGCCAGCAGCGCAGCCGGCAGCACCGGCGCGGGAATGGTGTTGACCACCGCTTCAAACCCGGGCAGCAGCCGGGGCAGCGCGGTAAGCGGCGCGGCGCGGCAGCCGCTGCAGCGGGCAGCGGCGCGCTGGTCAGCCGCGCGGGCCGCCACCGTCACCCGGCCGCCCAGCGCCGCCAGCCGGTTTGCCACAGCCCTGCCCACCCGGCCATACCCCAGCACAAGGAACGGGCTTTCCCAGATGGTGCGGTCCCGCAGCTGCAACAGCAGGCCCAGGCAGCCTTCGGCTGTCGGCACTGCGTTCAGCCGGGCCAGCGCCGGCTCTTCGTAATAGTCGTAAAGCTGCACGCCCCGCGCCGCCGCACAGCCGCGCAGCGCCGGCCCCACACGGCCCGCAAAGGCCCGCGCGCCCGGCCGGGCCGCCGCCAGCGCCGCCATGCTTTCCGGCTGGGATTCGGCCGTCGTCATCGGCAGCAGCAGGTTGGGCGCTTCGGCGGCGCGGTCAGGCGGCAGCACGGTGCAGCCCGCAGCCCGCAGCGCGGCCGCGGCGGCACTCTGGCGGGGGTCCGCCCCCACCACACAAAAGACAATGGCCATGCCATCCACCTCCCCGGTTCTGGGCCATCCTATGCCGGGCCGCACGCGGACGTGACAGCGCCCCCGGCGAAATTCGCCGGGGGCGCTGTCACAAATGAAAAACTCTGGCGGTTCGGCGGCCTGCGCCCGCCCAAACAGGCAAAGGCGCAAAAGGCGAAACGGCAGAATTTTTCTTGCTTCCTTCTATTAATAATATCGCATGGCGTCGCACAGGCCGCGCCAGATCGGCAGCGGATCGACCGGGACTTCGCCGATGCGCACCTCGCCGATGGTGACGGCGTTGGTGGTGGCGATCTGTTCGCCAATGCCGACGGTATCGCCGGCGTCCACCTGCAGGGTGCGCAGGTTATAGAAAATGCTCTTGACGCCGCCGCCGTGTTCAATAACCAGGGTGTTGCCGGCCGTGCCGCCCAGGTCTTCGGCCAGCAGCACCCGGCCGTTTGCCGGGGCAATCAGCGCCCCGCCCCGTTCGCTGGAGATGACGGCGTTGGTTGCGGTGCGCCCGGTACCGGTGCCGGCCTGCCGCTGGGAAACCGTGCGCCCGACATACTCGGTCGTACCAAAGGGCAGCGTCACCTCGATTGTGGAGGGGAAGGGCTGCACAAAGCCGCCTTCGGCCCAGGCCATTTCGGGGTCAGCCACCGTCAGCAGCGCCTGAACCTCGACCGGGGTTTCCTCAGCTGAAAGATAGGGCGTGGTCAGCTCGCTGCGCCAGGAATAATCCCGCGCGGAAGCGCTTGTCTGCCGCACCGTCAGGGTGTATTCCTGCGTAAAGGCACCCGCCTGCAGCTGGATCGTATACTTCCCGGCGGGGCGGTCCACCTCAATAGGCAGGTAGGCGATCCACCCGCTCTGCCCTTCGTAGAACGGGGTCGCCGTGAGCTCGGTGGTCAGTACCGGCGTTTCACTCACGCCGCTCACCCGCACCACCGCAACGCCGCCCTGCTGCACCGCCGTGGTATTCAGCCGGAAGGAGGGGCGCAGGTTGACCGTGAAAGCGAACCGGTAGGTCTGGCTTCCGCTGACCCCGGCCTCATGGCTCAGGCCGGTTTCGGTGCGGTACACCGTAAGTTCCGCCGTATAATCGCCGTTTTCGGTGAATTCAAAGGTGACGAACTCTTCGCCTGCGCCGTCAAAAACCGTTTCGCCCTCCGCGTCTTCCACGACCAGCCGGCTTTCGCATTGATCCGCCTGGATGGAAAGCGAGACCGACGCGGTCTGCACCTCGTCCAGCTGCTGCGGTTCCCGGGTGAGCTGCTTTGCATAGCTGCGCTTGAACCAGTCGCCCACAACCGGCACCCGCCAATCGTAAGCCGCCGTTTCCAGCGTTTGGCCCGCAAAGCTCGCGGTAACTTCGGGCAGCATATCCTCGGTCGCACCGCTGTACAGCCAGCCGATGCCGACGCCGGCCACCACCGCAACAAAGGCCAGCACCAGCAGCAGCCACTTGCACAGCCCCCACACGCCCGAAAGGACCCGCTGCCCCATGGTGGGGGCTGCGGCCTCCTCGTCCGTTTCGGGGGCGGGTTCGGCAGGCAGGGCCGCCATCAGCTTTTCAATCGAAAGCTGCACCGTGCGGGTCATCTCCGCCGTGCGGCGGCGCTGCTCCTCGGTTTCGGCCGGCGCTTCGGGTGGTTCTGCCGGCTTATCGGGCTCGGGTGCTTTTTGCTCCGCAGGTTCGTCCGGCGCAGGCGCTTTGCCCTCCGGTTCCTGCGCAGACGGTTCGTCCCGCGCAGGCTTTTCAGCTTCCTGTGCGGGCGGTTCCTCCGGCGCAGATTTTTCGGCTTCCGGGGCGGGCGGTTCCTCCCGCGCCGGCGGTTCGGCTTCCGGGGCGGGTGCGGGCGGTTCGGTGGTCGGCTCGGCTGCCTCGCCCTGGTCAGCGGGCTGCTCTTGCCGCACCGCCGCGGCGCTTTCCGCCGGCCGGGCGGGCTTTTTGCGGCGTCGCCGCCGCTTTTTGGGGGCCGGCGGCGCCGCGCCCTCCCCGGGTGTTTCCGGGGTTGTCGGTTCGATTTTTTTCTCCTCCATATCCTCCATATGCGTCACTTTCTGCCCGCCCGCTGGCGGGGCCTCCCTCTATCGCAATTCGCACGGCGGATTCTCAGCGGTTTTCCTGGTATTGCAGGCCGCTCGAACCGCGGATCGCCGCGGACGGGTCAACCGATTTGCTGCCGATGCGAAGTTCATAAATCAGGTCATGGGCGTCGGTGGCAAGGCCGACGGTATCTCCCTTGACAACGTTCTGCCCTTTTTGCACCTGGACTTCACCCATGCCGAAGAGATAGCTCTTGACGCCGCAGCCATGGTCGATGACTACGGTGCCGCCCGACATGGCCAGCGTGCCGGCAAAGACAACGACGCCGTTTTGCGGCGCGCTGACAATGCTGCCGGGTTCGGCTGCGCCATAGGTCAGCCCGGTGGAGCGTCCGGCGCTCTGGCCTTCCGCCATCAGCCGTGCGCCGTAGGGGATGGTGGCCGAGCTTGGATGGGGGGAAGCAAAGGCCCCCTGCCAAAGCTTGCCTTCCTCGCTGGTGGTGTAAAGCGGCCAGATCGCGTTGCGGTATTCCTCGGCTGCGGCGGCATCGCTTGATGAATCGGGCTGGGTCTGGATGGTCGCGGAATCCATCTCGGTCACCGAGAGGGTCAGCTCCTGCACCAGATCGCCGCAGCTGAGGGTCAGGGTGTGTGCCCCGCCCTCGGCGTTATAGGTAACCGGGATATAGCCCATGTAGCCGTCCTGGGTGGGGCGGAACCAAACATCCCCCAGGTCGGTTGCAAGCGTCGGGGTGCTGCCGTCCAGAATGCCGGTAACCCAGACTGCGACAATCGTGCCTTGGGGCGCGCTGTCGGTGCTGAGGATGGCGCGCGGCTTCTGGTTCACGGTAAAATTGGCACGGTAGGAATACCAGCCGGTGCTCTGGCCCGGCGATTCGGTATCCGGGTCGCGGTAAAGGGTCAGCTGCAGCTCATAGGTGCCGTTCTGGCTGTAGACATAGCTGTTGTAGCCGGCGGCATCACCGGTTACGCCAACCGTGCCGTCCGGCGCGGTCAGGGTCAGTTCACTGCGGCTGACCCAGTCAGGCAAAACCAGCGCGGGCGCTGCATCGCCAAAATCGCCGAGTTTTTGCACCGTGAGGTTGGTCGGTTCGCCAAAGCTGCGGGTCAGGTACTGCCCCAGCACCGGCACCGACCAGTCCGAACCGTTGGGTTCCAGCGCAACCTCCCCCAGCGTGGGGTGGGTGTCCGGCAGGCGGTTTTCGCCGGTCATGGCATACAGCGCCGCGCCGGCGCCGCCCAGCAGCAGCGCCACCATCAGCAGCACCATCACAATCCACAAAAACAGTCTCTTCATGCCAGGGGGTCCTCCAAACGGCGGCAGGTGAACAGCAAAGGCCGGGTACGCCCCTTGCCGTGCAAAAGGTCACACCTGGCCGTTGTCATGCGTGATTTTTCTGCCTGTGCGCCGGCTTTACTGCGCGGTGCCCTCGGCGCCGGGGTCGGTTTCGGCGGCAGGGGCGACATCCTGAATCGGCTCATAGGTCGGTTCATCGTCGTCCGCATCAAAGTCGTCATCGGCGTAGAGCAGCTGCTCGTATTCGTCCAGTTCCTTTTCCCGGCGGCGCAGATAAAGCGCAACCGCCGTCAGAACGCCAGCCGCCGCGGCGATAAACGCCAGCGCGACGCCAAAGGTGGATTTCTTCATCATAACTGCATACCTCCCAAGGGGGTGGCAGGCCGACCGCCCGCCTGATGTTCGGCGCGCCTGTGGGCGCCTTGTTACTATTATAACCGAGCCCGGGGGCGAATACAACAACACAAAAGTAAAATTTTGGTGGTTTCGGCCGTTTTTACCGTTTTGTCACAGTCCCCTGCCGGGCAGGTAGGCCGCAAACGCGCTGGGCACCGGGTAGCGTTCAGCCAGCTCGTCCGGCTGCGCCCAGGCGTAGCCGGCGGGCAGCGGCACGGCCGGGGCCTTTCCCTGCCAGCCCGAAAGCTCCCAGATGCGGTGGGTAAACACATGCCGGGCCGGCGGCAGCGCGCGCTGCCATTCCACCTGCAGCCCCAGCGGGGCAAGCGCCGCATCCAGCCCGGCGCAGTCAAGGCTCCGGCCTTCAAACGCGGCCGGCTGCCAAAGGTTTGCCAAAAGCCCTTTGGCCGGGCGGCGCTGCAGCAAAAGGCCTGCCTCGCTTTCAACCAGCGCCACCGTAACCGGAAGGCGCTGCTTTTCCTTGCGGGGCGGTTTACAGGGCAGCCGGGCGGCCCGCCCGGCCGCCCGGCCGCGGCAGAGCGCCGCCACCGGGCAGGAAGCGCAGGCCGGCGCACTCGGCAGGCAGACAAGCGCGCCGAGTTCCATCAGCGCTTCGTTGAAAGGGCCCGGGGCGTCGGGCGGCATCTCGTCAAGCACAAGCCCGGTAAACCGCCGCCTGACCGCCGGTTTGGTAATGTCGGCGTCATCATTATACAGCCGGGCAAAGACCCGCAGCACATTGCCGTCAACCGCCGGGGCCCGGATGCCGAAGGCGATGCTGGCGATCGCACCGGCCGTGTATTCCCCAATGCCGGGCAAAGCGCGCAGCGCCTGCCAGTCCGCCGGCAGGCTGCCGCCGTATTGTTCGCAGACAAGGCGGGCGGCCTTCTGCATATTGGCGGCGCGGTTGTAATACCCGAGCCCCTGCCAGAGCTTGCGCAGCCGGTCAGGCGGGCAGGCCGCAAGGGCGGCGGGGTCAGGCAGCTCGGCCACGAACCGTTCGTAATAGGGCAGGGCTGCGGCAACGCGGGTCTGCTGCAGCATGATCTCACTGACCCAGATATGATAGGCCGAAGGCTCCTGCCGGAACGGCAGAAGCCTTCTGTGTTGCCAAAACCAGGTAAGCAGCCCTTCGGCTATGCCGAGCGCCATCAAAAGCCCCCGCAGGTGCGCGGGAACGGGATCACATCGCGGATGTTCGGGATGCCGGTGACATACATGAGCAGACGCTCAAAACCAAGGCCGTAGCCCGCATGCTTGACCGAGCCGAACCGCCGCAGGTCAAGGTACCAGTCGTAATCAGCGCAGTGCATGCCCAGCTCCTCAATGCGCTGTTCCAGCACATCGAGCCGTTCTTCACGCTGGGAACCGCCGATCAGTTCGCCGATGCCGGGCACCAGCATATCGGCCGCCGCGACGGTCTTGCCGTCGTCGTTCATCCGCATATAGAAAGCCTTGATTTCCTTGGGATAGTCGGTGACAAAGACAGGCTTTTTGAAGACCTGCTCGGTCAGGTAACGCTCATGCTCGGTCTGCAGGTCCATCCCCCAGGAAACCTTGTACTGGAAGTTTGCATCATTTTCCTTGAGCAGTTCGATCGCATCGGTGTAGGAAACGCGGGCGAAATCGCTCGAAGCGACAAGCTCGAGCCGCTCCAGCAGGCCCTTGTCAAAGAACTGGTTGAAGAAGGCGAGCTCATCGGCGCAGTGATCCAGAAGATAGCGCACGACATACTTGGTCATCGCCTCGGCGGTATCCATATAGGTTTCAAGGTCTGCGAACGCCATTTCGGGTTCGATCATCCAGAATTCCGCCGCGTGGCGGGTATCGTAGCTTTTTTCTGCGCGGAAGGTCGGCCCGAAAGTGTAAACCTTGCCCAGCGCCATCGCGAGAGCCTCGGCTTCCAGCTGGCCCGAAACGGTCAGGTTGACCGGCCGCTTAAAAAAGTCCTGGCTGAAATCGACCATGCCGTCCTCTGTCTTCGGGATGTTGTCAAGGTCCATCGTCGTAACCTGGAACATCTCGCCGGCGCCCTCGCAGTCCGACCCGGTAAAGATCGGGGTGTGGACATAGGTAAAGCCGTTTTCATGGAAGAACTGGTGCAGCGCAAACGCAGCCTGGCCCCGCACCCGGTACGCCGCCAGGAAGGTGTTGGTGCGCGGGCGCAGGTGGGTCATGGTGCGCAGGTATTCGGTGCTCATCTTTTTCTTTTGCAGCGGATACTCCGGCCCGCAGGCGCCCAGGATCTCGATCGCGTCGGCGTTGATCTCAAAAGGCTGGCGCGCGCCGGGGGTCTGCACAAGCTTGCCGGTCACGGCAAAGCTTGTGTAGAGGCCGCACTTGGCCACCTCGGCATAATTGGCAAGCTTGTCGGCCTCAAACACAACCTGGACCGGCTTATAGCAGCTGCCGTCGGTCAGTGAGATGAAGCCGATCTTTTTGGAATCCCGCACCGTCTTGGCCCAGCCGCACACGGTCACCACAGTGCCGCTGGCCGGGGTGTCGGTGTAGAGCGTGGAAAGCTCCACGCGTTGTTTCAGATAATCCATACGATCCCCTTTCTCCCTCTCTTGGGCTGAAGATAGGGGTATTATACCGCATTTGCACGCCGTTGTACAGAGGCAGAACGCCCGCGCTTTACGCCGAAGCCCCCAGCACCCCGGCCAGGGCCCTGGCCGCGTACTCGCCTGCGCGCACCGCCTCGGCCAGGGTATTTGCATGGCCGCCGACTTCAATCAGCAGGCTGCCGGTCGTGATATCCTGGTTATAGAACCGATACCCGCAGAGCACCGGCCGTGTCAGACCGGGGTATGCGCTCTCCATTGCCTGCTCCCAGGCGCCGGCAAAGGCAAGGTTCTGCTCCCAGCGGGGCAGGTTGACCGTCGTACCGTTGTCGCACCCTGCAATCAGCATCACCTGGGCCGTGGGCTCGCCGTTGATGTCGGCGACCGGTTTGATCCGCATGCCGTCTGCCTCGATTGCATCACGGTGCACATCCAGAATCACCTTGATGCTCGGATATTGTTCGAGGTAGGCGCGGGCCGTCTGGGCGCTGCGGCCGTAGCTTTCGGTGTAGCTCGGCGAATCGTGCAGCGTCTCATCGTGCAGGGTGTTGATGCCGGCCGCGTTGAGCACTTCGGCCATCCGCGCGCCAACCGCGCACATGTTGGCCGTTTTGTCCTGGGTGCGGGCCGCAAAGCCCGGGTCAAAGACAAGGTCGTCCCAAAGCTGGTAGGTTTCGGTCGCGTGGGTGTGCAGGATCAGCACCTGAGGTTCGGCGCTGTCAAGTTCGATCTCAAACGGCAGCGGCCCGGCCGCGGCGGCGGCCAGCACCGCGTCGTCGCGCTCGGTCGAATTGCGGATGCTGCCGGCCGCCAGCGTGATATACCCTTTCCCGCTGCCCTGGCCGTACTGCCGCGGCTCAATCGCGCCGCCCGCGCCGGCGAGCAGTTCGGGCGGGGCCGTCGCGCCTGGCAGCGTGCCGGACGGGGCAGGAGCCGGGCTGGGCGAAGGCTCGGGTTCGAAGGGCGCAGGGGTTGCGCTCGGGGCCGGCTGCGGGGCGGGCGTGGGCGCCGCCACCGGCTGCACGGCCTCGGCGGGGACCGCCTGCGGTTCGGTCCGGGCATCCCGCACGGCAGACAGAGCGGCTGCCGGGGCATAGAGCGCCGCGGCAGCCCACCCGCCGCCGATATGCGCCCCGGCCGCCACACTGCCTGCCAGCACCCCCGCCCCCAGCGCCAGCGAGGCCAGCCGCCCCAGCACACGGCGCCCATCCAACATACCGCATCCCCCCTGCTGGCCAGTATATGCGCCGCAGCGGCCCCCTTTGCCGCCGTGTTTGCAAAAAAAGCCGCGCTGGCAAAAAAATTTGAGCAAAGGTCTTGCAAGGCAGCCAAAAGTATGCTAAGATTATTCGTACTGTTATGGGTCAACCAAGGAGGTGGAACGAATGCCTAACATTAAATCCCAGAAGGACCGCGTGGTGCAGGCCAAGAAGGAAGCGCTGCACAACAAGGTCATCAAGACCAGCCTGAAGACAGTGATCAAAAAGGCAGACGCTGCCATCGACAGCAACGCCGCGGATAAGGACGCCGCCATCCGTGCGGCCGTCTCGGCTATCGACTCTGCGAAGAGCAAGGGTGTCATCCATAAGAACACCGCTGCCCGCAAGGTCGCCCGCATGGCCAAGCGCAACAACAAGGTCAGCGCCGCGCAGTAATTCCCGCATGAACAACCCCCGCTTTACCTGGCAACAGGCAGAGCGGGGGTTTTCATTTGTTCGGATCTTGGTTCGGGGCTGAGTTGATCGGGGGCCGCGGCGCGGTTTCGCGCCCGCCTCGGCTGGAAAATCCGCTCAACCGCCGCTCAACTAGCGGTCGAGGGCGCTCAACCGGCGGTCGGTTGAGGATTGGCCGGCCGCGTGGTAATGTGTAGGCAGCGCAAAATTCAACGCTCACTGCGCCTTAGAAAAACGAACGGCGGCGCAGAACCACAGGAAGGAGTTTACCAATGAACAACCAAACGTTTGGCACCACCATCGCCGCGCTGCGCAAAGCGCAGGGCATGACCCAGCTGGAACTGGCCGAGAAGATGGGGGTTACCGATAAGGCCGTATCAAAATGGGAGCGGGATCTCTCCTTCCCCGACGTGAGCAGCCTGCCCAAGCTGGCCGAAATCTTCGGCGTCTCGGTCGACGAGCTCATGCAGGTGAAGGCCGCCGGCGCAAAGATGGACGAGGCAGAAAAGCGGGACAGCATTGCCGAAATCCTCGACCTTGTTTTGAAAGGCGTCGCGCTTGCAATGGGCGTCGCCGTCGTCGTGCTGTCCTTCACCGGCCTCGACGCCACACAAGCCGCCCGTATGCTCGGATTGGGGCTGGCCTGTCTGGCGGCGGGGCAGCTTGGGCGGAAAAAATAAAACGTGGATCGAGCGTCGGCGGCACAGCCGCCGATCCACCGCAATTCCTAACTCCTAACTCCTAATTCCTAACTTTTTTCAGTTCTGATCCCGGCTCTTCCCCACCGCGGCGGCGAGGATGCCGAAGACCAGGCTGGCCGTGATGCCGCCGGCCGCGGCGGTCAGCCCGCCGGTGAACGCCCCGATCAGGCCGTTTTCCGCCACCGCCTTGCAGACGCCCTGGGCCAGCAGATGCCCGAAGCCGAGCAGCGGCACGCTGGCGCCGGCCCCGGCGAACTCGACAAGCGGGGCATACAGCCCGGTGGCGCTGAGCACGACGCCGGCCACAACGTAGCCGGTCAGGATGCGCGCCGGGGTCAGCGCGGTGTAATCGATCAGCAGCTGGCCGACGACGCAGAGCGCGCCACCCACCACAAAAGCCCAGACAAAATTCATGCTTTTCCCTCCCCTGCCGCGATGTCAGCCGGCGCAGCCAGTTCAACCGCATGGGCAATGCCGGGGATTGTCTCCCCCTGCTGTACGGTGGCCTGGCTCATCAGCGCGCCGGTGGCCAAAAACAGCACCCGCCGCCACTGCCCGGTTTGCAGCCGCGGCAGCACATACGCCCCCAGCACCGCCGCGCTGCACCCGGCCCCGCTGCCGCCTGCGCCGACAGGCTGGGCATCAAGGTCATAGAGCAGGCAACCGCAGTCGAGATGGTTGTCGAGGACGAAGCCCTCCCGCGCCATCTGCGCTTCGAGCAACGCGCTGCCGACTTTGCCGAGGTCGCCTGTCAAAACGGCGTCATAATCCTGCGGCGCGGTGCCAAGCGCCGCAAAGCAGGCCAGCAGGGTTGAGGCCGCAGCCGGCATCATCGCCGCGCCCATGTTGTTGATGTTCCGCACGGCATAGTCCCGCACACGGCCGAATGTGGCCGAAAGTATCCGCACGCCTGCCGTGCCGGCCGGCCGCACAAGGCAGGCGCCGGTCGCCGTGGCCGTCCACTGCGCCGTGGGGGTGCGTTTGCCGCCGTAGTCGAGCGGGGTGCGGAACTGGCGTTCGGCCGCGCAGAAATGGCTGCTGGACAAAGCCAGCGTGCGCTCGCTGTAGCCGGACGCCGCAAAAGCCGCAGCCAGGGCCAGCGTTTCGGCCATTGTGCTGCAGGCCCCGTACACCCCGGCGTAGGGCACGTCGAGGGCGCGCATCGTATAGTTGCTGGCCGTGCACTGGGCCTGCAGATCCCCGGCAAAGGCGAGGGTCAGCTGCCGCGGCGTGACGCCGCCTTTGCGCAGGCAGTGGGCAACGCACCGGCTCTGCAGGGTGGATTCGGCGGCTTCCCAGCTGCGGCAGCCTTCGGCCGCAAAGCTTGCGTCTTCCACAAGCTCGTCAAAGCCGGGGGCGAGCGGGCCTTTTGCTTCCTGCCTGCCGCCGACCGCGGCCCAGGCCGCTATGACCGGCGGATGGGCAAAGAGCAGCGTGTCTTTCTTTCGGATCGCCATCTCACCCACCCCGCTGCATCGCCCAGTAGAACAGCCCCCACACCCAGGAGGCAAACGAACCGTAGGCGATAACCGGCCCCGCGATGGAGAAAAGCCGCGCGCCGGTGCCGGTAACCCAGCCTTCGGCCTTGAATTCCACCGCCGCACTGACAACCGAATTGGCAAAGCCGGTGATCGGCACAAGGGTGCCGGCGCCGGCCCGGGTGGCCAATTTTTGGTACCAGCCGGCCACCGTGGCCACGGCTGACAGCCCGATCAGCGTAATGCTGACAAGGGTGCCGGCCATTTCGGGTTCGTACCACCGTGCATAGAAGGCGCGCAGCGCTTCGCCAAGCAGGCAGATGCTGCCGCCGACACAGAACGCCCAGGCGCAGTCCTTGCCGGCCGGCGAGGGCGGTGAAGCACGGCGCACCATCCGGGCATAGAGCGAGGGATCAAGCTTCAAGCGGAACACTTCCTTTTCGGGTGTGCCGGCGTTTCGGGCCGGCATGCCCGTGATTTTATGTTCCTAGCTTTCCCGTTCCGCCGTAAAATATGACCTGCCCGCGATAATAGGGTTCGGGCACCGTGGCACGGTAGAGTGCCTGCAGGTCGGCGCAGGCTTCGGCATCCGGCGCGGGGCCGGCGCAGGGCAGCACGAGGATCAGGTAGCGCACCCCAAACAGCCGGCTTTCCATCGCGGTGGCGCGCGCGCCGGCCCGCAGGTAGAACGCCACCCGCTGCCGCGCCACCGCGGCGTCGGGCGCTTCGGCCGGGTGCTCGCATTCAATCAGCAAACTGCGCCGGCTTGGCGCAAGGTAACCGGCCAGCGCCTGCAAAGCCTTTGTGCCAAGGCCCTGGCCGCGCATGGCGGGCAGAACCGCAAAATAATCGAGCAGCGCGCTCGGGCTGCCCGGCTGCGCCATCAAAAAGGCATAGCCGGCAAGGCTGCCGCCGTCATCCTCCACCGCGAGGGGTTCGTACATGCCTTTGCGCAGCAGCGCCGCCATTGAGGCAAAGGGCTTGCGCTCCGAATCGGGGAAATCACGGACAAGATACCGGTCGTAGATCTCTTTGGCCTGCCGGCGGTTGAGCAGCCGCAGTTTCATACAAAGCGCCCCTTTCCAAGTTGGGATGGATACGGTATAATGGTAGTGCTGAAATTTTACCACATACTATGCGCCCGCCGCAAATCGGGCGTCAGGAGGTTCGCCATGGAATGGACCGATATTCAAATCACGGTGCCCAAGCGCTACGCCGATACGGCCGAGGCAATCGCAACGATGGTCGCAAACGGCGGCATCTATATTGAAGACTACAGCGATCTCGAACAACAGGCCTGGGAGATCGCCCACGTCGATTTGATCGAGCAGGAACTGCTCGATCAGCCGCGCGACATCGTCAAGGTACACATGTACCTTGCCCCCGACGAAAACCCGGCCGAGGTTCTGCCGCTGTTCAAAGAGCGGCTCGATGCTGCCGGCATCGAGTACGAGCTTTCCACCGCCGGCATCGAGCAGGAGGATTGGCAGAACGCCTGGAAGCAATATTACCACGCGATGGACATCGGCCGGCGGCTTGCGATCGTGCCGGGCTGGGAGCGTTACGAAACCGACCGCATCGCCATCACGATGGACCCGGGCATGGCCTTTGGCACCGGCACGCACGAGACGACGAGCCTCTGCCTGGAAGTGCTTGACGAGATGGTGCAGGGCGGCGAGCGGATGCTAGATATCGGCACGGGGTCGGGCATTCTGGCGATTGCGGCGCTCAAGCTTGGCGCGGCTTCGGCCGAAGGAGTGGACATTGACCCGATGTGTGTGCGCACGGCCGGCGAGAACGCCGCCCGCAACGGGGTCGAAGACCGGCTGACCGTGCTCGTCGGCGACCTTTCGGACAAGGCGACCGGCGTCTATGACATCATCACGGCGAATATCGTCGCCTCAGCGATCTTGAGCCTTGCGCCGCACATTCCGGCACTGCTGGCCCCGGGCGGGCTGTTCGTATCCTCCGGTATCATCGACACCCGCAAGGAGGAAGTGCTTGCCGGGCTGCGCGAAGCCGGGCTTGACCCGTTTGAGGTGCGCGAGAAGCGCGGCTGGGTCTGCATCCTCTGCCACAAGAAGGAGGCATAAGATGCCGCACCGCTACTTCACGACCGAGATCGGCGGCGGACTCGCCGCGCTGACCGGCCCCGACGCCCACCACCTGGCCCATGTGATGCGCGCCAAAATCGGGGATACCGTGCTGCTCTGCGCGCCCGACGCGACCGAATACACCGGCACGATCACCGCAATCGAACCCGGGCGGGTCAGCTTTACGGTCAGCGAAGGACTGCCGAGCACAGCCGAACCCCGCACCGAGGTGACCCTCTTTGTCGGCTACCCGAAGCAGGGCAAGCTCGAGGATGTGATCCGCCACAGCGTCGAGCTCGGCGTATCCGAAGTCGTGCCGTTCTTCAGCCGGTACTGCGTGGCCGCCCCCAAAAAAGAGGACGCCAAGAACGAGCGTTACCGCCGGATTGCGGCCGAAGCCGCCAAGCAGTGCGGCCGCGGCAAGCTGCCCGGCGTTGCGATGCCGCTGCCGGATTTTGCGGCGGTCTGCGCGGCGCTGGCCGGGTATGACCTCGCGCTGTTTTTCTATGAAGGCGGCGGGCAGAGCCTGCGGCAGATCATCGCCGCCCACCCCTCGGCGCGCCGCATCGCGATTGTGACCGGCAGCGAGGGCGGCTTTGCGGCCGAGGAAGCCGCCGCTGCGGCCGAAGCCGGGGCTGTAACGGTCGGGCTGGGGCCGCGCATCCTGCGCTGCGAAACCGCCCCCCTGGCCGCCCTGGCAGCGGTGCTGACGCTGACGGGGGATTTGGAGTGAAAAGGAGGTTTCCCGAATGATTGTAACCGAAAAAAACATCACGCTCCGCGATGGGCGTACGGCGCGGCTGGCGTCGCCGGAGGTGGGCGACGCCGCGGCTTTATTAAACTGCGCCAAAACCTGCTTTGGCGAGACCGACTATCTCTCCCGCTACCCCGAGGAGTTCACCGTCACGGTCGAGCAGGAAGCCGCCTGGATCGAGAGCGCCCGCCAGAACCCCGACACTGCGCTGATCGCCTGCACGGTGGACGGACAGCTTGTCGGCAACGGGCAGATTGATTTCAGCCCGCTGTACAGAACCCGGCACCGCGCCATCATCGCGCTCAGCGTGCTGCGCGCGGCCTGGGGGCTCGGCATCGGCTCGGCGCTGCTCACCGAGATGCTCGGGCTTGCCCGCCGGCGCGGGGTTGAGATCGTCGAACTCACCTGCGTAGAGGGCAACGACCGTGCGCGGCGGCTCTACGAAAAGTTCGGCTTTGCGACCGTCTGTGAAAAACCGTTCGCCTACAAATACAAAGACGGCCGCTACGCCAGCGGATTTACGATGCAGTGCAGGGTGAACGAAGTGAAATAAGAAATAATAAAGAAGAAAAAGGTGGATCGCGCGCTTGCCGCGCGCTCAAAAAAGCAAAGAGAAACTCTCTCAACTTTTCTGAGCGCGCCGGCGGCGCGCGATCCACCAATTTTATTCTTTTTACTTTCACGCCTCCTGCCCGCGCTGGTCAGACATGTCGAGGTCGAGCAGGCTGGCTTTGAGCTCGGTCAGGCAGGCGTTTTCGACACAGAAGCTGCGCGCGCCGAGCCGCATATAATCCGGCATGCCGTTGAGCTGGTTGAGCGGGATGCCGCAGAGCACCACCGGCACGTTGCGTTCGTTGGCGGCGTCCAGCACTTCCTGTACCAGCCGGCGCACGACCGGCATATCGGTTTTGCGGCGCTCCTCCCGCTCGTTCTGGGGCTGCACATAGATGAAGTTGGCAAGGTCATCAAGATCAATATAGAGGAACTGCACGCCGTGGTCCATGATTTCGCTGGCCTCCAGCGCCGAAGCCGGCACCTCAATCATGCAGCCGAAAGCCATTTCCTCATTGAACGGAACGCCGCGGCGGCGCAGCTGCTCCTTGGCTTTTTCAACCGTCAGGGTAAAATCGTCCCACCCCTGCACGCCGCAGATCATCGGCACCACGGCACAAAGCGGGCCATCGGTGGCGGCCCGCAGCAGCGCGCGCAGCTGGGTATCGTAAAGTTGTTCACGCGCCGCCACCGTCTTAACCGTCTGCACCCAGGGCGCGCCATCGTCGGCGCCGGGGTCAAACAGCCGGACCACCACGGGGTACCCGTCGCCGTTTTCCAGCATACGGCGGTACTCCATCACCTGGCGGTCTTCATCATAATTGTTCAGAATCATTGATTCCGTCCGCACCAGGCCAATACCGCCGTTGGCGCCGTTCTTCATGGCCGCCTGCATCTCGGACGGATCGCTGGAGTTGGCCGAGCCAAGGATTGTAAAGGAAGTGCCGTCCCGCGTGCGGCTCGGTTTGCCAACCAGCGGGTCCGGGCGGTACCGGCGGCGGGCCATGACCGCGATGCGGCGGCGGGCGGCGGCGGTCTGTTCCGCCGTGGGGTCAACGGTCAGGGTGCCCTGCTCGGCATCCAGCACGGCGCGGTGACCGCCGGCCGTCACCGCCATCCCTTCGCCAAGCCGGCAGATGGCCGGTATTCCCATGCTGCGCGCCATGATCGCCGCATGAGAATTGACCGAGTCCCGCTCCGACACAAGGCCCAGGATCATTTCGCGGTCCATGCTGAACAGGTCGCTGGGGTAAAAGCGGTCGGCCGCCAGGATGCTCGGGGTTTTGAGCTCCGGCGGGCGGCGCGGGCGCCCATCCAGAATATCGACAACGCGGCGGCAGGCATCGCAGACATCCACGCTGCGCTCCCGCAGGTAGTCATCTTCAATGTTGCTGATACGGCCGGCAAAGATACGCTCCGCCCGTTCGACCGCGGCGGCGCTGCCGGCGCCGGCCGCAATGTAATCGCCAATCTCGTTGGTGAAGGATTCATCCTCCAGCAGGGCCACCTGGAACATCAGGATATCGGCGTCCTGCTGGTCCTGGGCATGCTTTTGCAGCTGCATGAGCTCATCCTTGGCCAGCACAATGGCCGCGTCGTACAAGGCGCGTTCGCGGTAAGGGTCGCTGACAATGCGGTGCAGGCCGACCATGCCGCGATCAATGCGCACCACCGGGCCGACGGTGAGGCCCGTGGCGGCTGTCGTTCCTGTGAAAATACGCATGACGATCGCTCCGTTTCCTTAGGATCACGAAGAAAAAAGTCGGGCAACAAAGGCGGGGTTAGAAAAACTGCATTCCCTGCAGAGTGTGGGTGACCAGCGCGGTGACAAAATCTTCCGGCGCGGCGGCAGCCATCGCGGTCTCTCCCAGCGGGCTGCCTTCCTCGGCGCCAAGCAGCACCCGGAACCGGTCAGCCGGGTCACGGTCAAAGCTGCCAAGCAGCGTCAGCGCCAGCAACCGCGGCGGGTAGGGCGTTTCGGGGCTTACCCCAAGGCGTTCGGCCGCAAGCTCCAGCGGGGCGGCGGCGCCGCGGGTGGGGGCCAGCAGGTTTTGGGCAAACGGCGCCGGGTACCCGCCGCGCTGGCGGGCCATCGTTTCGGCCAGGGCCAGCGTGGGCGCACGGGCCACCGCGGCGGACAATTCCTTTTGGTAGGCCGCGGCAAAATCCGCCAGAAAGTGGTCGTGGTCCGGCAGCAGCGCATAGGCTGTGCCGCCCACCCGGCCAAAGGCCCGCAGCGTATCAAAGTAGCCGAGGGTGATGTTGCGCGCCGCACGCCGGCCGTCAAAATCCAGCATCGGGCCCAGGTCCCAGTGGCTCCGCACCACCCGGGTGGGCAGGCCGGTGCGGTTCGGGCGGGTATGGCCCCACCCTTCAATGTCAATGGCGACAAGCTCGGTCGCCCCCATCGAAGCCGCCAAGTCCAGCGGCATGTTGTCGCGCCAGCCGCCGTCAATGTATTTGACGCCGTCGATCACGCGGGGGCGCAGCGCCGGGAAACAGGCGCTTGAGGCAAGCATATATTCTTTCAGCTTTCCGCGGGGGATCTCCGCCAGCGGGCAAGGCACGCTTTTCAGCGTGTTCATCTCGGTCATCACCAGGCCGTACCCGATCGGCGCGGCGCGCATAGCCTCCTCATCAATATAGCGGTCAATCGTCTCGCCCAGGGGTTCCAGATCCAGCCCGCCGCCGCGCAGCACATCCAGCAGGTAAGCCTGCAGCTCTTCCGGCGATTTGCCCTGCGGGGTTTCCAGCACGCCGTGGATGTCAAGGCTTTTCCAGAGCTCGGCAGCTTCCTCCACTTTGCCCACGACAAAGAGCGCTGCGTTCAGGCAGCCGACGCTGGTTCCGGTGATAAGGTCCGGCATCCATCCGATTTCCTGCAAAGCCTGGTACGCGCCGATCTGGTAGGCGCCCTTGGCGCCGCCGCCGGCCAGCACCAGGCCGCGGATCGGCCGGGATTCAGGCTGGGTCATTGCGGATTCCCCCTCTCGTGACTTTATACTAGACATTATAGCACGGCTGTGTTAAAAATTCCATCGATTTGCGCGCTGTTTTTGAAACTTTTCTGAATCTTTTCTGTTTCTCAAACGATTACCCCGCGCCGGTTCAGGTTCGGCGCGGGGTAATTGCATTTTTTGTTTACTCTATTTTTATTTGATTTCAATTCAAAGTTTTTACAGGCCAAATCATCCGATATACATCGTTATACAATCATATCCTATGTTGTATTTTCTGTTTTTTACCGCAAATCATTTTCCGAGACAACTTCTATCAATTTTGATATTCTTGTATCGTAATTGCCGTATTTTTTATACCGTCCCTTTATTCAATGAGCATCGCGTCGCCGAAGGAGAAGAACCGGTAGCGCTGCGCGACCGCCACACGGTAGGCTTCCATTGTTTTATCGTAACCATAAAAGGCTGCAATCAACATAATCAGCGTGCTTTCCGGCAGGTGAAAGTTCGTGATCAGCGCATCGATGGCATGCAGTTCAACGCCGGGATACAGGAAAATATCGGTGTTGCCGCTGCAGGGCTGGATCTTGCCATACCGGGCCCAGACTGCTTCCAGGGTGCGGCAGCTTGTGGTGCCGACAGCCACCACCCGGTGGCCCGCCGCCCGCGCTTCGTTGATGGCCGCAGCGGCCTCCTCCTCCACGCAGTACCATTCGGTGTGCATATGGTGGTCCTCGATTTCCTCCTCACTGACCGGGCGGAAAGTGCCAAGCCCGACATGCAGCGTAACCTCGACAACCTTGACCCCCTTGGCGCGGATCTCCGCAAGCAGCTCAGGGGTAAAGTGCAGGCCGGCCGTCGGCGCAGCGGCGCTGCCAAGTTCCTTCGCATAGACCGTCTGGTACTGGCTCTGGTCCTCGAGCTGTTTGGTGATGTAGGGGGGCAGCGGCATTTTGCCGAAGGCGTCAAGCTTTTCATACAGGGTCTCGGTGTCATAGGTAAAGGTGACAAGCTTGTTGCCTTCGGGCAGCGTCTGGTCCACCGTGGCCGTCAGGCTGCCATCGCCAAATGAAAGCCGGGTGCCGGCCTGCATGCGGCGGCCCGGGCGGGCCAGGCATTCCCATGTATCGCCGCGCACCTGGCGCAGCAGCAGCAATTCACAGACCGCGCCTGTCGGCACCTTGGTGCCGATCAGCCGGGCCGGCAGCACCTTGGAATTGTTGACAACCAGCACATCACCGGCCTGCAGGTATTCGGGCAGGTCGTGGAAAATGCGGTGCTCGATCGCATCGCTGTTGCGGTGCAGCACCATCAGACGGGCGGAATCCCGCGGGTCGGCAGGTTCCTGTGCAATGAGTTCTTTGGGCAGGTCGTACCAGAAATCTTTTTTCAGCATGGTTCTTTTCCTTTTTATAATCGGGTGACAGGGCGGCATGGGCACGGCGGAAAAATTCTGCCGTTTTTCGTTGACAACCGCCCCCCGCAATGGTATGATGGTGGCATAACACAGAGGCGCGGGCAACATGAGTAAGCGCGGTGTAACGGGCCGGCCAGGCCGCCGCATGAAAGGGTTGTCTGCCGAAGGCAATGTACGGCACGCATTGCCTGGGCCCGCTGCCGAACAGGGACGGGACTGTCACATCGTTTGCGGTGTGTTGCGCTGTGTGGCAATATATGATTATATTGCATTTTGTGCCGGTTTTCAAGCCGGTTTTTTTATTGTCCGTCGGCAGGTTTTGCCGTTTCCGGCCGGGCAAAATTGTCTGCCAGGCACTTCCCCGCCATTGCCGCATACAATGGGTACGGGGCGGGCCGCCAGGCCGGGCGCCGCGCCCGGCCGCACAGGGAAAGGAAGCGTTCCTATGAAACAGTACAAAGTAGGCGTTGTGGGCGCCACCGGCATGGTGGGCCAGCGGTTTGTGACCTTGCTTGCCGACCACCCGTGGTTTAGGCTGACGGCGTTGGCCGCCTCGGCGCGGTCGGCCGGCAAAACCTATGCCGAAGCCGTGGGCCCGCGCTGGGCGATGAGCACCCCGATGCCCGAGCAGGTCAAAGATATGGTTGTGCTGGATGCCGCCGACGTAAACGCAGTGGCAAGCCAGGTGGATTTTGTCTTCTGCGCGGTCAACATGAAAAAAGAGGAGATCAAAGCGCTGGAGGAAGCCTACGCCAAAGCGGAGTGCCCGGTTGTTTCAAACAACAGCGCCCACCGCATGACCCCCGATGTGCCGATGGTTGTGCCCGAAATCAACGCCGACCACATCGAGATCATCCCGGCGCAGCGCCGCCGCCTTGGCACCAAGCGCGGGTTCATTGCGCTCAAGAGCAACTGCAGTTTGCAGAGCTATGTCCCTGCGCTGCACCCGCTGCGCGGCTACGGCATTACCGAGTGCCTTGTCTGCACCTACCAGGCAATTTCGGGCGCCGGCAAGACGTTTGAGACCTTCCCCGACATTCTCGACAACGTAATCCCCTACATCGGCGGCGAGGAAGAGAAGAGCGAGCAGGAGCCCCTCAAGCTCTGGGGGCACATCGAAGGCGACCGCATCGTCCCGGCAGACGGCCCCTCCTTCACGGCGCAATGCCTGCGGGTACCGGTTTCGGACGGCCACATGGGCGCGGTGTTCGTGCGCTTTGAGAAAAAGCCCGCAAAGGAAGAAATCCTCAAGGCCTGGGCTGAATTCCGCGGCCCCGCGCAGGAGCTCAACCTGCCCAGCGCCCCCAAACAGTTCCTGCATTATTTCAGCGAACCCGACCGCCCGCAGCCCAAGCTGGACCGGATGCTGGAAAACGGCATGGCCGTGAGCATCGGCCGCCTGCGGGAAGACACCCAGTACGATTACAAATTTGTCTGCCTGTCCCACAACACGCTGCGCGGCGCGGCCGGCGGCGCAGTGCTGCTGGCTGAACTGCTGGCGGCGAAGGGCTACTTTGACTAAGGTGTACCCGGCAAAATTCCCAGCACCTTGGGTTGATCCGATACACCCGGAATTGAGGTTTCACCATGAAGCAACCTGTTTTTACCGGCGCCGGGGTGGCTATCATCACCCCGATGTTCCCGGACGGCACCGTCAACTTTGACGAGCTCGGCCGCCTGATTGACGACCAGATCGCCCACGGCACCGACGCCATCATCATCTGCGGCACCACCGGCGAATCCGCCACCTTAACCCATGAGGAACACGCCGAGTGCATCCGCTACGCGGTCGAGCGCACCGCCAAGCGGGTGCCGGTCGTGGCGGGGACCGGCTCAAACGACACGGCTTACGCCATCACCCTCTCGCAGCATGCCGAAGCCGTCGGCGCCGACGCGCTGCTGCTTGTGACCCCTTACTACAACAAGGCGAGCCAGCGCGGGCTGATCCGGCATTTCACCGCAATCGCGAACGCCGTGCACCTGCCCTGCATCCTGTACAATGTGCCAAGCCGCACCGGCTGCAACCTGCTGCCGGCCACCCTGGCCGAGCTGGCTAAAATCCCCAACATCAACGGCGTTAAGGAGGCCAGCGGCAGCCTTGCGCAGGCCAGCGAGATCGCGGCCCTCTGCGGCGACGAGCTGAACCTCTATTCGGGCGAGGACGGGCTGATCCTGCCGATCCTCGCGCTCGGCGGCAAGGGGGTTATCAGCGTGCTGAGCAACGTGGCCCCGCAGTACACCCATGACCTGTGCGCGGCCTGGTTTGCCGGCGATGTGGCCCGCTGCCGCAAAATGCAGCTGGACGCGCTGCCGCTGGTGCACGCCCTGTTTGCCGATGTGAACCCGATCCCCGTAAAGTGGGCAATGAACCGGCTGGGCTGGGCGGCCGGCCCGCTGCGGCTGCCGATGTGCGACCCCGATGAGGGCGTGCAGCGCCAGCTTGAAACCGCAATGCGGGATTTTGGAATCCTGAAAGAGTAAGACGACGCAGGGCCCGCCGGCCACCGCGCAGGCGGCCGGCGGGCCCTGCGGTTTTGAAAAGGAAGTGCACCATGACCAACATCATTTTGCAGGGCATCGGCGGGCGGATGGGCCGCGCGCTGCTTGAAAAAATCGCGGCGCGGGATGACTGCCGTGTCGTCGCCGGCATTGACCAGCAGTCCGGCCAAATCGGCGAAATCCCTGTCTATGCCAGCCTTGACGACCTGCCGGCTTCGACCTGCGGCGTTGTGATTGATTTTTCCTCCCCCGCCGGGGCGGCGGCCGCGGCACGGTACGGGGCCGAGCACGGCCTGCCCTGCGTGCTCTGCTCGACCGGGCTTTCGAAAGAGCAGGAAGCCGAGATCGAGGCCGCGAGCGAGCGGGTCGCGATCTTCCGCAGCGCCAATATGTCGCTCGGCATCAATGTGCTGATCGAGCTCTGCAAGCGCGCGCAGGCGCTGCTCGGGACCGAGTTCGATATTGAGATCGTCGAAAAGCACCACCACAACAAGCTTGACGCGCCGAGCGGCACCGCTCTGATGATTGCCGATGCGATCAACGCCCAGGCCGGCGGCGCGTATGAATATGTGTATGACCGGCACGACGTGCGCCAGAAGCGCGGCGCGCAGGAGCTTGGTATCGCTTCGGTACGGGGCGGGGGGATTGTCGGCGACCACGACGTGCTGTTCTGCGGGCCGGAGGAAGTGCTGACCATCGCCCACACCGCTCAAAGCCGCGGCGTCTTTGCCGACGGCGCGGTGCAGGCGGCCCTTTTCCTCGACGGACAGGCGACCGGCTACTACACAATGAGCGATCTTTTGCGGGGGAAACTGGGATGAAGATACGTCTGCGCGGGCTGGCCCCGGTTCTGGCCGCCCTGCTGGTGGCGGGCTGCGGCGCGCCGCCCTCGACCGAGACGGCGCCCGCCCCCACAACCGCCCCCACCGCCGCGCCGACGCCCGAACCCACACCGGAACCGACGCCGATGGTGGAAACCGTGCGGTTTTCGGCCAGCGGGGACAACCTGATCCATGAGGGACTTTACAACCAGGCCCGCGCCCGTACCGGGGGCGAAGGGTACGACTTCGCCCCGGCCTACGAGGCAATGCGCAGCTTTTACGAAGCGCACGACGTGAACTGGCTCAACCAGGAAACCCTTGTCAACGACGCCTACGAACCGAGCGGCTATCCGATGTTTTCAACCCCCGGCGACATCACGAACGCTTTGTACGATATCGGCTTCCGGGTGTTCAGCCTTTCGAACAACCACAGCTACGACAAAGGCGCTGGCGGGATCGCCGCCTCGCGCGAACACTGGGCCGCGATGCCGGAGGATGTCGTCACCGCCGGGTTCTATAACCTCGCCGACCCGACCGCCGACCTCGCGACCCAAACCGTCAACGGCATCACGATCGGCTATCTCTCCTGGACCGAGAGCACCAACGGCCTGCCGACGCCGGCCGACAGCGAGTACGGCGTCATCTACCTTGACGACCGCGAGACGATGGCCGCCCAGATCGCGGCGCTGCGCCCGGCCTGCGATGTGCTCATCGCGAGCTGCCACTGGGGCGTGGAGGGCAGCCACACCGTAACCGATGCCCAGCGCGAGACCGCCCAGTGGCTGGCCGACCAGGGGGTTGACCTTGTCATCGGCACCCACCCGCATGTGACCCAGGGGGCCGAATGGCTTGACGCGGCCGACGGAACCCCGGCGTTCGTGGCCTACTCGCTCGGGAATTTCATCAGCGCGCAGGCGCAGTACGACAATATGATCGGGGCGCTGCTCTCGATCGAATTTGTCAAGACGACCGCGCCGGACGGCAGCGTGAGCGTGGCGCTGCAAAACCCGGCCCTGATCCCGACCGTGACCCAGTACGAGACCGGCTACGCGGACATCCGTGTTCTGCCCTTCAGCGCCTATACCGATGAACTTGGCGCGGCGCACGGCAATTTCCAGATGGATCGCGCCGGCATCGAAGCCGTTTTGCGCGGCAGCATTGAGGAAGAGTTTTTGGATCTGGAAACGGTTTGGTAATTCCGCAGGGGCGGATGCCCGCATCCGCCCGCGTTTTCCCCGCCGCAGCCTTCTGCGGGCGAGCCACGCTCGCCCTTACCCACTCTTGAATAAACGAAAGGACGGGATGCCCCATGTATGGCGTCAGCAAGATCACCAGCGAACCGGACATCATGCTCACAACCTTTCCCGGCGCGCAGTACAGCGCCCAGAGCCTGGCTGAACACCTGGAAGTGTTTGCCAAAGCAGGCATCGTTGTGGATATGATCTGCCAGAGCGCCCCGCGCGGCGCCGAGGTGGATTTCAGCTTCACGACAAGCTATGCCAACCTGCCCGCCGTGATGGCCGCCCTGCCCGAAGCCGCCAAGGCCCACCCGCCGCTGATTTCAGGCGGTTACAGCAAGGTCAACCTGTTCGGTGAAGAGATGGTCACAAGCTGCGGCGTGGCTGCCCGCGCGCTGCGGGCGCTGGCCGGCGCCGGGGTGGAGATTGCCCTGATAACAACAAGTGATCTGGACATTTCGCTGCTGGTGCGCCAGCAGGACGAGGACACTGCGCTTGAAGTGCTGCGCGAAGCGTTTGCGTTGTAAAAAGCGAAGAGGAGGCAGGCAAACGCCCGCCTCCTCTTCGCTTTTACAGTAGGAAGGAAATGTCAGTTGGAAGGCTGCGCGGCTGCGCGGGCGGCTTCCCGCCGGCGCAGGTAATGCCGCACCATCACGACGCAGTACCCCAGCGCCAAGCCCCAGGCGATCGGCGCGATGAACAGCCAGTCAAGGAAGATGTTCAGCACGCTGGAAAAGGCCAGGAAGTAAAACGGGTGGCGCGAATCCCCCGCAGCCCGCAGCGCGCCGGAGGCAAAGTTGTAGAGCATGGCGGCCGGTATGCCGGCAAACATAATCAGGATATAGGTGCGCGCATCGGCAAAGATATCCGCCGGGGTGCCCACCAGCGGCAGAGAAAACCGCAGAATCTGGGGCAGCGGACGCCCGCGGGTCAGGTCCATCGCCGCCTGGGATTGCTTCATTTCCAATCTCCTCCCGGTCTTTCGTTTGAGAATGATGAAGGTTTCGCTAAGGTGTGTGCCTGCACCCCCTTTTTACAAAAGCGGCGCAGCAGCTGCACATCGCCCAGCCCAGCCTGAGCATGGCGCTGGACAAGCTGGGCAAAGAGCTCGGCGTTGCTCTGTTTTTGGGGAGGACGCCCACCGCCGCAGCGCCCGGCTGACCGAAGCCGGGCGGCTGCTGCTGCAGGATGCGCGCACCTTGCTGGACCAGGCCGAGGTGACGGCAGCCCATATGCGGCAGTTTTCTCAGCGGGACTGGGCCGAAGTGCGCCTGGCTTACACCGCCGCCCTGGCCGAGCGCACGGTGCCCGCCCTGCTGCACGACTTTCTGACCGGCCGCGGCAAAGGGTGCACAATCTATTCGGATGAAATGCCCACCGACCGGATTGCCGCCGGCCTGCGGGACGGCCGGTTCGACCTGGGGCTTGGCTCGGTGCTGCCGCCGGAGGATGCGCTGGAGCAGATTCCTTTCGCCTGGCAGCCGCTTTGCCTGCTGACACCGCCGGGCGACAGCGCAGCCTACGACAGCCCCGCCGCGCTGAACGGCGCGCCGCTGATTACCTTCCGCCAGGATTACCCGATGGCCAGGCTGCTGGCCGAACGGTTTGCCGCCTGGGGCTGCACCCCGCACCCGGCTTGTCTCCACAGCCGCCCGCGCCCTGCAGGCCCTGGTGCTGGAGCGGGCGGAAATCCTGTAAACGCACAAATCCCGGCCGGCTGTGGCAGCAAACCACAGCCGGCCGGGATTTGTTTCTTTTCTGTTTTAGTCCGCCGCGTTCGCACCGGCCGGGGCCTTGCTAAAGACCTTGGAGGCAAAGAATGGCAGGAAGATTACGCCGTAGACAATCGCCTGGACGAGGATATCGAACCAGGTCACGGTCTGGTTGCTGATGACGGTGGTGCCGGAATAGACAAGGATCAGGTTGTTGTTGAACGAGTGCAGCAGCACCGCCACCCAGACATTGCCGGTTTTGAGATACGCCCAGGCGAAGAAGATGCCGAGGCACAGGCAGGTGATGATCTGGCTGACAAAGCTCTGCAGACCGGTTTCGGGCGCATAGTAGAAGAGGTTCAGCGGCAGATGCCACAGCGCCCAGGCCAGGCAAAGCAGCACGACGCCGCGGCGCGGGCCGAACTTTTCCTGCATGCGGGGCTGCCAGTAGTACCGCCAGCCGTATTCCTCGCCGAAGAAGGCGAGAAACGAGAGGAAGAAGTTCGGGATCAGGATCAGAAACATCACATAGGGCGCGGACGTGGTCCAGTAGGCGAGGTATTCGCCCATCTGGCCGTAGGGCAGGATACTGATAAAGACGGCCACCGTGCGAAGCAGGATAAACAGCGCCACATACCCCAGCGCCTTGAACCCGCCGTGCCAGCGCAGACCGGCCGCGGCGCGGCGGTCTTTTTTGGCGATGAGCAGGAACAGCCAGGCCAGCACGCTGCCGGCAACGACCAAGATGTTTACCGCGCCGAGCCAGACATCTCCCGGCGCGACGACTATACCCAGGCAGCAGACGACAAGCGCCGCCGTGCAGAGCAGATAGAACACATAGAACCCGCGGGGCAGGCCGGGGCGGTGGGTGAGGAAATAGGCCAGCATCACGCCGGCAGCCGGGTAGAACATCTGGGCGTTGGGAAAAACGTCGGTGTTATAGCCGGCGCGCTGGGCGATGGCCAGCGGGATGCCCATCAAAAACGGCATCCCGAAGGCGACAAGCAGAAAGATCAGCATCTCTTTGGGCTGCCAGAGGGGTTTGGCCTCGGCAAGCGGCCGGGTGGTTTCGGGGGTGGTGTTCTCTTGCATGGGAATCTCTCCTTACTTTCGGGTTTATTGTTTCTTCTTTTCTTCGGAATCTTCGTCGGGTTCGTCCTCGGGGTTATCGAGGGTACGGCGGCGCTTGTAGTAGAAATACGCGCCGAGCTGCAAAGCGCCGAGGCAGAGCAAGGCGGTGAACGCGCCGCCTATCGCCGCGCCCCACCAGTCGCCGGGTTCCCACCAGCTCTGGCGGCTGTTGCGAACCAGAAGATAGATAAAAAATGCGATGCCCGCCACGGCCGACCAGATTGCGTTTTTGCGCAGGGTGGGCTTGGTATCAGCAATCGTCCAGATGCCGTTGCGAATCCACTCGATCAGGCCGTAGATGCACAGAATCATAAAGATCGACCATTCGGCAGCCATCTGGGTCATATCCGCACCGGCGATGCTCTGAATCAACAACGCAATCAGCAGCAGCGCCCAGGCCAGCCAGAAACCGCGGTGGCCGATCTGGTCGGCCTTTTGCTGCTGCAGCTCATCCAGTTCGTTGCCAAACAACTGCTTTTTGAACCAAGCGCACAGTTTCATCCTTCATCCTCCCAAAACAGATTGTCCAGCGTCTTGCCGAGCACTTTGCAGATTGCGCGGCAGAGCTTGATGGTGGGGTTATACTCCCCTTTTTCAATGGCGTTGATGGTCTGGCGGGTCGCCCCCACCGCGGCGGCCAGATCCGCCTGGGTCATATCTTTTTCGGCCCGGGCCGCCTTCATCTTCAAATTTTTGGCCATCTCAACCGCCTCACAGCAGCAGCCAGGCGACGGCGGCCGCGGCCATCGCCAGCCAGAAAACCTCGCGGTCGGTCAAATGTCGTTTGCACTGTTTCATTGTGGCGCCCTCCTTTTTGGTAGAGTTTTTCATAAGAGTTGAGAGTTTAGATTCGGTGGCCCGGCGGCTGCGCCGCCTTGAAAACACCTGTAGGGCCGGGCATTGCCCGCCTGCGGAAGGCTGCAACACAGGGGAACTGTTGAGATTGTAGGGGCCGATTCCATATCCGCCCGCGTTTCCCGCACCGCAAGCCGGGCCGATATAGAATCCGCCCCTACCGTCCTCAGCGGCCGCCGGAATACCAAATCCGAACTTTTCACTCTGCAAAGCATCTCGCTTTGTTGTGAGGCCAGTATACCACTTGCCCGACATTCTGTCAACTATATATTACATTTTGTCCGGTAAAAAAGCGGTAAAGAAGGACTGTGCCTTGCCTTACCGCCAAAGGCTGTGGTATCATAGGGGTAAAGTTCCCGAACTGTTCAGAAAGGGTTGTCCTGCTTATGAGAGACGGTTTTCTGCATGCGGCTGCGGTTTCGCCCGGTCTGCGGGTGGCCGATGTGCCGTATAACAAGGCCGAGATCCTTGCCGCGATGCAAAAGGCGGCGGCCGAAGGCGTCAAGCTGCTCTGCTTGCCGGAGCTTTGCTTAACCGGCTACACCTGCGGCGACCTGTTTTTGCAGCAGCCGCTGCTGCGCGCGGCCGAGGACGCACTGGCCGAGATTTTGCAGGCCAGCGCCGGGCTTGACCTTGTCGCGCTCGTCGGCCTGCCGGTGCGGGTGGATGCCAAGCTGTACAACTGTGCAGCCGTACTCTGCCGCGGCAAACTGCTCGGCCTTGTGCCCAAGACCCACCTGCCCAACTACGCCGAGTTTTATGAGTTGCGCCACTTTGCCCCCGCCCCGCAGGGGGTGCGCAGCATCGCGCTGGCCGGGCAGGAAGCGCCGTTCGGCGCCTCGCTTTTGTTCCGCTGCCGCCAGATGCCAAGTTTTGTACTCGGGGTGGAGCTGTGCGAAGACCTCTGGGCCCCGGTACCGCCAAGCTGCGCCCACGCGCTGGCCGACGCGACGGTGATTGCGAACCTTTCGGCCAGCGACGAGACGATCGGCAAGGCCGACTACCGCCGCGCCCTTGTGACCGGGCAGAGCGGGCGGCTGCTCTGTGCCTATCTGTACGCCGACGCCGGCCACGGCGAGAGCACGACCGATATGACCTTTGCCGCCCACAACCTGATTGCCGAAAACGGCGCGCTGCTGGCTGAAACGCCGCCCTTCGGCGACGGCTGGGCGGCCGCCGAGATCGACTTGCAGCGCATGGAGCAGGAGCGTGCCCGCAGCACGACCTTTGCCCCCGCGCCGGCCGGCTACACAAGCGTCGGCTTTGACCTGCCGCTTTGCGAGACAAAGCTGACGCGCTTTGTCTCCCCCACCCCGTTTGTGCCGCAGGCAGACGCCGACCGCGCAAAGCGGTGCGAGCTGATTCTGCGCATCCAGGCCGAGGGGCTGGCCAAGCGGATCGAGCACACCCATGCGGCCTGCGCCGTCGTCGGGATTTCGGGCGGGTTGGATTCCTGCCTCGCGCTGCTGGCCGCCGTGCGGGCCTGTAAAGTTCTGGGCAAGCCGGCTTCAACGATCGTCGCAATCACGATGCCCTGCTTCGGCACGACCAAGCGCACCCGCTCGAACGCCGAAGCGCTCTGCGAAGCGCTCGGCGTGCAGTTTGCCGAGGTCAACATTGCCGATACTGTCAAAACCCACTTTGCCGATATCGGCCAGCCGCTCGACTGCTACGACGTAACCTACGAAAACGGCCAGGCCCGGGTGCGCACGCTCGTTCTGATGGACTACGCCAACAAGCACGGCGGGTTTGTGATCGGCACCGGCGATCTGAGCGAGCTCGCGCTCGGCTGGGCGACCTACAACGGCGACCACATGAGTATGTACGGCGTCAACGCCGGCGTGCCCAAAACGCTTGTGCGCCACATTGTGCGGTATGTGGCCGACAGCTGCGGCGACAAGGCGCTGCAAGCGGTTCTGCTTGACATTCTGGATACCCCGGTCAGCCCCGAACTGCTGCCGGCCAAAGCCGACGGCACGATCGCCCAGCAGACCGAGGCGCTGGTCGGTCCGTACGAGCTGCACGATTTTTATCTTTATTATGTGCTGCGGTTCGGCTTCGGCCCGGCCAAAATCTACCGGCTGGCCAAAGCCGCCTTTGCCGGCCGGTATGACGACGCGACGCTGCTAAGCTGGCTGCGCAGCTTCTACAGGCGGTTCTTCGCCCAGCAGTTCAAGCGCAGCTGTCTGCCCGACGGCCCGAAGGTCGGTTCGGTCACCCTCTCCCCCCGCGGCGACTGGCGTATGCCCAGCGACGCGGTGAACGCGGTGTGGATGGGGGAGCTGGAAGAGTTGGAAAATGAAAAATTGAAAATGAAGAATTAAAAAATTGTGGTGGTTCGGCGGCTGCGCCGCCTCAAAATAGTCGCCGTAGGGGCGGGCATTGCTCGCCCGGAGAGGTTTGCGGCGAGGAAAAGCCCACGGGCGGATGCGAGCATCCGCCCCTACATTTTCTCAAAACCAAACGCGCCCTTCCCATGATTCGGGAAGGGCGCGTTGCGCTATGTTCTATTTCTGCCGCTTATTGCAGCACCGCGCCGAGGTTGGCGCTGGTGACCTGACGGGCGTAGCGGGCCAGCCAGCCGGTCTTGACATTCGGTTCGGGCGCGACATAGGCCGCCTTGCGGCGGGCAAGTTCCTCATCATCGACCAGCAGCGTGATCGAGGCCGCCGGGATGTCGATGGCAATCTGGTCGCCCTCCTCAATCAAACCGATCGGCCCGCCGGCCGCCGCTTCGGGGCTGACATGGCCGATGGCCGCGCCGCGCGAAGCGCCGGAGAACCGACCGTCGGTGATGAGGGCGACGGTGGTATCGAGCTTCATGCCGGCCAGCGCGCTGGTCGGGTTGAGCATTTCCCGCATGCCGGGGCCGCCCTTGGGACCTTCGTACCGGATGACGACGACGTCGCCGGGGTGGATGCGGCCGTTGTAGATCGCGTCGATGGCCTCCTCCTCGCTGTTAAAGACCCGGGCCGGGCCGGTGTGACGCTGCATTTCGGGCGCGACAGCGCTGCGCTTGACGACGCAGCCGTCCGGCGCGATGTTGCCCCAGAGAATCTGCAAGCCGCCGGTCTCGGAGTAGGGGTTGCCGATCGGGCGGATCGCCTTCTCGTCCAAGATATGCGCGCCGGCAATGTTCTTACCCAGCGTCTTGCCGGTGACCGTCGGCACATCGAGGTCGAGCAGGCCTTTCTTCGCAAGTTCGGCCTGCACGGCCGGGATGCCGCCGGCTTCATACAAATCGGGCATATGGGTCGGGCCGGCCGGGGCCAGGTGGCAGAGGTTCGGGGTTTTGGCGCTGATCTCGTTGAAGAGCTTGAGGTCGATCGGCACGCCAGCCTCGTAGGCGATCGCGAGCAGGTGCAGCACCGTGTTGGTCGAGCAGCCGAGCGCCATGTCACAGGTCAGCGCGTTGCGGATTGAACGCTCGTTGACGATCTGGCGGGCCGTGACGCCGCGGCGCACAAGCTCCATAATCGCCATGCCGGACCGCTTGCCGAGCTGCAGCCGCTTGGCGTAGACGGCGGGGATCGTGCCATTGCCGGGCAGCGCGATGCCGATGGCCTCGCACAGGCAGTTCATGCTGTTGGCCGTGTACATACCCGAGCAGGAGCCGCAGCCCGGGCAGCAGTTGCAGGTGCAGTCCTCGAGCTGCGCATCATCGATCATGCCGGCCTTGTATGCGCCGACGGCCTCGAACATCTTGGACAGACTGACCTCCTCGCCCTCGTACCGGCCGGCCAGCATCGGCCCGCCGGAGCAGACGACGGCCGGGATGTCGAGCCGCACGGCCGCCATCAGCATGCCGGGCACGATCTTATCGCAGTTGGGCACAAGCACGAGACCGTCAAGCTGGTGGGCCATGCACATCGTCTCGACGCTGTCACAGATCAGTTCGCGGGAGGCAAGCGAGTATTTCATCCCGATATGCCCCATCGCGATGCCGTCGCAGACGCCGATCGCCGGGATCAGAATCGGGGTGCCGCCGGCCATCCGCACGCCGGCCTTGACGGCGTCGGCAAGCTTATCGAGGTTCATGTGGCCGGGCACAATCTCGCTGTAGGCGGATACGACGCCGATCAGCGGGCGTTCGAGCTCCTCCGGCGTGTAGCCCAAAGCGTAAAACAGGCTGCGGTTGGGCGCGCGCTCGGGCCCCTTTTTGACGTTATCGCTGCGCAAAACCATTCATTCCTTTCCGAGTTTTACTTGCTGAGCCAGCTCATCATCTTGCGCAGTTCGGCGCCGACCTTTTCGATCAGGTGCTCGCTCTGCATCCGGCGCTCGGCCAGGAAGTGGGTCTTGCGGCCGCCGTTGGGGCTCATCTCGGTCAGGAACTCGCTCGCGAAGGTGCCGTCCTGGATCTCGGTCAGGACCTTCTTCATCTCCTTGCGGGTGTCCTCGGTGATCAGGCGCTTGCCGGTGCGGTAGTCGCCGTATTCGGCGGTGTTGGAGATCGAGTACCGCATCTTGGAGAAGCCGCCCTCGTTGATGAGGTCAACAATCAGCTTCATCTCGTGGCAGGTCTCGAAGTAGGCCATCTCGGGGGCGTAGCCGGCCTCGACCAGCGTATCGAAGCCGGCCTTGATGAGTTCGCAGACACCGCCGCAGAGCACGGCCTGCTCGCCGAAGAGGTCGGTCTCGGTCTCTTCCTTGAAGGTGGTCTCGAGGATACCCGCACGGCCCGCGCCGATGCCGCAGGCGTAGGCCAGAGCCAGTTCCTTGGCCTTGCCGGTGTAGTCCTGCTCCACGCAGATCAGGGACGGGCAGCCTTCGCCCTCGGTGTAGAGGCGCCGGACAATGTGACCGGGGCCCTTGGGGGCGATCATGATGACATCGACATTCTTCGGCGGGGTGATCGTCTTGAAGTGGATGTTGAAGCCGTGGGCGAAGGCCAGGGCCTTGCCCTCGGTCATGTGGGGGGCGACCTGCTTGTTGTAGATATCGGCGCAGAGTTCGTCGGGCACGAGCATCATGACGATGTCGCCGGCCGCGGCGGCGTCCTCAACCTCCATGACCTTGAAGTTCGGGTGCTCGGCGGCGAAGGCTTCGGCCTTCTCCCAGTGGGAGGAGCCTTTGCGCAGGCCGACGACGACGTTGACGCCGCTCTCGGCCAGGTTCTCGGAATGGGCGTGGCCCTGCGAGCCGAAGCCGATGATCGCGACGGTCTTGCCGTCGAGCAGGCCGAGGTTGCAGTCGGAATCGTAGTACTTGTTGATAGCCATGGGAAATCTTCCTTTCTTGGGTTTGATTGTATGATAGAAAAAAATAATGGGGAAACGGTGTTGGATTTGCGCGCAAAGCGCGAAATAAAGAAAACGGATGCGCCCTGCCCTCACTCCTCCGGATACCGGTTCGGCAGCGGGAACTGCGCGGCGCGGATCTCCTGCGGGGGCTTTTGCATATGCTCATGCTTGCCGCCGCGCTCCAGCGCCGTGACGCCGGTGCGGCAGAGTTCGAGGATTTCGTAATCGGCGAACATCTTCAAAAAGGCGTCGATCTTTTCCGGCTTGCCGGTCAGCTCAAAGACCATGCTGTCGGGCGAAAGGTCGATAATTTTGGATTTGTAGATGCTCGCAATCTCGCGCAGTTCGGCACGCTGGCGGGTATCGCAGGCCACTTTGAGCAGCAGCAGCTCGCGCTGCAGGCTGTTTTCGGGGACGAGCTCAAACACCTGGCGGGATACTTCGAGCCGCTCGGTCTGCAAGATCAGCTGGTCGATGTCGCGGTCGTTGCCGTGGGTGGTCACGGTGATCCGGCTGATGGCCGGGTCGTTGGTGGCCGAGACGGTCAGGCTGTCAATGTTGAAGCCGCGGCGGTTGAACAAACTTGACACCCGCGCCAGGACGCCGCTCTGGTTATCGACAAGCAGGCTGATGACCCGGCGCCGGTCGGCGGGGTTTGTGATTGGCTGTGTCATATTTCCCACCTCACTCCATGATGATGTCGTTGATATCGCCGCCGCCCGGAATCATCGGCAGCACCTTCTCGTCCTTGCCAATGCGGCAGTCGATCCAGCACGGGCCTTCCTGTTTGAGAGCATCGGCAAAAGCGGCGCGGAATTCGGCCGGGGTGGCGGCGCGGTAGCCCTTGGCGCCGAACCCTTCGGCCACCTTGACAAAGTCGGTCTTTCGGTGCGGGTCGGTGGAAGAATAGCGCTTGCCGTAGAAGCTTGTCTGCCATTGCCGCACCATGCCGAGCACCTGGTTGTTGAAGATGACCGTGATGATCGGCAGATGGTAGCTGACGGCGGTGCAGCCTTCGTTGAGGTTCATGTGGAAGGAACCGTCGCCGGTCAGCATAATAACCCGCTGGTCACGGCCGAGCGCCATCTGCGCGCCGATTGCCGCGCCGTAGCCGAAGCCCATTGTGCCAAGCCCGCCGCTGGTCAAAAAGCCGCGGCTCTTGGTGTGGTGCAGGTACTGGGCCGCCCACATCTGGTGCTGGCCGACATCGGTCACATACACGGCGTCCGGCCCGGCCTGGCGGCAGATTTCATCAATCAGCTGGTGGGGGCGCAGCTCTGTTTCACTGTCCTGGGGTTTGCAGTCGTTTTTCTGCCATTCATGGATCTGATCCATCCAGGCCGTGTGCTCAGCCGGCTCAAGGTAGGGCAGAATTGCCTGCAGCACATAAGCCGCGTCGCCGGCGATCCCCAGGTCCACCGCAATGTTTTTGCCCATCTCGCTCGGGTCGATGTCAATCTGGATAACCTTGGCCCTGTTGGCAAATGTTTCGGGGTTGAGCGCCACCCGGTCGGAAAAACGGGTTCCCACCGCAATGACAAGGTCGGCTTCCGCCACCGCCTTGTTGGCCGCATAGCCGCCGTGCATGCCCAGCATGCCAAGGTTGTAGGGTCCGCCGTAGCCAAGCACGCCGGCCGCCATCAGGGTGTGGGTGGCCGGGATGCCCGCCTTGTTCAGCAAATCCCGCAGCGGCTGGCAGCCAAAGGCGCTGCGCACGCCGCCGCCAAAGCAGACGATCGGCCGTTGCGCCTTGTTGATCATGTCGGCGGCCTGGCGGGCAAGCGCGTCGTCCACCTGGGTCACGGTGCGGATCAGCTCGGGTTCCTTGTGGGTAAACTCACAGGAATTGGCCGTGACGTCCTTCGGAATATCGACAAGCACCGGGCCTTTGCGGCCGCTCTGCGCAATGCGGAAGGCCGCGCGCATCGTGTCGGCCAGGTCCTCCACCCGGCGCACCGTATAGTTGTGCTTGGTGATCGGAAGGGTGATGCCCTCGATATACGCTTCCTGGAAGCTGTCCCGCCCGATCAGCGAGGTTGCGACGTTGCCGGTAAAGGCAACCATCGGGACGCTGTCCATATAGGCGGTGGCGATCCCGGTGACAAGGTTGGTCGCGCCGGGGCCGCTGGTAGCCAGCACCACGCCGGTGCGGCCGGTGGCCCGGGCGTAGCCGTCAGCCGCATGGGCGGCGCCCTGTTCGTGGGCGGTTAGTACGGTTCGGATTCTTTCAGAGCTTTTATACAGTTCGTCATACAAGTTCAGCACCGCACCGCCGGGGTAGCCGAACAGGATATCAACGCCCTGCTCAATCAAAACCTCCACAAAAATCTGGGAGCCTGTCAAACGCATGTTCCTCTCTCCTTTCATCTCCTGCTTTCTTACAACCGGCGCCGGGCAGCGCCTGAAATAAAAAACAGCCTTTGCCTCTTTGTGTAAGAGACAAAGGCCGTCAGGCGCTCTGCGGTACCACTCTCATTGGCGCAAACTGCGCCCCCTCAACGGGCTTCACTTTGAGAAAGCCCTGCACAATAACGGGTGCCCCCGTGCCCGGCTACTCGCCTTGCTTTCACCGTGCCTGCTCCGGGACGAGTTCGCACCGCGCCGCGCGCTGCCTTGCACCGGCCGGCAGCTCTCTGGTTACGGCGGAGAAGCGCTACTGCTTCCCTTCCTTGCATTTGGGAATTTGAAAAGTTTATAATGGATTGTACCGCATTTTTTGCCCGGTGTCAACCCCATTTTGGTCAGTTTTCACAATCCGCCTTGCAAGCGGCGCAGCAACCGGGTATACTGGGGGTTGACAAGCCTGTCTCTTTTTGTTGAATTTTCTAAGGGGGTAACTGGGTATGGATGTACATCAGGTAACCGAATGGGATGCCAAGCTCGGCGGGTTGGTTGTGTTCCGGGGGATTCTGGGCAACCCGCTGATTGAAAAGTTCCGCGCGCTGCTTTCCGCAGCGGCCGGGTATGACGGCCGGCCGGCCCCATTGGTGGCGGCCGCTTCGGCGTTTGAAGCCGCGCTGCTGCCCATTGGCGAGGATTGGGGCGCCGTGCTGCTTGACATTTTGCTTGAGGATGACAACCTCTGTATCCGCCGCGCGGCGGCCGGCGGCGCCGGCGAAGTGGCCGAAGCCTGCCTGGCGCGGGAACTTGCGCTGCTGCAGCGCATCGGCGCGCTGACGCTACCCGACCTGGTGGGCGGCCTGCCCGACGCCGACCGCCTGCTGCAGCAGATGCTGCCGCCAAGCTGGAAGGCGCAGACGCAGAACTACACCGCCGCCTACCTGGCGCGCTGCGCCGAGGTTGGGCGCAAAGGTTTCGGGATGTTTGCGCGGTGCCATGTTTTCACCCTCGAAGACGGGCGCCTGACCCCGGTGCGCTACCCCGACCCGCAGCGGCTTTCGCAGCTGCCGGGGTACGAGCGTGAACGCCAGAAGGTCATTGACAACACCAAAGCGCTGCTGGCCGGCAAACCGGCCGCCAACGTGCTGCTGTACGGCGACGCCGGCACCGGCAAATCAAGCACGGTCAAGGCGATTGCGAACGAATTCGCCGCCGAAGGGCTGCGCCTTGTCGAGATCAAGAAGCACCAGCTTTACCAGCTGCCGGCCCTGATGGACGAGCTTGCGCAGAACCCGCTCAAGTTCATCCTTTTCATCGACGACCTGAGTTTTTCTTCCAACGACGACAACTTCGCGGCGCTCAAGGCGATCCTTGAGGGCAGCGTCGGCGGGCGCAGCCACAATGTGGCGGTCTATGCGACCTCCAACCGGCGGCATCTTGTCAAAGAGCGGATGAGCGACCGCACCGGAGACGACCTGCACGAGGGCGACACCCGGCAGGAACTCATGAGCCTGTCGGCCCGGTTCGGGCTGACCGTGACCTTCCAGCAGCCGGATAAGGCCCGTTTTGACGCGATCCTGCTCGATCTGGCCAAGCAGTACGGTTTGCAGATGCCGGCCGACCAGCTCTATCTGCGGGGCGAAGCCTTCGCCCTGCGCGCCGGCGGCCGCAGCCCCCGCGTCGCCAAACAGTTTGTAGAGCTCGCCGCGGCGGGAGTAGGGGTTTGAGATTATAGAATAAAGAGACCACTGTAGGGGCCGGTGCTTGGCATTGGCCCGCAGACTGTCGAAAAAGTCAAAATCCGTTGCCGTCGGCGGACATGCGCCGAGGACGGCGCGGACTTTTGCGGGCGGATGCAAGCATCCGCCCCTGCTTTTTTTATCCCACCACCTGAAACCCTTCGGCCTGCAGCTTTGCCCTGATCTCCTCAATCTGGGCGGTGTCACGGGTTTCGAGGCCGAGCTTCAGGAAGCAGCTTGTGATCGCCATGTTGGTATCGCCGAGGTCATACTGCACGCTGACAACGTTCGCACCGCAGCCCGAGATGATCTCGCTGACCCGGGTCAGCTGGCCGGGCTTATCCTCCAGCGCAATCATCAGGTTGCATTTGCGGCCGCTCATCACGAGGCCGCGGTTGATGACCCGGGAGAGGATGTTCACATCGATGTTGCCGCCCGAGATCAGGCAGACCGTCTTTTTCCCCTCGATCGGCAGCTTGCCGAAGAGGGCGGCCGCAACCGGCGTTGCGCCGGCGCCCTCGGCCACGAGCTTTTGGTTTTCCATCAGCGAGAGGATCGCGGCCGCGATCTCGTCCTCGCTGACCGTGACGATGTCGTCAACATACTGCTCGATTAAGGCGAAGGTCTGCTCGCCCGGCGTCTTGACCGCGATGCCGTCGGCGAAGGTGTCCACCCGGTCGAGTGTCTCGTAGGTTTTGTCTCGGAAAGCGTTGTACATACTCGCCGCGCCGGCCGCCTGCACCCCGTAGACCTTGACCTCGGGGCGCAGGCTCTTGACGGCCATCGCCACCCCGGCGATCAGCCCGCCGCCCCCGACCGGCACAATGACCGCGTCGGCATCGGGCAGCTGGTCAAGGATTTCGAGCCCGATCGTGCCCTGCCCGGCCATGACGAGCTCGTCGTCATAGGGGTGGATGAAGGTCATGCCGGTCTGCTGCTGCAGTTCGACGGCGCGGTCGTGCGCGTCATCGTAGGTGCCTTTGACCAGTTCCACCCGCGCGCCGAGCCGCTTGGTGCTCTCGACCTTCATAATCGGCGCGCCGTCCGGCATACAGACGACGCTCGGGATGCCCATCCGGGTGGCGGCCAGCGCCACCCCCTGCGCATGGTTGCCGGCTGAACAGGCGATGACGCCGCGGGCGCGCTCTTCCTCGGTCAGCTGGCTGATTTTGTAGTAGGCCCCGCGCACCTTGAAGCTGCCGGTCACCTGCAGGTTCTCGGTTTTTAAGTAGAGCCCCCCGCCGGCCCCCAGCCGCGGCGCGGCGATGAGGTCGGTGCGGCGGGCGACGTCCCGCAGCACAAAGGCCGCATGGTAGATTTTATCAAGCGTCAGCAATCTTCTTCCCCCTTGGCTGCCGCCAAGCAGCAAAACGGCCCGGCCAAAACCGGGCCGTTGCCGCACCCTTGCGGCAGCGAGCGTATACGCATGATTATAGTTGAATCCATTTAATTTGTAAAGTGAATTTATTTCATCTTTTGACAAATCGCTTACCCTTGTATAAATTTTCGTGCTGCGGCGCAGGGCCCTATTTGTTGGCAGCCCGCCTGGCCCCGGCGCAGCGCCGCAACCGCCAAGTAGCGCCGAGTAGCCAAAAGTTTCTTGCCGCAGCGGGGTGTGGGTGCTAAACTAAAGGTACAGAAACTCGCTGGCTCCCTCCCAATCTCCCCATTTTCCCTTCAGGAAAGGAGGCGAACTCAATGACCTGGGGCGAACAGCTGGCCGAAGCCCGCCGGGCGCACGGCTTCACGCAGGAGGAACTGGCCGAGCGGCTCGGCGTATCCCGCCAGGCGGTCGCCAAGTGGGAGCGCGACGCTGCCCGCCCCGGCCCCGCCAACGCCCGCGCGCTGCGCGACCTTCTGGGCGAGGACTTTCCCGCGCCGCCCGCGCCCTCCCCCGCATCTCCAACCCCCGAACCGGCATCCCCGGCCCCGGCAGCGGACACCCCCGCCGCCCCGCCGGCCAAACCCAAACGCCCGCGCCGCTGGCTGGCCGCGGCGGGCGGGCTCAGCCTGCTTTTCTGCCTGCTCTCGCTTTTCAACTACCTGCTGGCGGCCAGCCTCGGTGTATGGCTGCTGGGCTTGACAGCGGCCGGCGTCGTGTTCGGGGCGGTTTCCCGCACCGCCCGCGGGCAGCCCTGGCAGAATGTGCGGCCGGTGCTGGCGCTGGGTATCCGGGCCGCAGGCGCGGTGCTGGCGGCGCTGGCCGTCTCGGCCCTCTTCGCCTGGGGCGTCTGGGTGGGCAGGGCGCAGTACCGCGTCACGGCGCTGGAGCCGCTCGATCCGGCCCTGCTCGCAGCCTGCCCCGCGCTCTCTGCCTCGATCGAAGCCACGCTGCCGCCGGGCGAGACCGAAGCGCTCGTCTACGGCGGCCCCGTCCCCGCCGGCGAAGGGGTCGCCGTGCAGTATCTGCTCGTCGCCCGCGGGCTTTCCGGCCCGCCCGCCGTGCGGCCACAACCGGCGCGCTACCGTTTTGCGCTGACCTGGCAGCCGGGCGGCGACGAGATGCAAGCCTGGCTGCTCGAGCTGCGCGGCGGGCGGGATTTTGCGCTCGAGCAGCGCATCGTCGGACAGCAAGAGCCGATTGGTCTCGTCCCCGTCGCGCCGGACAGCCAGACCCAAACCGCCTGGCAGACCGAGCTCGCCGAACTGTGGGAGGCCGTGCGGCCTTGACCGCCCGGCAAGCAGTGGGGCTTGCCAACGTCTTTTTTGAAAAATCGACCGCATTTTTTACAAAAGGGCTTGACCCTGACGCTGCGTCATGCTTTATACTGGCCTTAACACGGGAGGGATCGAGATGCGAACGGTACGGGAAGTGAGCCAGCTCACGGGGGTCAGCGTGCGCACGCTGCACCACTATGACGCGATCGGGCTGCTGAAGCCCACAGCGGTCAGCCCGGCGGGGTATCGGCTGTATGACGATGCAGCCCTGCGCCGGCTGCAGAGCATCCTTTTCTTCCGCACGCTGCAATTCCCGCTCAAGGAGATCAAAGCCATCCTCGACAGCCCGCAGTACGACCCGGCCGAAGCGCTGGCCCAGCAGATCCGGCTGCTGGAACTACAATACAAACATATCGGGGAACTGATCGCCTACGCCCGTGAAATTCAGGCCAAAGGAGAGATACCCATGAACTTTACAGCATTTGATACAAGCGAGATCGAGCGCTGCAAGGCCGAGGCCAAAACCCGGTGGGGCGATACGCCCGCCTACCGGGAGTTTGCGCAGAAACAGCAAACCAACCCCGGCGACGCCGACCGCACCGGCCCGCAGATGATGGAGCTGTTCGCCGCGCTCGGCGCCTGCCGCCACCTGCCGCCCGAAGCCCCGGCCGTGCAGGAAAAAATCCGCGCTTTGCAGGACTTCATCACCCGGCACTACTACACCTGCACGGACGAAATCCTGCGCTGCCTCGGCCAGATGTATGTGCAGGACGAGCGCTTTACACGCAGCATCGACGACGCCGGCGGCGACGGCACGGCCGTTTTCGTAAGTAAAGCGATCGAGGTTTACTGCGGGGAATAACCCGCCCAAACGCCCGATACAAAAGACAGGCAGCCCGCCCAACTGATATGCTCCCTTCAAAGCGAACAGTGAAAAAAGCACTGAACGCAGAGAAGGGAGCATTTTGTATGTCGAGAAAGAATAAGGTTTCAAGCGAACTCAAGAAAAATGCTCGCACTGTGCCCGCAGGCGCGTTTCGGAGGCCAACCGGGCTGCAAGGCCCGGCTCTTAGGCCGGAGATCGGCCCGGGAAGCCATGCCATGCCGCAAGCCCCCGCGGGCCGGATGAATCCGGCCCCTACGAATGGCGGGTAAGATCGTTGCAAACTTGCAAGGGTCGCAACGAGCCGATACTTCATGCGTAGGGGCGGGATTTATCCCGCCCGGGGAGCCTTGCCACGCCGCAGAGTTCCCCGGGCGGGCAATGCCCGCCCCTACACTCTTTACACCTTTTCCGGGTTCCTTCCCCGCACCAGCAGTGCTACGGCGACAACCGCTACGATGGCTTCGCTGACCGGGAAGGCGAGCCAGACGCCGGGCAGCGCGAAAAGGGCCGAGAGGGCGAGGGCAGCCGGGACGATCACGACGACGCCGCGCAGCAGCGAGACCGCCTGCGCCGGGCCGGCCTGCTCGATCGAGGCAAAGTAGGTCGCAAGCACGACGTTGACCGCCGCGAACGGCAGCGCGAGGAAGTAAAGCCGCAGCCCCTGCTCGGCCATGCGCTGCAAGGCGGGGTCGGCTTCGCTGTTGAAGATCGCCGCGATCGGCCCCGTGCCGAAGAAAAACACCGCGTAAACCGCCGCCGCAAAGACGAGCGCGCAGGTCAGCGCATAGCGCAGCACCCGCCGCCCTTCCGCCGCGCGGCCCTGGCCCCAGGCCCGGCTGACCAGCGGCTGGCTGCCCTGCGCGATACCGGTATAGACCGACAGCACGACAAGGCTCAGGTTTGCTACGACGCCGTAGGCCGCAACGCCGGTGTTGCCGGCCAGGCGCAGGATCAGCGCGTTGAAGGTAATCATGACAACCGCGCCCGAGAGCTGCTCAAGCAGCGCCGGCACGCCGAGGCCGAGCAGCTGGCCGGCCAGCCGGGGGTTGGGCCGGCTGGCCTGCGGGCGGAAGCCGCAGCGGCGCGCAGCCCAGTGCGGGGCCTGGATGCAGATGCCGATGACCGGCGAAAACCCGGTGGCGAGCACCGCGCCGAAGATGCCGAGCCCGCAGGGGAAGATGAAGATATAGTCCATAACGACGTTCGCCAGGCTGCCGACGACCGTCGCCGCCATCGAGAGCGAGGGCGCGCCGTCGTTGCGGACAAAGCAGACAAAGAGATCGTTGAGCAGGAAGGCCGGCGAGAACAGCAGCAGCACCCGCAAATAGGTCGCGGTCATGCCGGCAATCTCGCCCTTTGCGCCGAGCAGCGCGGCCAGCACCGGCGCGCCGAACAGCCCAGCCGCCATAAAGACAACCGCCGCGGCCGCCGCTATCACAAGCGTGTGGGTGTAAACGGTGTTGGCGCGGCGGTGCGCGCCCTGGCTTTTGAGGATGGCGAACTTGGTCGCGCCGCCCATGCCGAGCAGCAGCCCGGTGCCGTGGATGACGTTGTAGACCGGGATCGCGAGGTTGAGCGCCGCCAGGCCGTTTGTGCCAAGGCCCTGGGCGACGAAGAAGGTATCGGCCAGGATGTAGCAGGACGTCGCGATCATGCCGAGGGTACTCAGCGAAGCGTAGCGCGCGAAGGCGCGCAGCGGGGTGTTGTTCATGGGTTCCTCCTTGCAAAATTGTGCCGAACGCACAAAAAAACACCGTGCTTTGCATCTTCAAAGGCCTACGATGCAAAACGCGGTGTTTGGCCCATCCGGCGATGGGCAGAGTTGTATGCTTTTGTTCCGGCATTATAGCAGCCCGGCTATGCTTTGTCAAGCCAAGCGGCTTTCCGTTATTCTTCAACAAGCGCGATGGACAGGTCCGCCAGCTGCTTGGGGTCAACGATATCGGGCGCGCCGGTCATCGGCTCGCCGGCGTTCTGCACCTTCGGGAAGGCGATGACGTCGCGGATCGAATCCTTCTTGAGCATGAGCATGACAAGGCGATCCAGCCCGTAGGCCATGCCGCCGTGCGGGGGCGCGCCGTACTTGTAGGCGTCCATCAGGAAGCCGAAGGAAGCGCGGGCCTTTTCCTCGGTAAAGCCGAGGGCATGAAACATCCGGTCCTGCAAGGCGGGGTCGTTGATGCGGATCGAACCGCCGCCAAGCTCGACGCCGTTGAGCACGATGTCGTAAGCCAGGGCGCGGCAGGCGCCGGGGTCGGTCTCGATCTTGTCAAGGTCGGCCGCGTTCGGCATCGTGAAGGGGTGGTGCATCGCCATCCAGCGGCCTTCCTGCTCGCTGTACTCAAACAGCGGGAAGTCAACCACCCAGAGGAAGTTGAACTTGTCGGGGTCGATCAAGCCATGCTGGCGGCCGATCTCGAGCCGCACCTGGCCGAGCGCCGTGCAGGCGCGCGTCCAGGAGGTATCGCTGACGAGCAGCAGCACGTCGCCGGTCTCGGCGCCGAGCGCTTTGTAGAGCGCGGCCTTTTCCTCCTCCGAGAGAAACTTTTCAAAGCTCGAGGAAGTACCCTCGGCGGTCAGGCGGCTGAACGCCAGGCCCTTCGCGCCGTAGGTCTTGGCGACCTCGCCAAGTTTATCAATACCCTTGCGGCTCAAAGCGCCGGCCAGGCCCTTGGCATTGATCGCGCGGATCGTGCCGCCCTCGGCGAGCGCCGCGGCGAAGGGCTTGAACTCGGTGTTCGCAAACACCGCGCCGACGTCCTGAATCTCAAGGCCGAAGCGGGTGTCCGGCTTGTCCGAGCCGAAGCGGGCCATCGCCTGGTCCCAGGGCATCCGCTCAAACGGGGTGGCGACGTCGATGCCGAGCATTTCTTTCCACAGCCGCTTGATGAGCCCTTCGTTGATGGTCATGACGTCGTCCTCGGTCACGAAGGCGAGCTCTTCGTCAATCTGGGTGAACTCGGGCTGGCGGTCGGCGCGCAGGTCCTCGTCACGGTAGCAGCGGGCGATCTGGAAGTAACGGTCAAAGCCCGAGAGCATCAGGATCTGCTTATAGAGCTGCGGCGACTGCGGCAGGGCGTAGAAGTGCCCCGGCTGCACCCGGCTGGGCACAAGGTAGTCGCGCGCGCCTTCCGGGGTGGAGCGGATCAGGGTCGGGGTTTCGATCTCGCAGAAATGCTCGTTGTAGAAATAATCACGCACAATACGGCAGATTTTGGAGCGCAGCACGATCGGCTCATGCATCGAGGGGCGGCGCAGGTCGAGATACCGGTAGCGCAGCCGCAGGTCGTCGCCGACCTTGATGTCGTCGCGGATCTCGAACGGAGGGGTCTGCGCCTCGCTCAAAACCCGCAGCTCGGCGACATAGAGCTCGACATCGCCGGTGCTGACCTTGTCGGTCTTGGCCGCGCGCTCGCGCAGGGTGCCGCGCGCGATGACGACATACTCGCTCTTGAGGTGTTCGGCCTTGGCAAAGACCTCGGCCGGGGTATCCTCGTCAAACACAAGCTGCAAAATGCCGGTGGTGTCCCGCAAATCGGCAAAGATGATGCCGCCTTTATCACGGGCGCGGGCGATCGAACCGCAGACGGTCATCTCCCGCCCGACATCGGCCAGACCCACCTCGGCGCAGTAATCGGTACGGCGCAGGTTGCCCATTGTTTCCATGACTCTCAAACCCCTTTTCCTGTTGGGTGTATCTGATAAATCCAAAGTGCTGGGCAATTCGCTAAAAAGTAGCGGATGCAAGGCGCGAAACCGCCGCAATACTTAATGTATTGCAAGGTTGAGCAACGCAGCAGACGCTGCTTTTTAGTAGAATTGAACAGTGCTGGGGATTTTTCAGATACGCCCCGGGTGAAATTACCTCTGTGAACCCTTATTATAGCGCAGGGAGAAGGATTTGGCAAGGCTTATTCTCCCCCGATCGTCTCGGTAATCGAAAGCCGGCGCAGGCGGCCGGCCGGGGCGCAGGCGGCGAGCAGCGCGCTGCCTGCGACAAGCGCAAGGATCACGGCCAGCGCGCCCCAGGGCACCTGCCAGGCTGTGCCCCAGTGGCCGGTAATCATGCTGGTATACAGCGCCCAGTGCAGCGGCAGGCCGAGCGCGACGCCGACCAAGCACCCCGCCGCGGCGTAGGCGGCGGCTTCGGCCAGCACCATGCGGCGCAGCTGCCGCAGCGTGAGCCCGACCGCCCGCATGACGCCGTACTGCCCAAGCCGGGCCGAGACGCTCATCTGGATGCAGTTGAGGATGCCGAGCACCGTGATGAGGGCGATGACAACCTCGAACCCATAGAAAAACACCGCGATCGCAAGGTAGGCCCCGCGGCCTTCAAGGTTCTGGGCGCGGCGGTCGCTGAAGGTGTACTCCCCGCCGGTCGCGGCCGCAGCCGCACTGCGCACGGCGGCAAGGTCGTCGTCGGTAAAGCGGTTGGTCACCTGGATATCGAAGATTGTGTACCCGGTCTCGCCGGTCAGGGCTTCGAAGGTGGCTTCGTTGCAGATCAGCAGCAAAACGCCCTCCTCGCGGTCGAGCGGGCTTTGGGAGAGCAGGCCGCTGACCGTCAGCGCAGCCCCGCCGCAGGAAGGCAGCGTGACGTTGTCGCCGACCGCGAGGGCGTCGGCCGCATAGGGGTCAAAGACCGCGAGCGCCGTGTAATCGGCCCCGGCGTCGGCCGAGCCGAGCGCGCCCTCCAACAGATCCTCGGCCGCCCAGCCGTACTGGTGCTGCTCATAGCTGACGAGGTTGACGGTGATCGAGCGGCCGTCCGACGTCTCGGCCGGCAGGCTGTAGGCAAAGCGGCGGCCGTAGACCCGCTTGACGCCGGGCAGGGCCGCGAGTTCCGACTGCAAGCTGCCGGGCAGCGAGCAGGTATTGTCGGTGCTGACGACGCTGAGTTCCGGCGTGTAGGGCTGCACCGGCCGCCAGCCGTGGTGGAAGAAGGCGAGGGCGGTATCAAAGGCCAAAAACAGTACGATCGAAAGCGCAAAGCTGCCGGCCACCAGAACAAGGTTGCGCCGCGCGGCCAGCGCGTGCCGCACGCCGAGCTGCACGGCCAGCCGGTTTCCGCCGGCGGGTTTGCGCAGCCGCCCGGCAGGCAGGCCGGTTGCGTCATTGCCGCGCAGAGCGGTCAGCGGCGAGACCCGCCCCGCCCGTTTGGCCGGGGTGCGGGCCGCCAGCCCGACCGTGACCAAGCCGACCAGCGCGCCGAAAACAAGCGCGACCGGCGAGAGGGCGAACATCGGCATATCGTAAAAATAGCTCGGGCTTAAAAAGCGCAGCAGCGCGCAGAGCGCCCAGCTGACAGCGCAGCCGATGGCCAGCCCCGCCGGCACCGCGACCGCACACCACTGCAGCGCTTCGCGCCGGACATAGCGGCGCACCTGGCGCGGCGTGGCCCCAAGGCACCGCAGCAGCCCGAAGAAGGAGGTGCGGGCCGCGACGCTGCTGTTGAGGGTTCCGGCAATCATAAACGCGCCGGCAGCAAGCACGAGCACAAAAAGCACAAGCGCCGTGCCATAGAGCGAGGCCAGCCAGCGGTTGGAGGTGGAGAAATCCAGCGTCATCAATTTGGCATTTTCGTGCAGCGCACCGTCGGACAAGCCGAAGGCGGTCTCAATCTCGGCGATAGCAGCCTGTTTGTTCGAAAGCGGGGTGAACCGGATATAGACGTTCAGCTCATGCCTGGCGCTGACCGCTTCAAATCCTTCGAGGGTCAGCACCGCGCCGACCGCATCGTTGACACTGAGCATCGTGGTCGTCTCAATAAAACCGACGACGGTCAGCACATGGCTGCCTGTCGGGGTTTGAAGGCTGATTGCATCGCCGAGCGCGACGCCGCCGGTTTTGGCGCTCTCAGTCAGCATGACTTCGCCGGGCGCGGCGGGCGCGCGGCCCTCGGTGACGGCCATCGGGAAGATTTCGGTATAAAAGTTTTCGTCCGAGCCGCAGACCGCGACCTCCTGCCCGGCGAGGGTATAGCCGCTGTCAAGCCCATAGTTGACGACGTCGTACAGCCCGACGGCCGCGACGTCCGGCCGGGTGGCGACGACGGCGGCATCATCGGCAGTCAGTTCGGTGGTGGCGACATGCCAGTTGCCGTCGGTGCGGATGGCCTGGCGTCGCTGGGTGCGCAGCTCCATATCCGCCATTGCGAAGATTGTTGCGACGAGCGCGACGGCCAGCACGATGCAGAAGATTGTCATTGCGTTCTGGCGGCGGTGTACCCGGGCGCTGACCGGCGCCAGATCCAGCCAGGAAGCCAGCGGGCGGGGCTTTGTTTGCTGTTTCATTGCGGCGCACCTCCCAGGTCGGTCAGCACGCCGTCGGTCACCCGCAGCACCCGGTCGGCCCCGGCGGCCAGCTCGTTGTTGTGGGTAATCATCAGCACGGTCTGGCTGTACTGGCGGGCTGCGCGGGTCAGCAACTCCATGACCTCACGGCTGTTGCGGCGGTCAAGGTTGCCGGTCGGCTCGTCGGCCAAAATCAGCGCGGGGCGGGTGATCAGCGCCCGGCCGATCGCCACCCGCTGCTGCTGCCCGCCCGAAAGCTGGCTGGGCAGGTGGGCGCGCCGGTCGGCAAGGCCGAGGGTCTCAAGCAAGGCGTCGAGCTCGGCCGGATCGGGCCGGCGGCCGTCGAGCAGCAGCGGGAACTGGATGTTCTGCTCGACGGTGAGCTCGGCAATCAGGTGAAACGACTGGAACACAAACCCGATCTGCCGGCGGCGGAACAGCGTGCGGCGTTCCTCATTGAGGGCGTAGAGGTTTTGCCCGTCGATGAACACCGTGCCCTCGGTCGGGGTTTCGAGCCCGCCGATGCAGTGCAGCAGCGTCGATTTGCCGGAGCCGGACTGGCCGACAACGGCCGCGAACTCGCCTTTTTCAAGGGCAAAGCTCGCGCCGCGCAGCGCCTGGACGGCGGCCGGGCCGCTGCCATAGGTTTTGGACAGGTTTTCCACTTGCAGAATCTTCATAAGCGATCCCTTCCTTTCTGCCCTTATCCTACCAGGTTCAGCTTGCAGCGCGGTGAATCCCGGCTTACAGTTTTGAAAGGCCGGGCAGACTTGCGCGGAAGATGCTGCCCGCGCCGGGCTCGCTCTCGACGCTCAAAGCCCCGCCCTGCGCTTCGAGCACGGCTTTCGCGAACGGCAGGCCAAGGCCGAGCCCCTCGCCCGCCGGCACGCTGCCGCGGTAGAACCGCTTGAACAGATGCGGCAGATCCTGCGGCGGGATGCCGGGGCCGTCGTCCTGCACCGTGACCCAGCCGCCGAGCGGCCCCGCGCCCCACCGCACCGCGATGTGCCCGCCCGGCCCCGTGTGGTCGAGCGCGTTTTTGATGAGGTTGCCGATTGCTTCGGCCGTCCAGGCCCGGTCGCAGAGTGCGGCGACGTCGGGGCCTTCCAGGCTGAGCGCCTTGCCCTCGGCCGCCGCGCGGGCGGTCAGCGGTTCGGCTGCATCGGCGGCCAGGGCATCCAGCGGGCAGAGGGCCGGCGCAAACGGCACGCCGCCGGCGTCCACCTGGGCGAGCTTGAGCAGCGTGCGCACCAGCCGGGTCATCCGCTCGGTCGCGGCGGCCGTCTTGACCGCGCAGCGGCGTACGGCCTCGGCGTCGGTGGGGTCGGCCTGCAGAATCTGGCCGTAGAGCGCCATCGCGGCGAGCGGGGTTTTGAGCTGGTGCGAGATATCCTGCAAGGTCTCCTGCAAAAACTGCTTGGATTTTCGCTCCCGCTCGGCCCCGGCGCGCAGCGCGGCGGCAAGGCTGTCCACCGCCCGCAGCAGCGCGCCCGGGGTACCCGCGCCGTCCCAGGGCAGGCGGGCCGCGGCGTCGCCTGCCGCGCAGCGGCGCACGGTGGCGAGCGCTTGCTGCCAGCGGGCTTCCTGCCCGTGCAGCCAGAGAACGACCCCGCCCACCGCCAAAAGGCCGAGCGCAAACGCTGCCAGAAAGCCGGCCAGCATCCAGGCCAGCACGCCCGGCCCCCAGGCGGCGGGGGTATCCCGGCCCATCTGGGCAACGAGCTGCCAGCCGGGCGAGTTCGGCTGCGTTTGCAGCGCGGCGGCCGCCTGGCCGGGGGTGAAGCCGCTTGCCAGCAGCGCGGAAGCTGCCGCGGCCAGCGGGCGCAGGCTGGCCCGGTGGGCGGCCCAGCCGGCCGCCGCCCCGCCCAGAGCCCCGCTTAGCCCAAGCAGCGCCGCAAACGCCACCGCCGCGGCGAGCAGCCGGCGGGCATGGGGGTCCTGCCAGGTTGTGTTTTTACCGTTCATGCCTGTCCCTCCCACCGGTAACCGAACCCGCGCACCGTGATAAGGCGCCGCGGGTGGGCGGGGTCGTCCTCTATCTTGGCGCGCAGCCGCCGCACATAGACCGAAAGGGTGTTGTCGTCAACAAAATCGCCGCTGCCGTCCCACAGCGCATCGAGGATCGCGCGGCGGGTCAGGGTGCGGCCGGCATTGCGCACAAGCAGGCAGAGCAGCCGGTATTCGGCCGCCGTGAGCTCGAGCAATTTGCCGCCGCGGGTGACCCGGCAGGCCGCGAGGTCGATGCAGATTTCCCCGCTGCGCAGCACCGTCTGCCCCGCCGGCGAACCGCCGGCCCGGCGCAGCAGCGCCCGCAGCCGGCTGCAAAGCTCGCCGAGCTGGAAGGGCTTGGTCATGTAATCGTCCCCGCCGCCGTCCAGCCCACGGATGATGTTGACCTCCTCCTCGGCCGCAGTCAGAAAGAGGATCGGGGTGTTGCAGCCGGCCGCGCGCAGCGATTCGCAGAAGGTGAAACCGCTGCCGTCGGGCAGGCCGACGTCCAGCACCAGGAGATCAAACCCGGCCATCCCGCCGGGCCAGGCCCGCGCCTGCGCCAGCGTGGCCGCACAGGAAACCTCGAACCCCTGTTTGCCGAGCGCCCAGGCCAGCCCTTCGGCCAGCGAAGCGTCGTCCTCGAGTAAAAATAAGCGCGGCATAGCATTGCCTCCGTTGTAAAAAAGGAATTTATCATTTTTCATTCTCCCAGAGACATTATACCATGAAGCGAAGCGGAATGGTATAATTGCGCATCCAGAGGCGGTTGCCGGGCTGGCGCAGCCAGAACGGCGAGCCGTTGCGCAAAAAAGTATAATAGCCGCGTTTGCAGCTATTATACCACACCCTCCCCCGCGCCTTTCGTGACAGGATTGTAAGACAAAAGCCGCCGGCCTGACGGCCGGCGGCGGTGGGTTTTGAAAAAATCGTTTCAAGCAAAGCGGGATGCTTCGGCCCGGGTCAGGCGCAGGATAAAATCCTCCGGCGAGGTGCTGACGCGCAGCATACGGGCAAGCTCGGCATCCGAAAGCAGGTTGACCAGCCGCGCAAGGATCTGCAGATGCAGGCTTTCGGCCCCCGGCGGCACCGCAATCATAAAGATCAAATCGACCGGATCGCCGTCAGCCGCACCCCAGTTGATGCCGCGGCGCAGCGTCAGCGCGGCGACACCCGGCGCCGCCACACCCGCGTTGCAGGCATGGGGCAGGGCCATACCCTCCCCGATGGCGGTCGAACCGCCCGAGGTTTCGCGCTCACAGACCGCGTTATAATAGGCGGTGCCGTTCGTGATGATGCCGCCGGCCTCCTGCAGTTCGACCAACACGCCAAGCGCATCCGAAGTGTCGGTGATATCGGCGCGCAGCAGCACACTTTCGCGGTGGATCAGTTCGCTCACCCGCATATCAGGTCGTCTCCTCGATGAGTTTGTAGAGGTATTCCCCCACCGCGCCTTCGGCACAGGTACAGATTGTGACCTCATTGGCCGCAGCCTTGACCTCGGGCGGGGCGTTGGCCACTGCGACCGAATAACCGGCCTGCTGCATCATCTCAAGGTCATTGTAATAATCCCCGATGACGATGGTGTTCTCGATCGGCTCGCCGAGCAGCGCACAGAGATCCTGCAAGGCCGAGGCTTTGCCAACGCCGGTGGGCATGATCTCAAGATAGATGCTGTTGGTGGCGAGGAAATAGTTATCCCGCCCGTAGTAGCGGGTTTTAGCGTACTGGCCGGCCTTGCGGATCATTTCAGGGTCACCGGCAAAGACAACCTTGGCCCAGCCGTCCGGCACGCTGTCGATCGGGCAGGCCACGCCGGACATTCCCTCATCCACCTGATGGGCGTGGGTATAGGGGTTGGCCTGCACAACATACATATCGCCGTCACCCGCCATAACCTCCATGCCGATGCCGGGGAATTTGGCCGCCATATCCAGCATGGCGGCCACAGCCTGCTCCCGGTTGAGCGCCGCACGGCGCAGCACCCGGTCCGACGAAAAATCATACAGCAGCGAGCCGTTGCAGCAGATAGCCGGCAGTGAAAGCTTGAGGTCGCCAAGCGCCGCTTTGACCGAGGCCGGCGGCCGGCCCGAGGCGACTGTCAGCCGCCCGCCCATGCGGCGGAACAGCTGCATGACGGTGCGGTTGCATTCCGGTATGCCCGCCTTGGCGGTGAGCAGCGTGTTGTCCATATCACAAAAGACAAGCAGCTCATGGAGTTTGTGTTTCATCTGCGAGATTCCTTCCTCTGCCGTGGCCGTAGCGGTGCTTACCCGCGCGCTGTGCGGCGCAGCTTTTGCAGATAGTCTTCAAACCAGGCGGGCAGCGGGCTTTCAAACAGCATCCTTTCCCCTGTGGCCGGGTGCAGGAAACCGAGTTCCTTGGCGTGCAGGCACTGCCCATGCAGCGATGTGATGACGGCGCGCGGGCCGTACACCGGGTCGCCGGCCAGCGGGTGGCCGATGTGGGCCATATGTACCCGGATCTGATGGGTGCGGCCGGTTTCAAGCGTGCAGGCAATATAGGTGAAATTGCCGAACCGCTCAAGCACCCGCCAATGGGTCGTGGCCGGCTTGGAGTTTTGCTCGGTCACCGCCATTCGTTTGCGGTCGCGCGGGTCGCGGCCGATCGGCGCGCAGACGGTGCCGGCGTCCTCCTTGAGATTTCCGTAGCAGACCGCGTGGTAGACACGATGGATATCATGCACCGCCATCTGGGCGCTGAGCGCCTGGTGGGTCGCGTCGTCTTTCGCGACGACAAGCAGGCCGGAGGTATCTTTATCGATCCGGTGGACAATGCCGGGGCGGATCGCCCCGCCAATGCCCGAAAGGCTCGCCCCGCAGTGGTAGAGCAGCGCGTTGACCAGCGTGCCGTCCGGGTTGCCGGGGGCCGGGTGCACGACCATCCCCTTCGGCTTGTTGACGACGAGCAGGTGCGCATCCTCGTAGACAATCTCGAGCGGGATGTTCTGCGGCTGCGCTTCAATCGGCTGCGGGTCGGGCAGGGTCAGGGTAATCGTCTCGCCGCCGCGCAGCTTGTTCTTTTTGTTGGCCGGGCGGCCGTCCACCGTGACCCTGCCTTCCTCCATCAGTGACTGCAGTGCGCTGCGTGAAAGATCATCGCAGGCTGCGGCAAGCCACCGGTCCAGCCGCTGGCCGGCCGCTGCGGGGCCGGCGGTCAGGGTACGGGCCTCCATCACGAAGCCTGCGGCCCGTCGGCCTTGCGGTTGCCCCGGCTGTCCCTGACCATATCGGCCACAAGCAGCAGGATGAGCAGCCCCACCCCGACGCAGACGCAGATATCGGCAAAGTTGAAAACCGGGAAACTGATAAACTGAAAGTTGAGGTAATCGACCACAACGCCGGTGCGGGCGCGGTCGATAAAATTGCCGAGTCCGCCGCCGAGCACGAGCGTCCAGACAAGGCGCTCCGGCAACGGCATCCGCCGGACAACCAGCAGCACGGCCAGCGCTGCCAGAATCAGGCCCGTGCCGCCCAGCAGCAGCCAGCGCTGCCCGCTGAGCATCGAGAAAGCCATGCCGTCGTTTAAGACATAGCACAGCTCGATAAAGCCGGGCAGCAGCTGGGCCGAACCGACCGGCTGCAGCGCCGCCGTGGCCCAGATTTTGAGCGCCTGATCGACGCCGGCCAGCGCGGCCGCCGCCAAAAGCGAGAAAGCGCCCGCTTTAAGCGGCCAGTTTTTGGGTGAAATCGTCATAGGTAAAATCATCAAGAAAGGGTAAAAAAGCGAAACGTGGTAGGGGCCGATTCCATATCGGCTTTTTGCGGCAGGATGCAGGCGGGCGGATATGGAATCCGCCCCTACATCTCAGCCAATTCTATGCCGGCGTACGCCTTACCGCCCCAGCACCGCCTTGCAGCGCGGGCACAGGCCGTCCTCGCCGACGGCTTCGTCAAACTTCCAGCAGCGCAGGCATTTCTGGCCGGTGGCGCGCTTGGCTTCCACGCCAAGGCCCTCGACCGCGCCTTTCTCGCCGCCGGCCCCTTCGACGAGGGTCACCTGCGAGACGATCATCAGATCGGCCAGCTCGTCCATCGGGATCGCGTTGAGCAGCGCGTAGGTTTCGCCCTCGGCAAAAAGCGTCAGCGACGCTTCGAGCGAGGAGCCGATGACTTTGTCGGCGCGGGCCTGCTCGAGCACCTTCTTGACGTCGTCGCGCACCGCCATGATCTTCGCCCACTTTTCGGTGAAGGCGGGGTCAGCGGCATCGCGCACGGCCGGCATTTCCTCAAAGACGACATAGTCGGCCATGCCGGGCAGCTTCGGGATGTAGCTCCAGATCTCCTGGCTTGTGAAGCAGAGGATCGGGGCGATGAGCTTGGTGAAATCGACCAGCACGCGGTAGAGCGCGGTCTGGGCGCAGCGGCGGGCGTGGTCGTCGGCGCAGTAGAGGCGATCCTTGATGACGTCCATATAGAAGTTGGACATATCGAGGACGCAGAAGTTGTAGATTGCATGGTAGGCGCGGGAGAAATCGTAGGTATCGTAGGCAGCGCGCACGGTGCGGGTCAGCGCCGCAACGGCTTCGAGCGCCCAGCGGTCGATCTCATAGAGCTGGTCATCGGCCACGGCGTCCTTCGCGGGGTCAAAATCGCTGATGTTGCCGAGCATGAACCGCGCGGTGTTGCGCATCTTGCGGTAGGCTTCGGACAGCTGGCGGAAGATCTCCTTGCCGGCGCGCACATCCACGGTGTAATCGCTCGAAGCAACCCAGAGGCGGATGATATCGGCGCCGTAATCGCGGATGATCTCGGCCGGTTCCATGCCGTTGCCGGCCGATTTGTGCATCTGCTTGCCCTGCGCGTCCACAACCCAGCCGTGGCAGAGCACGCTCTTGTAGGGGGCGACGCCCTCGGTCGCGACGCTGGTCAGAAGGCTTGACTGGAACCAGCCGCGGAACTGGTCGGCGCCTTCCATATAGAGGTCAACCGGCCACTGCAGTTCGGGGCGTTCACGGCAGACGGCGCTCCAGGTCGAACCGGAATCGAACCAGACGTCCATGATGTCCTGATCCTTCTCCCAATCCGAAGCGCCGCATTCGCAGGTTTCTCCCTTCGGCATAATCTCGTTGGCGTCGTATTTGTACCAGGCGTCGCTGCCCTCCTTGCGGAACAGGTCGGAGACGGCCTTGATCGAGGTATCGGTGATGTGGTACTTGCCGCACTTTTTGCAGTAGAACGCCGGGATCGGCACGCCCCAGACGCGCTGGCGGGAGATGCACCAGTCGCTGCGGTCGCGCACCATGCCGGCCATCCGGTCGTGGCCCCAGGCCGGCTGCCAGTGCACGCTGTCGATGGCCTTGTAGACGTCGTCGCGGAACGCATCGATCGAGCAGAACCACTGTTCGGTCGCACGGTAGATGATCGGGTGGTGGCAGCGCCAGCAGTGCGGGTACTGGTGGATGATGTGCTCGACGCCGAGCAGGTACCCCTCGGTTTCAAGCCGTGCCTGGATTGCCTTGTTCGCATCCCAGACTTTCATGCCGGCAAACTCCGCGCCGGCTTCTTCGGTCAGGTGACCGGCCGCATCAACCGGCATGACAAACGGCAGCTGCGGGTAGGGCTGGCAGGCGTTGAAGTCGTCCTCGCCGTGGCCGGGCGCGGTGTGTACGCAGCCGGTGCCGCTTTCGAGCGTGACATGGTTGCCAAGGATCAAAAGCCCCTTGCGGTCAAGGAAGGGGTGCTGGTACTCGACGAGTTCAAGGTCGCGGCCCGGGATGCGGACATCGCTGACGGTGTAATCGGTGATGCCGCAGGCTTCCATCGCGGGCTTGATGCGCTCGGCCGCCATCAGGTGGTAATCGTTGCCGATCTTGACGAAGGTATAGTCAAAATCCGGGTGCAGGCAGGTCGCGACGTTGGCGGGCAGCGTCCAGGTGGTCGTCGTCCAGATCACGACGTAGGCGTTTTCAAGCGGGATACCGGCCTTGGCCAGCACGCCGTTGGGGTCGGCCGTGAGCTTGAAGCGGACATAGATCGAATCGCAGGCATCCTCGCCGTATTCGATCTCGGCCTCGGCCAGGGCGGTCTGGTCCTCCGGGCACCAGTAAACAACCCGGCGGCCCTTGTAGATATAGCCCTTTTCGGCCATCTTGCCGAAGATTTCCACCTGGCGGGCCTCAAACTCAGGCCGCAGGGTCAGGTAGGGGTTGCCGAAATCGCCCTGCACGCCGAGGCGCTGGAACTGCTCGTTCATGATGTCGATGTGCTCGGTCGCGAATTCACGGCAGATACGGCGCAGTTCGAGCTTGGAAACATCGGCCTTTTTGTTGCCGAGCGAACCCAGAGCCTTGAGCTCGATCGGCAGGCCGTGGGTGTCATAGCCGGGCACATAGGGGGCGCAGAAGCCGGCCATATTCTTATAACGGACGATGATGTCCTTGATGATCTTGTTGAGCGCGGTGCCCATGTGAATGTTGCCGTTGGCGTACGGCGGGCCGTCATGCAGAATGAAGAGGGGTTTTCCCTCATTGTGTTTGATCATCTGCTCATAGACATGGTTTTTCTGCCAGTCCTCGAGCATTTTGGGTTCCTTTTTCGGCAGGCCGGCCCGCATTTCAAACGGGGTTGCCATCTTGTGGATGGTATCGTTGTAATTTTGCGCCAAGGTGGTGCACGCTCCCTCTCTATAATTTGTTGCGCCGCAGTTTGGGGCGTACCCGAATCCGTTCCCGCCACGCCTTTGCACAAAGGCGCGGTTTTGATGGTTCAGGTCCGCCCCAACGCGGGGTCAGTCGTTGTAATCAACGCCTTCAAACGAATCAAAGGCGCCGGGCAGGGGTTCTTCCTGCGGTTTTGCTTTGGTTTTGCGGGTGGTTTTCTTGGTGGTGGTGGAACGCCGGGTTGCTTTTTTGGGTGTCTCGGCCGCGGCAGGCTGGGCGAACAGCGCCGAAGCGTCGGGCAGTTCTTCAGCGGGGGCCGGGGCGGGCTCATCATCCTTTGGGGCAATCGCAAATTCCACGGTGCGCACCCGTCCGCCCGGGGCGGCGGGGGCAGGCTCCTCATAATAGCCGGGGTCGGCGTATTCGACCTCAGGTTCCTGTTCCGGCTCCGGCTGGGGTTCCGGGGCCGGCTGGGGCTCCGGCTCCTGTACGGGGGCCGGGGCGGGGGCTTCCTCCTGCATGGCGGGCTTGGCCTCATCGTCCTCCTCGCCGTGGTACTCCGGAATCTTGCTGATGACCTCAATATGCTCGCGGTACATGCCGATCAGCGTCTTTTTGAAGTTGTCGGCTTCCTTGCGCAGCGTGATGAGCTCCTGTTTGGCAAGTTCAACCTCGTCGCGGGCATGCTGCTCACGGTCCTCGGCGCGGATGGTGGCGGCGCGGATGATCTCGGCCGCCTTCTGCTTGGCCTCTTTGATGACATTTTCACCCAGGCGCTGGGCGTTGATCATCGTGGTGCGCAGGGTGTCTTCCTCGGCACGGTACTGGTCAATGCGCTGGGCGAGCACAACGAGCTTTTTCTGCAGGTCGTCATTCTCGGCGCTCAGGGTATCCATGCTGTCGGCGACCTGTTTCAGATAATCGTCCACGTCCTCGCAACGGTAGCCGCGCATCGCCCGTTCAAAGGTGACGCGGCGGACGTCCTCCGAAGCAATCATCGGTCATTCCTCCTGTTCGGCCCCGGCGTTGCGCCAAAGGCAATCAAAAGCGGTCAATACTGAAAGAAGGTGATAAAGATGCGGTCTTTTCGGCTTTTGCCGCCGATGGCTTTCACCCGCCAGCGCCCGGCCCCCCGCACTGTAAAGAGATCCCCGGCAAACACCGGCTCATGGGCGCTGCGCAGCGGCAGATGGTTGAGCTCCACCTTGCCGGCCGCAATGGCCGCCGCCGCAAGCGAACGGGATGTGTGCAGCATAGCGCCGAGCACGGCGTCGGCGCGCAGGCTGGCGACGGTGGCCTCCATAAGCGCCCGTTCCGGCTCGGCAAGGGCCGCGGGCGGGATGGCGGCGGGGTCCGCCGGTTCGGCGCGCACCGGGCTGCGGCCGGCGCTTGTCAGCTCAGCCGCGATAAAATCGGCCTGCTCAGCCAATACAAAGGCGTAAAAAACAGCCGGGTTACCCGGGTCAGGCAGCAGGTCGCCAAGGCAGGCGCGTTCAAGCCCAAGGCCCAGCACAGCGCCCAGGTAATCGCGATGGCCGGGCAGGTCTTTGCTGAGCGCGGTCAGTTTGAGCGCCGCGAGCGGGTACAGCTCGTAGCTGTCGGGCGGCTCAAGGCAGAGCACCTTGCGCTCGGCGCCCGGGTAACCGCCGTCAAACCGGCCGCAGCCACAGCCCGCTTTGTTGAGGGCGGCCTCGGCCAAAACCTGCTCCCTGTCTGAAAGGAAACCGGTTGCCCGCGGTATGCCCCGCGCTTCGGCCAGCCGGGCCAGCTCTTCCACGCGGCGAAACAAAAACCGCTCGGCTTCGTCCTGCGGGGGGACGAAGCCGCGGCGGGGCGTCGTATTGCAATCAGAAGAAGACGCCATTGTTTTCAAGTTCGTCGATCAGGTCGCCCATGATATCGACATTGTACGGCGTAATGATGAAGGTAGAAGTGGCAACCCGCTTGATCTGGCCGTTGTTGGCGTAAGCCACGCCGGACAAAAAGTCGATCAGCCGGCGGGAAACCTCCTTGTTGGTGGATTCCAGGTTCAGCACCACGGTGCGCTTGGCGTTGAGCTGGTCGGCTATGGTCGAAGCATCGTCAAACCGTTCCGGTTTAACCAGCACGACCTGCAGCTGGGTGGTCGCATTGATATTGACCACCTTGTTGCGCTGCTGGGCGGGTTCAGGCTGGGCGTAGTCAGGTACCGCCGCGCCCGGCTTGCCGCCGGCGTAGATCTCGTCTTCGGTGTCGTCAATATAGGCGTCCCCGTCGGGATCCTGGTTGATGCCAAGAACATTTTTCAGGCCATCAAACATGGACATGGCTCATTCTCCTCTATAAGATGAAATTGCATCGTTTGAAAGATACCGCCGGCCGGACAAAATCCGGCGATATACATAAACTATTATCGCCTTTTTTCGGTGACTTGTCAATACAGCGTTTGCAATCCGTGCGCGGCCGGGCGCAAATTCCGCCGGCGCGCAGCCGCCCGGGGCGGGCGATGGCGGTCAAATCAGGCCGCCGTCCTGCAGGTTGGGGCCTTCGACAATGACCTCGTCATACAGGCGCACTTCGTTGTCGGTGCCCACCTGGCCGTCCGCCGGTACCAGCAGGTAGTTTTCGTCTTCAAACAGGATCGTAATCTTGCGGAACCGCTGCAGGTTGCCATATTTCACATAGACGCCGCGTTCCCCATCCACAATATGCAGCGCCTGCCGGTTGACCCGGATGCCCTCATAGGTGTGCAGGTCAATCTGGGCGGTTTCCTGCCCAAGGCGCAGCACGTTTGCGTTGATGGTCTGGCATTCAATGGTCAGCTTGGCCAGGCCGGCTTCCTCATCGGTTTCAACCGCCGTGACCGTCGCATCCAGCGGTTCTTCCTGTTTGCCGGGCACCGAAATCTGCACGCTGGTCACCCCGTCGAACCGGGCGGCGGTATCCAGGTCGCAAACGCCGTAAAACCGCCAGGCAAAGCCGCTGGCAATCCGGCCGGCCAGCCCTTCGCCGGCCGTAGGGATTTCGGTCTGCAGCAAAGCCTGCAGCTCGGCGGCCGAATCGTTTTGCACCGTCTCTTCATCAAGGTCCAGCGGCAGCGCCGCATCAGCCGAGATGAAATACCCGTTTTGGGATGCCGTGACCGTCTCGAGCCCTTCCAGCTGGGCGGCAACGCCGTCGCGCTCGGCGGTCAGCGCCGCAATGGTGGCCGAAAAATCACTTGCCTGGCCGGTGGAAATCTGCAGCCGGTTCTGTGCAAGCAAAAAGTCGTCAATCGCGTCCGCCATGCCGGTGTAGGAGGCGGTGTCCAGCTGGTCCAGCAGGTTGTACAGCGCGTTGGTCGTCTGGGTGGTGAGCAGGGAAAGATCGCTGCCGACCGAATTTTCCGAAGTGGTCAGCAGGTTCAGGATGCGCTCCAGCCGGTCAAGCCGTTCCCGCAGCGGGCCCTGGCTTGCATCGGTGTAGCGCTCGGCAATCACGGTGCCGGCCGTAACCCGCTCGCCGTCCGCCACGAGGTAGCCGAGGTCTCCGCTTCCTTCGACATTGACGGCGTCAAACAGCACCACGCCATCCACCGTGACGCTGTCCGACATGGTGGCGGCGATGGCGGTTTCGGTGCGATAGGTGCGGCCCAGGATCGCATAAAGCTGGATCGCAATGTACACGGCGGCCAGCGCCAGCACCATGCCGCCTATAATCAGCGCGGCCCGCCGGGCCGCAGCGCGGCGCAGGTCCCTGTCTTGCATCGAAACACCCCCTTCGATGTTGCAGCGTATCGGCAATTTTGTGTGATTTGCCATGCGCGTTGAGCGTTAAGATGTGGCGCCTTCGGTGCGGTTTTGAAAAGCGCCGGAGACTCTCCACCCTTTTTTGAACGCACAGCGCAATCCACCTTATCTTAACTCTAAACTCTTGTCAGACAGAACGTATCAAAGTGTTTGCCCGTTTAAAAACTTTTCCACAATCTTCCCCGCCCTTTCTTCCACCGGCGGGGCGCCGGGTTCGTCCAGATAAAGCCAGGTTGCTTCGCCCTGGTGGCGGAACCAGGTCAGCTGCCGCTTGGCATACCGGCGGGACGCCTGCTTGAGCGCCGCCGTACAGCTTGCCAGGTCGGCCTTTCCCTCAAAATACGGAAAAAACTCCTTATAGCCGATGGCCTGAGCCGCCGTGCGGTAGGTTGCGCGGTGCGCATACACCCGGCGCGCCTCTTCAAGCAAGCCGGCCGCCACCATACGGTCCACCCGGCTGTCAATGCGGCGGTAAAGGGTTTCCCTGTCACGGTAGCCAAGCGCCAGGCAGAGCGCGCGATAGGGCGGGGTTTCCGGCCGGGTGGCGGCGCGCGCCTCGCTCATACGGCGGCCGGTGGCGCGGTACAGTTCCAGCGCCCGGATCACCCGCGGCAGGTTGTTCGGGTGGATCGCCGCCGCATAGTCGGGGTCGGCGGCCTGCAGTTCGGCAAAAAGCGCGGCCGGGCCCCCTTCCGTTTTGGCCCGCGCTTCAAGCGCGGCGCGCAAATCAGGGTCGGTCTTTTCCGGCGCAAAGGCCGTACCGGCCAGCAGATTGGTGATGTACAGCCCGGTGCCCCCCGCCACAATCGGCAGTTTCCCGGCTGCCGAAAGCGCCCGGATGATCTCATCGGCCCGGGCCGTGAAATCAGCGACGCTGAACGGCGTTTCGGGTTCCACAATATCCAGCAGGTGGTGCGGCACGCCCCCCTGCTCTTCCGGCGTGGCCTTGGCTGTGCCGATGTCGAGCCCTTTATATATCTGCATCGAATCGGCGCTGAGCACTTCGCCCCCAAACCGTTTGGCCAGCGCGACGGCGAGGGCTGTTTTGCCGGTGGCGGTGGGCCCGCCGACAGCCACAACGACGGGGCGCGGATCAGACAAGACGGCCAAACTGTTTTTCCAGCTCCTTCCGGGTAATTTTCAGCACGCAGGGGCGGCCGTGCGGGCAGAACGGCGGCACGCTGCCATCCAGGATCTTCTGCGCCAGGGCGACCATCTCCTGGGTTGTGTTGCGGTCGCCGGCCTTGACGGCAGCGCGGCAGGCGATGGAATGAAGTACCCACTCGGTTTTTTCGCGCAATGCGTCCCGCGCGCCGTTCTGCAGGTGGTCGGCCAGTTCCAGCAGCATATCGGCCACATCGTCAACCGGCACATCGGCCGGCACCGCCCGCACAATTACAGTCGGGCCGCCGTAGTCCTCGGCCTCGATGCCGGCCTGGGCCAGCAGTTCAAGGTGGTCAAGCACGGCCTGCTTTTCGGCCGCGCTCAGATTGACCTGCACCGGCACCAGCAGCATCTGGGCCGGCACATCGCCGTAACTGGCCGCGAGCTGTTCAAACAGAATCCGTTCATGGGCGGCGTGTTTGTCAATCAGGCAGAGCTCGCTTCCGCGCTCGGTGATGATGTAGGTCTTGAAGACTTCGCCGACAAGCCGCAGCGGTTCGGATTCGGGCGCCGGCGCAAACGAAATCTGCTCCGGGTCGGGCAGGGCGGCAAGCCCCGCCGGGGCAGGTTCGGGCTCCGTTACCGGGATAGCAGGCGGCAGCGGCGCGGCCGGCATCGCGGCCAGTGCATCAGCCAATGCACCGGTGAGGGTGCGGCCTTCGGCATCGGGCAGGGTGCCGAGCACACCGGCCTCAGCAGCCGGATACGCGACCGGTTCAGGCTCTTCGGGCGTGATGTCAAGCAGGCGCTCATCCGCCGGGCGGCTTTCGAGTTCGAGCGTTTCAGGGACGGAAGAAAGCGGCCCCCATGGCGCGGGTTCCACCGGGGCGGGCTGCGGCGCAGCCGGGGCGGTGAGGCCCGGCACACTGCGCGCCGGGACCGGCTCGGTCAGCTTGTGCAGCGCACGGTATTCTGCCGCCGACAGTGTTGAAAACCGCGGTTTTTCCTCCGCCGGGCGGCCGGCCGGCTGGGGCGCCGGGGCGGCGGGGCTCAGCGCAGGTTCGGTATGGCCGAGCTCAAACCGGCATTCGCCGCTGCCCGGCGTGGCCAAGGCAGACCGCACGGCACGGTAGACTGCGTCGAACACATCGCTCTCCCGCGCAAACCGGATCTCGGTCTTTGCCGGGTGGACATTGACATCGACAAGCTCGGCCGGCATCGTCAAAGACAGAATTGCGCCCGGGAACTTGCCCTGCATGACGGTGCCCTTGTAGGCGTTTTCGAGCGCGGCCATCATCGTGCGGTTTTTGACATAGCGGCCATTGACGTAAAAATGCTGCGCGCTGCGCGAACCGCGGCAGGCGCGCGGCGGGGTGATAAGGCCGGACACCTTGTAGACGCCGCCCTCCCCCTCGACCGTCAGCAGGTCGCGGGCAAATTCCCGCCCAAGCACGGCGTAGGCCGCGCTGCGCAGGTCGCCGTCGCCGGGGGTGACAAACTGCTGCTTGCCGTCCTTGACGAACCGGAAGCTGATTTCAGGGTGGGAGAGCGCGACGTGCAGCACAGCCTCACCGACATAGCTGCCCTCGCTCGCGTCCTTTTTCAAGAACTTCATCCGGGCGGGGGTATTATAAAACAGGTCGTTGACCGTGATTGTCGTGCCGCGGCCGCGCGCGCCGGGCTCAATTTTTCCGCCTTCCCCTCCTTCGATGCGGTAAAGGCAGGCAAACTCATCCTCATCGGTCTTGGTCAGCAGTTCCACCCGGGCGACGCTTGCGATGGAGGCAAGCGCTTCGCCGCGGAAACCGAGGGTGTGGATGTGGGCGAGATCTTCGGCCGCAGCGATCTTGCTCGTCGCATGGCGGACGAAGGCGTTCTCGACCGATTCGGCCTCGATGCCGCAGCCGTTGTCCGAAATTTGCAGCTGTTCGATGCCGCCGCGGCGGATCGAGAGGGTGATCTGGGTCGCGCCGGCGTCGATCGCATTTTCCAGCAGTTCTTTCGCGACCGAAGCCGGCCGCTCGACCACCTCGCCCGCCGCAATCAGCTCGGCCGTGTGTTTATCCAGGACGTGAATTTTGGGCATAGGAACCTCGTAAATTCTAATTGAAAAATAATAAAGAATAAAAAGGTTAGTTTGCGGGCGAGCAATGCTCGCCCCTACGTCTTTTTGAGGCGGCCGCAGGCCGCCGATCCACCACTTTTCTTACTTATTCTTTTTTCTTTCTTATTTATCTTTATTCCCCAGCGTCTGCTTGAGCTCGTAGAGGAAGTTCAGGGCTTCAAGCGGGGTCAGGGTTTCGACATCGACGCGGTGCAGCTTGTCCACCACTTCACTCGGCACGGCCGGGTTCTGGTAGGCTTCGACCGTCTCGAAATCCAGCTGCATCGGCCTGTTTTTGCCCGGGGCCTGCGCTTCGAGCTGGCGCAGCACGGCGTGGGCCCGCTTGATGACGGCGTCGGGCAGGCCGGCGAGCTTGGCGACCTCAATGCCGTAGCTGTCGTCGGCCGGGCCGGCAACGATGCGGCGCAGGAACGTGATGTCGTCGCCCCGCTTTTTGACCGCAATGTTGTAGTTTTTGACCCCTTCGATGTCCTGCTCCATGCCGGTCAGCTCATGGTAGTGGGTGGCAAAGAGGGTTTTGCAGCCGATTTTGTCGCAGATATATTCTACCACGGCACGGGCGATGCTCATGCCGTCAAAGGTCGATGTGCCGCGGCCGATCTCGTCAAGGATGACAAGGCTCCGCTTGGTCGCGTGCTGCAAAATCTCGGCCACTTCGGTCATCTCGACCATAAAGGTGGATTGCCCGGCCGCAAGGTCGTCCGAAGCGCCGACTCGGGTGAAGATTGCATCCACCACGCCGACACGGCACTTGGCGGCCGGCACAAAACTGCCGATCTGGGCCATCAGCGCAATCAGGGCGTTCTGGCGCATATAGGTCGATTTGCCGGCCATGTTCGGGCCGGTGATAATCAGCATGCGGTTTTCGGTTTCATCCAGCGTTGTATCGTTGGGCACAAACAGGCTGTTTTTGAGCATCTGTTCAATAACCGGGTGCCGGCCCTCGGCTATGTCAAGCACGTCGCTCTCATCAACGGTCGGCTTGACATAGTTGTTCTGCACCGCCGCTTCGGCAAAGGCGGCCAGCACATCAAGCTGGGACACCGCCGTCGCGGTGCGCTGGATGCGCAGCAATTCGGCGCTGATTTTGCCAAGGATATCGGCAAACAGCTGGTGTTCAAGCGCAAGCAGCCGCTCGTTCGCGCCGAGGATCTTGTTCTCAAGCTCTTTGAGCTCGGGGGTAATGTACCGCTCGCCGGTGGTCAGGGTCTGTTTGCGGGTGAAGGAATCCGGCACGCTGCCGACATAGCTGCGGCTGACCTCAATGTAGTAGCCGAACACCTTGTTGAAACCGATTTTCAGCTTCGGGATGCCGGTTTCCTCCCGCAGCTTGGCCTCCATCTGGGAGAGCACGCCCTTGCCGCCGTGCATGATGTCGCGCAGTTCGTCCACCTCGGCGTTGTAGCCGGCGCGGATTGCGCCGCCGTCCTTGAGGTTGGCCGGCGGGTCTTCTTCAATCGCGCGGGTGATCAGGTCAAGGATATCGGCAAGCGGGTCGATCGAATCTGCCAGCCGGGTGAGCAGCGGCGCGCCGGCCGCGGCGGCCTGGGCTTTGACGGCGGGCAGCTGGGCGCAGGTATCGCCGAGGGCCTTGACCTCACGCGGGGTGGCCGAGCCATACAGGATACGGGTGGTCAGCCGCTCAATGTCAAACACCTGGCCAAGCGCGGCCTTGAGCTCGGCGCGGCCGACGTTCGCGTTGTAGAGCGCTTCGACCGCGTCGAGCCGGGCGTTGATCGCCGCCGCATCGACAAGCGGCTGCTCGATCCAGCTGCGCAGCATCCGCTTGCCCATCGAGGTTTCGGTCTTATCCAGCACCCAAAGCAGCGTGCCACGCTTTTCCCGCCCGCGCATCGTCTCGGTCAATTCGAGGTTTGCGCGGGTGACTGGCGAAAGCCGCATATACTGCGCCTCGGCGTAGTTCTGCACGGCCTTGATCCGGTCGATGCCATGCTTTTGGGTTTCGCGCAGATAGTCGAGCATCGCGCCGAAGGCCGCAGGCGCAAGGCCGTCCGGCGCAAAGCCGGCAGTCTGCTTCCAGTTTGGGCCGAATTGGGCCGAAAGCGCGGCTTCGATCTTCGCCGGCTCATAGCAGGGTTCCTCCCGCAGTTCAAGCAGCGCGCGGCCGTTGTGGCGGATGTAGTGGGTGACTTCCTTGAGGTCGAGGACGGCGGGGTTAATCAGAATCTCGCTCGGCATAAAGCGGCAGAGCTCGGCCACAATCGCATTGCCGACCTTCGGGCCCGGCAGCTCGGTCGCGTAGGCTTCGCCGGTCGAGATATCGGCAAAGCAGATGCCGGCTTTCCAGCTCGAGCGGCTGCGCTTGGCGACGATCGAACAGAGGTAGTTGTTCTTATCCTCGGCCAGCATACTTGATTCGATGACGGTGCCCGGCGTGATGACCCGGATGATATCCCGCTTGACGATGCCCTTGGCGAGCGCCGGGTCTTCGACCTGCTCGCAGATCGCGACCTTATAGCCCTTGGCGATGAGCCGGGCCGCATAGGTTTCGTAGGAGTGATAGGGCACGCCGCACATCGGGGCGCGCTCCTCCCCGCCGCAGGCTTTGCCGGTTAAGGTCAGCTCGAGCTCGCGGGAGGCAGTCAGCGCATCATCGTAAAACATCTCATAGAAATCCCCGACACGGTAGAAGAGGATTTCGTTGGGATGCTGGTTTTTGATCTCAAAATACTGCTGCATCATCGGGGATACAGTTTGTGCGGGCATGGTTCACACTCCTGATTCTGGAAAAGGGAAATCGATTGTTTGGCGCATCGGGTCCAGCGCGCAGCTGTTGCCCCTTGTGTAGCGTAGCGCAGCGGAGCTTAATGGCAGCCGCTGCAGGAAGCGCAGCTGCCGGTGCAGCCGCCGGCCGGCGGGTTGACGGTCATCGGGTCGCCGCCGTTCATCGCGGTGTTGATGATCGCGTCGATGTGGCTGACCAGCGCCTCGCACTCGGCTTTGGCGGTGTTGTAGCGCACCATCCCTTCGCTGGACATGATCTGGCTGTACAGGTCGTTGACCCGCTTGTTGAGTTCGGCGGTGCGGGCGGTATCGGGTTCGGGCTTGGTGGCCTCGTTGTTGAGGTCGAGCCGGGCGAGGTTGAACTCCCCAATCAGGTTCTGCAGTTCCTCGTCCATGTCGTTTTCCCGCCGGGCGGCGTCGAGTTCAAGGTAACGCGGGTCGGTCTGCATGGCGACGGCGGCTTTCTTGAAAAGATCAATGCAATCCATAGTAGGCTCCTTTTTGTGCAAAATTAAAAATTAAAAATGAAGAGCGAAAAATTTCGGTGGATCGGCGGCTGCGCCGCCTGACAATGAGATTGTAGGGGCGAGCATTGCTCGCCCGCGGGCGTTCGCGGTGCCGCGGGGTTCAGCGGGCGGGATGAATCCCGCCCCTACGCATGAAATTCAGCTCCGCTACGACACAACGGGTTGCGGCCGCGTTGGGAATCGTTCGTAGGGGCCGGATTTATCCGGCCCGCGGGCATTCACGACGCCGCCGTGTTTCCCGGGCAGCAGGGGGCTTACGCCCTTTCCCCCAGCAGCAGCGCGGCGCGGGCGGCGGTGATTTTGACCTCGGCAAACCGGCCGATCAGGCCTTCGTCGGCTTGGAACTCAACGACAAGGTTGTTGTCGAGCCGACCGTTGAGGGTGCCCGGCGTGCGGCCCGCCCCTTCGACGAGCACCCGCACGGTTTCGCCCACCAGGGTTGCCAGCAAGCCGGCCACCATCTTTTCCTGGGTTTTGAGCAGCCGTGCCATCCGGTCGGTCTTTTCCTTGTGCGGGGTCGGGTCTTCCATTTTGGCGGCCGGGGTGCCCTCCCGCTTTGAATAAATAAAGGTAAAGAGCTGGGTGTAGCCGACCTTCTCGATGAGATCAAGCGTGCCGGCAAAATCCTCCTCGGTCTCGCCGGGGAAGCCGACGATGATGTCGCTTGAAAAGGTCACGCCGGGGATTGTTTTGCGCGCGTAATCGATGAGGGCAAGGTACTGCGCCGCCGTGTAATGCCGGTTCATCTGCGCCAGCAGCCGGTCGCTGCCGCACTGCACCGGCAGGTGGATGTGCTTGCACAGGTGGGGCTGCGCGGCGATTGTATCGATGAGCTTGCGGCTCGCATCCTTCGGGTGGCTGGTCATAAAGCGGATCTGGTAGTCGCCGGGCACCGCGCAGAGTCTGTTGAGCAGGTCGGAAAAATCGATCGGCTCGGCCAGCCCCTTGCCGTAGCTGTTGACATTCTGGCCCAGCAGCGTGATCTCCTTGTAGCCGGCCGCGACAAGGCCGCGGAACTCTTCAAGGATTGCCTCCGGCGTGCGGCTGCGCTCCCGCCCGCGGACGTAGGGTACAATGCAGTAGGTGCAGAAGTTGTCACAACCGTACATGATCGGCAGCCAGGCGCGGAAGCCGGAATCCCGCCGGATCGGCAGATCTTCGACGACGGCGCTGCGGTCGGCCGGCGTCTCAAGATACCGTTTGCCTCGGCGCAGACGCTCCGCCAGAAGCCCCGGCAGGCGGTCGATGCCGTCCACACCGAAGACAAGGTCCACATACGGGTAGCTCTGCTTGAGCTTTTCCACAATATGGGGCTGCTGGGCCATGCAGCCGCAGACCCCGATGATCAGCCGCGGGTTTGCTTCCTTGAGCTTTTTGAGCGCCCCAACGTTGCCGAAAACCCGCTGTTCGGCGTGTTCCCGCACGGCGCAGGTATTGAACAGGATCAAATCGGCCTGTTCGACGGCGTCGCACAGGCCAAAACCGATGTCCTGCAAAACGCCGCGCAGCTTTTCGCCGTCGTTGACATTTTGCTGGCAGCCGTAGCTGTGTACGAAGGCCAGCGGAGGCGCATCGGGGTAAAGCGACGCGATCAGCGCGGCGGCTGCGGCGTCGCGGGTGTAGGTGCGTGTTTCCAAAATCTTTCCTCCCATAGGGGTATGATGGGGCGGTACGGCCGATGGGCAGACGCCCAGAAATACAGAGATACAGCTTAGTATACCGCAACCCGGCAGTTTGCACAAGATGGCGGGGGAAAATTTCTCCACATACCGCGGCAAAAAGCGGTGCCTACCCGTCCGGGCACAAAACAGCCGCCTCGGCGGCACAGCGCCGGGGCGGCATTCCAAACACAGTTTACTTGCTGACCTTGAGCAGGTCGTCGCCGGGGTTGACGGCGCCCTGGGCGACAAGGTCGATGTTTGCATAATCATCGCTGTTGGTCACAACCGTGATGACAACGGCCGGGTGGCCGGCTGCCTTGATCTTATCCAGGTCCATCGTGAGCAGCTTCTGCCCTCTGCGGACATGGTCGCCGAGCTTGACATAGGAGAAAAAGCCGTCGCCCTTCATCTCAACGGTATCCACGCCGACATGCAGCAGCACCTCAACGCCGCCGTCCCCCGCCAGGCCGAGCGCATGCAGCGTATCCGGCGCCTGGGTGATCTCGCCGTCGCAGGGGGCATAAACCTCTCCGATTTCAGGGTCGATGCCGCAGCACTGGCCCAAAATTCCCTGGGCGAAGACCTCATCGGGGATATCCGGCATTTTGACTACGGCGCCTTTGGCCACCGCAGTCAGCACAACCGGACCGCTCGGCGTGTCTGAAGCTTTCTTTTTGAAACGGTCAAAAAATCCCATAGTAATTCTCTCCTTCGTTGTGGCTGTATCGGGTTGACAACAACTACGCCTTTTCAGGCGGTTCCGGCGGCTTTTCCTGCAAGGCGGCGCGGATGCACCGCCAGGTAACGGCAGCCATTTCTTCGGTTGATTCCGGCTTGCCGTTTTGCAGCCAGCGTGAAATCACCCCAAAGCAGCCCTGCACCGCAAAGGCGGTCAAGTAATGCTGGCGCGCGTCGCCGCCGGCCGGGGCCAGGTACCCGGTGCAGCGCGCCGCAATCACCGTTTGCAGCCGCTGCACAAAGGCGGGGTCCCCATTGGGGCCAAGCAGCGCGGTGCAGATTGCATGATGCTCATCCAGGTAGGTAAACAGGGCCAGCAGCGCGGTGGGCACCTCCTGCCGGCCCAGACGGGGAAGCAGTTCATCCATAAACAGGTTGATCTGGTCGATCTGGTCCTGCTCCAGCCTGTCAAGCAGTTCATAGATGTTGCCGTAATGGAAATAGAAGGTCCCGCGGCTTACCTGGGCCAGGTCGGTGAGTTCCCGCACCGTGATGTCTCGCACCGGCTTGCGGATGAGAAGCTGTACCAACGCATCACGCAGGCGGCGACGGCTCTCCCGCACACTTCGATTCCCCTCGCCCTTCATAGTGCCCATTTGCGTTCCTTTCCCGGCAGCTGCAACAGGCAGCCGCCCGCCAGCGTTCCCGGCGCCAGACCGGGTCAACGGGAGGGACGCCGCTTTCTTGTGCCGGCGTTTTCCCCCCTTACATTACCCATAGTAGTGTGCAGGGGCTGGTTTGTCAAGAGAAAGCAAGGCATTTTGACAATATTTTTTCTAAGTTTTCTATTTTTTTGTGCATCTCGGCAGGGTTTTCAACCTTTGGACGGCGTGCTATAATGCGAATAATCGATCGCTTGCTAGGAGGGTTTCCCATGACCATCGACCGTGCGCGCGCCCTGCGTGCTTTTGCCGACTATGTCCAGCCCTACAACGCCGCCGACCCCAAAGTCCGCCTGAAGATTGCGCACACCGAGCGTGTCGCCGCCCTGTGTGAGCGGATCGCCCGCAGCGAAGGCTGGAGCGAGCCGGAAATCTGCCTGGGATGGCTGTGCGGCCTGCTGCATGATGTGGGCCGGTTTGAGCAGCTGCGCCGGTTCGGCACCTTTGACGACGCCCGCTCGATTGACCACGCCGCTGCCAGCGCGGCCGTGTTGTTTGAGGGCGGCGCGATCCGCGATTATATCGAAGACCCGGCCGAGGATGCGCTGCTGCGCACCGCTGTGGCCACCCACAGCCTGTACCGCCTTCCCGAAGGGCTTGATGCGCGCACCCTCGCCTTCTGCAACCTGGTGCGGGATGCCGACAAAGTCGATATCCTGCGTGTCAATGTGGAAACCCCGATGGAGGATATCTACAATGTCAGCCGTGAAGCGCTGCGCCAAAGCCCGGTCACGCCGGCGGTGGTCAACGCTTTTTACGAGCACCACGCCGTGCTGCGCAGCCTGAAGCAGCACCCGGCCGACCATGCGGTCGGGCATGCCTCGCTTGTGTTTGAGCTGGTTTACCCCGAAAGCCTTCGCGCCGTACGGGAACAGGGGTACATCTTCCAACTGCTGGATTTTGCCACCGACAACCCCGAAACAGCCCGCACCTTCGCCGCGCTGCGCGCGCATATGCGCGCCTACCTGGACGGTACGGCAGCCGGCTGACCCCGCCCAACGGCAAAGGGCCGACCCCGCCGGGCCGGCCCTTTGCCATTGTAAAAGAAAGGAAGAAAGCTCGCTTACCTTAATATATGCGGGCAAGCAGACGGCGCCGCTCAGCCCTCCGCCGCAAAGAGTTTCGGCGCAGCCTTGTACAGCAGCACCACCGCGACAACGGTCAGGATGGCTTCGGGCAGCATATAGCTGCCGTTATAGGTCAGGCTGTAAATCCAGGCGGGCAGGCCGTCGCTGAGGTTGCCCCAGATCAGCACACCGGACAGGAAGCTGCACAAAAAACGGATGAAGCAGACCACGGCGCTGCCAACCGCCGCGCCCAGCAGCCGGTTCTGGAACGGCTTGGCAAAGACGCAGGCAAGGCCCAGCAGCGTGAAGGCCAGCACATAATCCAGCAGAATCATCCCGACAAGCGGCAGCAGGCCGGGGGCCGGCGGCGCATAAAAGCCGAGCAGCATCTGCAGCAGGCTGTTGACAAAGCCAGTAAAAAGACCCCACTTGGCGCCGTGCCGGAAAGATACCAGGATAAACGGCACCATGCTGAACAGGGTGATGGAACCGCCGTTGGGCAGCTCAAAAATTTTGATGTTGGCCAGCACGGTGCCCAGCGCAATCATCAGCGCGCATTCCACCAGGATGCGGGTCTTGGAAAAGGATTTGGTCATGAAACTTCCTCCAAACGATAATAGTCCATAAAAACAAGAAATGCGCCTGCACAACATGCAGACGCAAAAAGCACAATGCTGATAATCACGCAAACTTCCTACGCCGGCATTACCCGGATCAGGTTCAAGGTGACCCGAAGCTGCGGTTCGCTTCGATCTCAGCCGGGGATGTCCCCCAGCGCCCCTGTTTTTATGTCCGTATCCAGTATAGCGGCTTTGTCCGTTTTGTCAAGGGGGCGGCCGTGTTTTTTTTGCCCGCCCCGCACAAACCGCAACCTGCCGTGCACCACATCTTGGTGAAATCCAGGGCCGCGCAGCTGCCGGCCGGCCAGATATGGAACGCCATTTTCCGCTTTCCAACGCGCAATCCGCCAGAATTTTACATTTGTTTCCAGGTTTTTCCTCTTGTCAGGTCGTTCGGTTTCGTGTATGATTAAGTCATGTTCTGATAATAAAAGGAGAAATCATGGCAAAAACAGATCGTTTTTTCTCTGGCAGCGCAGTAACCCGGCTGCCTTTGTATAAGCTGATCGCCGGCGGTTTGGCGGTCACCTTGTTTGCCAGCCTTGGCATCGGGGTTATGGCGGCCGGTCTCGCAGGCGGCGAACCCGCCGCCCCCACCCCGACCCCGCTGGTCACTGCGGCCCCCACGGCCGCGCCCACCGCCACACCGGCCCCGACCGCCACGCCGGAAGCTTCGGCCACGCCGGCCCCCACCCCGCAGCCCGGTATGGACATGGAGGTCACCGTGGTCCAGCAGGACATCGGCGTACAGCTGTATGCCCTGACCTACCCCGAAGGCACCACGGTGGACGACCTGACCGGCGACAACCCGGTGGAGCCCTACCGGACCCCTTTCACCCACACCAAGCTCAACATTACAATCACCGATTCTGACGGCAACGAAACCGAGTACCCGGTGGATACCGCCACCGGCACCGCCCTGGCCGAAGATGTCGAGCCCGGCGAGTACACCGTGACCGCCCCCGGCGCCGGCGCCTACAGCGCCCCGGAATCCCAGACCGTGACGGTGAAGGAGAAGGTTGTCTATAAAGCCGACATTGAAGCCGTGGAGGACAAGATCGTCCAGGCCAACCAGATCAACGAAAGCCAGGAAGATTCAAGCTACGGTTCCTCCGGCGGCGCACCGATCGCCGAGGAAGTGACCGATACCGTCCCCTTTGCCGAAAGCGCAACCGAAGAACAGCCGGGCGAAACCGTCTACACCGCCAGCTTGAGCGAGGACGGCCACCTGCTGTTGACTGACGGCAGGGTGACCCCCTACCGCCCGGTGTATGAAAACGACAAGCTTGTGGGCGCCGTGCGGGACGGTGCGGCCAATGTAGCGGTCAACCCGGCCGAATTCCGGGTGGTTCCGCTGGGCCTGGCCGCCGTTGAGCCCCTGCAGCTGCAAACCGTGGCAGACATCAGCACCCCGGTTCCCGCCAACGCCATGCAGCCGGTTACCGTAACCGAGGCCCCCGCCGAAACCCCGGCGCCTGCCACACCGGCGCCGACCGAAGCGCCGGCCCCCACGCCGGAGCCGACCCCGGCCCCAACCGAAGCCCCGACCCCGGCGCCCACGGCCACACCGGCGCCGACAGCCAGCCCCACCCCGGCGCCGACCGAAGCCCCCACGCCAAGCCCTGCCCCCACCGCCACCCCCGACCCGACCGCCGGCTGGCCTGACAACATTGCGGCAGCCGACCTGGCCGGCTACGGGTTTGCGGTGGAAAGCAAGGTCGAGACGGTGACAATCCGCACCGGCTGGCAGACGATTGACGGCAATACATATTATTACGACCCCACTACCCACCAGCCCGTGACCGGTACCCAGGTGATTGAGGGTGACATCTACACCTTCAGCTCTTCCGGCGTGCTGGGCCAGAAAGCCCGCGGCATCGACGTTTCGAAGTTCCAGGGCACAATCGATTGGAACGCAGTTGCGGCCGACGGCATCACCTTTGCGATCATCCGCTGCGGGTACCGCGGCTATGGTTCCGGCGCATTGGTTGAGGATGCCACCTTCCGCCGCAACATTCAGGGCGCCACGGCCGCCGGCATTCAGGTAGGCGTCTACTTCTACAGCCAGGCCATTGATGAAAGCGAAGCCGTGGAGGAAGCCTCCATGGTGCTGAGCCTTGTGCAGGGCTATTCGCTGCCTTACGGCGTCTATTTTGACACCGAAAAGGTTGCCGGCGACACCGGCCGTGCCGACGGCATCAGCGCCGCGCAGCGTACCGCCAACGCCGTCGCTTTCTGCGAGACGATTGCCGCCGCCGGCTATACCCCCGGCGTGTACAGCTACGCGAGTTGGTTCTACAACCAGCTGAACTTTGCCAACATCAGCAAATACCGCACCTGGATCGCCCAGTACCGCGACACCCTTGATTTTGCTTACAGCTACAACATCTGGCAGTATTCCAGCCAGGGTTCGGTCAGCGGCATCAAGGGCAATGTGGATATGAACCTCGGGTAAAATCGCACCTGCCTCCCCGCCCCCGGCTTCGGCCGGGGGCGTTGCGCTGCGAAGGGCGGCGCGCTCGGCCGCCTGCCTGCTTGTACGGAAAGTGAGTGTTCCCCATGCCCATCACACGCGAAACCATCCTTGCCGCATTGCGCGGCATGGCCGAACCGGCGTATGCCGCGTTCGCCGCCTCCTTACTGCCGGCCGGAACGCCGGTGCTCGGCGTGCGGCTGCCGGCGCTGCGCCGCTATGCCCGGACGCTGGCGCGCATGCTGCCCGACACCCCCGCGCTGTGGCAGGCGCTTGGCGGACCGTACCTGGAACAGCGGCTGCTCTGGGGTATGGTCATCGGCGCGGCCGACCTTTCGGACGCTGAGCGCCGCACCCGGCTGACAGCGTTTTTGCCCGCCATTGACAACTGGAGCGTCTGTGATTCCACGGCGGTTTCCTGCAAGTGGATGGCCCAAGCGCCGGATACCTGGCTGCCCTGGCTGCGTACACTGGCCGAATCCCGGCAGGAGTATACCGCCCGGTTCGGGGTGGTTTGCCTGCTTGACCACTTCACCGCCACCCCGCAGGGCCGCCGCGCCACCCTTGCCGCCTGCGCCGCCGTGACCTGCCCGGCCGCTTATGCCCGGCTTGGCGTGGCCTGGGCCGTAAGCATCGCCGCCGTGCGGGAACCGGCGCTCGGCCTCGCCTTTTTGCGTGAAAGCCCGCTGGATGCCGCCACCCACAACAAGGCGATCCAAAAAATATGCGAAAGCCGGCGCGCCACACCCGAATACCGTGCGGCTGTGCGGGCGCTGCGCCGCCCCGGGGCGGCGCTTTCGGCAAAATAGACAAAGCCAAAACCGCCCGGCACGGCATCCTTCCCGGATGATGCGAAGGTTTGGGCGGTTTTGGCTTTGCTTTCTTTTGTTTTTTAGGCAAAATTCCAATGAAAAGTCTGCGGCCCCGCAGCCTGTCCACTGCATTTGGGCATTCTGCTTTGTGATTCTTCTAATCTTTGCACAATCTGCTGAATTTGAAACCTGCATCTTTCCTTTCTGTGAATAATATGTTACTATTGATTTAACAGGTTGTCTAATCTGTTTCTTTGTCACGCCTGCTGAAAGGCCCTTTGCAGCGGGTGTGCCAGAGGCAGAAACGGCAACCGTGCTGCTGTATCGGGTATGTATGCGTTGCCCCGCCCCGGGGCGGCGTTGTCATGCCCAGATTAGGAGGAATACTCGATATGATGAAATTTCTGCAAAAGCTCGGCAAGGCATTGATGCTGCCTGTCGCCGCGCTGCCAATCTGCGGCATCCTGATGGGCCTGGGCTATGCGCTGGCCCCGGCCGCGATGGGCGTTGAGAACGCCGCCACTTCCGGCCTTGCGTACACCGTCGGCTTTATCCTGATTAAAGCGGGCGGCGCGCTGATTGACAACATGGCCTGGCTGTTCGCCGTCGGCGCGGCGGTCGGCCTTTCGGACGACCACGACGGCACCGCGGCGCTGGCCGGCCTCGTCAGCTACCTGATGATGACCCAGCTGCTCAACCCCGCCGTCGTCGGCGCGGTCATCCCGCTGGAAGAAAACTCCGCGACCTATATCGCCTTCCAGAAAACCGCCGGCAACGCCTTCATCGGCATCCTGGCCGCGATCATCGGCGCCACCTGCTACAACAAATTCAAGAGCACCAAACTGCCTGACTGGCTCGCTTTCTTCAGCGGCAAGCGCAGCGTGTCGATCATCACCGGCGTGGTCTCGATCCTTGTCTCGGTCGTTCTGATCTTCGTCTGGCCGATCATCTTCAACGCTCTGGTCGCCCTCGGCAACTGGATCGTCAGCCTCGGCGGCATCGGCGCGGGTCTCTACGCCTTCTTCAACCGCCTGCTGATCCCCACCGGCCTGCACCACGCGCTGAACAATGTCTTCTGGTTTGACACGATCGGCATCGGCGATCTGTCCAACTACTGGGCGGGCCACGTCACCGGCGATGTCGGCACCACCGGCGAAGTGATTGACTGGAGCCTCGGCATGTATATGTCCGGCTTCTTCCCCTGCATGATGTTCGGCATCCCGGGTGCGGCGCTCGCGATGGTGCACACCGCCAAGAACAGGAAGGCTGCGATCGGCCTGGTCTCCTCGGCCGCGCTGTGCGCCTTTGTCTGCGGCGTTACCGAGCCGTTTGAGTTCGGCTTCATGTTCCTGTGCTTCCCGCTGTACATCGTGTACGCGGCCCTGTACGGCATCTTCGCCGTCATCACCTACTTCACCGGTTTCCGCGCGGGCTTCCTCTTCTCGGCCGGCGCGACCGACCTGGTCTTCTCCTATCCGCTGCCTGCGCACGCCAACACCTGGATGATCATTCCTCTCGCCATTGCAGCCTTCGTGGTGTTCTACGTTGTGTTCCGGTTTGCGATCACCAAGTTCAACCTGACCACCCCGGGCCGTGAGGACGACACGGCCGAAGCCGCCGAGGCCACCATCACCCTGGCCAACAACGACTTCACCAAGATCGCCGACGGCGTGCTGGCCGGCATCGGCGGCAAGGGCAACGTCGCGAACGTTGACTACTGCGCGACCCGCCTGCGCTTCGAGATCAAGGACTACACCGCTGTGGACGAGAAGGCCATCAAGGCCGCCGGCGCGGCGGGCGTCATCCGCCCGAGCAAGACCGCCTGCCAGGTTGTCATTGGCCCGAAGGTGCAGTTTGTGTATGATGAGCTGAAGAAGATGCTCTGATCTTTTTTCGGCACGGGGTTTGGCCTTTTCCCCCGTCCCCCCGCCGGGCTACCGCCCGGCGGGGGTTTTGTTTTGGCTGTACCCCTTCAAAGCCAGCAGCGAGCCTTGCCCCTATGCGTAGGGCCGGATTTATCCGCCCCCTACAGTGATTCCTGATTTCCAACTCCGATTCCCCAACCGGCAAGCGCCTCCGCCTCGCCATAATTCACTGCCAAACAAAAACCCGCCGCCCGGTTCCATTGGCCGGGCGGCGGGGTGTTGTTGGTTGCGGGTCAGCGCCGTTTGACGTAATCGCGTACCAGCGCCTGGAGCAAATCGTCGCGATCCACGCGGCGGATCAGGGCGCGGGCATTTTTATAGGTTGTGATGTAGGTCGGGTCCTCTGACAAGATATACCCGACGAGCTGGTTCACAGGGTTATACCCTTTTTCCTCCAACGCGCTGTACACCAGCATCACGACCTGGCGGATCTCCTCATCCTTGTCATCATGGATCGAAAAGATCGCGGTCGGGTCCGAGATCGCCATACCCATTACCCCCTTCTGTTCAGTAAATTTACGTTTTTCATTATACGCTTTTTGCGTCGATTTCGCAAGAGGGAAGGCAGCGATTCCGCCAAAATTTTGGCAAATATTTTTGCATTTTTTGCCACATCTGTTTGTACTGCCTTACAGTGGTTCGCCGTGGCGCACGACAGTTCGGATATTCAGGTCTCTATCCGCCAGAATCACGTTGCCCCAGCGCCCTTCGGCCAGGCTGCCGTAGTCGGCTTCAATGCCGATGCAGCGGGCCGGGTTTTCACTGGCCGCGCGCACGGCGCTTTCCAGCGGCACGCCCATCTCACGCACGGCGGTGCGCATGCAGTCATACAGGCAGGTTGCGCTGCCGGCAATCGTATCCGGGTGCTCGGTCAGGGTGGCGCGCGGGCCGCGCACCGTGACAGCCTGGCCGCCCAGGCTGTACTGGCCGTCGGGCAGGCCGGCCGCCTCCATGCTGTCGGCAATCAGCACGACATGGTCATCCCCAAAGACGCGGAAGGTGAACCGCACCATCGCCGGGTGGATGTGGACGCCGTCGGTAATCAGCTCCACCGTTGCGCCGTCCTCCAGCGCGGCTATAATCGGCCCCGGCGCACGGTGGGTAATGCCGGGCATTGCGTTATACAGGTGGGTCATATGGCGCGCACCGGCCGCGAAAGCGGCCTTTGCGGTGTCGTAATCGGTACAGGTATGGGCGATCGAAACCCGCACTTCCCCGCCGCATTCGCGGATGAAGGCAAGGTTGCCGGGTTCCTCGGGCGCTACATCGACAAGTTTGATGAGCCCGCCGCTGCGCGCCTGCAGCCGCCGGAACATTGCCGGGTCAGCGCTCTGCACATAGAGCGGGTTCTGCGCGCCGACTTTTTTGGGGCTGATGTAGGGGCCTTCCATATTGATGCCGACCAGGTCCGCGCCGCGCTCATTCTTGTGGGCGGCAGCGACGTCCATAATCTTGCCGAGGATCTCCTCCGGGAAGGTCATTGTGGCCGGGCAGATCGCAAGCACGCCCTTGCTGGCCTCAAAATCGGCGATGGCCTGCAGGCCGGCTTCATCGGCATCGCAGAAGTCATGGCCGACAGCGCCGTGGAAGTGGATATCCACCAGGCCGGGCAGCGCATACAGGCCGGTTGCATCCACGACCTTTTCGCCGGGTTCAGGCCGGCATGGCGGCGCAATGCGGCCGTTGCGGATCGCCAGGTCCCCCACCGCAAAGCTGTGCTGCGGCGTATAGATCGCAGCGTTTTTGATAATCATCGGGTCCGCCCCCTTACAGCTCGCTCATGGCTTCCGCATCGCCGACGAGGGTGAAATCCGGGTGCATCTGCAGGATCGAAGCCGGCACTTCCGGCGTAACCGGGCCGAAGAAGGCCTTCTTGACAATGGCGGCCTTGTCCTTGCCGGAGGCCACCAGCAGCACCTTGCGGGCCTGCATAATCGTCTTGATGCCCATGGTGTAGGCCTGGCGGGGCACATCGTCCTTGCTGGCAAAGAAGCGCTTGTTGGCCTCAATCGTCTCCTCGGTCAAATTGACGCAATGGGTACCGAGTTCAAACGCCGCTCCGGGTTCGTTAAAGCCGATGTGGCCGTCATGCCCGATGCCGAGCAGCTGCAGGTCAATACCGCCGACAAAGTGGATCACATCATCATAGCGGCGGCATTCTTCTTCGGCGTCCAGGTTGGTGCCGTCAGGCAGGTTGATGCGGTCGGGGTCAATGTTGATGTGGTCGAAGAAGTTTTCATGCATAAAGTGCCAGTAACTCTGGGGGTCGTCCCGCTTAAGGCCGCGGTATTCATCCAGGTTGACGGTGGTAACCTCGGAAAAATCAAGGTCATCCTTGTTGTACCAATCGATGAGCTGCTTATAGATGCCGATCGGCGTGGAACCGGTGGCCAGGCCAAGCACGCAGTTCGGCTTCATGATAACCTGGGCCGAGATGATGTTGGCGGCTTTGCGGGACATGTCATAGTAATCTTTGGCTCGAATGATCTTCATAGCAATTCCTCCTGTTCGGGTTTTGGTTCCAAAGGCTCTCTTTTCAGTATAGCATAAAAGCCAAAAAACTCAATGAGAAAAACAAAGAATTTGTCGGCAAAAACCAAAAAAGCCAAAGAAAAAGCCGCGCCCCGGTACAAAGCCGGGGCGCGGCGATTATGGTTCAGAGGTCACGCAAGGCGCCGGCCATCAGGCAGCGGTCTTGGTGGCGAACATGAAGAACTTGTAGCCGAGCGTGTTGGTGTAGACGCCGGTGACGTTCGACTTCTGCAGGTACGGGTCGTTGTAGTAGTACAGCGGCACGATCGCGAAGGTCTCCATGAGCATATCCTCAGCCTGGTGCAGCATCTCGGCACGCTTGGCCAGGTCGCTTTCCGCCTTGATATCCGCGATCAGCTGGTCGTATTCCGCCCAGTTCTGCGGGGCATAGCTCGGGGCCTGGCCGGGCTCGGTGCTGCCGGCGGGACGGCCGAACTGGCTGTCGTTGTTGCCGGAGTTCGAAATCCACATTTCGAGCATGTTGATCGGGTCGTCGAAGTCGGCGATCCAGCCCTGGCGGCAGACGTCATAGTTGCCGGCCTTGCGCTCGTTCAGGAAGACGTTCCAGCTCTGGGTCTGGATGTCAACGGTCGCGCCGATGACGGCCATATCCTGCTGGATAGCTTCGCCGATGGCCTCGTTGCCTTCGCCTTCGTTGGTCAGGTAGGTGAAGGAGAGCGGGGTTTCTTCGCTGAGCATGTCGTTTTCGTCAAAGACGAAGCCGATGCCTTCCAGCAGGGAGATCGCCTCGGCGCGGTTATCCTCGTAGGCATCTTCCGAAGGATCGAAGTAGCCGACAGCTTCCGCATCGGGATAGGTGTAGGTGTCGGTGTTCTGCTTGAACAGGTTGCCGTTGCCGTCGCTCATCGAATCAGGCACGAAGGTGTTGGCGATAACCTGGCCGGTCTGGCCGATGGTATCGACAATGTACTGACGGTCGATCAGCAGGTTGATGGCATGGCGCAGGTCGTTGGCCTGCTCCGGGGTGTAGCCGGCGAACATCTGCGAGTTGACGTTGAAGCCGACATAGTAGGTGCCGATCTGGCTCGCGATGTGCAGTTCCGGATCGTTGCTGTCAAGCATAACGCCCAGCTCCGCGTTGGGGATGGTGTCTGCGAAATCGAGGTTGCCGGCGGTGTAAGCGCTGTAGACAGCGGCATCGTCATCGCTCAGCATGAACTGCAGGGTCTCGATCTGGACTTCGTCCGCACGGTAGTAGTTGGGGTTCTTGGTGTAGGTCATGCTCTGGTTGTGTTCCCAGGCGGTGCAGGTGTAAGCGCCGTTGGAAACAAAGCCGGCCTCCAGCGCCCAGGCGCCGGGGTTGGTGCCGTCCGGGTTGGCGGCTTCAACAGAAGCCTGCGGAACCGGGAAGAAGGTCGGGAAAGCGCACAGGCTCAGGAAGTACGGGCAGGGCGCAACCAGCTTGACTTCCAGGGTAGAGTCGTCCAGAGCGGTCACACCAACGAGGATGTTGTTGTTGGCCTGGGCTTCCTGCGCAGCCGCGGTGTAAACGGTCTCAGGGATGGTGTACTCTTCGCCGGCTTCCTCAGCGGCAGCAGCGGCGGCGGCGTCATACTCGGGGTTGGCTTCGGTCTCCTGGGCGACGGGGTTCTTTTCGATCAGGCCGTCGTACAGGTAGCCATAGTCGGAAGCGGTCTGCGGGTTGGCGGCACGGTTCCAGCTGTAAACGAAATCATTCGCGGTCAGCGGGGTGCCGTCGCTCCAGGTGCTCTCGATCAGGTGGAAGGTGTAGGTCAGGCCGTCGTCGCTCTCTTCGTAGCTTTCAGCCAGGCCCGGGGCCAGTTCACCGTTCTCGTCGTAGGTCATCAGGCCAACGAAGGAGTTGACAGCCAGGACAGCGCCGTCAATGGTGGAGTTGAGGTGCGGGTCCAGGCGATCAGGCTCCGAAGCAAGCATGATGTTCAGGGTGCTGGTGTCGGAGTTCAGGGTAGAACTGCCGGTCGCAGCGGCGGTCTCGGTTGTCGCCTCGGACGTGGTCTCAGAGCTCGCAGCTTCGGAAGTGGCGGTGGAAGAACCAGAAGCGCCACAGCCGGCGAGGCTGAGAACCATGGCGGCGGCAAGCGCAGATGCCATGAGTTTTTTCATTTTCTTTCCCTCCTAAGGAATTCTATCAGAAAAACCTTTGCCCGCGGCTTTGCCTTGGATGTAAGGTTTCCCCCGATATAAGGCCCATTATAGCCGCACAGCCAGCCTTTGACAAGGCAAACGCCAAAGCTGTTTCTTTTGCGTCATCCTTTTTGGGCTTTGTGGCGAATTTTGCACGGGATATCGGCACACAGTTGTGCAAATTTTGTGATACTTTCACCCCCGATGGGCACAAGGGTGAAGGCTGCCCGCAGACGCTTACTTGTTCCAGCAGGCAACGTAATGGCCGTTGCCGCGGTCGGTAAACGGGGGCATTTCCTTGGCGCACTGTTCGGTCGCATAGCGGCAGCGGGTGCGGAAGGGGCAGCCGCTGGGCATATGCAGCGGGCTGGGCACATCCCCCTCCAGCACGATCCGCTGGGCCTGCCGGGCCGTTTTGGGGTCAGGGATCGGCACCGCCGAAAGCAGGCTTTGGGTGTACGGATGGATCGGGTTGTCGTTGAGTTCGTCGGAATCGGCCAGTTCCATCATCTTGCCCAGGTACATAACCGCAATGCGGTCGCTGATATGGTGGACGACGAGCAGGTCGTGCGCGATGAACAGATACGCAACGCCGAGCTTTTCCTGCAGGTCTTCAAACATATTGACAACCTGCGCCTGGATCGAAACGTCCAGCGCCGAGACCGGCTCGTCGCAGACGATGAACTTGGGGTTGACCGCGAGCGCGCGGGCAATGCCGATGCGCTGGCGCTGGCCGCCCGAAAATTCGTGCGGGTAACGCATCGCATGTTCGGCGTTCAGGCCGACAAGCTCCATGAGCTCGATGACGCGCTCGTGACGTTCCTTCTTGCTTTTGCAGAGCTTATGCACATCCAGCGGTTCGCCGATGATATCCTCGACCGTCATGCGCGGGTTCAGCGAGGAATACGGGTCCTGGAAAACCATCTGCATCTGCTTGCGGTAGGGCAGCATGTCCACCTGGACCTTCTTGCCCAGGACCGGCTTGCCGTTGGCGTCCACCTTCAGCTTGCCGTTTTCATCATACTGTTCGCCGCTGTCATAGATGACCTTGCCGTCAAACAGGATACGGCCGCCGGTCGGTTTGTACAGCTGCAGCAGGGTGCGGCCGACCGTAGTCTTGCCGCAGCCCGATTCGCCGACAAGGCCCAGGGTTTCGCCCGGGCGGATTGCAAACGAAACGTTATCCACCGCTTTGAGCGGGGTTGTTTTGGCGAAGCCGGTGCGCACGGGGAAATATTCCTTCAAGTGCTCGACCTGCACAAGGTATTCACTGTTGGGCATCTTACTTCCCCTCCTTCGCATTCTTGACATTCATCCAGCAGGATGCGCGGTGGCCTTCGCCGACCACCAGTTCGGGCGGCTGCTCACGCAGGCAGATCTTCATGGCAAAATCGCACCGCGGGCAGAACGCGCAGCCCGCGGGCAGGTCCAGCATGTTGATCGGGGTGCCGCCGATCGGCACAAGCCGCTCCTTCATGTTGGAACCCGAAGGGATGGAGCGCAGCAGGCCCTTGGTGTATTCATGCGCGGGGCGGTAGAAGATGTCGTCGGCGGTGCCGCGCTCGCACACACGGCCGCCGTACATGACGATGATCTCATCGCACATGGAGGCGATGACGCCAAGGTCATGGGTGACGATGATGATCGCCATGCCAAGCTTTTTCTGCAGGTCCTGCATAAGTTCCAGAATCTGCGCCTGGATCGTCACATCGAGCGCGGTGGTCGGCTCGTCGGCAATCAGGATATCGGGCTCGCAGGCAAGCGCCATGGCGATCATAACGCGCTGGCGCATACCGCCGGAAAGCTCATACGGGTACTGCTTGATCCGCTTTTCCGGCTCGTTGATGCCGACAAGATTCAGCATCTCGATGGCGCGGGCGCGGGCTTCCTGCTTGTTGCGCTGGGTGTGCAGCAGGATGGCTTCCTCCAGCTGGTTGCCGATTGTATAGACCGGGTTCAGGCTGGTCATCGGGTCCTGGAAGATGATCGAGCAGCATCTGCCGCGGAAGGTCTGCATCTTCTTTTCGTCCCATTTGGTGATGTCCTCGCCCTTGTACAGGATCTGGCCGCCGGTCACGCTGCCGTTTTCGGACAGGATATCCATGATCGAGTAGGCCGTCACGCTCTTGCCGGAGCCGGATTCGCCCACAATGCCAAGGATCTTGCCCGGTTCCAGGTTGAAGGAGACGCCGTTGACCGCGTGCACCTCGCCGCCCTTATCGGTCGAGAAGGTGGTGTGCAGGTCACGGACTTCAAGCACATATTTCCAGTTCTGGTTGTTGTTCACTTCACTCATGATTTGCCCCTCCTCAGCGCTTCAGTTTGGGGTCAAAGGCATCGCGCAGGCCGTCGCCCAGCAGGTTGAAGGCCAGCACAATCAGGCAGATGACCACCGCCGGGAACACCAGCTGCCAGGGATAGGTGTTGATGGCGCCGCGCGCGTCGTTGGCCAGCGAGCCGAGCGACGGCATGGGCACCTTGACGCCGATGCCAAGGAAGGAGAGGTAGCTCTCGGTAAAGATGGCGGAAGGGATCTGCAGGGCGACCGAAATGATGATGACCGACAGGCAGTTGGGCAGGATGTGCTTGCGCAGAATCCGGCCGCTGGGGGTGCCGATCGTCCGGGCCGCCAGAACATACTCGTTCTGTTTGATGGTCAGGATCTGGCCGCGGACAAGGCGGGCCATGCCGACCCAGTACAGCAGGCCGAAGACAAGGAAGAGCGCGATCATGTTGGTGCCGAGCTTCTGCAGCGTCGGGATCGAATCGATGATCGGCTTCAGAGTCTGGTTCAACACAACCGACAGCAGGATGACGAGCAGCGTATCCGGCAGCGAGTAGATGATATCGACAATGCGCATCATGATAATATCAACGGTACCGCCGCACCAGGCCGAAATCGAACCGTAGAGCAGGCCGATGATCAGCACCATGATCGACGCGACAAAGCCGACGGCCAGCGAAACGCGGGTGCCGTAAATCACGCGGACAAAGTAGTCACGGCCAAGGCTGTCCGTGCCCATAATGTGGGGGAACAGCTTTTCCCCGGTTTCGGCCATATATTCAAGCTCACGCTCCGAATACTGGAACGGGGCCAGGTTGGTAATGTTTCTGTCACGGCTGCCGCCGACCCGGATGATTTCGTCATACCCGTAGGGGATGAACATCGGCAGCACCAGAATGGCCAGCACCAGCAGCACCAGTACAATGATGCTGCCGACAGCCAGTTTGTTTTTCATCAGCCGGCGCATGCCGTCTTTGAAGAAGGTTACGCTTTCGCCCATAACCTCCTGCTGGGCCTTTTCTTCCGCCGTGGCGGGGGCGAAATCTGCCTGCGAAAATTTGGAAAGGTCAATCTGCGCCGAAAGGGGGTTCTTTTCGGGCATGCCGTTTTCTGCGTATGTCATCGTCTCGGAACCTCCTTCTCTTACTCAAGGTCAATGCGCGGGTCGATCACCTTATAGACAAGGTCGGTGATCAGGTTGGCGCCTACCATCAGCGTACCGAGGAAGATGGTTGTCGCCATGACCAGCGGATAGTCGCTGTCATTGATGCTGGTGACAAACTGGGAACCCAGGCCGCCGATCGTGAAGATATTTTCCACAACCATGGAACCGGTGATGATGCCGGCAATCATCGGGCCGACATAGGTCACAACCGGGATCAGCGCGTTGCGCAGCGCATGCTTGAAGATCACCTTGACCTGGGGCACGCCCTTGGCGCGGGCCGTGCGGACATAGTCCTGGCTCAGCGAATCCAGCATGCTGGTCTTGGTCAGGCGGGTGATGTAGGCCATCGGATAGAGCGACAGCGAAACAACCGGCAGGAAATAATTCGGGGAGGCGGCGCTCCATACAGGGAACCACTGCAGCTCCACGCAGAAGATCAGCAGCAGCAAAGTGGCAAGCACAAAGCTGGGCACGCCGGTAAAGAATGTCGTGAAAAAGATAATAACACGGTCCGGCCATTTGTTCCGGTTCAGCGCCGCAATGCTGCCCAGCACCAGCCCCAGCACAATCGCAACGGCCGCGGCTTCCAGGCCGAGGGTTGCCGAGATGCCGAAACGGCTGGTCAGCGTGGTGGAGATGTCACGCCCGGTTTTGAGCGAGACGCCCCAGTCCCCGTGCAGGATGTTGTTCAGGTAGATCACATACTGTTCGGGCACCGGTTTATCCAGGTTGTACCGGGCTTCCAGCACCGCCTTCACTTCGGGCGAGGGGGCTTTTTCGGCGTCAAAGGGGCCGCCGGGGATCGCGTTCATGGCAAAAAAGGTGATAGCGCTGATGATCAGCAATGTCAGAATTGCCAGCAACACACGTTTTACGACATATCGGGTCACGTTGTTTCACTCTCCTCATGAATTTGGACGGGCCGCCGGCCCGCGCTGGCCCTGCGCCCGCCTTTCCGCTGCTGCCACGCCGCTAAAAACATTTGTGTTCCTTAGGCGGACAGATTGCCGTAAAAAAGAACGACGGCGTTCTGGTCAAACGCCATCGTTTGAGCAAAGGGTCTTATGTACTATAGCATAGTTTGCCGTATTTGTCAATTCCGCCGCGCACATTTATATCCGCTGCAGATACAGGCTGGCGCGCCGCGGCAAAGCGTGCGCCCGCGGCGCTATTGGGGAACGGTTTTCCCAATCACGCCGCGGGCGCATCGGTTCAGGGGTTCTGTCTTCACAGGCGGAAAGTGCTCACTCTGCGCCCTTTTCCCCCGGCATCTGCCAGCCAAAATGGTCGGTGTGCAGCCATTCTTCGGCCCGTTCGCTGCCCGGCGTGCCGAGCGCTTCGCGGTACAGTGCCTGGATGGCCGGGTTTTCATGGCTGAAGCGCAGCGCGCTGCCCTTGTCAATCGCGTAGAGCACCTGTCCGCGCATGCCGGCCAGCTCCTGGTCGTCTTTGGACTGCGGCTGCCCGCCGCCGCCCGCGCAGCCGCCGGGGCAGGCCATAACCTCCACAAAGTCATAGTGTACACGGCCGGCGCGCAGTTCTTCAATCAGGCGGCGGGTGTTCGCCAATCCGCTGACAACGGCCGTGCGCACCGTTGCACCGCCCAGGTCAAACTCCGCTTCGGTCCAGCCCTCCCCTTCTGCGGCGCCGCGCACAGCGCGGAACGCATCGGGGGCCGGGTTTTCACCCTTGACAAGATAATATGCCGTGCGCAGCGCCGCTTCCATCACGCCGCCGGTTGCGCCAAAGATGACGCCGGCGCCGCTGTAGGGGCCGAGCAGAGAGTCAAACGCCTCTTCCTCCAGCGTTGCGGGGTGGATGTACTCCGCCCGCAGCATCCGCACAAGTTCACGGGTGGTCAGCACGAGATCCACATCGCGGCCGGCCCCGGTTTCCATGGTGGGCAGCGCGCATTCCGCCTTTTTGGCCACGCATGGCATGACGGACACGCTGAAGATTTTGGCCGGGTCCACCCCGATCTTTTTGGCGAAGTAGTTCTTTGCCACCGCGCCGAACATCTGCTGCGGGCTCTTGGCCGTCGAAAGCCGGCCGACCATATCCGGGTAATGCCCCTTCAGGTAGCGCACCCAGCCCGGGCAGCAGGAGGTAAACATCGGCTGGTACTTGGTTTCGCCGGCGCGGAAGCGGTGCAGGAACTCGGTTCCCTCCTCCATGATCGTCAAATCGGCCGAGAAGGAGGTATCAAACACATAGTCAAAGCCAAGGGCCCGCAGCGCGGCGGCCATGCGGTTGACCGTCGCCTTTTCCGGCGGCAGGCCCAGGCTTTCGCCCCAGGCCGCCCGCACCGCCGGCGCAATCTGCACCACGGTGATGATATCGGGATTTTCAATCGCGGCAAACGCCTTTTCGGTGTCGTTGCGCTCACGCAGCGCACCGGTCGGGCAATGGGTGATGCACTGGCCGCAGAGCACGCAGTCGCTTTCCTTGATGCGTCGGTTGTGGCTTACATCAACCCGGGTGCGGCTGCCGGTGCCGGACAGGTCCCAAACGTTCACGTTCTGCACCTTGTCACAAATCTGGATGCAGCGCATGCACTTGATGCACTTGTTGGTATCGCGGTAGAGCGGGAAGTCCCGCGGCCAAAGCGCCCGCACCCCGGTGACCAGGTCGCGCGGGTAAGGGGTATCCAGAATTCCCAGGTCGTTGGCAATGTTCTGCAGGTGGCAGTTGCCGCTGCGCTGGCAGGTAGCGCAGTGGCAGTCGTGCTGGCTGAGAATCAGCTCGACATTGATCTTGCGGGTACGGCGCACCCGCGGGGTGTTGGTGCGGATCACCATCCCTTCAAACACAGGGTTGTTGCAGCTGGGCACCAGATTGCGTTCGCCTTCAATCTCAACGCAGCAGACCCGGCAGGCGCCGATTTCGTTGAGTTTTTTCAGGTAGCACAGGTGGGGGATGTCCACCCCGGCGGCGCGGGCGGCCTCAAGGATGGTTGTGCGCTCAGGCACGCTGACGGCCTTGCCGTTGACTGTCACATTTACCATTGGGTCGTCCTCCCTCCCTTAAAGATGCCGTAGCCGAAGTGGTCGCACCGCAGGCAGCGGCCGGCTTCCTGCATGGCTTCCTCCTCGGTCATGCCGCAGGTGGCGAGGGCGAAATCGCCCCGCGCTTCGAGCGGGTTGCGGCTGCGCAGCTGGATGCGCCCGCAGGGCGGCGTGTTGGACAGGCGCGCCGGCGGGATTTCGACATCACAGCGGATCGTGTGGTTGTAGCCAAGGAAATTGTCAATGTTGGCGGCGCCGACCTTGCCGGCAGCAACCGCCCGGATGACGGTGGCCGGGCCGGTGACCGCGTCGCCGCCTGCAAAGACATTCGGGGTGCCCGGCACATACCCGGACAAATCGGCCTTGAGCGCGCCGCGGCTGGTGCCAATGCCCTCTTTTTCAAAATTGTCCGATTCAATGCGCTGGCCAATCGCGATGATCAGATAGTCGCAGGGGATGCGGAACTCCCGCTCGGCTGCATCGCGCGGACCGGGGCGGCCGTCACGGCCGTAACCACCGATAATCTGCGGTTTGGTCCAAAGCGCGGCCACCTTGCCGTTCTCATCAGCCTCGATGCGGTGCGGGGCCTGCAGCGGCAGGATCTGGCAGCCTTCGGCCTGGGCGTCGGCGATCTCCTCGGGCAGGGCGGTCATATCGTCAAGACGGCGGCGGTAGACGCAGGTCACGCTCTCGGCGCCAAGCCGGATCGCCGTGCGGGTTGCATCCATGCTGACGTTGCCGCCGCCAATGACGACAACCCGCTTGCCGGTAAAGTCAAGCGGCGCTCCCTCGCCGCAGTTTCGCAGAAATTCCACGGCCGAAAGCACGTTTTCGCTGTCCTCACCGGGCAGGCCGAGCTTTTTATCGGCGTGGGCGCCGATTGCGACATAGAGCGCGTCATACTCTTTGCGCAGCTGCTCGACCGAGAGATCGCTCCCGATGCAGACGCCGGTTTTGACCGTGATGCCTGTTTTGCAGATGTAGGCAAGGTCTTTGTCCAGCACATCGGGCGGCAGGCGGTAATCGGGGATGCCGTAGCGCAGCATACCGCCGAGCTTGTCGCGCTGTTCAAACACCGTGACGCTGTGGCCCATGAGCTGCAGATAATACGCCGCGGTCAGGCCGCTGGGCCCGCCGCCAACCACCGCCACCCGCTTGCCCGTGGGTTCAGCTGCGGCGGGCGGCGTATCGTCCTGGCCATGGTCAACCGCATACCGCTTGATGCCGCAGATGTTGATCGCGTCATCCACAAGCCGGCGGCGGCACTGTTTTTCACACGGATGCTCGCAGACATAGGCGCAGGCATAGGGGAAGGGGTTATCCTTGCGGATCAGGTTGACCGCATCGTCAAACCGGCCTTCGCGCACGAGCGCGATGTAGCCCGGGATATCGACATGGGCCGGGCAGACCGTGACGCAGGGCACCGGCTGGGCCAGCGAGCAGATGCAGCGGCCCTCTTTGGCATGGAGCTCATAGTCCTCACGGAAACCGCGCACCCCTTCAAGCACCATCGCGGCGGCCTCGTAGCCGATCGCACAGTCGGCCGAATCGGCAATGGCGGCGGCGGTGGACTCAATCAGGTCAATCGTGCCTTCGGGGGCGGTCTGGTCAAGCACGCTCTCGATCAGGGTTTCCAGCTGGGAAAGCCCTATGCGGCAGGGCACACACTTGCCGCAGGTTTGGGCGTGGCACAGGCGCAAAAAATTCAGCGCCAGATCCACCGGGCAGAGCCCCGGCGGGTTGGCCGCCACGCGGTGCCCCATATCGCGGCAGAGGTCCTGTACGACCTGCTGCGCACGGTCCGGGGTTTCGATGGAAAGTCTACGCATACAATATCCTCCGTTGTATCAGGCGCCGCTGGCATTCTCCCGGCAAAGGACGGCTCACAGCACACCGCCCTTGCCTGCCATTCCAGCGGCTATCTTGTTTAAGTATACGGGATATTTTTGAAAAGTTCAACAATATTTTCTTTACATTCGGAAAAGTTTTTACCCAACCCGCCAGGGTTCTCTTCCCTTACAAGCAAGACGGCGCGCTGCCGTGGCAGCGCGCCGTCTTGCTTGTATTTTTTAGAAAATGCCGCGGGTTTTACCGTCCGCGCCTGCGCAGGAGCAGCCCGCCCACAATGGCCAGGCCGCCCGCGCCAGCCGCAAGCAGCGCAATCCACATCCCGATCGGGGCGGAATCAGCCGTCGTTGGCAGCGGTGTCGGGGCCGGGGTTGCAACGGCCTGCGCCTGCTGATTCGGGCCGGAAGGCGCTTCCACCTCAGAGGGGGCGAGCGTCGGGCTCGGGGTGATAACCGGGGCCGAAGTGGGCGCCGCGGTTGCCGAGGACCCGCCGCCGGAAGGCGCTTTGGTTGCAGCCGGGGTCGCGGTCGGGGCCGGGGCGGCCGTGGGGGCGGCCGTGGGTTCCGGGCTGGCTTCCGGCGTCTCGGTTGCCGTGGGCGCGGCAATCCAGCTCACGCTGACCGGCGACAGGCTCCGAACTGTAAAGCGCAGTCCGTCGGCCGTTTCCGTCACCGCGGGCAGCTCCACCTCGCCAGCCTTGTGGCCGCCGATATCCGCTGTAAACATATGCGCCACGATAAAGTCATGGCTCGACGCATTTGTGCCGGCCGGGTAAGGCAGCGTAACGGTTATGCCTTCTGCGGGGAAGCTTTCCCCATCGGCGACATTCCAGTCCGTCGCGCCGGTTCCACCGATGTACAGGGTCAGGTCATAGCAGGCGGTTTGCTCGCTCGTCACCCGGTCATTGCGGGCCTTGGCGGCGCCCACCAGCGCATCTCTGATCTTCTGCTGGCTGTCATACCCTGCCACCTTATCCGGCAGCGCATTCGTAAGCTCAAGCCGGTAAGCCTGATCTTCCCCGGCAGCAGGCGGGGTCAGGGTCTGGCCTTCAACAATGGTCAGGGTTGTCTGTGTCTGGTAAGAAATCGAATAGTTCTTGGCCGCGGGCAGCGCTTCAATCGCACCCTTCATCTCTTCGCTGTTCACCCAGCGCAGGGTGTAAACGCCCGCCTTGACCTCGGTGGGCACGCCGCTGACCTGCGGGTTCTTATCCGGGATCAGGCTTTCGCCTTCCACAACGCCTTCGTACACCAGCCAAATCTGCGGCAGCGCTTCGCCGGTCGTAATCCGGTTGCTTCCCAGCTGCAGATAGATATCCACAGGCCGCTTGGCAATCTCGACTGTGACCGTTGTTTCCACGCTTGCCAGCTTGGCATCGTCCGGGGTAAAGGTCAGCGCAACGCGGTAGCTTCCGGCATCATGCAGGGTCGGCGCATCAGCCGCCAATGCCCAGCTGCCGGCCACCGCCTGGCCATTCAGCGTCGCGGTGGCCTTCGCCGTCAGGTCGGCCAGCGTCACCGTCTTGCCGTCATAGGTTTTGGAATAGGGCGGCACCGAGATCGAAGGTTTCACCGGTGCAGCCGTCGGGGTCGGGCTGGCAGTCGGTTTCGGGCTGGCAGTCGGCTTCGGACTAGCAGTCGGCTTCGGGCTGGCAGTCGGCTTCGGACTGGCAGTCGGCTCCGGTGTCGGCTCGGCCGTCGGCTCCGGTGTCGGCTCGGCCGTCAGCTCCGGCGTTGGCTCAGCCGTGGGTTCCGGTGTCGGCTTGGCCGTCGGTTCCGGTGTCGGCTTGGCCGTGGGTTCCGGTGTCGGCTTGGCCGTCGGTTCCGGTGTCGGCTTGGCCGTGGGTTCCGGTGTCGGCTTGGCCGTCGGTTCCGGTGTCGGCTTGGCCGTGGGTTCCGGTGTCGGCTTGGCCGTCGGTTCCGGTGTCGGCTTGGCCGTGG